>Ga0209689_1000392_pt1 | contig 29689 bp, 31 predicted proteins | sample GraSoiAngelo_149_FD_187119 | JGI IMG/M metagenome (GOLD analysis project Ga0209689, IMG submission 187119) | Grasslands soil microbial communities from the Angelo Coastal Reserve, California, USA - 14_1009_09_30cm (SPAdes) (version 2) | ecosystem: Environmental > Terrestrial > Soil > Grasslands ... | reverse complement strand
TAATCGTCGGGCTGACCAGCGGGCTGCTGACTGAGACGGCCAGGCGCATTGAAGGCATTGGAGCGGACATCATGCTGCAGCCGCCATCCGCGTCTTTCCTGTTCGCCTTTGGCAGCGCGCCCATGCCCATCAAAATCGGCGACCGGCTTGCGGAATTGAAGTACGTCCAATCCGTTGCTCCCGTGCTTTTCCAGTTTAATACGTCGGGCGTCGAAATCGTTTACGGAATTGAACAAGAGAGTTTTCGAGCCGTCTCCGGCGGATTTGTGTTCCTTCAGGGACACGACCTGGAAGGACCCGACGACATTCTGGTGGACGACATTGCGGCGAAAATGAAAAACATACAGCCGGGGCAGACTTACCGCATCTTCGATCACGATTGGCGCGTCACGGGAATCGTCGAGCATGGAAAAGGTTCCCGACTATTTGTTCCCCTCGCAACGCTTCAGGAACTGGTGGGCGCGCGGAATAAGGCCACCATTTTCTTTATAAAGTGCACGCGGCCCGAACATACCGAAGACGTCATGGAAAATATGCGTCACGTCCTTCCTGGCTACACGGTGCGGCCGCTCAAAGACTATCTCTCGCTGATGACCTCGACGAATATCCCGGGCCTCGAGGCCTTCATAAACGCCATGATCCTGCTGGCCATCTCCATCGGGCTACTGGTCATTTTTCTCACCATGTACACCACGGTGATCGAACGCACCAAGGATATCGGCGTTCTGAAATCGCTCGGCGCAAATCACTGGTTCGTCATTCGGGCGCTGCTCTCGGAATCCGCGGCGCTTTGCGTCCTGGGAATCGTGGCAGGCATCGGTCTGAGCTATCTGGTGCGAGCCGGTTTTATCTGGAAGTTTCCGACGCTGACCATTCTCATCACCTCGGGATGGATTCTTCGCGCGGCCGGCATTGCACTCCTGGGCGCGCTGTTTGGCGCGAGCTATCCAGCATGGCTGGCCAGCCGCAAAGATGCGGTTGAAGCATTGTCATTCGACTAGGAGACCCGGGCGCGGAGTACGCCGAGAACACAACGGACACCAAGAAGAGAGGAAAGGGCCGCGAAACAAGCCGGATGCCTAGGCACGAATGCGAATCGCAGCTACAATACCTGAACCTGCCGAAGGGCTGATTTTCCAGGGAAAAAAGAACGTGGAGCCGATACTCAGGACAGAGAATCTGTGGAAGCTTTACCGCGCGGGCAAGGTGGAAGTGCCCGCCTTGCGCGGCGTGAATTTCGAGGTCCAGCCTGGCGAATCAGTCGCGGTGATGGGGCCCTCGGGATGCGGCAAGTCTTCCTTGCTGTATGTGATCGGCGGCCTGGCGCAAGCCTCCCGGGGAAAGGTTCTGGTTGACGGGAATGACCTCACCGAGTTGAGCGACGCCGCGCGCACCAAATTGCGCCGCCACAAAATCGGCTTCGTCTTCCAGCGATTCAATCTGCTCCCCACGCTGACGGCCAAAGGGAATATCGCCATCGCGCAGTTTATTCATGGCGACGGATTCGACCCGCACCGCTTCGATGTTGTGACGCAGATGCTCGGTCTGGCAGGGCGTTTGCACCACAAACCCTCGGAACTCTCCGGCGGCGAGCAGCAGCGCGTAGCCATCGCGCGGGCGATCATCAATGAGCCGAAGATTCTCCTCGCGGACGAGCCCACGGGAAACCTGGATTCGAAGAATTCGGAAATCGTGCTGCAGATGCTGCGGCAGCTGAACAAGGATCTGGGCCAGACCATCGTAATGATCACGCACAACCCGGAAGCAACAACCTATTTCGACCGCGTGGTACACATGCGCGATGGGGTTATCGTCGACGGCGTGCCTGCGGATTGACATGGCAAGCCTTGGCCAAATTCTTGCCCGGACGTTTTTCTGGTCCTACGAGCGCGGCACGTGGCAATATGACGTCGCGGTAATCCTGATTCTGGTCTTCGTGCTTCTCACGCCTCGGAACTGGTTCCGCGATAAACCGCAAAGCGGAGCGCCGGTCACACCAGGGCAGGTCCAATTTATTTCGAAAGAGGGAAACCGGCTGACCTATCGCGTGGATGCCCGCATCCTGGCCCCGCCGACAAGGCTCGCTCTTCAAAACGACCTGCACACCGCGTTGCAGGAGGCGCTGCCCGAACTGCACAGCGGGAACTTCTCGATCGCCAAAATCGAACCACTGCGCGATGACCAGGGCACGGTGATTGCCTACCAGGTCGACATTCACCGTTAGCGCCGTTCTAACCGGGGGCCACACCTTGCTTCCGGGTATCCTTGAGGCGCGCTCGCGCATCTCTTTGTATATGTTAGGATTGCGAAGGTTTGTCTGAACTGCCGCATCTTTACTGGATCGAGGTTACGTTTGAGACGTCCATCTTGTCTTCTTTTCGCGATGCTTAGTCTGTGCTGCTCGCTAAGCGGGCTTCGAACGCTGTCCGCGCAGACTACTGCAAATTGGACCATCGAAGGCATCCTGGGCATGATGGACAAGTCCGCGCAGGATTTTCGCACGCTAACGGCCGACATTGAACACATCAAGTACACGGCAGTAGTGAAAGACACTTCCACGGAAACGGGCCACATTTTCGTGCGGCGCGACGAAAAGATGCGTATCGAAATCGCGAAACCTGATTTGCGCACGATTCTGCGAACCGGCGATTCTCTCTTCGTCTACAACCCGAAGATCAATCGAGTGGAAGAATTCGACCTCGGCAAGAACCGTTCGATGGTCGATCAATACGTTCTTCTTGGCTTTGGAACAAAGAGCGACAATATCAGGAAAAGTTATTTGGTTTCTGTCGTTGGCGAAGAAGAGCTCGATCATAAGAAGACAGTGGTTCTGGAGTTGACACCCAAATCAGAACAGATCCGCAACCAGATCATCAAGATTCAGATGTGGATTGATCAGGCTTCCTGGCTGCCGATTCAGCAAAAGTTTTTTGAGGCTGGCTCGGGCGACTACTTTTTGTTTCATTACATCAACGCCATGAAAAACCTGAAAATCGGCGATGGAAAATTTAAGCAAGATTGGCCGAAGAGTGTCAGCCGCGTGAAACCTCACGCGTAGTTTCCTGCGCTTCAGCTTCACTGTTCTCACATTTTTTGTGGGGGGTCAGTCCCCGGCGGAGCGCTCCTGCGCCAGCAACTGTTCTTTTCGAGCGAGCCCCCAACGATAACCGGCCATGGTACCGTCCTCGCGAATGACGCGGTGGCACGGTACCACGATGGACACGGGATTCGTGGCGCAAGCTCTAGCAACGGCCCGAACGGCCTTGGGCTTACCGAGGGACTGTGCGACTTGCGAGTACGTGCGCGTCTTGCCACGCGGAATCCGCTGCAGTTCCTGCCAAACACGGCGCTGAAACGCCGTCGCCTGTAGGTCAAGCGGGAGTTCCAATCGAGGCTGTTTGCCTTCGATGCGCTGCACGATTTCCCGCACCCAGCGCTGGAACGAATCCGTGGCGGGCGCAATTTCCGCGCGCGGATATTCTTCACGCAGTTCGGCGATCATGGTGTTCTCCCTATCGCCGAGATAAACGGCCGACACTCCGCGCTCGGTCGCAGCCACCAAAATTTTCCCCAGCGGCGATTTCGCAATGGTGTATCCGATCTTCATACCCAGTCCTCCCTTTCGATAAGTGGCTGGCGTCATGCCCAGCTGTGCATTGCTGCGCTCGTAGACGCGGCTGGATGATCCATACCCTGTTTCGTAGAGTGCATCGGCAATGCTCTGGCCCGCGCGGAGCATTGCTTTGAACCGCTTGATGCGCAACGCTTCGGCAAGCTCGCGCGGTTTCAGTCCGGTCACCTGCAGGAAAGCGCGCCGCAGGGTGCCTTGCGTGGTCCCAAGCGTCCTGGCTAGGCCTCCCAAACGAACACCCTCTTCGGAAGACGCGGCGAGATGACCGGCGGCGCGTTGCACTAACGCAACTGCACCGGAAATCTCATTCGGTCGGCAACGCAAGCAAGGCCGATAACCTTGCTTTTCCGCCTCTTCGCGCGTGCGGAAGAAAGTGACGTTGCGCCGGAGCGGCCGGCGCGCCGGGCACGAAGGCCGACAATAGATGTGAGTCGAGCGCACGGCAAGCACGAAGCTTCCATCGGCCCGGGAGTCGCGTGTCAGCGTGGCCCGCCAGTACCGCGCGGCTGCGTGTGCCGAGATGTTCTGTACGAATTTGGTTAGTGCGTGGCTCATGTTCAATATGCCAAAAGTAACGCAGCCTGAAAAGGAAATCTATCCGCAATCGTGCGGCAAAGTGAAGCAGGGAAAATCCATCGAAAGGGTGGAACGATCAGACTTCCCCAGGGGCAGGAACCGGATCCCTGACTGGCGCAGGGGTGCGATGCGGCGCGGTGATCACCAGAATGACCGCCGTAAGGATGACCGCAGTGGCAATGACGGTACGCAGCGTGATGGTCTCGCCGAGGAGCAGCCAGCCCAGGAACAGCGCCACGACGGGATTCACAAACGCATAGGTTGCCACGCGCGTCGCAGTGCTCTGGTGAAGAATGTAGATGTACGCGCTAAAGCCAATGCCCGACCCGAAGACCATGAGATAGGCGAGCGCAAGCCAAGAGCGGAGCGAGATCGCGCCAAGATGTAGCCCGCGGAATTCTCCGGCGAACAGCCCGGCGATCAATAGAATTGCTCCCCCCGCGAGGCTTTGCATGGCCACCCCCAGCATCGGCGAACTGGGCATCCCACCGTGTTTGGAATAGAGCGAACCACACGCCCAGGCCAGGGAGGCAACCACCAGCACCGCACCTCCCCGTGGATCGACGCGCTCTGAACCTCCAAGGTGCGCAGGCCCGACCAGCAGCGTGAGCCCGGCAAATCCCATTAGAAGCCCTATCCCCACCCGGGGAGCAGGCCTGAGGCCACCAGGGCGGAGCCAGTCCACAATCACCAGCCAGAGCGATACCGTGGCCACCAGGAGCGCCGCGATGCCCGAGGGCACGGTCTGTTCCGCCCAACTGACCCCGCCATTGCCAACGAACAGCAGCAGAGTGCCGGCCACGACGGCTGTGCGCCAGTTTGCGGCAGTCGGCCTGATCCTGGTCTTGGCACGCAGCACCGGGTAGAGAAACAGGCCCACGATCAGGTGGCGGAGTCCCGCCAGGATCAGCGGTGGAAACGATTCGATCCCGATGCGGATCGCCAAATAGGTCGAGCCCCAGACCACGTAGACGGCAGCAAAAGCCATCAGCACCAGAGTCGCCGTGCGGGCGGGAGTGTAAGGCAGGGGCGCGGGAGTCCCCAGGGTCTGTTGCGTCTCTAATGTCGTCGTAGACATGTTTGCTTACCAAGACCTGCACTTCCATGAATAGCGGCGAATGGCCGAGGTGTCGAGCACCATATTGGTAGCGGGTGCTGCCAAGGAATCCACAGAATGTTGTGGGTAAGCTTCAGTACCATTACGAAGTGTTTGAGGTTAGGACACTTCCGGCGTTTTCCACAGGTTGACGCTGAACACTTCTGGTGACATCTTAGCGTTCAACACCACACTGGTGCGGACCGGGGAATTCCAGAAAGTCAGTTTGGCGGTTCAGGTTGTTGGGCCGTTGCCAGCGACAGTGAAGGGGCGTCCCTGAGAGCTAGATGAGCGCGACGAAGCCCGCAACTGCATTTGAATTGTGGCTTGCCAAACCAGCCGCGGAAACTCGCGACGCTGCGATTGTAGCGCAACCGCTCGCGCATGTTCCTGCGCTGCGCCTGGCCCCACTTCTGTGCCCCAGCCAGCCTCGACGATTCCTCCGCGTGCCTACGCACGCCGTAGGCGTGCTTCCCGAACATCGGGAATATCCGCGCGCCACGCTGAACCTGCCGCTGCGTCTTCGCAGTACCGGCGGAATCCCCGAGGAATTCCCGATTACTCTGGTCAGTCGCAACATCAGCTCAACGGGGGTCTATTTTCTCTGCCCCAGGGAGCTGTCGGTTGGCACCTCGATCGAGCTGGACATCGTGTTGGTAAGCAAGCCCTTGGGCCTCGGAAACGTCGTGGTTGCCACCATGGCGCATGTGTGCCGGGCAGAGGCCGCCGCTATGCCAGATTGGTATGGCATCGCCGCAACCTTCGATGATGTCCAGTTTGGCCGCGACGACCGCATTCCTTCGCGTTATCTCCAACCGTAAGGCTCGCGCCTTCCTTCCATTCCGAATTAGACTCCTCGCCATCCGTCTGGAGTGTCTTCAGAATTCGACCTCCGCGAATTCTGCTACTCTCTGGAACGATGGCCGAGAATCGCAAACCTAGCATTGAAGGAGTCCTGTTCGACTGGGATGGCACACTTATCAATTCCTACCACGCCGATACATCGGCGTACTTGGCAATGTTCAAGGAGATGGACATCTCTTGGGGGATCGCCGAGCTCGAGAAAAACTATTCGCCGAACTGGTATCAGGTTTATCGCGCTGCGGGGTTGCCGCGGAGGCGCTGGAAAGATGCAGACCGCGCGTGGCGGAGGCATTATGCAAAGCACCGGCCGAAGCTGATCGCCGGTGCGCGCCGGGTCCTGGCGAGATTGGGCGACGCTCATAATCTTGGCCTGGTCACCAGCGGCGATCGCGATCGTGTCACTCGTCAATTGCGCGAGTTCCGCTTGACGAAACTTTTCGCGGTGCGCGTTTACAGCGGAGATACCATGCGCAAGAAACCGCATCCCGACCCGCTGCGTCTGGCCTTGCGGCAGATGGAGCTGCATCCCTCCGCGTGCGTGTACGTAGGCGACGCACCACAGGACGTAGAGATGGCCAAGCGTGCTGGTGTGCGTGCGATTGGCGTGCTCGGTCCGTTCCCCACAGAAAAGCGTCTGCGCGCCGCCCACCCGGAGTTTCTGATCGGTTCGATCGAGGAATTGCCGGATGTACTGAAGCGATTACTCCGCTGATGCGCTGGCCCGGGTTTTTCACCAGATAGGATCTCATCTGCTTCGCACCTGGTCACAAACATTCAGTTGAGATCCTAAGGGTTCGACTTGTTCGAGCCCTTAGGATGACCGTGCTGGCTACGCTCGTTGACAGAGTCCAGACAGGGAGACGCGCTCCAGATTCTTAGCGATCGTGCTTAGGGCTTCGGAGGAGTTGTAGGAGTCGACGGCGATGACGTCTGGGGCGCGCTGGGCACGGGTTTGAAGTCCGTCCACTTGATAACGATGCGAACAGGAATCTCCAGCCCCTTCAGATTCAGCGTGTCATCCGAGCGGGAATAGCTCGGGAACCAGTATTTCCCATCGACATTTTCGCGATAGGTTTCGAACAAAGTAAAGGGCAGATCCGCGATCGTGTGTACGTCGCCCTGATCGGTAACCCATTTTCCGTATGTTTTCACGACTTCCAGATATTTCGCATCGACCCACACGATGCCATCGAAATAGGCCTTGATGCGTTCGACGACTCTTGGCTTGGCCTGAAAAATGTAGCAGTCGACTTCGTCCACCTGCTCTTTGCCCAGGTATTTTAGGTCGTATTTCGAGAGCTGGCTTGAAGTGAGGGGAAACGCGGGGATGCGCTGAAGGCTGTCGAGATCTTCCGCCCTGAGGAAGAGATGCTGAAGGGTGGAACGAGGCTTCTCGACTACCTTTTCAAACAGTTTCCCTTCCGCGTCGCGGCCTGGTTGAGTCACCAGCACAAATTCACCCGAAGGCTTCCCGTCCGCACCAAACTCCTGGATTCGAATCGTCTTCCGGTAGGTATAGCGTGTGCGCCAAAGGATGTACTGGTCTTCTTTTTGGGAAAAACTCTTGACGATTTCGGCCTCGGGGAGCGACGGCGGCGCTTCCGGTTCTGACTCATTTCCGATCCGCGTGACGTGATGCTCCGGCGGCGGAGCGACCGGCCCCTGCGGGGCGTCCTGCGCGCGCAGCGGCGACCCGTGAATAGCGGCCAGAATAAAGAAGACGATTGTGGACAAAACAAATGAGACGCGTTTGAAGCACTTCAATAGTCTGGCCTGGCTCATAGGAAATTGGATGCGCGCCACTCATCTTTGGGCCGCCTAACGCGCCTTGCCGAATCAAGAGTCTAGCGCACTCCGAGCATACTACCCTAGCAAGACGGACAGGATTAGGGCCGCCGAGGAAGAATCAAGAGCTCTCTGCTACAATTTTGACGATTCGTGAGCGACGCAAAACTAGCCAAGCGGTATTTCGTGTCGGGAATGGTCCAGGGCGTGGGCTTTCGTTATTACACGCAAGCTGCCGCGGAGAGACTGCGCGTCAGCGGTTTCGTCAGAAACCTCCATGACGGCCGCGTGGAAGTGTTTGCCATCGGTGAGCCGCAGCAGCACGCGGAATTTCGGGCCGCGCTGGAACGTGGACCACGGTTCTCCAGCATCAGCGAAGTTCAGGAAGAAGCCGCGGCTCCGGATCCGCGGTACGAAGGCAGATTTGTCATCAATCCCAACGCTTGAAATACCCGAACAGACGTGAGTCGAACCGCGAGGAGATGTTCGAATGAACAATTTGAAGAAACTGATCCGCGAGGTGCCCGACTACCCGAAGCCAGGCATTCTCTTTTACGACCTGACCACGCTGCTGAAAGACAAGCAGGGCTTTCACACGCTGATCGAGCGACTATGCGAACACTACCAGGGCCACACGGTTGACGTGGTAGCGGGGATCGAAGCGCGCGGCTTCATTTTTGCTCCTGTTTTGGCGTACCAGCTGGGCGCCGGGTTTGTTCCCATTCGAAAACCGAAGAAGCTCCCTGCCGAGACCGCGAGCGTCTCCTATGCCCTGGAATACGGCACGGACACGCTCGAAATCCACGAAGACGCCGTCAAACCTGGCCAGCGTGTGATCATTTGCGACGACCTGCTGGCCACCGGCGGCACGGCCGCCGCGACCGCCAAACTCATCCAGCAACTCGGCGGTACGGTCGAAGGAGCCGCCTTCGCCGTCGAACTCACTTTCCTCAACGGCCGCAGCAAACTGAACGGCGTCGATGTCTTCGCACTGATTCAATACGACAAATAAGAAAGCGCCATGGCCATTTCGGGTGCACAGGGGGAGGCACTCACTTCCCTCGCGTGCGCGCGTTCCGCTGGCGAATAGCTTCGAAGAGCACGACCCCGGCCGCGACCGAAACGTTGAGAGATTTAATGGGACCCGTGGTTGGGAGCGAAACAACGAAATCGCACCGCTTGCCCGTCAGCTCATGCAGGCCTTGGCCTTCGCTGCCGAGGACGATTCCCACTGGCGACGTGTAGTCCACTTCAGTGTAATTTTTGTCCCCCTGCTCATCGAGGCCCACAAGCCAATAGCCGGCATCCTTCAACTCCTCCATCGTCCGCACGAGATTGGTCACCTTCGCGACCGGCAGATGCGCCAGCGCTCCTGCGGAAGCTCGCGCGACGGTATCAGTCAGTCCCGCCGCGCGTCGTTCGGGAATCACCACGCCGTGCGCGCCCGCGGCTAGCGTCGTTCGAATGATCGCGCCCAAGTTGTGCGGATCTTCTACCCCATCCAGCAAAACGATCAGCCCCAGCTGGCCGTGGCCAGCATTGGCATTTGCCAGAATGTCTTCCAGACTCGCCGCCGCGCGCGCCGCCGCCAACGCGACCACTCCCTGGTGGTCTTTCGAGTTGGCCAACCGGTCGAGTTGCCCGCGGTCTTCGAACCGCACCGGAACGCCCTGCTTGCGCGCCAACTGCACGATTTCTTCGACTCGCGTGTCCTGCCTACCCTTGGCGATGGCGATGCGATCGATAGGGCGCCATGCTTCCAGTGCTTCCTTAACAGCGTGTATGCCGGTTAGTTTGTCCATGGAAAGGACAGTTTACAGATGAGCGTCTGCAGTTGAAAGCAGTGGCCGTTGATGGGACGGGCATTCTTGCCTGTCCCACTAGGCCACGGCATGCCGTGCACGCTGGCCGCAACGGCTAATCCAATACCGAGCAGAACTCGAGAATTCTTGCGCGAGCGGATTTTACCGGCGCGGCGAAGGAAAGTGCGGCCGCCTCGTCCAGCAGCAAGATCACCCGATCGAGTTCACCTTCCCCGGCACGCCCAGCGAGCGCCAGCCGGATCGGATGAAACAGCTCGCGTCCGCGCAATTCCATGCCATCTTTGAGTGCTGTGACAATTTCCTTGAACCTTTCAGTCGTCAGGGGCACGCCATCCAGCAGCAGCAGCCCCACCTGCCGGAGCACGTCCCGCGCCGCATAACGCGACAGCACTACGTGGCTCTCGACTCGGGAGATGATTTCGCGCGCGTCGTATTGAAAAACCAGGTCCAGCAGATCAGCCAGAGCGGCGCGGTCAGACGCGTGCCCTCCGAGCACCAAAGCGGCGCGTTCGCACCAGGCATCTTGCTCAAGCGAAGGCTCTGCGGCAAGCCGGCCGCGCTCACGCAGAATGGCAACAACATCCGCAACGGTAAAGGGATTAGCAGCGGCGACAGGAGTGTCAGAAGGATCGCCAGGAAGCATCAGCAAAATTGTACCGTAGCCACGCCGTTTTATCCTGAGCGCGAGTAACGGAATGCCGCGCCCTTACCAGCACACTTCGGCAATTCAGCGGGAAGTGAGTGTAGCAATCACATATGCCGCGATGGCTCCCCCGCGGCCGATCGCATCGACGCCTTCGTTGGTCTTGGCCTTGAGATTAATCTTTTCGGGGCCGACACTCAGAGCTTTCGCAAGTGCCCCGCGCATCTTCGGGAAATGTGGGCCCAGCTTGGGCTTTTCGGCGATGACCACCGCATCGATGTGCTCGATCGCGAGACGTTTCTCGTCCACCAGCTTTCTTGCATGTTCCAGGAAGAGCATGCTGTTCGCACCCTTCCACTTTGGATCGGTGTCCGGAAAATGGGTGCCGATATCGCCAAGCCCCGCGGCGCCTAGCAACGCATCGCACAGCGCGTGCGCCAGCACGTCGCCATCCGAATGTCCTACTGGTCCCTTGTCAAAAGGCAGTTCAATCCCGCCGACAATGAGTTTGCGGCCCTCCTCCAAGCGATGCAGGTCATAGCCGATTCCGCAGCGCGTGCTCATGCCTTCTGGCGCTCGCGTTCGAGGTAGAAGCGGGCCAATTCCATATCCGCGGGCTTGGTGATTTTCATATTCCGCTCGGAGCCCAGCACGACGTGCACATCGTGCCCGATGCGCTCGACGAGCCCCGCTTCATCCGAGGCACTCACTCCATCGGCCTCTGCTCGCGCAAATGCCTCCTTCAGAAGTTTTGTAGAAAACCCTTGCGGCGTCTGTGCCAGCACGACGCGCTCGCGCGGCATCGTACCCATAATCAGCGCCACGTCCTCCGGCAAGCTGGCACGCTTTACTTCCTTCACTGTGTCCATCGCCGGAATACCCAGAATCGCCGCCTCGCACCGTCGCGCTTCTTCGATCACGCGTGCAATCTGCTCCTCGGTCACGAAGGGCCGTACGGCGTCGTGCACCAGCACGATCTCCGTATCGTTTGCCACCTCGCGCAGCGCCGCAGCCACTGAATCCTGCCGTGAATCGCCACCCTTTACGACGCGCACCGGCTGTTTGAATTTTTCCCTCGTGATCCGCTCTTTGAGACGCGCTACTTCATCCGCACGCGTCGCCACAATGATGTCCGTAACCTGCGGGCACGCAGCGATCCGCCGCAGGCTGAGGATGACAATCGGCGTACCGTCCAGCTCTAGAAACTGCTTGGGCGTTTCCGCGCCCATGCGTGTTCCCAGACCGGCCGCCGGAAGAATGGCAGCGATTCGGCTCATGTTTGGAGCGATTCCGCCCAGACGCTGCAAGGCGCGGACTCGCAAACTTCAGAGTGTACCTCAAGCGGGGGCACGGGGCGAGGTCGACAGGCCATGACGCGCTCTCCGGAGGCCACCGGCCCCCACTTCAACAGATAACTTTAGGAAATGCCAGGTGTGCTCCCATGTGCTCAACTACTCCGCATCGGGCCCTGGAAAGATGGGGCGGGCTTGGCGGTCCATGGTGTCCTGCTCCCGAAGACGAGCGGATGTTGCCGTCCGGCTGGTTACCAGGGAACGTACGCCACCATCGCCGTCGCCACGACCTGCGCCGGCCGCTTGCCGCAACGCAGGCGCCGATTGTTCCGCGCGTTCTTCCAGGCGACCAAAGATCATTTTGCCCGCGGTAGTCTGATGGACGGAGGTCACAATCGCATCGACGCTCTTGTTGATCATCCGGTGCGCGCCATCCACCACGACCATTGTGCCGTCATCCAGGTAGGCCACGCCCTGGTTCGGTTCCTTGCCTTCACGAAGAATCAAAACGCGCATGGGCTCGCCGGGAAGCACGGCAGGCGCCTAGCGGCACGCTCAGCGCCGCCCGGCGCAGTCGCAACTCCGCCAGCAGGACTACCAGTGCCATCAGAAATCCCACGCTAGCTGCGGCAAATCCTCGGAGGCCGAACGGACCCAAGCTATAGCTCACCGCCCCCGTGCAGGCCACGAGAAAAGCGCGCACCATCCAGAAATCCCACTCCCCCCGCGATGCCCAGGCAGGACGTGCGTGGATCGCCTGATCTTCCCGCTGGGGTGAAACTCTGGATTCCGGGGAAGGCAATCGCCGCTGCGCTTCGGGACTGATCCGGCTCATACGACCTCACAGTTTCGAGCTTTCACTGCAAAATCAGTACAGCCAGCCCGCAGAAGCGAAGGGAAAAAGGGCCGATGCGGGATGTGGAACGCGGTTCACGTCGTCTATATACTCTCTCAATAGTATGGCGTCAAGCAGATATCAAATCAGCAGCGGTGAAAACACCGAACGCCGTGGACAAAAAAACTTCTAAATTAGGTGACGTAGAGCCGCGGAACACGTTGGCTCACGGCACACAGCAGATCTGAGGTGACCGTCCCGACTCCGCGCGCCACGCGATTCGCCGGCAGGATATGTGTGCCATCCGTACCATAGATCGTGGCCACATCACCGACCTCTGCGCCTTCCACGTCCGTGACATCGATCATGGTCACGTCCATGGAAATGATGCCGACGATCGGCACGAGCTTCCCGCGCAGAAGCACGTGGCCGCGATTTCCCAGCGAACGGAGAATTCCGTCTCCGTATCCCGCGGCTAGAACGCCGATGCGCGTAAGCCGCTTGGCTACAAACGTCGCGTTGTAGCCTACTCCCGCGCCAACAGGGACGCTGCGTAGGCTGATGATTCGCGAGCGAAGGCTCATCACCGGTTTCAGCGGGAGCCGCACCTCGGCTTCCTCGCGCTTTTCCGAGGGGTCGTAGCCAGGATGGTAGCCATAAAGGATCGCTCCGGGCCGCACCATCTCCGCCCAGGTTTCCGGCCGCGTCACAATCGCCGCGCTGTTCGCCAGGTGCACAATCCCCGGATCGATCCCCAGGGAGCGCAGGCGCTGGAGCGCGGCGTAAAAACGCCCTTCTTGTTCGCGTGTCTGCTGGCCAACGGCGGTATCCGTGAAAACTTCCGACGAAGCAAAGTGCGAAAAAATACCGGTAAGCCGCAGGTGCTTGCACTTTCCCAATTGCCGTGCAAAGCAATCCACCTCGCCGGTCGCAATGCCCAGCCGGTTCATTCCCGTATCGATCTTCAAATGGAAGGTTACCGGCTTCTTACCGCCGCGGCGCGACGCCGCCCGATTCAGTAACTCCAATTGTTCGCAGCGATGAATCACTGCCGTAAGGTCGTAATCCACCAGCCGGTATTCTTCTCCGGGCACGAAACTCGTGAGCACCAGGATCGGCTTTCGAACACCGTTCTGGCGAACCGCGATGCCCTCGTCCGTGCACGTAACGCCGAACCAGTCCGAGCCAGCCTTCTCCAGTGCCTTTGCTACTTCCGGGCCGCCATGGCCGTAGCCATTGCCTTTTACGATGGAGAGAATTTTGCGCGGAGACTCGCGCTTCTCATGCGGCGGATTTACGTACTTGCGAATCGCTGCGAGATTGTACATCAAGGCGGAGAGAGAAACTTCGGCCCATACCGGACGTCGCACTTCTTTGCGGGGACTCTTTTGTGTGCCTGCCATGGGTCTTCCGAATAAAATAGTTTACGCCATTCAGGCGTCCTCGACCTGCCGTCAGATGGGCTGCCGCGTGAATGACAACAACCTTCCTACACTGCAACCCCAAGGCCCTTCCATCCAACCGAGGGGACACTTCTAACTGGCTGCGGAAAAAAAGAACTGGTCATTCTGAGGGCCTTCGACAAGCCTGCTCTCCTACCTTTCCCGGGATGCATCTCCACAGTCGAACGGCGTCCGATTTACCATGTAGGCCGTAAAGCCTCGGCGTTTCTAGGCCGGGGAGAAATTGATTCTCTGCCGCTCCCTCCCCCCTATTTCTTATAAGTGTTGATTCTAAAGAAGCTAGCGCGGTGCCGAAAGACTGATTCAGGAATCTGTGTGCGCAGGGGTCCAAACGCTCAGTGGCGGAAACAGTTCCAGCTGAGACTTTTCAGGCATCCTCGTCAAGATTGCGACGCAGAACTTCGAGGCTCCACATGGGCCAAGGGAATTCTCCGGGGAGGCTAGTCGGCATGCGCAAAGTGTGGGCAAACTGCCGCGCTGTGGCAGCAACTACATGTCCTCGGGGGTGAATTGCGAGAAGGCGTCCGGTGCGGCTTCCTCAAAGCGCGTGAATCGGCTGCGAAAGACAAAATTCACGCTGTCCACCGGTCCGTTGCGCTGCTTGGCGATCTTCAATTCCGTCTCTTCCCTTTCTTCGGGTGTGGCGCCTTGCTTGAAGAAATGTGGCCGGTAGATGAACATCACCACGTCGGCATCTTGCTCGATGGCGCCCGATTCGCGCAGATCCGATAGCTGCGGCCCGCGCTCATCGCGCTCCGGCGCGCGCGTGAGCTGGCTGAGCACCAGCACGGGAATCTGCAGTTCCTTGGCGAGGCCCTTCAATGCCCGCGAGATGCTGGCGACTTCTTCCTGGCGGTTTCCAAAGCGTCCCCGCGCGGTGAGGAGTTGGAGATAATCCACCACCAGCATCGACAATCCTTTGTCGCGCTTTAGCCGCCGGGCCTTGGCTCCAATTTCCAGGACGCTGATCGAGCCTGCGTCATCGATCCACAGGGGCGCGGATGAAATCGTTCCCAGCGATTCCGTCATTCGCCGCCAGTCTTCCCGGCTCAGATGACCAGTGCGGAATTTGTGCGCGTCGATCTGCGCCACGGACGCCACCAGCCGCTGCAGCAGCGATTCCTTGGACATTTCCAGGCTGAACATGGCCACCGGGCGCCCGCCTCGAATCGCAATGTTTTCTATGAGATTCAGCGCCAGGGCTGTTTTCCCTTGCGAAGGGCGCGCCGCCAGAATCAGTAGTTCGGAAGGCTGCAGGCCAGACGTGAGCTTATCCAGCTCGGTGTAACCCGTGGGGATTCCCGTGATGCTCTTCCCCTCGCGGAAGATTCTTTCCAGCCGCTCGAAATTGTCGCGGACGATGTCCTTTATCGGGAGCAATCCGGCCCGCACGCGATCTTCCGCCAGCGCGAAAATCGAGGATTCTGCGCCGTCCAGAATGGCGTCCGCACCGTCCTCACCCTCGAAGGCGCGCTGCTGAATATTGTGTGTGGTGTGAATCAGATTGCGCAGGATCGCCTTCTCCTTGACGATGCGCGCGTAATGCTCGATGTTCGATACCTTGGGCATGCCGTCGGCGAGCGCCGCCAGGTACGGCGCGCCGCCGGAGGCTTCCAGGTCGCCCTTGCGGTTGAGCTCCTCGGTCAGGGTCACAAGGTCGATGGCCTGCTGCCCTTCGCCCAGCGCGATCATCTGTGTGAAGACGCGCCGATGCTGGAGCAGAAAGAAATCCTCCGGACGGAGATGTTCGATCGCCCGATTCAGCGCGTTGTTGTCCAGCAAAATCGCGCCAAGAACGGAGCGCTCGGCGTCCAGATTATTCGGCAAAGGCTTCTCGAGCGTGGCGTCAACAGGCATGGAGGTCTCTTTTGTGGTTCGCCTTTTCTTCGCTTTTGTACCACGATCTCCGCGGGAGGGCAAGCGGAGAAATTTTCATGCCCGGTACGAACACTTACTTGTTCAAAGCGATGGCGTATTGTGGGTGGAAGTAAAGCGCGCGTCAATTAGAGTGCCTGTGCATGGCCTCGGAAATCTCTGCAAAACTTTCCAGGCCAAAAAAGCGGGGGCCTCCGCCGCAGCGGAGGCCCCCCGGGAGCAACCGTTTTGATCGGAGCTGTTCTAAGCTTCCTTCTCGACGTTCACCTTGATCTGCGCAGTTACATCGCGGAACACCTTGATGGTCACGGGAAATTCCCCGATGGTCTTGAGGGGCTCGCCAAGCTGTGCCTGACGTTTGTCAATCTTGAAGCCCTGCGCCGCGAGTCCTTCCGCGATATCCGCAGAGGTAACTGAGCCGAACATCTGATCGTTCTCCCCAGTCTTGCGCGTAAACTTCAACGCCACGCCATTCAGCAGTTCGGCTTGCTTCTGCGCGGCTTCCACTTCGGTGGCCGTTTTCTTGGCCAGTGACGTGCGAATCCGCTCAATCGCCTTCAAGTTACCTACAGTCGCCTCTACGGCAAGCTTTTGTGGCAGAAGAAAATTGCGCGCATAGCCCGGCTTCACGGTGACAACGTCACCGCGGCGACCCAGCTTTTCAATGTCTTCCTGAAGAATGATTTGCATATCTTCTCTCTTGGCTCCTGTTTCTTTACCCCCGTGGGGGCCTACGCCTTGGGCACTTCGGCGGCTGGCACCGGTGTCACCGGGGCCGGCGTTAGTGTTCCATGCGCTGGCGCGGCATGAGCCGCTCCTGGCACGACCACGCGGGGCGCTTGCGTTCCTGCGGCGCTGCCCGCAAATGGCAGCAGGGCGATGTTGCGTGCCCGCTTGATGGCCACGCCCAGCCAGCGCTGATGACGCGCGCAAACGCCGGTCATCCGTCGCGGCAGAATCTTGCCACGCTCCTGCACGAACTGCGACAGGATGTCCGCGCGTTTGTAGTCGATGAAGTCCATCTTCTCGACGCAGAACTTGCAAACCTTCTTCTTGCGAAAATACTGGCGCTTGCCCCGGGGCCGGCCACCGGGACCACCCGGGCCGCCACCGCCGGGTCCGCCTTCGCGCCGCGGACCACCGTGCCCGCCGCCCGGGCCGCCGTGACCTCCGCCATGACCGCCTTCACGCCGCGGAGCTCCGCCGGGCGCTGATGCTTGTTTCTGTTCTTCTGCCATGCCTTCCACCCTTTCACTCATCGCCCGGCATTGCCGGGGTCAATCTGCTGGTGAGCCCGGTCGAGCCGATGCCACTTATCTCGATTCAAAAAACTCTTTCGGCGAGCGCAGAACTAGCTGCTAGCCGCGGCCTGTTCTGGCGCTGCCGCCGCTGGTGCGGGAGCAGGTGTGCGGCGCGGACGCCGCGCGGCGCGCTTCTCGCGCTTCTGCGAAAGCTTCTTCTGGCGCTTCAGATCCTCGTCCAGCCGTACCGTCTGATACTTGATCACCGGGTCCTGCACGCGCAGACGGCGCTCCAGCTCGGCAATCAGCTCACCATGCGTGGTGCGGATTTCCTGGTGAACGTAGATACCTTCGCGGTGCTTGGCCACGCGATACGCGAGCTTGCGTGTGCCCCAGTGCTCGGTCTTCTCGATCTTGCCGCCTTTTTCCGCGCAGGTGTGCTCGATGACCGTGAGGACTTTCTTGATCTCGTCTTCCGGCGTCGCCGGCCGCACGATAAAAACCAAATCGTAATAACGCTCTTCCATGATGACCTCTTTCCATTCACTCCGGGCACGCAGCCCGGCAAAATCGTCTCTACTTTTCTTCCGGCTCTTCCACGTCGGCCGGTTTCCGCCGGTTGTACTTCGTCATCGCCGCGTCGAGGCCCTGAGTCAGGATCATCTCCACCGCGTCCCCGGCTTCACCGATCATTTCCGCCGCTACTTCCAGCTCCGCTTTCTTCATCGGCCGCAGCACGTATTCCTTGCGGCTGGTCAACGGATGATCGGGTCGACAACCCAGCCGCAGCCTCGCAAATTCCTGGGTGCCGACCAAGCTGATCACCGACTTCGCGCCGTTATGGCTTCCCGCGCTGCCGTCGGGATGAATTCGAATCGTTCCCAGCTGCAGTTGCGCCTCATCCCACAGCACCAGCAGATCTCGCACATCCAGCTCGTACTTCTCCAGCAGCTCTCGTACGGAAATGCCGCTGAGATTCATGTACGTCTGCGGCTTCGCCAGGATCACTTCTTCCCCGGCGATCCTTCCTCGGCCCACCAGCGCCTTGGCCTCGGGCCGTTCCACGCGAATCCCGCCGCGATTCGCGAGTTCATCCACGGCCATGAAACCCAGGTTATGCGGCGTCCAGTGATACTCCGGATCGGGATTCCCAAGTCCGACAATGAGCCGCATAAGCGTTTTTCCAGCCGTCCGCCGAACGCAGGCTTCTTCTCCCGCAGTGATGCGTTACTTTTTCTTCTCGCCCTTGTCGCTCTTCTCCACCTTGGGTTTGACTTCCGTCTCGGCGCCTTCTTCGCCTTCCACTTCCTTCTTGCCCTTCTTGATGACTTCCGGCTCGGCTGGCGTTGCCGCTTCCGCTGCCACGGCCTCCGCGGGCTTCTCCTCTTCCACCTTCAGCGCCACCACGTGCGCCAGCACGCGTTCCGGCTCGGTAATCAACTTCATCTTGGCCGTGTCGAGCGGCAATTCATTGGCGCGAAGCTGCTTGCCAAGCATCAACCCGCTGACATCCACCTTGAACTCCGTCGGGATATCCGCCGGCAAGCATTCGATTTCCACTTCGCGTGTGACCACCTCGAAAACTCCACCCTGCACCTTCACGCCGGAAGGCTCGCCAAACGTGTGCACGGGAACCTTCACCTTCATACGGACGTCCATGGCCACGCGCAGAAGATCCACATGTAGTAATTTCCCACTGGTGGGATCAACCAGCCAATCCTTCAGAATCGCGGGCTCCTGCTTCCCGCCGAGATCCACCTGAAAAAGGGTGTTATGCCCGCTCTCGGACCGGAGAATCGCGCCAACCTGTTTGGCGTTCAGCGCCAGTGTGAGGGCCGCGCCTTTCCCGCCATACAGGACCGCCGGCACCTGGCCGGTCTGCCGGAGCCGCCGGGCTTCATTCTTGCCGCGCAAGGCGCGGGGCGAACCTTCCACTACAATCTTCTCTGCCATGTCCTTCTTCCCTTCTTGAATTCCAAGTGGGACAAGCATTCTGGCCTGTCCTCTTGCTGAAATTTCCCGCGGACAGACGGGAATGTCCGTCCCACAAAACTAAATAAACAGTTCGCTGATGGAGGTCTCTTCGTGAATCGATCGAATCCCGCGCGCCAGCAAATCCGCGACGCTCAACACTTTGATCTTCCCCATCTTCTTCCCTGCTTCGCTCAACGGCACGGAGTCCGTCGCCACCACTTCGGTAATGATCGATTTCGCGATCCGCTCCACTGCCGGACCGGAAAGTACTGCATGGGTGCACGCCGCATAGACTTGCGTGGCTCCTTCGCGCGCCAGCGCCTCGGCCGTCTTCACCAGCGTCCCCGCCGTATCGATAATGTCGTCCACGATCAGCGCACTGCGTCTGCGAACGTCGCCGATCAGGTTCATCACTTCGCTGACATCCACGTCCACGCGGCGCTTGTCCACGATGGCCAGCGGCGCATCTAGCTTCTTCGCGAAAAACCGCGCCCGCTCCACTCCGCCTGCATCCGGCGAAACCACCGTTAGATTCGGCAGCTTCATGTGCCGAAAATGTTCCACCAGCACAGGCGAACCATATAAGTGATCCACGGGCACGTCGAAATAGCCCTGAATCTGTGGCGCGTGCAAATCCAATGTGAGTGCCCGGCTGGCACCGGCCGTTTCCAGCAAGTCCGCCACGAGTTTCGCGGAGATCGGAACCCGGGGCTTGTCTTTGCGGTCCTGCCGCGCATAGCAGTAATACGGCAGCACCGCCGTAATTCGCCACGCCGACGCGCGCTTAAACGCGTCGATCATCAGCAGCAGTTCCAACAGGTGGCTGTCCACGGGGGCATGGCACGGTTGCACGACGAATACGTCCGCGCCGCGCACATTCTCCAAAATCTGGAAATAAATCTCACCGTCGCTGAATCGCCCCAGCAGGGCTTTGCCCAGCGGCACGTCCAAGTGGCGGCAGATACTCTCCGCCAGTATCGGATTCGCGGTCCCGGAGAAAATCTTGAATCGGTCGTCGTTCACGACGCTCGCGCTCCGTGTGGCCATTCAGCGGCCACACCACCATGCAGGCCACCGTACCGGAAGGATCTTTCAAACGAGATGGACACGAAGAGACGCTGAGGCAGAATCCACGACACGCTCCGAGACTACTCGGCGATGCGCATCAAACGAGCGTACCTCTCGCGCGAGACAGTCTCGCAAACGAAGGTCTGATCGTGCGGAAACCCAACAGCGGCTCGGCGCGCCGTCGCTGGGCTCGGGAAAACTCCAAACACCGCCGAACCGCTACCCGCCAGCGAGGCTCCTGCAGCTCCTTTTTGGAGCAACTCCCGCTTGATTTGATCAAGCCGGGGATGCCGCCGGAAAACCGCCCCCTCAAAATCATTCGAAAGGCCGCTTCCCGGCCCACTCCAGCATAGAGCACAGAACTCAAAGAGCTTAGAGGTTCCCGCGAATTTTGTCAACCCAACCGGCCTAGCCTTAACCCAGCGATACGCGTCCGGCGTCGAGACATGAATCTTTTTCGGCGAGACAACCAGGACATGTAGCTTCGGGATATCGGGCAGCGGATAGATCTCGTCGCCCTTGTTCACACCCAGTGCCCGCCCGCCAAACAGGAAAAACGGCACATCCGCGCCCAACGATGAACAAATTTCCATCAAACGTGCTGCCGACAGCGTCTTTTTCGCGAGCCGCAGATATCCCCGCAGTGCCGCGGCGGCGTCGCTAGATCCCCCGCCCAGCCCCCGCCCGGCAGGGATCGCTTTGCTTAGCTCGATTTCGACCCCGCCGCGGATTCTCAGTTCCCGCTGCAGCGCATCCACGGCGCGATACACGAGATTTTTCTCCACCGGTTCTGCGGAGAGCGGCTGGTTTCCCTCGACGGTCAGGGTAATTGCTGGGCGGCGCGATGTACGCAGCCGCAATTCGTCGTGCACCGAGATGGTCTGAAAAATGGTCCGCAATTCGTGAAATCCATCCGCGCGTTTGCCGAGGATATCCAGGCGAAGGTTGATTTTTGCGAAAGCGGGAATGCGCACTTCGGACATGCGCGGAACTACGGCTTAGCGTCGCTGGTCGTGGACTTTTGCGCCACGCGATGCTTCGATCGCGAGATCTTCTTTTCGAGTTCCGCGACTTTATCGGTCTCCATGTCCGCGGGCAGCGAGCGGCGCCATTCCACCAGAGATTTTTCCCATTCCGCGGCGGCTAGATCGCCCCGGCCCGTCTTGGCGTAGAGATCGCCGAGGTGCGAATGTATCGTCGCGTCGTGCCTTTCGCGCTCCACGGCCTTCCGGAGCGTGCTCTCCGAAGGGCCGAACTTGCTCTCTTTGAAATAAATCCAGCCGAGGCTATCGAGGTACGCCCCGTTGAAAGGGTCTTCCTTCAGCGCCTGTTGGACCAGCGCTTCCGCTTCGTCAAGCCGTATCCCCAAGTCGCCCAGCATGTAGCCATAATAATTCAACACCGGAGCATTTCTCGGATTTACGGCAAGCACTTTCTTGAACTGCTCCTCGGCCTTGTCGAAAAACTTCTGCCGCTCATAGATCGCGCCGAGCAGAAACCACACCATTTCGTTCTCGCGCGCCTGCCCCGGCAGCACTTCCGCGGCGCGAGCCGCCTCTTCGGCTTCCTTGTAGCGCCGCCCGCGCTCGTACACTTGCGCGATGTTCAAATACGTCTCGCGGTCTCCCGCATCGCCGTGGAGTTGCGTTCTCAGAATCTTGACCGCCTCGTCTGTCTGTCCGTTCTCGCCGAGCAACAGCGCGTGACTTGTGCGAATCGCGGGATCGGCCGGGTATTTCGCCAGCGCTTCCTTGCCCGTCTGTAGGGCTTTGGGCAGGTCTTTTGCCGCGCGGTACGTATCCATGATCATCATCCGCGCGCGGCGATCCTCTTCGTCCCCCAGATGCCCCAACTCCTCGAAGGTATAAGTCGCGGCCTGATAATTTTGCGTATCGCGATAAAGCTGCCCGAGTTGCTGATACAGGATGGCCAGCGACCGCCGCCGCGACGACGCCGCGGGAGGCTGTCCCTTGATGCCCGTCACGGCGTCCGACAAGACGCGGATGGCATCTTCAAAGCGCCCCTGCGCCTGGTACAGCATGGCCTCGTTGTACATTACTTCCAGGCTGCCCGGTGCGTACTGCCGCGCCTTCACGAGATTCTCTTCTGCCTTATCGAGCCGGTGCAGTTCGCGGTAAATCTGGGCGATTCGCAAATACACGTCCGAATCGTCCGGCATCACGTCCGCAAGCTTCTCGTACACCTTCAACGCTTCGGAATATTTCTCTTCGGCCAGCAAAGTCTGCCCCAGCCCGCGCTGGTGGCTCACCTCCGAAGGATCGAGTTCAGCGGCCTGGCGGTAGGCCTCTTCCGCTTTCTCCAACTCATGCGCCTGGGTGTGGGCATCGCCCAGAAGATCCAGCAGCACCGGTGTAGGAGAATGTGCGGTGATTCCCTCGAGCAGCGTAACCGCCTGGGGGGACTTGCCCTGGTCCATCAGCAACTGTGTCAATTGCTCGACCGCCGGTTCGTTTTCCGGATCGTTCTTCAGAATGCTCCTCAGAACCTGTTCGGCCTTGTCGTGTTCGTTCTTCAGTCGGTAAAGACGCGCCAGCCACAATGCCGACTCGCTATCCGCAGGATCGAGCCGGTTAATCTCGCGGTATTGCTCGATGGCGCGGTTCACCGTTTCCGACTGGCCGCTGCTCACACTGACGTCCCCCAGGCTCCGCAAATAGATCCGCCCCAGCAGCCGGCGCGATTGCACGTTATCCGGGTCGCGTTTCAGGATTTCCTGCGCTTCGGCTACGGCATCGTGAATCCGCTGCGCCTTCCAGTACATCTCCGCCAGCCGTTCGCCGATGACCTGCGACTTCGGATCCAGGGCATACGCTTTCTTGTACGCCTCGATCGCCTTTGTGGCGTATTCCGCGTTACTGCTCGCTTCGTACTGCTGTTCGTAGATGTGGCCGATCGTGAAGTTGTAGTAGGCCTCGGCGCGCGTGGAGTCTTTTTCGAGAGCGGCGGTTTTCGAGTCGGCAGATTGCTCCTGCATCGCAGCAGGAGAATCGGTCATCTTTTCAGTCCCCGGGTTAGCGGGCATCTGCGCCACGGCAGCCGCGCCGGTGGCACCCGTTAACAGTATGGCAAGAGTAACCCGTCTAAGGTTCATCATAGCCCCAGAAACTTAAAGTATCCCATGCGGCCGAAACGCGGTCAAAAACCAAATGGCAGACGTTTCCAGAGCTTGGGCGCCCCCGGAGATTGGATGCAGCCCAGCGGAGAAACGTTCTCAACCGGGGGGCCGGAGGTGAACTACAGAGCAAATTTCAGTGCAGAAAGTGCCGCATACCAGTAAACACCATGGCTAGGCTCAGCCGATCGGCGGCGGCTATGACCTCTGCATCGCGCACCGAACCGCCAGGCTGGATCACCGCCGTCGCTCCCGCTTTCGCTGCTTCTTCAACTCCGTCCGCAAAGGGAAAGAATGCGTCGGAAGCAACCACCGTACCGGCCAGCGAAGATTGCGCCTTCATCACCGCAATTCTCACGGAATCGACCCGGCTCATCTGTCCTGCGCCGACGCCCAGCGTCGCGCCATCCTTGGCGAAGACGATGGCATTCGACTTCACGTGCTTCGCCACTTTCCACGCGAAGCGCATGGCGTGCATCTCTTCGGCCGTTGGCGCACGCTTGGTCACCATGCGCAGGTCGTCGTCCTTGATCTCCCCCAGGTCCGGCTGCTGCACAAGCATCCCCCCAAGAATGCGCTTGAGCTGCAATTCGCGTTCCGGCTCCAGGCCACCCGCGGGCAGCTCCAGCAGCCGCAGGTTTTTCTTCGCCGCGAAGATTTCTTTTGCGCGGTCCGCAAAGCCGGGCGCGGCGATGCATTCCACGAAAAGTTTCGCGACCTCTTCCGCGGCTGCGGTATCCACCGCGCGGTTGAATGCCAGCACCCCGCCGAAGGCCGAGACCGGGTCGCACGCCAAGGCCTTCAAGTACGCATCGACCAGCGTTTCTCGCTCCGCGGCCCCGCAGGGATTGTTGTGCTTGATAATCACCGCCGCTGGATTCTTGAATTTCGCGGCCAGGCTCCGTGCCGCCTCCAGATCAACGAGATTGTTGTAGGAAAGTTCCTTGCCCTGGAGTTGCTTCGCCGCCGCCAAACCCAGCGGGGCGCGCTCCGCCGGAACATACAGAGCCGCGGCTTGGTGGGGATTTTCCCCGTACCGCAATTCCTGCTGTCGCCGCAAAACGATATGCACGAATTCCGGGAGCACTGGTTTCGCTTCCAGGGCAACCCGCCCGGATCCCGCCGACAGCCGTTCCAATTCCGTAGCGATCATGCCGTCGTACCGCGAAGTCCTGGCGAAAACTTTTCGTGCCAGCTCCAGCCGTGTCGCCAGCGTCGTTTCGCCCGCGCTCTCGATTTGCCTCGCCACACGCTCGAAATCCGCTGCGTCCGTCACCACCGTCACGCTCTCGAAATTCTTCGCCGCCGATCGCAGCATCGTCGGTCCGCCGATGTCGATGTTCTCGATCAGCTCTGTGGCCGTCAGACCCGCTTTCGCTGCCGTCGCTTCAAACGGATACAGATTCACCGCCACCAGATCGATCGGCGCGATTCCGTATTCGGCAGCCTGTTTCTCGTCTTCCGTGTGCCCCCGCCGGAAGAGCAGCCCTCCGTGCACTTTGGGGTGTAGGGTTTTTACGCGTCCGCCCAGCATTTCGGGCCAGCCCGTGAAATCTGAAACATCGCGAACAGCGATTCCTGCTTCACGCAACAGCTTGGCGGTCCCGCCCGTCGAAAGAATCTCGATCTTCTGCGCGGCCAGCCGCTTGGCAAATTCCACGACCCCGGTCTTATCAAACACGCTGATCAGCGCGCGCCGCACCGCCATGGATTCCTCCACATTGAGAAAAGCACAACAGTGTAAGGGGATGACGCGAATAGGGAAAGTACAAAACCTGTGGGAAACGCCAGGGAGCGCTTACGCCTTCACGAGGGCTTTCAGTTTGACATGGCCTTGGACTACTTCCACGACATATTCGACGTCGCGGCATTTCTTCTGCGTTTGCAATTCTTTTGTTTTCTTGCGCACGAATTCGTTGAAGCTAGAGCGCGAAAGATTTTCCGTCTCTTCGCCGGCGGTCTGCTTAGCCTGCAGGAACGCCCGGTACAACTGGTCGACCTTCTCTGTTTCACGCTCCGGCTCGGAGCAGGTAATGCGAAATGCTCTGGACTCACCCGCCACGGCTGCAGTCGCGTGCTCTTCGGCTTCTTTCTTAGCGCGGGCCGCTTCGATCTCCTTGGCGGCCGCGCCGAAGTGCCGCTGGATTTTCCCTTCTTCTTTCTGCGCCGTTCGCTTCCTAAAGATGTCTTTATATTTTGCGTAGGTTTGCGAGAGGTTGTTGAAACGGAACCGTTGCGCGAACTTGAGTTCGCCGCCGCGTTCCGCATAGCGCTTCACGATAATATCGATGCGCCATTCGATCTCCGTGGGCGGACGCTTCCTGCCTCCCCCGAAATACTGGTCGTATTCGATCTTGAGCTGACGGATGTCCCGTTCGAGCTGGCCCAGCTCTTCGTCGATGGTCGCCATGCGTAGAGAAATCCCTCGAGTCTCCATGCTAGGAGTACGGAAGAGCGGAGTCAACCGGGCGGATCCATTCGCGGCCATGCCCATCCGGCAGCACGCGCGGTCGCGCCCCGGGGCGCCGCTTATCGGCATTGCCCGCCGCTTCGCACTGTGCTGAAATGTTCGCATGGAAACGCGCGGTAGGAGAACGGTTTCAGCGGAGCGGGCGGAATTGCTGCGGAAGATTCCGTCGGTGGATGAACTGCTGCTGCAGCCGCGACTGGCGGCACTCTCGAAACGCGCGGACCGCAACTTGGTCGTCGAAGTCACGCGTGCTGCGCTTGCGGATTTGCGTGCACGCATCACAGGTGATTCGAATTGGACAGCCATCAGTCTGGACTCCGCTTCCGTGGAAGAGCTCATCTCGGACCAAGTGGAAAAAATTCTGTCGCGCTCGCTGCAGCCGGTCATTAACGCGACCGGAGTGATTTTGCACACGAATCTGGGCCGCGCGCCGTTGCCGGAAACAGTCGTGGACGAATTCCGGCGCACGGCGACGCAATATTCGAACCTGGAATACGATCTGGAAGCGGGTGCGCGGGGGAAGCGGGATGTGCATACATCCGAATTGCTGACCCGACTCACGGGGGCGGAAGCCGCCGTTGTGGTCAACAATTGCGCGGCGGGAGTGCTGGTGACGCTTGCGGCACTGGCACGGGGCGGCGAAGTGATCGTTTCGCGCGGAGAGCTGATTGAAATCGGGGACGGCTTTCGAATTCCGGAGATTATGGAGCAGAGCGGCGCGGTCCTTCGCGAAGTCGGGACAACCAATCGCACGCACCTTGCGGACTACGGAAACGCAATCAACGAAAAGACGCGCATTTTGTTGCGCGTGCATCCCTCGAATTTCAAGGTGACTGGATTTACCGATAAACCTTCGATCGAAGAACTGGTGGCGCTCAGCCAGCAGAAGGGGTTGCCGCTCGTGGAGGATCTCGGCTCAGGCTGCCTCGTGGATCTTTCCGAGTATGGCGTCAGCGAGCCAACCGTGAAGCAAAGTGTCCAGGCTGGTGTTTCCGTGGTGATGTTCAGCGGCGACAAGCTGCTGGGTGGTCCGCAGGCGGGTGTCATCGCGGGAAAAAAAGAGCTCATCGCCCGCATCCGGCGCCACCCGCTGTTTCGCGCACTGCGTGTGGACAAACTCACTATCGCCGCGCTGGAAGCCACTCTCGGGTCCTATCTTCGCGCGGCCTGGGAGGAAATCCCCGTCATTTGCATGATTCGCGCGACTCCGCAGGAACTGAAGCGCCGCGCGGAGAATTTCATTCGCGAGCTGCGCCCCGAACTCCCTCTCGATGAAGTCGAGATTGAAATCGCGGATGGAAGTTCTCTCGTTGGCGGTGGCTCAACACCTTCGCAATCGCTTCCTAGTAAGATGATTCGAATCGCCAGCGCGCGCTATTCCGCGGCGAAACTCGAACAGCGGCTTCGCTGTGCCCCCGCCGGAGTCTCGGTAATCGCCCGCGTGGAGGACGACCGGCTCATCCTGGACCTCCGCACGGTATTCCCCGAGCAGGAGCCAGTTTTGGTGAAGACGCTCGCCGCCGCGCTTCACTAGCCTGGAATTTGCGGCTATCGTTCCGGTCAATTCCGGCGTCGAAGAAAGCAAGTGAAGGTTGTAGCCGGAATCACAGCCGGTAGCCACGCGTGTGGGGCTCCTGGTGAGGAAAAGGCCATGTTGGAAAACCTGCAGCAAGACATCCGCTACGGAATTCGGACGCTCGGGAAGAATCCGGGGTTCACAGTTATTGCGGTACTAACGCTGGCGCTGGGGATTGGGGCGAACACGGCAATCTTCAGCGTGGTCGAAAACCTGCTGCTGCGGGCGCTGCCTTATCGGCAGCCTGAACGGCTAGTGGAGATCGCGAACACGTATCTGCCTCAGATTCCCAGAGCGGGATTGTCTCCCGGGGATTACGCGGACTGGCGACGTCAAAACGCGAGCTTTTCGGAGATGGGAGCGTGCGCGGAGATTTTGCAGGGATTCAACTTGTCTGGCGAGGGCGAGGCACAACGCGTCCGGGCAGCCTACGCGGACGCGGGACTCTTCCCGATGCTGGGGATTCGTTCGGTAGTGGGGCGATCGTTTGTACCGGAAGAAGACCGGACGGGAAGCGCGCCGGTGGTGATCCTGGGCCACCGGCTATGGCAAAGCCGTTATGGTGGAGATCCGCGCCTGGTGGGCCGCAGCATTTCTCTCGACAACCAGCGCTACACGGTCGTGGGCGTTCTGCCTGCCGGGTTGCAACTCTCGCGATCCGCCGATTTGTGGATGCCCTTTGGCCAATTCAATGACGACCTAACCGAGCACGTACATCATGTATTCGTGGCCATCGCGCGGCTAAAGCCGGGAATCAGCTTGGCACAGGCACGGGATGAGGTGGGCAGGCTCTATCAACAAGAGGCCATCGCCTACCCGGATGCACATAGGAATTTTGGCGTGCTGGTGGAGCCGATTCAGGATGCGGCGGCTAGGCTGCGCACCACCTTATTGGTGTTGTTTGGAGCCGTGGGGGTGGTGTTGCTGATTGCTTGCGCGAATCTTGTGAATCTGCTGCTGGTGCGGAACGCGACGCGGGAACGAGAAGTCGCGGTGCGGACGGCGCTGGGCGCGAGCCCGTGGCGATTGATCCGCCAGCTGCTCACGGAGAGCATGCTGCTTTCCTTGTTTGGCGGCGCACTGGGCCTGCTGTTTGCTGTTGTCGGACTGAAAGCGTTGCTGGCCTTTGTCCCCGCTGACCTCGGGGTGCTGCGTGAGGCCGGTCTGAACGGCTGGGTGCTGGGATTTACGGTTGCCATTTGCCTAACCGCAGGACTTGCGTGTGGATTCCTGCCCGCCGTGCGCATGCTGGGAAACAACCTAGCTGGCGTCTTAAAACAAGGTAGTAAGGGATCCAGCGCCTCCGGCCATCACCGCACGCACAACCTGCTGGTGATTTCGGAAATCGCCGTGGCGCTGGTGCCCCTGATTGGAGCCGGACTGCTGCTCCGGAGCTTCCAGCGTTTGCTGGAAGTCGATCCCGGATTCCGGCCCGACCACGTTTTGGCGATGGAAATTCAGCAGGCCAGAATTTCTTTCGCGCAGTACAACCAACTTTCGCTCGAAGGGCAGCTCGAGTACGGGCGGAAGCAGGCCCGGCAATTCGAAGAAATCGCCGCCCGAATCCGAACATTACCCGGCGTCAAGCAGTTCGGAGGTAGAAATTGGGCCTTCTACGGGGAGTCGTGTGACGAGGAGGGGAAATCGCACAGAGTGCGAGTACTGCTCGCCAGTCGCACGCCCATTCAACGACACGTTAAGGTCAAAGCTGAAGCCAACCCATACGATCCTGCCGATGAAACCTACTTCGAGAAACGCGAAGGGGATCACATGGCAGAATCGTTCCGGGGTACTCGAACACTTCGCTTTCTCTGGTATTACCAACGTGGGCTCTGCCCCATATGCAACACCAAGGTCACCCGGATCACGGGCTGGCGTCTTCACTATTGCGTCCCCCGCGTGCTGGGTGGTTCTACGGGGATAGATAACCGCGTTTTGGTTCATCCAGAGTGCCACGACCGGGTTCACCGTCAGCGTCTTTTCGTCTCACCACCGCGTCTCCCTGAAAGAGGCGTTCGAAGGGCCTGAGCCGGATGACGGGAAACCGTCACGTCCGGTTCTGAGAGGGCCGACCCCCAGTAATGGGGGTTGGCTACTCGGTGATCGACGGCTGGTGCGACTGGAAGCAAAGTTCGATCTGATCGAGAAAATGGCGGCGCCGGGGTGAAGGGTTTGACGGCGAGATCGCAATCCCGTAAAGATAAGAAGAAAACGAGCTAGGTAGCCCGTGCTCTCCTTCCGCATCGAAAATGGAAAATTGAAAGCAATACCGGGACCGATGCCAAGACTACGGCATGGGTGGGCGCTGGTGCGCGTGCAGCTGGTGGGCATCTGCAACACCGAT
>Ga0209689_1000389_pt1 | contig 29793 bp, 25 predicted proteins | sample GraSoiAngelo_149_FD_187119 | JGI IMG/M metagenome (GOLD analysis project Ga0209689, IMG submission 187119) | Grasslands soil microbial communities from the Angelo Coastal Reserve, California, USA - 14_1009_09_30cm (SPAdes) (version 2) | ecosystem: Environmental > Terrestrial > Soil > Grasslands ... | reverse complement strand
GTTCTGCTCGAGCGCATCGAGGAGCTGCATGGCCCGCTCCTTGGGCATGCCGGCGTCGTTCTGGAAGCGCTCGGCCTCGCGCTGCTCGGCGGTCTTCTGCTGCTCCGCCTGGCTCTGGTTCTGCTTCTGCTCGCCCTGCTTCGGTTGCTGTTGCTGCTGCTGCTGGTCCTTTTTCTGCTCCGCGCCGGTCTGGTCCTGACCGCCGCTGGTCGCCTGATCGCTGTCCTTCTTCGGCTCGTCCTTCTTCTGTTCCTTCTGTTCGTCGGACTTCTTCTCCGACGTGTCGCTCTCGACGACCGTCGCGGTCGTGATCTCGACCTTGCCGTCCTTCGCGACCTTTCCCGAGGGAAGGCTCTTCTTCTCCTCGTCGCCGAGCTTGCGGATCTCGGTCTTGCCGTCGCTGCCCTTCCTCACTTCGACGCCGCCGGTGCCCCTTCCGGACGCGTCCGTCTTCACCTTGTCCTCGCTCTTCGTGGAGCTACCGCCGCGCTCGGTGACCGTGACGGTGACCGTGACGTCGGTCGATCCGGACGACGACCTTTTCTCGACGTGCGTCGCCAGCTTCCCGTCGTCGGAATCCGGGAGCATCACCTGCACCCTGCCGTCGACGAGCGCGACCATGGCGCCCGGCGTCTGAGAGACGACCTTGCCGTCCTTGACGCCGTTCGCTCGACCGTGGGCGTCGACGACCAGGCCGCCCTCCGCGTCGATCGTGATCACGGCCGAGCGGCCCGGTGGGGGCGTGATGTGCGGCGGCGCGATCGCCTCACCGCGACGCACGCTCCCCTGCTGGCCCGGGCCGACGAGCACCTCGCTCGTCTGTCCCGGCCGCTGCGGATCGGGCGCGCTCTGGGCGACGCGGCCTTCGTTGGTGGTGACCGTCGTCTCGGCGGACCCGTCAACGATCGCGACGTCGACCTGGAACGCGGTGCCGCGGACCGACGCGGTCGCTGCCGGCGTCCGCACCTGGTACTTGGAATCGCCCATCAGGAGCCTGGTCACGACGTGCCAGGTCCGGCCGAGGTTCTGCGTCATGTCGATGATCGTCGCGCCGCCCGCTTCCACCGAGGTCGTGTCGACGGTAAGAGAGCTGCTCGGCTCGATCTCGACGGTCGATCCCTCGAAGTACGTGAGGACGGCGCGACCATCATCGCCCGTCTCGATCGTGTCGCCTGGACCGATGACCTCGCCGTCCGCGGCCGCGGCGACGGTCGCGCCCGCGTGGCGGACGCTCACCGAGCCGCCGATCACGGTCACGGTCGTCGACGCGCCGACCGCCTGGCCGCGGTTGGGGGCCAGCACGCCGCTCACCCCGAGCGCGATCGCGAGCACGAAGGCGAGCGTCAGCCCACCGACGGCGATGCGAAGGCGCGATGAGTTACGCACGTCCCTCCCGGTGCCCACCCAGACGAGCCCCACCCTGAACGTATCGGCGTGTTGCGTGGTCGAAATTAGGCTGAATGGGAGGGCGTCTGTATCAAAAAAGTGCGCCGCGTCGTGTCAACGCGGTCGCAGACGCCGAACGTCAGAAAGTCAGCGGCGGGACGGTCGCGGAGTTGACGTTCTCTCGGCAGGGGGATGCGCGGTCGCGCTCGGCGCGATCCGGCGGTCGGCATCGGAGGTGGCCGGCGCGGCGCCCTGCGGGTGCTGCGGGGTCGCGCGGGACGGCCCCGGCGCCCGCAGGCGCGGCGTCGGCGTCGGCTTCGGCGACGGTAGCGCGCTCCGCTCCGGAGGCGTGATCGGACGGACCGCCGGCTTCCCGCTCTTCTCGAGGTCGACCCCGGTCTTGCCCTGTCCCGAGCCCGTCGATCGAGCGGTGTCGCGCACGACGATCGGGTCGGCGCCCTCGTCGGCGACGGTTGTCGTCACCGCGACATCCTTGGAGCCGTCCACGTGCGTGCCGATCCGTCCGTCGGGAACGTTCGGCAACGTCACGATCACCGCGCCATCGCGACGTTCGACACGGGCGCCCGGCGTCTGCGCAATGACCTTCCCGTCGGCGCGCACGCCATTCGCTCGTCCGAGCGAGTCCACCACGAGCGACGTCGGCGCCTCGACGCGCACCGTGACGGTCCGCTGGTCGGCAGGCTTCGGCCTGGGCTGCTCGACCGGTCGTCCCGGACGCGCGCTCGCCTGCGTGCCCGCCGTGACGACGACCTCGCTCGTCTGTCCCGGTCGCGCCGGATCCGGCGCGCTGTGAGCGACGCGACCCTCGGTCGTCACGACGGTCGCCACGGGCTCCCCGCCGCTCGTATCGACCTGGACCTCGAACTCGGTGCCGCGGACGGACGCCGTCGAAGCGGGCGTGCGGACCTCGTAACGCGAGCTCCCGGTGAGGAGCTTCGTCACGACGTGCCACGTGCGGCCGACGGCCTGCGTCATGAGGACGACCGTGCCGCCATCCGCCTCGACGGAGAGGGTGTCGACCGACAGCGTGCTCGATGGCTCGATCTCGACGGTGGAGCCCTCGAAGAACGTAACGACCGCGCGGCCGTCCGCCGCGGTCTCGATGGAATCCCCCGCCGCGAGGAGGTCGCCGTCCGTCGCGGTGGTGACATCTCCGGATACGTGACGGACGCGCACGTCGCCGCCCAGGACCGTGATGGTCGAAGACGCGCCGAGGGCCTGGCCCGCGCCACCCGCGCCGCCGATCATGTCGAGCGCGATCGCGATGCAGAACGCGAACGCGATCGTGCCGACCGTTACACGCAGTCGTGCAGAGCGCCCCACGCCGCGCCTCCCCATGTCGGAGTCCCGGCCTCCCGGCCGCGATGCACCGACCTAGGCGTAACGGAAGCGGGCGCCTCGGCGCTCGGTTGTCGCCCCCACAAGGCGGTGTCAAGCCGGTAGCAGCCGGGAGTGGAGCCGACCTAATCGCGTGGCGGCGAATATTCGGACAACGGGACGAGGAACGGACGAGTGCGGCCTGGCTGAACGGTGAGCGGCTCCGCGAGGCCCGCCTTCGCGAAGACGGCCACGCGCAGGCCGTGCAGACGCTGAGTGGAACGCGTCCAGGCGGTGCCGCAGACGGGACACGTGAACGGTCCGTCGGCCATGCGTTCGCCGTGCGCCAGCAGGATCTTCGCGCAGCATCGCTCCACGTTCGGCTCGTGTCCGTCTGCCGCCGCGAGGTAGGGGAACTCCGCCTGTGGTCCCTTTCGGGTGCGGCGCGTAAAGGCGCGACCGTCGGCACGGCGATACTCGTCGGTCGCGATCTTCGTCCACTCGGTCGCGTCCTCTGGACAGCGGAACGCGCGGCCGACCGGATAGAAGCCGCCCCAGTCGATGATCCAGTCTTCGCAGCAGTCGGCGAGGATCGTGCGCTCGGTCCGGGGGTCCTTGCCTCCCGAGGCCCTGCGTTCCTCGTTCATCGGAGAGGGGGCCGGGGGGACGCAGTCCCCCCGACGAGCCAGCACAACACAGCTTTGAGCATGTGCATCTTGTTCTCCGCCTGATCGAGGACGACGCTCCGCGGGCCATCGAGGACCTCGTCGGTGATCTCCTCCCCGCGATGCGCGGGCATGTCGTGCATGACGATCGCGTCGGGCTTCGCGTGCGCGACGAGCTTCGCGTTCACCTGGTATCCCTGGAACGCGCGCCGGCGCCGTTCGTACTCCTGCTCCTGACCCATGCTCGTCCACACGTCCGTGTACACGACGTCGGCGCCGGTCACGGCGGCGACCGGGTCGTCCGTGAGCTCGATGCGCGCGCCGCTCTCCTTTTCGACGGCGCGGGCGAGCGTGAGGAAGCGCTCCTGCGGACCGTATCCCTCCGGCGTGGCGATCCGCAGCGTCGCCCCGGTCTTGGCGACGCACAGCATGAGCGAGTGGAGGACGTTGTTGCCGTCGCCGACGTAGGCGGTGATCGTGCCGTCGAGGCCCTTGCGCTCGCGGATCGTGAAGATGTCGGCGAGGCCCTGACAGGGATGCGAGAGGTCCGAGAGCCCGTTGATCACCGGGACGCTCGCGTAGCGCGCGAATTCCTCGATGGTCTCGTGCGCGTACGTGCGGAGGACCACGAGGTCGACGAGCCGGCTCGCGACGCGCGCGACGTCGGCGACGCTCTCGCGGCGTCCGAGGCCGACCTCCTGCGGCGACAGATACGAGCTGTGTCCACCGAGCTCGGCCATCGCCACGTCGAACGAGAGCCGCGTCCGCAGGCTCGGCTTCTCGAAGATCTGCGCCAATGCCATGCCCCGCAGCGGGGCGTCCCGGCCCGCGGTGCCCGCCTTCATCGCGGCGCCACGGTCGAGCAGCGCCACGAGCTCCCCCGACGAGAGGTCGGCGATCGAGACGAAGTGTCGGACCCTGGCGGCGACGGCCATCAACTGAGCGCGCGCAGGCGCGGCCGCCGCTCCTCGATCAGCCGCATGATCGCGGTCGCGACGCGCTCCGGATCGTGGCGGATCGTGTCCTGCTTCAGCCATAGCTCTCGCGGCCCGCTCCACTTGTCGATGATCGGCGCCGCCACCGGACGGACCCCGAGCTCGCGGACCCGCGCGAGCTCCGCCGCCGTCGGGTCGAGGTACACGAGGCCGCGTTCGGCGTAGTGGTCGCGCAGGTGATCGGGCGGCGGGTCGTCGTTCACGAGGACCGCGTCGAGACCCGAGCCGCCGAGATAGTCGCGGACGACGCGAACGTGATCGGAGATCCCGAAGCCGTCGGTCTGCCCGGGCTGACGCGTCGTGTTCGCGACATAGACGACGAGCCCCGCCGCGTTCGCGATCGCCCTGGCGATCTCGGGCACGAGGAGGCACGCGCACACGGTCGTGAACAGGCTCCCCGGGCCGAGCGTGATGAGGTCGGCGCTCTCGATCGCCTCGACGCTGCCGTCCGTCGCCCGGACGTCGTCGTCCTTCAGATAGATCCGCTCGATCGGCGCCTTCCCCGGCGCGCGGACGTTCACCTCCTCCTCGACGACGCTGCCGTCGGCGAGCTTCGCGCAGAGGTGCGTGTTGTAGAGCGTTACCGGGAGCACGCGCCCGCGCAGGCCGAGGAGGCGCGAGGATTCTTCGACGGCGCGGAGGAACGAGCCCTCCTGTTGCGTGAGCGCCGCGAGGAAGAGGTTGCCGAACGCCATGCCGTTCAGGTCTTCGCTCTTCTCCGTCTCGAAGCGATGCGAGAAAAGCCGCACGAGGATCGGGTCGCCTTCGGCGAGCACGGTGAGCGCGCTACGGATATCGCCCGGCGCCGGCACGTCGAGCGCGATGCGGACCTTCCCGGTCGATCGGCCGGAATCGGTGACGGCGATGAGGCCCGTGATGTCGTCGGTGTGCGCGCGGAGGCCCGCCATGATGGTGGGCGCGCCGAGACCTCCGCCGACGCACACGGTCTTCGGTCCGCTCATACGGATCGATTCTGGCGGGATGCCGCGCTATGCGCGAGGCTGCATGGAGTTAGCGGTGGCGGGAGGCCTGCGCCTTCTTCACGTTGCGCCGCGCCGCGGTGCGCTGGCGTGGCGTGGTCGTGCGCTTCGGCCGGACGGTCTTCCGGCCGCCGCGGGGTCCCTTCTTCGTCGAGGCCGCGCGGAGGCTGCCCGTGCGGCGCGCGACTTTGTCGTCCTCACCGATCTCGATGCCGTGTCGTTTCGCGGCCGCGACGATCTTCCGGCGCGCCGACTCTTTGGCGGTCTCCGACTCGAACTCGGTCTGGTTCCACCGCGCCATCGCGTTGCGCACGTGAGACTCGTCGTTGAGGGGCAGGTGGCCCTCCCCCCGGCTATCGACGTAGGCGAACGTGCGCTTGTCGAGCTTCTCGCGTTTCTGGGTATCTAGCTCTGCCATTCGGGTCTCGCTCCTTTCGGATCGTGATGCGCTGCACGGCGCGTTCCGCGGAGGAGCAGCGAGAACGAGGGCGAAGAGACCGCGGCGCCTCCTGCGATCGGCCGCTCGTACCGCTGCTAGGCTCGCGGCCGTGAAAGGTCCAACTCGTTACGTCCCGTTCTGGGCGGTGCAGTTCTTCGTCGGCGCGTTCATCGTCCTCTTCGCCGTCGCGCTCGTTGCGGCGCTCGTCGGCACGGCCGTTCGCGGTCCGACGGCGTTCTTCGACGAGCTCGGAAAGACCGTGAGCCGGGTCGCACCGCAGCCCGCAGCCGATCTGCGAAGCGACGATCAGGTGCGGTCCGTCATCCGGGCCATGCCCCAGGGCCGGCTTCGCGTCGGCGCGATCGTCGAGGAGCAGGACCGCGTCGTGTTCACCATCACCGCGGACCGTTCCGCGGTCCACGCGGCCGTCCGCCCCGGCGACGAGCTGCGGCTTGCCCGGGATGGCTCCGTCGAGATCGCGCCCACGGGGATCCCCGCCGTCATCGATCAGCTGCAGCGCGCGCTCGAGGAGCTGAAGCGCCGGTTCTTCGGGCCCTGACCGCGGCACAACGAAAGGGCCGCCCTTCGGCGGCCCCTTTCGACCATGTGAGCGCGGCCGGCTAGCTCGCCTTGCGCGCCGTCACGAACGTCCTCGCCGCGACGACCTGCCGCGCGATGAGCTCACCGCGCCAGGCCTTGCGACGCTCGAGAGCATCGGTGTACCCACGGTCGTACGCGCCGATCGCGAGGAAGCCGACGATGATCATGCCGAGCGCCACACCCGCCATCAGCCCGATCGCGAAAAGCAGCATGGGTACCCCTCTTTCTCTTTCTTCGCCCCGGCGAAGGACGTTCCGCGGCCACCTGAGCAATCGCCATGCCACGGCACGGTCGCTTCCCTGGTCGTTGCCGTTCGTTTACTTATGAGGTCCGACCGCCGGCCAGCTCCGCCTGGATCCGCCCGCGCAAGCCATCGCGGACCTGGCGGAACGTCGCCAGGCGATCGGCCTCGGGACCTTCGACCGCGGCGGGATCGGGGAAGCTCCAGTGGAATGTCCAGGCGGCGCCGGGGAAGAGCGGGCAGGCCTCCCGCGCCGAGTTGCGGACGCAGAGGAAGAGGACGCGCTCCTTTTGAGGCCGCGACACCGACGGCGATTAGACCACCGGCGCCAGGTACATGCGCACTGAGAGTGGAGCCGGCCGCCGACCGTCGCACGGCGCTCGCTCTTTCACGCGGTCGCGAGGAGCGCCGCAGCGACGACACCGCACGCGATGCCGAGGAGCTGCCGCCGGGTCCAGGCCTCGCGAAGGAGAACGATCCCCAGAAGGCCTCCGAGCGCGGGGCTCGTCGCGACGAGGGGGACGATGACGCTCGCCGGCCCGAGCGAGAGGGCCGTCAGATACCCGATCGTGGCGGCCGCGGCCGCGACCAGCGTCACCGCGATGACGAGCTCGCCGCCGCGGAGGAGGCGGCTGGCGGCGAGCGGTTCATCTCGGGCGATCACCGCGCCGACCACGAGCTGGGTCAGCGCGCCGACGACGAGCAGATCGGTCGGTCCGTGGCCGGTCACGACGAGCTTCGCCGCGAACGCGCCGACGCCTTGCATCACGAGGGACGCCACGGCGAGGCCGAGCCACCCTGAGGCCGCGCCCGACGCGGTCGGCCGGTACGCGAGCAACACCGCGCCGCCGAGGGCGAGGACGACGCCGGCCAAAGCCGATGCGTCCGGACGCTCACCGAGCAGCCCGACCGCGAGCGCGACCGTGACGGCCGGGCTCAGCGCGGTGAGCGGCGAGACGAGGCCGACCGGTCCGCGCCGTGTCGCCTCGGTCGTCACCCAGAACGTCGCGGCCATGAGCAGCGACAGGGCGAACGCCCCAGGCAGGCCCGCCGGGTCGGGCGGCACTTCGAGCGCGAAAGGCACGTAGACGACGAGCGAAAGGATGGCGTTCAGCCGGTAGAAGTACGCCGTGGACCAGCGAGTCAGCGCCGTCTTCGTGACGACGCGCTGCACCGACCACACGAGCAGGGCGGCCACCGCGAACGGAAGCCAGGGAGTCACCGGCGGGCATAGGCTCGCACGCGACGGCGGCAGCCTGGGTTAGAGTTCGCGCGAATGAGGAGCGCCGCACCCGCGGCGAGCGGTGCGACCGCGCCGAGGGCGCGGTCTTTTTATGCCCCAAGGAGGCTGCGATGCCACGGCTTTCGCTGATGCCGAAGAAGGGCGTCTTCTTCACGCTGTTCAGCCAGCACGCGGAGAACGCGGTGGAGGCGGCCGAGGCGCTCGAGAAGCTCCTCAGCGACTTCACCGACATCGAGAACAAGGTGCGCGACATCCACGCGATCGAGCACTACGGCGACAAGCTGAACCACGAGATCATCCGCCACCTCAACGAGACGTTCGTCACGCCGCTCGACCGCGAGGACATCGTCGGCCTTGGTTCGCGCGTCGACGACATCACCGACGTCTGCTACGACGTCTCCGAGCTCGTGCTGCTCTTCAAGGTGAAGAGCATCCGGCCGGCCGCGGTACGACAGGCGAAGATCCTCGTGACGGCGTCGCGCGAGGTCCGGGACATGCTCAAGGAGCTGGAGGGCCTACGCGGGCTCGAGCCGCACTGGATCAAGATCCACACCCTCGAGAACGAAGGCGATCAGGTCTGGCGCGAGGCGGTGGCAGAGCTGTTCGACCGCTCCGACGACGCGATCGAGATCGTGAAATGGAAGGACATCTACTCGCTGATCGAGGTCGCCATCGACCGCTGCGAGGACGTTGCGAACATCGTCGAGACCATCGTCGTGAAGCACAGCTAGGCCGGACGCGGTGGACAACGCGACCGTCCTGCTCGCCCTCGTCGTGCTCCTGGGCATCGCGTTCGAGTTCGTCAACGGGTTCCACGACGCCGCGAACGCGATCGCCACCACGGTCGCCACGCGTGTCCTCACACCCGCGCAGGCCATCCTCATGGCGGGCGTGCTCAACCTTGTCGGCGCACTGTCCGGCGAGGCGGTCGCGAAGACCGTGGGGAGCGGCATCGTCGACTCCAAGATCGTCACGCAGGACCTGGTCATCGCGGCGCTCGTCGCCGCGATCATCTGGGACCTCATCACCTTCTTCGCCGCGCTCCCGACGTCCTCGAGCCACGCGCTCATCTTCGGCGTGATCGGCGCCGCGGTCGCGATCCACGGCGGGGACGTGGTCATCGCGGGCGGGCTGCAGAAGACGGTCTTCGGGATCGGGTACTCGCCGATCGTGGCGCTGCTGACGGGCTATGTCTTCATGCTCGCGATCTATTGGGCGCTGCGGAACGTCAGCTATCGCTTCGTGAATCGCTTCTTCGGCCGCGCCCAGATCCTCTCGAGCGCGTACATGGCGTTCAGCCACGGCGGCAACGACGGGCAGAAGACGATGGGCGTCATCGCGCTCGCGCTCGCCGCGTACGGCGCCGTTCCGACCGGCGCCGGCTTCTACATCCCGGACTGGGTGAAGGTGATCTGCGCGCTCAGCATCGGCCTCGGCACGGCGACGGGAGGCTGGCGGATCATCCGCACGATGGGCATGCGCATCACGGCGCTGAAGCCGGTGAACGGGTTCGCCGCGGAGACGACCGCCGCCACGGTCATCGAGATCGCGACCCGTTTTGGTATCCCGATCTCGACGACCCACGCGATCTCGGGCGCCATTCTCGGCGTCGGCGCGACGCGCCGGCTCTCGGCGGTGCGCTGGGGCATCGCCGGCCGGATCGTCACCGCATGGGTGCTCACCATCCCCGGGTGCTTCGTCCTCGGCTACGCCTTCGCGATCTTGATGCGCTTCGTCGGCGTCCATCCCTAACCGACTAATCAATTTGATCTAGGCCGAGCGCGAACCCTAAATAGCGCCCTGCTAATCGAGGCTCCCTCGCTTGGCGGAGGCGCCTGTGCGTGTGGTGTCGCGGGCGTGTCGAACACCGCGGATACGAGCACACACCCATTGCGCCGCACGCTCCCAGAGCAAAGAGTCACCCGTGCGAGGGATGACCTCCGCTGGTGGGGACCTTAGTACTCGGGCTGGGAATAGTGGGGGAATGACGGCAGGCGGAAAGAACGCGTCCAAGCTCCTCGTCACGATCGCCGCCGTTGCGATCGTTGCGAGCAGCGTCCTCGTCTCGGTCCCCAATTCCGCGCTCGCCGTCGTCGACCCGGCGCTCGGGGCCGGCGGCTACGCCCTCATCGCGGTGAGGCACGGCGCCACTTCCCAGGTCGCCCGTGTCGCGCAGGACGCCGGCGCGACCGAGACGAGCGCCCTCGAGGCGATCGACGTCGTCATCGCGCGCGTCAGCACGCCCGCGCTCGCGGCGCTTCGCGCGGATCCCGCCGTTCGGCTCATCGCGGCCGACGGCACGGTGAGTGCCGCCGGCGGCCGCAAGGACGTCGAGCGCCCCGGCGTGAACAACGTCGGCGTCGCCGCCGTCGACGCGCCGCGCGCCTGGCACGAATCGACCGGTCGCGGCGTCGCCGTCGCGCTCCTCGACACCGGCATCGCGGCGCACCCCGATCTCGAAGGCTCCGTCGTCGCCCGCGTGGACTTCGTCGGCGACGGGTCGACGGCGCTCGACCCGGGTGGCCACGGGACGCACCTCGCCGGGCTCATCGCCGGCCACGGCGCGAGCTTCAAGGGGGTCGCTCCGGACGCGAAGCTCGTTAGCCTGCGCGTCCTCGACGCGAAGGGCGATGGGACGCTCCATGCGGTCCTCGGCGCCATCGACTGGACGCTGAAGCACCGGCGCGATTACGGGATCCGCGTGATGAACCTGTCCTTCGGGGCGGCGCAGCTGCGTTCGTACCAGAACGACATCCTCGCGGCGGCCGCCGAGTCGGTCTGGTTCTCCGGCGTCGTCGTTGTTGCCGCGGCCGGGAACGACGGGCCGCTCGGCCGCACGGTGACGACTCCCGGCGCCGACCCGTTCGTCGTCACGGTCGGGTCGCTCGACGACCAGGGGACCGCGGCGGCGCACGACGACCGCGAGTCGGAGTTCAGCTCGCGCGGACCGACGCTCGATGGCGTCGCCAAGCCCGACATCCTCGCGCCGGGCGAGCGCGTCCTTTCGTTGCGGGCCGCCGGCTCGGCGCTCGACCGCATCGTCCACGGCCAGGCCGAGGCCACGCCGTCGCTCTACACGCGCATGAGCGGAACCTCGGTCTCGAGCGCCCTCGCGAGCGGGATCGCCGCCCTCGTCGTCGCCAAGCATCCGACGTACTCGACGACCCAGGTGAAGGGCGCGCTCGTCGCGGGCGCGCACCGCGTCGCGGGGTCGCCGACGCCGGGCGCGGACGCGCCAGGGTCGCTCGTGGCGCGGCCGGCGCGGGTGAACGCGGACCTCGTGCCATCGCGTCTGCTGCTCGAGATGCTGGCGCGCAACGGCGTGTCCATCGCGTCGGTCTCATGGGAGGGCATCAGCTGGGAGTCGGTCTCCTGGGAGACCGTGAGCTGGGAGGGTGTGGCGTGGGAGGGCGTGAATTGGGAGACCGTGGCGTGGGAGACCACGCGATGAGCCGACGACTCGATCTCTACGTCGGTCTCGTTACCGCCGCCGGCGTTCTCTCGGTCGCGATCGCGGCGATCACCCTCCGGATCTCCTCACTCGATCCGCTCATGTTCGTGCTCCTCGTCATCCTCGCCGCCGTCGCGCAGCGCATCCCGGTCTTCCTCTTCCGCTCGAGCGCGATCTCGGTGTCGTTCGCGGCGGTGATCGCCGCGTACGTCCTGTACGGCCCCGGGGCCGGCGTCTTCGTCGGTCTTGCGCAGGCCGTCGTGAACTCGATCACGCCGCGACGAAAGCCCGCCCGCAAGGTCGCCTTCAACTTCGGCTCGTTCACGCTCTCGGCGCTCGTCGCCGGGATCGTCTATCACCTCGTCGGCGGGCAGACACCGCCGACGGCGATCACCGCGACCCTCATCGCGGTGGGCGTCTCCGCGGCCGCCTACTTCGTGCTCAACACCGGGCTCACGTCGTTCGTCATCGCGATCGCCGAGCGGCAGAGCGTCGTCGCCGTCTGGCGCACGAATTACAGCTGGATGCCGCTCAACTTCCTCGCGACGGCCGTCCAGGGGGCGGCCCTCGCGCTCGCGTACCAGTCCCTCGGACTCTTCGGCGTCTTGGTCTTCACCGCCCCGCTTGTCGCCGCCTGGTTCTCCTTCCGCCTCTACATGACGAAATCGACCGAGGTCCGCAAGCGCAACGAGGAGCTGCAGACGGTCAACGACCTCCTCAGCCGGGCGAACGGCCGCCTCGAGGAGTCGCACCTCTCCGTCATCGGCGCGCTCATCGGCGCGCTCGAGGCGAAAGAGGAGCATCTCACCGGTCACGCCGCGGCGACGATGTTCTACTCCGTCCAGGTCGCGAAGAAGCTCGGCCTCGGCGCCGAGCAGATCGCGGCGATCAAGCTCGGCGCGCTCTTCCACGACGTGGGCAAGATCGGGATCCCCGAGACGCTGCTCCAGAAGCCGGCCGAGCTCAATGAGGTCGAGTGGGCGACGATGCGGGCGCATCCCTCGATCGGGGCGAGCCTCCTCGCGAACGTCCCGATGCTCGAGCGGATCCGGCCGATCGTCCTCGCGCACCACGAGCACTACGACGGCACGGGCTACCCACTCGGACTGAAGGGCGACCAGATCCCGCTCGCGGCGCAGATCATCACCGTCGCGGACGCCTACGACGCGATGACCAGCGACCGCCCGTACCGCCTGCCGCTGCGTCCGAAGGAAGCGCTCCGCGAGCTGCGCGCGCACTCGGGCAGCCAGTTCAACTCCGTCGTCGTCGAGGCGTTCATCACCGTCGTGGTCGAGGAACGCCGCAAGGCACGGCGCGGCCACACGTCGCTCTTCACCCACGAGCACGCGCACGTCTACGAGCAGGCACTCGAGGCCGTAAGGGTCGCGAGCTAGCCGGAGGGAGAGGACATGAAGATCACACGGAAGCTGCAGGCGGCCCTCATCGCACTGATGCTGGCCCTCACGCTCGCCGCGTCCGCCGGCACGGTCTGGGCGGATACGGGCGGCATCAGCTGGGAAACGGCCCCAGACCCGATCGACCCGTGGGGCATCAGCTGGGAGTAACGACGCTAGGCCCCGGCGAGCTCAGGTAACGCAAAGAGCTCCTCGAGCGAGCGGACGACGCGGTCCGGCACCGCGTCGCCCGTCGCTCGTCGGAGCGCATCCGCTTCGGTGAGCCCCGTGAGGATGAGCACGCCCGTCGCGCCGACCCGGTGCGCCGCCACGATGTCGTAGTCCGTCGAATCCCCGACGACGACCACGCGATCGCCGGGTCGCCCCGCCCGCCGGATGGCCTCCTGGAACAGGAAGGGCTCGGGCTTGCCGATGCAGAGCGCCTGGCGGCCCGTCGCCACCTCGATCGCTGCGACGATGCTCCCCGCTCCCGGTAGGAGCCGACCTTCGACCGGATAGGCCCGGTCCTTGTTTGACGCGACGAACCGCGCGCCCGCGAGCACGGCGCGCTGCGCCTCCGCGAGCTTCGCGTACGTGAGGTGCAGGTCGAGGCCCACGACGACGGTGTCGGGCGGCGGCGGGAGCTCGAGGTGCTCGAGGTACGAGCGCATCGCGCCGGGGTCGACGCCATCCGCGGCGGCCTCGGCGGGCGGCGCGATCCCCGGCACGTCGTCAGGATCGCGGACCGGGATGCCGACGTCGCGGATCTCCTTGCGCAGCCCGTTCGCCCCGAAGACCAGCACGTCGCGTGGTTTGGGCTCGAGGCGCTCGAGGTAGTGCGCGGTGGCATACGCGCTCGTGACGACGTGCTCGACGTCGCCGCCGAGGCCGAGCGCGTTCAGCCGATCGACGTATTGCTGTCGCGTCGCGGTCGAATTGTTCGTGGCGAAGAAGAGGTCCCAGCCCGCTTTCCGAAGGCGCTCGAGCGTCTCGCGCGCGTACGGGAGCACGAGCATGCCGCGGTAGAGCACGCCGTCCATGTCGAAGATCGCGATCGGCACGGCTATCTCCTCCAGCGCCGCGGACCGACCACGTAGACCTGCGCCGATGCGGCCGCGAACGCGTCGGCGATCCGTCGCTCGGTGAAGTCGCTCATCGGGCTCGGCAGGGCGGACGGGTCGAACCAGTCGCAGGCCGTGATCTCCTTCGCGTCCGTGACGCGCGGAGCGGGCGAGGTGCCGCTGAGCCGCGCTTTGAACACGAAGTGATGCGCGCCGGCCCCATCGACGAAGTCCGGTTCCCAGTACACGCCCGTCAGTCGTTCGATCCGAAGGCTCGCTCCGACCTCTTCGCGCGCCTCTCGGATGGCGGTCTCCTCCGCCGACTCGCCGGGCTCGCCGCCACCGCCAGGCAGCTCCCAATTCCGCTCCCCGTACCCGTGCCTCACAAGGAGGACCTGGCCGATGTCGTTGGTGATCACGCTCGCCGCGCCGACCGCGGGACCGCGACGGAGCTGCGCGGACACTAGAGCGCGACGCGGTAGAGCGCTTCGATGTCCTGGGCGGTCGTCGTCCGCGGGTTCACCGCGATGTTCCCGGACAGCATCGCGTCCTTCGTCATGTTCGGGATGGCGTCCTCGGTGACGCCGTACTTCCGCAGATGCGAGCCCACCCCGACCGCCTCGTTGAGGTCGAAGACGCGCCGCACCGCGAGCGTGGCGTCCTTTCGCGTGCCGAGCGCCTCGCCGACGAGGGCGAACTTCTCCTCGGCGGCCATGCGATTGAAGTCCATGACGTGCGGGAGCAGGACCGCGACCGCCGTGCCATGCGCGACATGGCACCAGCCGCCCAGCGGAAGCGCCATCGCGTGCACGTTGCCGAGCCGCGTGTTGCTGAAGGCAAGGGACGCCGAGACGACCGCCCGCATCATCCGCTCGCGCGCCTCGAGGTCTGACCCATCCGTTACGGCCCGTACGAGTGCCCAGCCGACGTCGCGGATCGCCTCGAGGCACAGCACCTCCGTCATCCGATAGGCGTTCTTGCCGACGAACGACTCGATCGCGTGGACGAGCGTGTCGAGACCGGTGATCGCGGTGATGAACGGAGGGCACGTCCGCGTCATGTCCGGATCCTCGAGCGCGAAGAGCGCGGTCGCGTTGGGGCTGATGATGACGAGCTTGCGGTGCTGGACCGGGTCGGCGATGACGCTGTTGATCGTGATCTCCGCGCCGGTCCCGGCGGTGGTGGGGATCGCGACCACCGGGGCGGCGTTCTTGGGGACTTTGTCGATCCCGACGTAATCCAGGACCGTCCCGCCGTTGGTCAGCAGGGTCGCCGCCATCTTCGCCGTGTCGATCGACGAGCCACCGCCGACCGCGACGAGCGCCTGCGCGCCGTAGTCGCGTGCGCGCTCGTACGCTCGCTGCACCTCGCCCACGCCCGGATCGGGAACGACCTCGTCGTAGATCTCGTACTCGATGTGCGCCTCGCGCAGGCGCTCCTCGATCGGCATGACGAGGCCGGCGCCGCGAACGCCTTTGTCGGTGACGATGAGGACGCGAAACGCCCCCACCTGCTGCAGCGGCGTGGCGACGGTGAGCGCGACGCCGCGACCGAAGGTGATGCGCGTCGGGATGCGGAATGTGTCGACGCGTGCTGGGATCACGCGCGGCAGTTTAGGTGACTACTCGCGCGCGTACTCATCGCGCCGCGTGTCGTCGAAGCGCCCCATCCGCAGGCAGCACCGCTTGAAACCGTCTTCCGCTGCCGCATGGGCAGGGGTCGTTGCGGCCGAGCTTCTCAAAAGAGCACCTTGTCGCCATGGACGATCCGAACGCCGCGCTTCACGCGCTTTTCGGACGGATAGCCCTTACGCCTCTTGGAGGTCGGCTCGAAAGGAGGGCATGTCGTGGTCGCGCACGCCGCACCTCCTTCGACGTCAGCCTATGGCGACGGCGCCCGCGGGGAATGTGATCCGCGCTACGGTCTAGGCCGGCCGCTCGTATCGATCGCGGAGCCGGCGTCGGGCGGCGTCCCGCGACGGACGCTCTTCTTGCCGCGCGTGCGGTACGCGCGCCACGCCTTGCCGGCCGCGCTCTCGCCCCAGCTCGCGCCCTCGACGTACGCGTCGATGCGTGCGAGCAGCAGCGCGAGCACCGCGGCCGCGAGGGCGCGCCAGAGCGCGAAGAAGAGGACACGTGCACACCCCACGAGACAACAGCCCACGTGCTAGCCGCTGACGCCGGACTCGACGACGGGAAGCGTGTGCAACGCGCGTGGGACGAGCAAGACCGATGCCCTCGCGGGCCGGCCGATGTGCTCGTACGCGATGTCGAGGGCCTCCTCAACGTCGACCGCGGCGCGAAGCTTCGCGAGCCGCACCACCTCCGGCGCCTCGGATGCGGCCACGATGACCGCGCAGTGCTGGAGCGTGAGCGCGACCATGACCGCGCGCTGCTCGCCCCCAGCGAAGTGGCGCCGGGCCTCCTCGACCACCGCCGCCGGTGATGCCGCACGCTCGAGCGCCGCGAGGAAGCGCTGCTCACCTGGGCCCTCACCGGCGCCCTCGGGAAGCTGCGCCGGGATGATGATCGCGCCGCCCTCGCGCACGACCGGCGTCGGCGCGAAGCGCAGATAGGTCGCGGCGCGCGACGCCTGGTAGAGGTTCACGTCCTTGGGGTACCCAACCCCGGCGATCGCGATGTCGTACTGCTTCGCGATCGGCCGCGTATAGAGCGCCGCCGCCTTCGCGACGAGGTCGGCAAGCACGGCGTCGGGGTCACCCGCGGCGACGGCGACGACGCGTTCGCGGTCGTCGGTGACCACGTTGAGGCAGAAGCGCAGCCCCGCGCGGCGCGCGATCTCGCGCACGGTCTCGTGGAACGGATTGCCCTCGATCTTCCCGAGGCGGACGCCCGGGTCTTCGAGGAAGCGCATGCCGTGGGTCGCCGTGATCACGGGCTCGCCGCAGCAACCGATCGCGACCGTCTTCCGGCCACCCGAGTACCCCGCGTACTGATGCGGCTCGACGATGCCCGTCGCGACGACGAGGTCGGCGTCCTTCACGAGCTTTTGCGTGAAGCCCGGCACGTCGTACGGTGGGATCGGCCCGAGGTCCGCCCACTTCGCCGGGTCGTTGCCGTCGGAATCGATCACCGCGACGCGGTCCACGACGGAGCCGAGCTTGGAGCGCTTCTCCTCCTCGGTCGTGGCGCGATGGAGCCCGACAGCGACGATGACGGTGATCTCGGTGTCGGCGATCCCGCCCGCGTTCAGCTCCGCCAGCAGCGGCGGGACGAGGACGTCGTCGGGCGAGCCGCGAGTGAGGTCGGTGACCGCGATGACCGCACGGGCGCGTCCCCTGACGCGGCGGCGCGCGTCCGCGGCGAGCTCGCGGAGCGCGGGAGAGCCGAGCGGCGCGCCCAGCACCCGCCGCGTCTCGGCCGCGAGATCCGCCACAGGCACGACCGTCCCCGACTCGACGGTGTCGAGGTCGAAGTGCGGCTGGACGATGAAGTCGAGATCGCCGTGCCCGTACGGCACCGAGAGGTAGCGCGCCCGCTCCTGCACGCGCTGAAGCCTACCGGGGGGTTTCGAAGGGGGCCCGAGCCCGCTTCGATCCTCAGATCCCGAGCAGCCTCAGCACCACGAGGATCAGGACGATGACGAGCAGCAGGTGGACCCAGCTGCCGCCCGCCCACCAGGTCCCGTCGGTCGTCGCGACGGCCGGGCCGCGCGAGTAGAGCCGTCCGCGCCCGAAGTACCCGAGGAGCCAGAGAATGAGGAGAACGACGATGAGGAGCTCGAGCAGACCCATATGACCTCCTTTGCGGACTGGGTAAGCACGGCCGATGCCGTGCGCGGGACGCCCAAGAAGCTCGAGAAGCACGCCGCTCTCGCTCGCTACCTTGGCGGCTTGTCCGACCCCGAGCTCATCGCGGCGGCTCGGCTCTTCGCGGGCGCGCCCTTTCCCCGCCGGGACGAACGCGTCCTCGCGCTGGGCTGGGCGGCGCTGTCGGACGTCCTCCTCGAGCGCTCGCGCAAGGGCGGAAACGACATGGCGGCGTCGTACCAGCGGCATGCCGACCTGGGCGACGTGGCCGCGGAGCTCATCGACGCGAGCGCGCCGTCGGGTCCGCCGCTGCAGCTCGAGGACGTGGCGAAGGCATTCGACGCGATCGCCGCCGCGCGGGGCGTCGCGCCCAAGCGCGAGGTCCTGCGCGATCTCCTCGCGCGCGCGACGGCCGATGAGGCGCGCTATCTGGTGAAGATCGTCTCGGGCGAAACGCGGATCGGCCTGCGCGAAGGGCTCCTCGAGGACGCGATCGCGCGCGCCTTCGGCCGCGATCGGGAGGCCGTCGGCCGCGCGCACATGCTCACGGGCGACATCGGCGAGACCGCGCTGCGCGCGCGACACGACACGCTGGCGGAGCCGACGCTCGCGCACTTCCTGCCGATCGGCATGATGCTCGCGACCCCGGTGCTCGACCTCGCGGAGATCGGCGAGCGGTTTCCACCGCCGTACGTCGTCGAGGACAAGTACGACGGCGTGCGTGCGCAGGTGCACAAGGCCGGGGACCGGGTCGAGCTCTACTCGCGGACTTTCGACCGCGTCACCGACCGGTTCCCTGAGCTCCTCGAGCCGCTCCGCGCCATCGAGGGGAGCTTCGTGCTCGACGCCGAGGTGCTGGCGATCAAGGACGACCGCGCGATCCCGTTCACCCGCTTCCAGCGCCGGCTCGGCCGGAAGAACGTGAGCGAGGAGCTTCGCAGCGCGCTGCCCGCGACCCTCATCGTGTTCGACGTCCTCGAGCGCGACGGCCGCGCGCTCCTCGAGCTGCCGCTCGACGAGCGACAAACCATCCTGCGGGCGCTCCCACTCACGGGGCCGCTCGTCTTCGCGCGGCAGCTGCGGCTTGCCGAAAGCGGCGAGGAGCTCGTCGCCCGGCTCGATCGTGAGTTCGAGGCGGCGAGGGCCCGCGGGAACGAGGGGCTCATGGTGAAGGACCCGCGCTCGCGCTACCGGCCGGGCCGGCGAGGCATGGAGTGGCTGAAGGTCAAGCGCGCACTGCGAAGCCTCGACGTGGTCGTGACCGCGGTCGAGTGGGGACACGGCAAGAGGCGCGAGGTCCTCTCCGACTACACGTTCGCGGTGCGCGACGGCGAGCGGCTCCTCAACGTCGGGAAGGCCTACTCGGGACTCACCGACAAGGAGATCGCGGAGATGACCCGGCACTTCCTCGCGACGACCGTGCGCGACTACGGACGCGTGCGCCTCGTCGTTCCCGAGACGGTCATCGAGGTCGCCTTCGACCAGATCCAGCGGAGCGACCGTCACGAGTCGGGCTACGCCCTTCGCTTCCCGCGCATCGTTCGGCTGCGGCCGGACAAGCCCGTGGCCGAGATCGACACGCTCGACACGGTGCGCGGGATCGCGGCGGACCTCGACCCGACGGCGCCTGAGCGAGAGTCATAATCCGCGCGAGATGCCGCCGAGCGAGGCACAACAGCTCGAAACGCTTCTCGAGCTCCAGCGGGACGTCGCCCTCGAAGCGAACATCGACCGTGTCCTCGAACGCATCGCCGCCACCGCGAAGGCGATGCTCGACGCGGACCGCGCGACACTCTACGTCGTCGACCAAGGACGGAACGAGATCTGGTCCCGCGTGCTCACCGAGGGCGAGGTCCCCGAAGGCGTCGAGCCCGTACGCGAGATACGTCTCCCCCTCGACGGTCGCAGTCTCGCGGCCGAGGTCGCCCGGACGGGCCACGTGCTGCGGATCGACGATCCGTACGACGATCCGCGGTTCGACCCGAGCGTCGACGCTCGGACGGGCTATCGCACGCGATCGATCCTGGTCGTGCCGATCGAATCACGGGACCGCCGCCGTATCGGCGTGCTCCAGGCGGTGAACCATCACGACGGGCCGTTTCGCGCCGAGGACGAGCGGTACGCGCAGGCGCTGGCGACCGAGGCGGATATCGCGCTGGAGTACGTCCAGCTCTCCGGCGACCTGGCCGTCGAGCGGCTCCGCGTGGTGAAGGTCGCCGAAGAGGAGCGCCACCGCCTCGCGCGCGACCTCCACGACGGCGTGGCGCAGACGCTGGCGAACGCGGCGCTCGGCATCGAGCTCGCGCAGCGGCGCGCACGGCAGGATCTCGGCGCGGCGCTCGCCGACCTCGAGCAGCTCCGAGGCCGGCTCGTCGAGTCGCAGAAGGGCCTGCGCGACATCCTCTTCGCCCTCCGCCCGCTCGCGCTCGAGGAGGGCGGGCTCGGCCCGGCCGTGCGCGCGCTCGCCGACCGCATCAACGGGACGAATGGCTCGAGCGTCGTCGCGCGCCGGATCGACGCGAAGCGCCGGCTCGCGCCGGAGGTCGAGGCGGGCGCCTTCACCGTCATCCGCGAGGCGGCAAACAACGCGATCAAGACCGGCCGCGCGCCGCACGTCTCGCTCGACGTCTACGAAGACGCCGGAGCGGTCGTCGCGCTCGTCGAGGACGACGGCCGCGGCTTCGACGTCGCGTCGACGCTCGCCACCTACGCGGACCGCGGCAGCCTCGGTCTCCTGCAGATGCGCGAGTCGGCGCGCCTCATCGGCGCTCAGCTCTCCTTCGACTCGAGCCCGGGCCAGGGGACGCGCGTCCGCCTCCGGATCCCGGTGTCATGAAGCAGCCGGACGCGAAGGATGAGACCGCCTCGGAGGCGGAGCGGCGCCGCATCCCCGGTCGCCGCGCGAGCGACACCGCGGTCTTCGACCAGGTCGCGTTCGAGGAGGCGTTCGTCGCGCTCACCGATGGCATCCTCCTCACCGACGCCGCCGGGAGGATCACGAGCGCGAACCCCGCCGCCTTCCGCATCCTCGGCGAGGACGCGCTCCTCGACGGCGTCTTCGAGGACCTCCTCCTCGTGAGCGGCGCCACGACGGTGCAGGACACCGACCACCTCGTGCGGCGCGCGTGGTTCCCGCGAGAAGAGCGCATGGGCGTCCTCGAGATCGTGACGACGCCCCTCCTCGGGGGCCGCAAGCTCCACACGGTGCGCGACGTGACCGCGCAGGCGGAGCTCCTGCGGCTCAAGGAGGAGTTCCTCATGGAAGTCGCGCACGAGCTCCGTACGCCGATCGCGGCCCTCTCGGCGTCCCTCGATCTGGTCTTCGAGGACGCGCTCACGATGTCGCGCGAGGAGCTCCAGACCCTTGCGGGCACGCTCCGCCGGAGCGCGCTCCGCCTGGAGCACCTGGTCGAGAACCTGCTGGACGCCGGGAGCATCGAGGCCGGGACGTTCCAGGTCCGCGTTCTGCCAACGAGCCTTCGCCAGACGCTTTCGGACATGCTCGCCCTCGTGCAGCCGATGCTCGACGCGAAGGCCCAGACGCTCCGGATCGAGCTCGCTACAGGTGCCGACCACGTGCTCGCCGACCCGCGCCGAACGACCCAGGTCTTCGCGAACCTCATCACGAACGCCAGCAAATACGCGCCTGAGGGCACGCCGGTCACGATCCGAGCGGTCACGGCGGGCGGGTTCGTCCGGGTCACCGTCGCGGACAAGGGGCCAGGCATCCCGGCGGACGAGCAGGCACGCCTGTTCCAGCGGTTCTTCCGCTCCCGGAACGTCCGCGAGCAGGCGGGCGGCCTGGGCCTCGGGCTGTCGATCTGTCGGGCCATCATCCACGCGCAGGGCGGGGACATTTCGATCGAGAGCGCACCGGACCGCGGCACTTCGGTACACTTCACACTCCCAAAGGCGCGGCAGCTCGCTGAGGAGGCTGATATCTCTTGAAGCTCTTGGTCGTCGACGACGACCGCGACCTCGTGGAGCTTCTCGAATACGCGCTTCGCCGGGAGGGGTACGACGTCGTGCGCGCGTACGACGGCGAGGCCGCCGTCGAGGCGGTGAACCGCGACCACCCCGACCTCGTGATCCTCGACATCAACCTGCCCAAGCTCGCCGGCTTCGTCGTCCTCGAACGGATCCGTCACGTCGACGAGCACGTCGCCGTGCTCATGCTCTCAGCGCGCCAGGACGAAAGCGACGTCCTGCGGGGGCTCCAGCTCGGCGCCGACGACTACATCACGAAGCCGTTCCGCCCGAAGGAGCTCGTCGCGCGCGTCAAGGCGATCCTCCGCCGTTCGGTGCGCACGCGCGGCCGGCCGGCCCCGTCCATCTACAAGACCGGCGACCTTATCCTCGACGAGGCGACGCACCAGGTGCGTGCGGCCGACGTGCCTGTGCACCTCTCCCCGACCGAGTTCAAGCTGCTGCGGCATTTCATGGCTAACCCCGGACGCGTGCTCACGCAGGAAGAGATCCTCGAAGGCGTCTGGGGATACGACGCGGACGTGGGCGGCGACCTCGTGAAGCTCAACGTAAGCCGGCTGCGACGAAAGCTCGGCGCCGATGGGAAGCCGCGCGACGTGATACAGACCGTCCCCGGCGTCGGCTACCTCTTCCGCGGCGCTGACGGCGGCGTCCAACGTGAGGAAGCTCGGCCCCGCGCTACCTAGTCGGCGACCTCGCTGAGACGGCGGCGCGTGGCCTCGAGATCGACCGAGTTCGAGAACACGGGATAGACGGCGAAGCCCGTCGCCTTCGAGATCGCGTCGACCGCCGAGGGGTTTGGCTGCGGGAGTGCGACCGTGAGCACCTGGCCTTCGCGGCCGACGACGAGCACGTTCCACTCGGACGCGAGCGTCCGCGGGATCAACGTCTGCAGCTCGCGCGTGGCGAGGCGAGCCGGCTCGGCGAGGTAGGGCGCGGGCGGAAGCGCGATCGCCCGCGAGCGCATCGCACCGTTGGGCCCATCCGCGAAGCTGTGCTCCCACACGCGGATCCCGCCACCCGACTGCTTCGCGCGGTACATCGCCGTGTCCGCGGTCTCGACCAGCGTCGCGGCGTCGCCCGCCGGGCGCGGGAACGTGGCGACGCCGATCGAGAGGCCGAGACGCTCGCCCGCGGCGATGAGCTCCTCCGGCAGCGAGACGCTCTCGGCCTTTTCGAGGATCCGGCGCGCGACGCGTGATGCGGCTTCGGTGTCGGCGTCGGGCAGGATCACGGCGAACTCGTCGCCGCCGTAGCGCGTCGGCACGTCGTACAGGCGGACGGCCTGCTTGATCGCTGACGCGACGGCCTTGAGGACGAGGTCGCCGACACGATGTCCGTACCGGTCGTTGTATTGCTTGAACCGGTCCACGTCGATCATGAGGAGCGCGAGCAGATGCTCCGCGCGCAGCGCCCGGTTCGCCTCCGCCTCGAGCCGGCGATCAAAGTGGCGGCGGTTGAAGAGCCACGTGAGCGGGTCGGTCTCGGCGAGGCGCTGCAGGGCCTCGCCCTGCTCCTGCTGTACGAGGACCGCGCCGATGTGCGACGCGAGCAGCTCGAGCGTCGCGAGGTCTTGCATCTCGAAGGGCTGCCCGTCCTCGCGCTCGGTGACGTTCAGGACGCCGCGCGGCTCGTCGTCGATGACGATCGGTACGCTGATGAACGACTCGGAGCGGTAGCGACTGTCGCCCGCCGCCCGCATCGGGGCATCGGCAGCGGCGCGGACGAGCAAGGGCCGGCGCGACGCGACGACGTGTCCAACGACGCCCTCGCCGGGGCGGATCCGTACCTCGCGCATGACCTCGTCCGCCAGACCGCGCGCGCGCGCGATCACGAACTCGCTCGAGCCGCCCTCGCGCAAGACCAGCGAGGCCCGCTCTCCACGAACGAGCTCGGTGGCGACCCTAAAAATGGAGTCGAGCAGATCCTGAGCTCGACGCTCCGTCGCGCTCTCCACGTTTCCCCTCTCCTGCGTCCAACCCGACCGGCGGAGCAGGCAGGCTATTTCGGGCCCACGCTGCTTCGCGATCCGGTCGCCGGGAGTGTCGGCCGCTCCTACCGTCGGAACAAGCGGGCCTTGTATCGGACCGCGGTCAGAGCAGGATCAGGTGACTCCGCTCCCGCGTTGTCTGTTAAGTCTTTTGCACCGCGAGCACGACCTTTGTCGGTTTGTCCACGCCAGGTGCGTTCTCGAGCGAAACCGCGGCGCCATCTCCGGGCGCGAACGGCGCGCTCAACACCACAGTGAACACCCCGTTGGCATCCGCGGTACCCGCCGGGATCGCGGCCTGGCCGCGTAGCACCCACGCTTCCCACGTCTTTCCGGAGGGCGGAGCGGGAAGCCGCAGGACGAGATACGGCGAACCCTGCGGTGGGATGACGAGCGCGCCGCGCGCGTCCGGCGCATCGGGCGTCGCCGCGAGCGCCACGACTCGGCCCTCGGCGACGCCGGCGAGGGCGCGCGCGTAGGCGTCCGCATCGCGTCGCGTCTGGCCCACCACCGCGAAGGCAATGACGAGAAGGGCGACCAGCGCGACCGGCACCGCGAGCGGCACGGGGCGGGCCAGGAGCGAGCGCAGCGCGGTGGTCCACGTCGCAGTCCCCACACCCCGCGCGCCGCGCTCGCGCAACACGATCTTCGTCCGCAGCCCCGCCGGCGGCTCGCGCGTCGCGGCGAGCGCGGCGACGTCGAAGAGCGCCTCGCGATGCGCCGCGACCTCGCGCGCGCACGTGTCGCATCGCGCGACATGCGTCTCCACCTCGCGCGCTTCCGCGGCATCGAGCGCGCCGAGCGCGAACGCCGGGAGGTCGTCGGTCGGATGCCGCTCCATGCGGACCGTCTCGTCGCTCATGTGTCGCGGGGACTCCGCCCCCGCGTCCCCCCGTCCTCGTCAAGCTCCGCGAGGCGCTCGCGGAGCTTCGCCATCGCGAGCCGCACCCGGCTCTTCACGGTGCCGAGCGGCGTTCCGGTCCGGGCGGCGATCTCGCGCTGCGAGTAGCCGCCCCAGAAGGCGAGGCCGAGCACGTCGCGCTGCTCCGCGGGCAGGCCCGCGATCGCCTCGCGCACGCGCTCGGCGCGCAGGCGCGCCAACACGCGCTCGTCCACACGTCCCTCGGCGGTGAGATCGAATGCGGCGTCGATCATCGTCTCGCGCTCCAGTCGCTTGCCCTTCGTCCGGCGCCAGTCGATGGCGGCATTGCGACAGATCGCGAGCAGCCACGTGCGCACCGATCCGCGCTCCGCGCGATAGCTTCGCGCCTGGCGCCAGACGGAGTGGAATGCATCCTGGGTGACCTCTTCCGCGGCCTCGGGACTTGCGACCATGCGGAACAGGACGCCGAAGGCGACGCGACCGTACCGGTCGTAGAGCTCGCCGAGCGCCTCGGCGTCTCCCGCGGCGATCCGCTCGATGAGCCGCATGTCATCCGACCCTTTGTCGGCCCTTACGACATCGGCGGCATTCTCGGATGACCGGGACCTGTCGACCGGCACATTATTGCCACTCGCGGGCGGCGATCTTCACGAAGAGGCGAAGCCCGTCGAGCCGTTTGGCCAGGACGGAGATGACGCCGTCCACCGTCTGCAGCGCGCCCGCGACGACGATCGCCGATTCGCTGTCCAGGACGCGCTTGTACCGCTGGTACGTCGCCGGACGGATGATCACGTTCGCCATCCCTGTCTCGTCCTCGAGTGAGAGGAACACGTGGCCTTTCGCGGTCTCGGGGTGCTGTTTCACCACCACGGCCCCGGCGATGTGGACGAGCTCGCCGTGACGATGGTCTGCCAGATCGCAGGCGCGAAGGACCCCGCGCCTTTGAAGGTCGTCGCGGTAGAAGTGCATCACCTGCGGGCCGGTCGGGATGCCGGTGATGCGGTAATCGAGCGCGGTCCGCTCTTGCTCGCCGAGCGCGGGCAGCGCCGGCGCCTCGGTCGTGGGGAGCGCGAGCGCGCGCCTGGCGTACGAGGGCGAGGTCCGATGCGCATCGCGCGCGCGCCAGAGGAGCGCGCGGCGCGGCTCGCCGAAGCGATCGAACGCGCCGACGAGCGCGAGATTCCGCAGCGCTTCCTCCTTGAGGCCGGCGCGTGCTGCGAAATCGTCGAAACCCCTGAACGGTCCGCCGCGCCCGCGCTCCTCGACGATCGCCTTCGCCTCCGCATCGCCGAGTCCCTTCACGCTCTCGAGCCCGAGCCTCACGTCGTGAACGCGACATGTCCGATGGGCCGCGATCGTCCGCGATGTGTCGACTGGATGCGCCGACGAGGCCGCCGAGGCTTCTCGGGATGTCTCGCGTGCTCGCGGGTCCCTTCTCCCCGTCCTGTCGGATGGCTCGGAGCCCCTGACGGCCGGCTCGCTGGGGGAGAGTCCCGCTCCGCCGCGAGACACCCCTCGCGCCTCGTCAGCCCCGTCGGCACCGGCGCCGTCGCACAGCTCGACAATCGCTTTCGCAGAAGACTCGTTCACTTCGACCGGCAGGATCGCGACGCCGTGTCTCTTCGCATCCCCCGCGATAACAGCAGGGCTGTAGAAGCCCATGGGTTGATTGTTTAGGAGCGCGACATAGAACTCGGCGGGGTAGTAGAGCTTGAGGTGCGCGGTGTGATACGCGGTGAGCGCGAACGCGGCCGCGTGGCTCTTGCAGAACCCGAACTCCGCGAACCCCGCGATCTGGTGGAAGATCTCGTTCGCGGTCTTCTCGTCGACGCCGTTGCGGCGCGCGCCGTCGACGAACGGACCGCGCAGCCGCTCCATGTCCGCGCTCGAGCGCGCGCGGCTCATCGCGCGCCGCAACAGGTCGGCCGCTGCCGGGGAGAACCCCGCGACGGTCATCGCGACGCGGAGGATCTGCTCCTGGAAGAGGATGACTCCGAGCGTCTCCTTCAGCACCGGCTCGAGGAGGGGATGCGCGTATCGCACCGGCTCCTTGCCCTGACGCCGGCGGATGTATGGATTCACCGCGTTCCCCTGCAGCGGACCGGGGCGGATGATCGCGACCTCCACGACGATGTCCGCGAAGCAGCGCGGCCGCACGCGCGGGAGCGCCTGGGCCTGCGCGCGGCTCTCCACCTGGAACAGGCCGATCGTGTCGACCTCGCAGATGAGGTCGTAGACCGCCGGGTCGTCCATCGGGATCGTGCCGAGCTCAAGGCGCTCGCCGTGCCGCGCCTCGATGTCCGCGACCGCGTCCTTCACGAGCGACAGCGTCCGCAGGCCGAGGAGGTCCATCTTCACGAGTCCGAGGTCCTCCACGTCGCGCTTGTCGAACTGCGCGACGTTGCGCCCGGGCATCGTGGCGCGCTCGATCGGCACGGTGTCCACGAGCGGCTGCGCGGTGATGAGCATGCCGCCGTTGTGGATCGAGAGATGGCGCGGGAAGTCCGCGATGGCGAGCGTCAGCTCGCGGAAGAGCGGAAAGCGCTCCCGCTCCTTCGCGTCGAAGATCTCGAGGAGCCCTTCGAGCGTGTCCGGAAGCGCGCGCGGTCCCTCCCAGCCGTGCTCCGCCTCCCGTCCGGGATGCCGGTAGGCCGGATGCATGGCCGCGCTCGGGTAGATGGTCGGATCGACGTGGTACTGGTCGATCGACTTCGCCATCCGGTCGATCGTCTCCGCGCGGAAGCCGAGCGCCTTGGCGACCTCGCGCGAGGCGGAGCGCGCCCGGTACGTCACCACGTTGCAGACCATCGCCGCGTAGCGCTCGCCGTACTTCGCGTAGACGTACTGGATGACCTCCTCGCGGTCGTTCGTCGCGATGTCGAGGTCGATGTCGGGCATGGTCCGCGAGTCCTCGGTGAGGAAGCGCTCGAAGAGGAGGTCGTGCTTGATCGGGTCGACCTTCGTGATGTCGAGGACGTACGCGACGATCGAGTCCGCCGCCGAGCCCCTGCCCTGCGCCGGGATCCGGCGCTCCTTGCAGAAGCGGACGATGTCCCAGTTGATGAGGAAGAACTCCGCAAGCCCCGTACGGTCGATCACGTCGAGCTCGTGCGCGAGCTGCCGCGAGACGGCCGGCGTGATGCGCGGGTAGCGCTCGCGCGCGCCCTCCTGGCAGAGGGCATAGAGGAAGGAGAACGCCGTGTGGCCCTCGGGGACCGGGAAGCCCGGGAGGCGGTCCTTCCCCACGAACGTCGAGGGGGCGTCGCCCCCTCGAACCCCCGGTCCCAGGCCGAGGAGATCGTCGGCGCACGCGTCCGCGATGACGCGCGCGTTCCGGAACGCCTCATCGAAGCGGTCCAGGCGCTGACGGAGCGAGACCTCGTCCTTCAGCCAGTACTCGCCGTTCGGCTTGAGCGCCTTCCCCGCCTCGTCGAGCGTGAGCCCGAGATCGATGCAGCGCAGGACGTCATGGAGCCGCCGCCCCTCCGGGCGCGCGTAGTGGACGTTGTTCGTGACGACGCACCCGAGCCCCTGCTCCCCAGCGAGCGAGGCGAGCGTGTCGCAGATCACGGGATCGTCGGGATCGAGGTGATCGGAGAGCTCGACGTAGCAGCGCTCGCCGAAGACCGAGGCCAGCCGGGCGAGCGTCTCGCGCGCCGCGTCGAGGTCGCCCGAGCGGACCGCGCGCGGCACCGCCCCGTGGGCGCAGCCAGTAAGCGCGAAGAGCCCCGCGGCGTTCTCGCGGACGAGCGCGAACGTCGCGCGCGGCTTGGTCTTCTCGCCCGCGAGCTGCGCCGCCGAGATGATCCGGCAGAGGCTCGTCCAGCCCTGACGATCGCGGGCGATGACGACGAGGTGCCCGGCGTCCAGCAGGTGCAGCTCGGCGCCGTAGAGCGGCTTGAGGCCGCGCTCCTTCGCCGCGTTCGCGAACCGCACCGCGCCGTAGAGGCCGTTCGTGTCGGTGAGGGCGAGCGCGTCCATGCCCGCGTCGGCCGCCGCGTCGACGAGGTCGCCCACGTCTGACGCGCCGTCGAGGAAACTGGAGTTGCTGTGGCAGTGCAGCTCGACCCAGCCAGGCATCCGCGCTCCCCACCGCTCCCCTGGCCCGGAGCGTCTTAGAACGTTTGTTCTAGATTATCTGAGCCCGGGAATGGGCGCGATCAGGACTTGCCCGGCATGACCGTGGCGCTTGCCGAGGCAGGACCCGAGGCGAGGGTGCCGTCGCTGGCGATCACGCTGACCGTGATGACATCCTCGTTGCTCCCGTTCCCCTTCACCGACAGGTCGTAGCTGTCGGTCGTCGCCGAGGTGGTCGTCGTGCGCCTCACGACACCGTTCAGCCGCCAGGTGTACGTGAAACTGAGCGGATCACGGTCGAGGTCCTGGCCGGCGGCCGTGGCGACGAGCACCGTGCGCGTCGTCGGCTTCGTCGTGTTGAGCGAGACGCCCACGGTCGGGGCCGAGTTCACGATCGTCGCGCTCGCCGAGGCCGCCCCGCTCACCAGCGTCCCGTCCGACGCGGTGACCTCCACGACCAGGGTGTCGCCGTGATCGCCGTTCCCGGCGACACCGAGGTCGAAGCTGTCCGACGTATTTGGTCCCGACGCCGTCTTGCGGACGAGGCCGTTGATCTTCCAAGTGAACGAGTACGTGAGGACATCGCCGTCCGCGTCCGCGCCGACCGCGGTCGCGGTCACGACCAGGTTCGTGGCGGGTGCGTTCATCTCCAGGGTCACGCTCACCGTCGGCGCGCTGTCCGCAACGACGACCGAGGCGCCAGCGGTCGAGCTCAGCTGGCCGTCGCTCGCGCTGACGGTCACGCTGATCGTGTCGCCGCGGTCGCCATAGCCGGCGACCGAGAGATCGAGCGAGGATCCGGTGGCGCCGGTGATCGACGCGCCGTTGCGCGACCACTGGTAGGTGAGGACGGTCGGATCGGGCTGGCCGGGCGAGGGGAGGTCGGGGTCGTACGCGGCCACGATCGCCTGGACGATGTCATTCGTCCGCGGCGTCGACGGGCTGAAGGCGACGCTCGCGATTACCGGCGCGTGGTTCGCCAGATCGAGCGCCACCAGCGTGCTGTCGAACGTCGCCAGCGTGTTGTAGTTGCCCATATACAGCCGGCCGTCGGCATGGAACAAGGGCGGGCCCGGCTCGAAGTTCAGTCCCCCGATCGTCTCGGCGACGTCGAACGTCGTGTCGTCGAGCGCGTAGACGCGCCACCCGGATCCGTCCGTGACGTAGATGCGATGCCTCGCCGGCGCCAGCGCGAGCCCCATGGGGAAGCCCGGCACCGACGTGGCGTGCAGCGTGGCGAACGTGTCGGGATCGAGGACGTAGAAGGCGGATCCCGGGAAAGGCGGACCTTTCG
>Ga0209689_1000388_pt1 | contig 29836 bp, 20 predicted proteins | sample GraSoiAngelo_149_FD_187119 | JGI IMG/M metagenome (GOLD analysis project Ga0209689, IMG submission 187119) | Grasslands soil microbial communities from the Angelo Coastal Reserve, California, USA - 14_1009_09_30cm (SPAdes) (version 2) | ecosystem: Environmental > Terrestrial > Soil > Grasslands ... | reverse complement strand
CGCCGTGGTCAAAGCCAACGCGCTGATTGCTCCGATCGCCAACATTTTGCTTAATCTGTTGTCTTTCATGTTTGTCCTTTGCTTTGTTAAACGGATGCTTTCCGTCGTGACTAATTTCGACTGGTCCCGGACGGGTCTTATTCAACCGCAAAGACGGTTCGTAGAGTCCGGTGTCAGCGGACGCCTCTCCGCGCGCTACGCCCCAATGATTTCCCTTCGTTTTTGAATCTGTATGCAACCGCTTACTGGGTTCCGCGATTTTCTTCCCGCTGGCTGCGCGGCACGAAGTTACATTTTTGCAAAATGGCGCGAGGTCGCGGCGCGTTACGGGTTCGTGGAATTCGACGGACCAATGCTGGAAGAACTCGATCTCTACAAAAAAAAATCCGGCGACGAAATCGTGCGGCAATTGTACGAATTCAGGGACAAAGGCGAACGCGCGGTGGCGCTGCGGCCAGAAATGACGCCGACGCTGGCGCGGATCGTCGCAGCGGAACATCGACAATTCCGCAAGCCGCTAAAGTGGTTCTCGATTCCGCAGGTGTTTCGTTACGAACGTCCGCAACGGGGACGTTTGCGCGAGCATTTCCAACTCAATTGCGACATCATCGGCGAAGAATCCCCGGAAGCAGATGCCGAGCTGATCGCGCTCGTCATCGATGTCGTGCGCGCGTTCGGTTTTACCTCGAAGGATTTTGTCGTGCGCATCAGCGACCGGCAGTTTTGGACTGAATTACTTAAGCTCGAGAAAGTGCCGCCTGATCGCTGGGAGGAAATGTTGCAGACGATCGATAAATCGGAACGCGAGCCGCGCGAGAAAACGGAGGAACGACTCGGAAAATTAGCCGGACCGATCTTCGAGATTTTCGAGAAAGGCGGCGAAAGCGCAAAGCTCAACAACATAATCGAAAACTTGCGGCTACGCGGTCTCGCCGATTTCGCCAAAGTCGATGTCCGCATCGTCCGCGGCCTTGCTTATTACACTGGGATTGTTTTCGAAGTTTTTGATCGCGCGGGCAAGTTTCGCGCAATTGCCGGTGGCGGGCGCTACGATCAACTGGTAGCGCAACTGAGCGACAACGCGGTTTCATTGCCCGCGCTGGGTTTCGCTATTGGTGACGTCGTTCTCGGGGAAATGATTCGCGGCCACGCGGCTGCCCGCACGCAAATGGAAAAGACGATCGCGGCCGAACGCGCGGTCGAGATTTATGTGGTCATCGCAAAGGAAGAACAGCGTGGAAATGCCATCGCCATGATGCAGCAACTGCGCGATCGCAGATATCGAGTCGATTACTCCTTGGCGGCGGCGAAAGTGGCGCGGCAATTTCGATTGGCCGAGCAAAGCGGGGCGCGGCTTGCCGTCGTCTTCGGCGACGAATGGCCCCAGGTGGGAGTCAAAGATCTCGAAACCGGCGAACAGCGGTCGGTCGTACACGAAGAATTGTTTGCGCATCTCGCTACCTTCCCGACTTTGTCATCCCGAGTCCGGCAGCTGCCGGATCGAGAGAGCCCCATGATATCTTCAAGCTTGCGCCGCGAGATTCCTCGACTTCGCTCGGAATGACGGAACAAATGTACCGCACCCATCACTGCAACGAACTGCGCAAAACCGACATCGGTCGTGAGGTGAAACTGGCCGGCTGGGTGGCGGTGCGGCGCGATCACGGCGGTGTCATTTTCATCGATCTGCGCGATCGCGAAGGATTGACTCAGGTCGTTTTTCGCCCGGAGGAAAACGCCGAAGTGGCGAAGCAATCCCACAGCTTGCGCACCGAAGATGTGATTCAGGTTTGCGGTAAAGTCGCGCCGCGTCTGGCTGGAACCGAAAATCCGAAGCTCGCGACCGGCGACATCGAAGTGCTCCCGCAATCGCTCACGATTTTGAATCGCGCGGAGAATCTGCCATTTCAGATCGACGCCGAATTAAGCAATGAAGATCTCGAGCTGACCTATCGTTATTTCGATCTGCGCCGGCCCCGCCTCTCGCGCAATTTGCAAACCCGGCATCGCGTCACTCAGGCAACGCGGCAGTACCTAGATTCGCAGGGATTTATTGAAATCGAGACGCCGATCTTGAGTAAAAGCACGCCGGAAGGGGCGCGCGACTTTCTCGTCCCAAGCCGGTTGCTGCCGGGTAAATTTTACGCGCTGCCGCAGGCGCCGCAGCAATACAAACAATTGCTGATGGTCGCCGGAATGGAAAAATACTTTCAGATCGCGAAAGCATTTCGCGATGAAGATTTGCGGGCCGATCGCCAGCCGGAGTTTACCCAGATCGACATCGAGGCGTCCTTCGTCACACCTAACGACATTTATACATTAACTGAGGGCATGCTGGCGGCAATTTTCAAAGCTGCGCGCGGGATCGATATTGCCACTCCTTTTCCGCGGCTGACTTATCGCGAGGCCATCGATACTCTTGGCAGCGACAAACCGGATCGGCGTTTCGACATGAAACTTGTCGATCTCGGCGACGTCTTTCGCAGTAGTCAGTTCAAAGTTTTTCAGAGTGCGCTGGCTGCGGGTGGCGTGGTTAAGGCCATCAACGCGAAGAACTTTGCCGGTATCACCATCGGCCAGATCGATGAACTGACCGCGATCGCGAAGACGTTTGGCGCGAAGGGACTCGCTTTCATCAAGGTGGAGAACGGAGAATGGAAATCGCCCATCGTGAAATTCTTTTCCGACGCGGAAAAGGAATCGCTGCGCGCGAAATTACAAATCGAGGAAGGCGATTGTATTTTCTTCGCTGCCGGAAAATGGGAGACCGCCTGCGAAGTGCTCGGACGAATCCGATTGCGCATAGCGGAAATCCAGGGTTTGACTTCTGTTAAACGCCAGTCCGGCTCGGACAACTGCCCGTCCGGCTCGGCCCTGGACTTTCTCTGGGTCACAGATTTTCCGCTGATGCAATGGAGCGCCGAGGAAAATAAATGGAACGCGGTCCATCATCCCTTCACCCGACCGAAAGCCGAAGATCTTCCGTTGCTTGAGCAAAAAAAATTCGGCGAAATGCGCGCCGATGCCTACGACATCGTCTTAAACGGAGTCGAAATCGGCGGCGGCAGCATCCGCATTCATGAGCCGGAGTTGCAGGCGAAAATGTTCGAAGCCCTCGGCGTAAGCGCAGAAGAGCAGCAGGCGAAGTTTGGCCATTTGTTGCGCGCCTTTCGCCTGGGCGCGCCACCGCATGGGGGAATTGCGCTCGGACTCGATCGCCTCGTCATGCTCATCTGCGGCGAAGAATCCATTCGCGACGTCATGGCTTTTCCCAAAAACAATCGCGGCCAGGAATTGATGACGCAATCGCCTGCCGAGGTCGATGCCAAGCAGTTGCGAGAACTAAGCATCACGCTGGCAAAGCAAAAATTGTAGCGCGGCCATTTTGGCCGCCAATGAAAAGAATCAGCGGCGAAGATCGCCGTCCTACAATTCTCCGTAATCGATGAGGTACGGCCAACCTTCCCATCGCTCTACCAGTCCCGCACGAACAGGATTCTCCCGAATGTAAAACCATTTGGATTCTGCGAATTCATCCTTTCGTAGGAGACGATCAAACACACCATCCTGCCATTTCCATGTTGCCTGGGTCTGACTTCGGACAAAGCGCTTCAGCCCAGCGGAAAATTGAGTGATCTTGGCCTCACGATCCTTTAGCGGACAAACCAATGGATGAAAGTGACCGGGCATCGCAACCGCAGCAATTGTGCGCCAATTTGCGTTTGCGCGACAGAATGTTTGGATTGCCCCGAAGCGCTGCCGGATTTGCAAGAACGGAGCGGCGATCTTCGACGCACAGCGTAACGAAGTAAGTGACGACCTGGTCATGTTTAAGCCAGATCGGGATTCGCGGTGGACGCGCCATTCCTTCGATTGTAGGGCGGCCATCTTGGCCCCCAATAAAAGAAACGGCGGCGAAGATCGCCGCCCTACAATTCACCTGGTGGGTGATCGTAACCCAAAATTCCGAGCGCGATCGGAATAATGCGCGCAGACTGGTCGTTTAATACCCCAAGGCCTTTTTTCGGTCTATGGCAGTGGGCAGAGGATCCTTGCGAATTGTGATTGCTTCCGCGCCCGAGTCCTTCAGCTGCCTGGACTGAACCGCGTTAAACTCCACATCTTTCGTGAATTCCGGCGGAAGGTCCGCCTCCGCATAGATGGCGTGCACCGGGCATACGTCCACACACGCCATGCAATCAATGCAATCCTCCGGGTGAATGACCACCTGGTTCTCCAGTTCATAGAAGCAGGCAACGGGACACACCTCTACACAGTCGGTGAATTTGCATCCGCTACATTTGTCAGTGACGACGTGAGGCATGGAATAATGTCGTTGAGGGTTGCGTGAAGGGCCTGGTATTAACCCCAACTAATGCAGTGGTGGGCGCTTGGTCAATTCCTGTCTCAATATCAGACTAAGCCCGTGGCGGGTGATGTTCGCGGCCGGTCCGGAACAAAATCGCCACGCAAAAGGTAACGATACTCCCGAAGCAGATCCACCACGGGAATTCCATCACCGGCAGCCAGTCCGGTTGATGATAGATTTTCGTGCCGAAGATGCCCGCGATGTTGTTGGGCAATCCGCTCAGAATTGTGACAACGATAAAGCCGGCGATCATCGCAATGAAATTGCCGCGATCGTTTCCGCGCGTTTTTGTCAGCATGCCGGCGAGAAAGATTCCGAGGACAGAGCCGTAAGTGTAACCGTAAATGCCGAGGACGATCGGGATGATGCGCACATTGGGCCGTACAATCACAAAATAAGAAGTGGTCGATGCGACAAGGATCATGAGAATTGAAAACCCGACAGTAGCCCAGCGCACCGCGCGCAGGCTTTCTTCACCGTCCGCACCCGGGCGAATGTAGGTGACGTACCAATCGCGGGTGAAACTTGTGGCCAGCGCGTTGAGGGCGGTGCTGAGCGAACCCATCGCGGTCGCGAAAATTCCCGCGAGCAGTAATCCGCGCAGGCCTATAGGCATTTCGTAAAGAATGTAGTGACAAAAAATTTCGTTCGGTGTTTTGGGAACGACGAGATCTTGATGCGTCTGATAAAATACCCAAAGCAGCACACCGATGCTGACAAAGGTGAACGCAATCGGAATATCAGCGAGTCCGGAGAGAATAAGCGAGCGGCGGCTGCGGCGAATATCGACCGCAGTTAACATGCGTTGCACCATGTCCTGATCGGTTCCGTGAGTGGACATGGTCATGAAGGTCGAACCAATGAGACCGGCGAAAATGGTGTACTCGATGGCGAACATGCCCGCGATTTTTTGCCAGCCATGTTTCGCTGGGTCGAGGCCGGTAGTGATCAGATCGGAAAGATGGAACGGGCCGCGACGCTGCACGATTTCATGCCAACCGCCGGGAATGGCAGCGTAAAGCAACCCGAGCGCGATCAGGGCGCTCCCGATCATGATTGAAGCCTGGATCAAATCGGTCCAGATGACGGCCTTAATCCCGCCGAGCGTTGTATAAATCGCGGTCAGAACAACGATCGCAATCGTTGCGCCGACGTAAATCCAAAGTGTTTCCGCCTGGCTCGGACGCACCCCGCGAATCATTTCATAAGCAAGCGCCAACGCGATGGCCGCCACATACAAACGGGCACCAGAAGCGAGCAATCGGGTGAAAAGAAATACGGCAGAAGCGGCGTTTTTCGTTCCGGCGCCGAATCGCGCGGTTAGATATTCGTAGATCGAGAAGACTTTGTAATCGTAATACGGTTTAATGAAAATGAAGCTAACGAGAATGCGGGCAATGATGGTGCCAAGCGCGAGCTGTAAATAAGTATAGTTGCGTTGGGTGTAACCTTCGCCCGGAGTGCCAAAAAAAGTCCCGGCGCTGGTTTCCGCGGCGATGAGGGAAGCGAGCACAGCCCACCATGGAATCTGGCGGCGGCCGAGCGCGAAGTCTTCCAGATCGCGTTCCTTCCGGCCCATGCGCAGGCCGATGGCGACGATGATGAAGAAATAGAGGAAAAGAACGAGGCAATCGATCCCGAGCCGAGCGTCCATGCGATCCTACTTATCAAATGACGAATGACGAATGTCGAATGACGAAGGAAATCCGAATGAGGAAGATCAAAATCGCGGCCTCTGTCGCAAACCCATTTGTCATTCCGGCCTCGACATTCCATCCTCATTCAATGCCAGTCCGGCTCGGACCATTCGTGCTTCGTCATTATCTTAAGGAACATGATTGAGATTCGCGCTCTGGACTTCGACTTAGAGAAGACGCTTGGCTCCGGTCAGGTCTTCCATTGGGAAAAATATGGGAATGGATTTGTTGGCGCGATTGGAGAAAACGCGCTTTTTCTGGAGCAGCGTGGCGGCATCTTGAAAGTTTGTTTTGGCGAGACGCCAAAACCAGCACCCGGGACGCGCGCGCTACCCAGGATTGTGGCGCGTTATTTCGCGCTCGATCATCCTCTCGAGGAGATTTGCGCGTCGTTCCCGCGGGATCCGATCATGAACGCGGCACGCGATTTTTGTCGCGGCCTTCGAATCATTCGCCAGCCAAAATGGGAATGCCTGGCCACGTTTATCTGCTCTTCGATGAAACAGGTGGCGCATATCCGGCAAATTGTGCGGGCGTTGCGTCAGCGATTTGGGGAAAAGAAAGAAATCCGCGGACACGAAGTTTTTTCATTTCCATCGCCCAGTCGCCTGGCGCGAACGAGCGAGAGTGAATTACGAAAATGCGGGCTGGGCTATCGCGCGAGAAACCTGCTGGAAACGGCGAAGCGCGTCGCGTCCGGGGATGCTGATCTGGATTCGTGGAGCGCGCTCTCTGACCGACAACTGCGGGCGCAACTGTGCGAGCTCCCGGGCGTGGGGATGAAAGTGGCGAATTGTGTGATGCTCTTCGCCTACGAACGCATCGCAGCATTCCCCATTGATGTTTGGATAGAACGAGTCTTGCGTGAAAGATATTTTGCCAGGAAACGCAAAGTGACTGGACAGATGCTGGCGGATTTCGCCGCAATTTATTTCGGCGCGCATGGTGGCTACGCGCAGCAATATCTGTTTCATCACGCAAGAATGACAGGGAAGCGAAAATCGCAAAGTCACTCGATTGATCAGTTTCATTAAAAATAATGACGAAGCACGAATGGTCCGAGCCGGACTGGCATAGCATGACGAGGGAATGACAAAGCATGAAAGCTTTTCATCGTTTGACCACTTGAGCTTTTTTCGTCATTCGGATTTCGTAATTTCACGATCGGATAGCTCCCAGAGGGAGTGTGCGTCCCGCGCCGGAGCTGAGCGAAGACGGGTTGCTGGCATCCGCTTGCGGCCGACACGGCCGCCACTACAGGGCAAACCAAGGATGACATAGACGGGAGGCTGCTTTATTTTGGCTCAGAGCGAAGTGAACGGGCGCGCGCGATGCTAGTTCTAATGTGAGCCCGATAACGAGGTCCTTGACTGATGCAGCCTAGAAGCGAACGACAGAAAATCCTGTGGGCGGTATTCGTTTCGCTCCTGCTGCATCTTGTAGTCGGCGTTTCCATCGCTTCTTTCGGGGACAAACTTCAACCCTCGCTTCCCGAGGAGGAGAAACCGGTGGAGCTGACAATTATGGATCTCGCCCCGATTCCGACTCCACCGGCCGTGCCAAAGAGCACGCCATTTATCGACACGACGGCGCAGACAGAGACAAAGGAAGAACCGAAGGAGAAAACGTTCGAATCGAATGCGAATTCGATCGCGGCCAGTGAATTGCCAGCATTAGGAATCGCGCCCATACCGACCCAGGAGGGGAAAGAACTGCCGACGATGGATTTGACAAATCGCCAGCACTCACTGGAGCGAGAAGGCGCTCAACCGCAGCCGAGTTCGCGCCCAAGTTCGCCTCCGGTTCCAAGCGCAACGCCGCGCCCAACGCCGCAACCGACGGCCGCTCAATCGCCCACCGCCACTCCTCCTCCTACGCCCCAGCCGACACCGACGCCGACGCCGACGCCGAGTGCCGATTTACTGGCAATGTTTCGCGCCAGCCCGCCGCCTACTGCTCGTACGCCCGGGCCAGAGAACGAGATCAGGCCTCCTTCCCAAAAGGCATCGCCGGCACCAGTGCCACACCCCCCGGCATCGTCAGCGTATCGACGTGAGCAAATACAAGAGCGAATGGCTGGTAACATTTCGAAGCGGGGAGTTGCATCGGTAAACGCCGTCGGCACACCGCTTGGTCGCTATGAGAAGAGTGTCTACGATTCAATTGGAAAGCGCTGGTACGCTCTTTGTGATGCAAATCGCGATCGTGTTGATATTGGGACAGTGCATGTACAGTTTGTGGTCGCGCCAGATGGGAAAATCAACGGTATCAAAGTAATTAGCGGTGGGACCTCCGAATCGTTCGCAAATCTTTGCCTGCAATCGATTCAAGAAGCGAAACCCGGAGCTATTCCCGAAGACGTTATGGCCGTACTACCACCGCAGGGGTTACCTGGCGATGTCAGCTTTACCGGTTTTCAAAACCCTTAATCTTACATGAGCGAAGCCCTCAATAACCTTATCGGGTTTTTCGCACGCGGCGGTCTTTTCATGTGGCCATTGCTCATTTGTTCGATCTTCGCCCTAACGACAATTATTTTGCGTGGTTTCGCTTTGCGGGAAAAAAACGTGATGCCACTGGTGGTCGAGAGCGAGATCGAGCGACTAATGCCAGGCGGGAGCCCGGATCGGTTGATGCGAATTGTCGAGAACGATCGGTCTTCCCTCGGTCGAATCGTGCGCGTCGCGCTCCAGCATTTGCGTTCGCCTCGTTCCGAGAACGTGGAGGCGGTGCAAACGCGCGCTCGTCACGAGATGGTGATCCTGGAAAAGGGCCTGATCGTGCTGGAAGTGATCGTCGGTATCGCGCCGTTGTTGGGTCTGATCGGCGCCGTTTCGGGCCTGGTGCACGTTTTCTCGCATTTGGGATTGAGCTCGGGCGCGTCGGACACGCGGCAAATTGCGCTCGGCATCGCAGAAGCGTTGAACGCGACGGTCTTCGGTCTGTCCATTGCGGTGCCAACGCTAATTGCCTTTAGTTACTTTTCGAAAAAGGTCGAGGTAATGTCGGTGGAAATGGAAACGCTCGTGGTGGAGCTGATTGCGAAATGTTATTTCGGCCGGGGCGCGCAGGACATCCCGCCGCCGGTCCGGATGACCACGCGAACCCAGGTGTTAACGCCCTCGCCGGGATGAGATGAATTTCGCGGTTCGGAAGCGGCGCGCGCCCTCGATCATTATTGTTTCGCTGGTCGATATCCTCACCATCCTTCTTATCTTTTTCGTGGTCTCGACCACCTTCAAAAAGGACCAGCCGGAAGTGCAGATCAACTTACCGGAATCGAAAACGGCAACGAAAGCGCCGGCGGAGTTGGAGCATGCAATCGTAACGGTAGATGAAACCGACGACATCAAACTGGATGGTCGACCTATCGGCGTCGACGAGCTAGAGCGTGCGGTCCGAGACCTTTCACCTACCCGGAAAGCATCGCTCGCCCTGCAAGCAGACAAGAAGGCGTCGTTTGGAACAATCGTCAAAGTAATGGACGCGCTGAAGCTAGCAGGCGTGCGAAATCTTCCGGCGTTCACTCGCGAGTAAAAATGAAACTGGCCATTCGGAGGTACGGCGATCCGGCGTTGCGCGCGAAAGGGAAACGGGTGGCGGAAATCGACGACGCGATCCGAGAACTCGCTGACAATATGCTGGAAACGATGCGCGGAGCCAACGGGATTGGATTGGCGGCGCAACAAGTGGGCCAAGCACTCCAGCTCACCATTGTCGATATTTCAGCGGTGGAAGATCGGCCAAGCTCGATGGCCTGGAACGGCAAAGAAGTAGATCCGAAAGAGCAAATGCCGTTGGTATTGCTGAATCCTCAAATTGAGACCGGGCCGGAAAAAGAAATCGCTTCGGAAGGTTGCCTCAGTTTTCCCGAAATTTCGGCTGAGATCGAACGTGCGGAATGGGTTAAAGTACAAGCCCAGATCCTGACGGGCGAGAGAGTCGAAATCGAGGCGACCGGACTTCTAGCACGCGCGCTCCAGCACGAGATCGATCATCTCAACGGTATCCTCTTCATCGACCGAATGAGCTCGGCGGCGAAGGCGAGTTTGTCGAGCCGGCTAAAACGTTTACAAAAAGAGACGCAACGTGGCCTAACTACAAATAGACAATCGCGGGCGGTCGAACCAGCGCTCTGAATATAGCACCGTAAGAATGCCCTCATCCTAACCTTCTCCCACGGGGAGAAGGGAACACCTCTCCCTTTAGAAAAGTATCTGTTTAGCGTCGACTGACCCTCTCAGTAACACCCTGCTTTAGCTGGGTGTTAACGACCCCTGAGGGGGCCCCAACCGCTTCAGCGGTTTTTTGTTAATGAACGAGTAAACCCCTAAAGCGGTTGCGGTAGTAAGCTCGGCCATGCACCTCACTGAAGCGAGGTGTTAATGAAATCGCATATAGCACGCTAAACACCTAACTGGGAGAGGGTTAGGTGAGGGTTTCAGACTTTTGCAAACACTTATCAGATCCAATACCTACGACCGAGCATCCTTCTTAATTTCCTCCCAAATCGCGTCGAGCTCCTCCAAACCCGCTTTGCCCAGTTTCCCACCACGGGCGCGCAATCGATCTTCCATTTCGTTAAAACGCGCGACGAATTTGTCGGTGGCGGACTGCAGCAAACTCTCGGCTTCGAGCTGGCATTTGCGGGCTAGATTCACGATCGCAAACAACAAATCGCCAATTTCGTCGGCAATCATTCGCGCTTCAGCCGACGCAACCGCATTTTTCGTTTCCTGCAGCTCTTCCTCCACTTTTGCCATCACGTCGCGCAATTCCCGCCAGTCAAAATTTACGCGGGCCGCTTTCTTCTGCGCTTTCTCTGCACGCATCAACGCGGGTAGTGCCATCGGCAAACTGGCGAGGTAATGCGCATCACCTTTCTTCTCTTCCCGCTTGATCGCTTCCCATTGCCGGACGACTGCCTCGCTTCCCCGCGCCTCGCTTTTGCCGAAAACATGGGGGTGTCGGCGGATTAATTTCTCGCTAGTTTCGCGCGCAATTTCGTCGATATCGAAGCGTTTCTCTTCCGAAGCGATCTGTGCGTGCATGATAATTAACAAGAGCAAATCGCCCAGCTCCTCGCGCAGATTGGCGTCATCCTTCGCATAAACGGCCCCGGCGACTTCGTAAGCCTCCTCCAGCAGCGGCGGGACCAGAGAGGCGTTGGTTTGTTCGCGATCCCAGGGACAGCCCTCGGGAGAGCGCAATTTTGCGACTATGTCGCAAAGTTGCGCAAAATGATTCGTGAATCGTGACTGGTGAATCGATTTGGCCGAAGCGGACTGGTTCGAATTACTCACGATTCACTTATCACCATTCACTGAATCAGATCCGCCAGAGCGACCGATGTGCACCGAACTCCGTTATTTCCCCAGACGACTTCTTGCTGACATAAATGGTGATGCTGATCACGCTGACAAAGGTCGCGATAAAAGTGCCCGCCACCAGCCAGGAGGGAATGTGACCGACCCGCAGGGCGTGATAAAGCGCTCGGCCGCTTGTGATCGGTTCCGAAGCATGCAGGAAAATTTTCGTCACCCACGCCACCATGATGAGAATGAAAATGAACACGTAGTTCCGTTTCAACCGGCGTCCGATGGCTTCGAGTTTCGAAATCTTGAAGGACGGCAAAATGAGATCTTCGCAGACCAGTTTTTTCCATTCGCCCTGAAGCATCTGGCGATTTTCCATCACCATTGGCACGAGAAAATGGGCTTCGAGCATCCGCACCCGGGCACGGAAGGCATCGTAAAACCGGTAGCGCCGGCTTTCGATCCAGAGCATTACCCAAACGATGGCGAGATTGAAAAAGAAAATGATGTGCGGGACGTCGCGATTGGAAAAGGCAATGGTGATGATGGCGGTGCTGCTGGTGATGGCCCAGTTGGTCGTAATGTCGAGGCGCTGCCGCCAGACCATGATGCGCCCGAGTTCGCCGCGATAGAAATGTGACATGGCATTGACGTAGCCAGGATCATAAAGGCTGCGTTGCAGCGAAATCGTTGCTTCGTCGGTAGGGGAGGACGCGGTTTTTTCTGTTGCCACGGTTCTTCGATTAACTGGTTAACTGCTTCGCCTCAATAATCCAACTTTTCTCTATGGCCATCGCGCTAGCGGATATTCTCGATGAACGGCAGATTGCATTGAAGTTAAAATCGCGCCGGCAAGCGAATGCGTTACGCGAGATCATTGGTCTTTTTGAAAAAACGGGGAGCCTGCTACAGTCCACAGATTTTCTCGCGCAGGTGCTGGCACGTGAAAGGGTAAACGCCACGCTGGCCGAAAACAGTGTCGCTTTTCCTCATGCCCGCACAGAACTGGTCGACCAAATCGCCCTTGCGGTTGGCCGCAGCCGCGCTGGAATTCCATGGAACGATAAGGGCGAGCGCGCTCGTTTGATTTTTGTCGTTGCCGTTCCGCAACGATTGGTGAACGACTATCTTCTCCTGGTCGGAAAGTTGGCGCGCATCACCCAGAACGAGCACCAGGCGTTGCTCGTAGCAGCGACCGCGGCGGAATTCATCGAGATCTTGTGCAAGGCGGCCTCATTTTGATTCTTTCAACAAACGATTACGCGCACGATCGAGCGTTCGTCGCTCACTCGGAGTGAGACTGCCAATGCCGGACCTGGCAATTTTGTCGAGAATAGGATCGACCGACTCGGAGATGTCATCTTCTTCGCGACGCGTCGCAACAGGTTTGGGGACAACCTTAAACCTTGGTTTCGGCTGCAACCGGGCCTTGAAATTCTCCCACCAAATCAACTCCGGTCCGACCCCACGGAGGCGAACAAAAACAAAGCCAGCAGCGATACTCGTCCAGACGACGGCCAGATCGGTCCAGGAATGGTAGGCCAGCAATTGCAAGGTGTAGATCGCGCCCAGAATCACTGCCGTCCATTTCGCTGTGATCCGCAAGAGCAGTTCGGCCGATGGATAAATGGTCGCGAAGGCCACAAAAATTCCGAAATGCAATGCGAGCGAGCCGGCCAGTCCAGTCCGTTGGTTGAATCCCCAAACTGTCAGGAGCAGCGAAGGCGTGAAAAGCAAAACGGCATAAAGAACAATGTAAGCACGTTGCCCAATGAATTTTTCTACTTCGCGGCCGAAAACGAAAAGCATGTACATTTCGATTGCGAACCAAAGCAGCTGCGTGGGCGAATGAATGAAGGCATAAGTCGCGAGACGCCAGACTTGGCCGCTTCCCAGGACACGAGCACTGTCGAACATCATGAGATCAAGCAAACCGCCGCCGCCAGCCGCGACGAGGAGACAAGCCACGATCGCGAGGACAACATGGATGCCGACAAGAATCGTCGTGACATCCACCGGAAAACGCCCCATCCACGCGACCGGCCGATAATCGTCGGAAGTGGTCACTCCGAACATGCGTTAAATAAACAGCCGCGCATGCAGCGCGCAAACGCGTTTCTGTGCTGCTGGGGGTCATTGAGCCCGAGGCCGGCGACCGCGGCTACAACTATGGAAAAAATTCTTGGAGAAGCGGCAGAAGCGGGGAAAATTCGTCCTTCGCGCGATCGATGACACCAACATCATCCCGGATCGCTACGTATTTATGAACAATCCCGCGCCTGCCATTTCGCCGCCTGCCGGAATTGGCGATCACAAACCAGCGAATCAGGCCGTGCTTGATTGGGTGCACGAAGTCGAACAGCTCACCCAGCCGGAAAATATTTTTTGGTGCGACGGATCCGAGCGCGAGAACGACTTTCTGATTGCGGAATCGCTCAAGCAAAACGTGCTAATTAGGCTGAACGAGAAAACAGCCCCACGCTCGTACTTGCATCGCTCGAATCCGAATGACGTCGCACGGGTCGAGCAATTCACCTTCATTTGTACGCCGACGAAAGCAGAAGCGGGACCGACGAACAATTGGTCCGAGCCGGCAGAGACATATTCGAAATTACAGGGCTTGCTCAAAGGCGCGATGCGCGGACGCACCATGTTTGTCGTGCCTTATATTATGGGACCACCCGATTCGCTGCTAACGAAGATTGGATTCGAGATCACGGATTCCAAATATGTCGTGCTCAGCATGCGAATCATGACTCGCATGGGGGAGATTGCGGTTAAACGGCTCGGTCACGATCCGAAGGCAGAATGGAACCGCGGGGTGCATTCGCTGCTCGATGTCAATCCGGAGCGACGCTTCATTTGTCATTTTCCGCAGGATAACGCGATCATCTCGGTTGGGTCCGGTTACGGCGGAAACGTTCTCCTTTCGAAAAAATGCCTGGCGCTGCGCATCGGTTCTTACCTTGCGCGCAGACAAGGCTGGCTCGCCGAACACATGCTGATTCTCGGCGTCGAATCGCCGACCGGGAAGAAACATTACGTCGCAGCTGCCTTCCCGAGCGCGTGCGGCAAAACGAATTTCGCGATGTTGATTCCGCCGAAACATTTCGCCGGCTGGAAAGTCACGACGGTCGGTGACGACATTGCCTGGATGCAAATTCGCGACGGCCGTTTGTGGGCAGTCAATCCTGAGAACGGTTACTTCGGTGTGGTGCCGGGGACGAGCTGCAAATCAAATCCGAATGCGATGAAATCGATCGAGCGCGACACGCTTTACACCAACGTCGCGCTAACGGACGACAGCGATGTGTGGTGGGAGGGCAAGGATGGCGCACCGCCGAAGCACGCGTTTGATTGGCGAGGCAATGATTGGACGCCGGACTCGAAGGAAAAAGCGGCCCATCCTAACAGCCGCTTCGCCACTCCGATGCGCAATAATCCCGTGCTCGATCCGCATGTCGAGGACGGCAATGGCGTTCCCATCAGTGCGATCATTTTCGGTGGCCGCCGGAGCGATACCATGCCGCTCGTTTTCCAAGCGTTCGATTGGGAACACGGCACCTACATTGGCGCGACCATGGCATCGGAAACTACCGCGGCTGCGACCGGTGCGGTTGGGCAAGTCCGGCGCGATCCAATGGCGATGCTGCCGTTCTGCGGCTACAACATCGGCGATTATTTCCGGCACTGGCTCGAAACCGGGAAACGGCTGACCAAGCCGCCATTGATTTTTCACGTGAATTGGTTCCGCAAATCTGCGGACGGAAAATTTCTGTGGCCCGGCTTCGGCGATAACATGCGGGTGTTGGGGTGGATTATCGATCGCTGCGAAGGGCGCGTCGGCGCCAACGAATCGGCGATTGGTCACATTCCGCGGCTGCAGGATCTGGATCTCGATGAACTCCGCGGCGTCACGCCCAATCAAATGCGCGAGCTCCTGAATGTGAACGCTGAGGAATGGCAAAAAGAGATTTCGGATCACGCGAAATTCTTCGAGTCATTAGGCAGCGTCGTGCCAAAGGAATTGGACAAGCAACGCGAGAACCTTGCCGCGCGATTCAAGTCCTGACACCCTCTGACGATTCCTCTTCCGCTTCCATTCCGTCATCCCGAACCGCACAGACGGTGAGGGACTCCGCGATCTCCTCCACGAGCTTGAGTGAGGTCCCTCGCTTGCGCTCGGGATGACGCCCGCGAACGGGTGGCGATTCCACAGAATTTGCAGACCGCATCGCGTGAAACGATTGTCTCCAGTGGGTTCGAGGAACGGGAAAAAAAACAGCGTCAGAGCTTTGGCTGAGCGCGGGTGCGTTGAAATCCGCGGTGCGCGCCAGAATAACCTCAAAGGCATCGATCTCGATCTTCCGCTTGGAAAGCTGAGCGTGGTCACCGGCCCGAGCGGGAGCGGAAAGTCGTCGCTCGCTTTCGACACCATCTATGCCGAAGGGCAGCGCCGTTACGTCGAAACCTTCAGTCCTTACATGCGCCAATTCCTCGAGCGCATGGACAAACCGCGGGTCGACGACATTCGCGGAATTCCGCCAGCAATCGCGATCGAACAATCAAACCTCGTAAAAACGTCGCGCTCGAGCGTTGGCACGATCACAGAGATCAACGATTTCTTGAAATTGTTTTGGGCTCGCACGGCGCGCGCGTTCTGTCCCAGCTGCGGCCGCGAAATTCGCCCCGAAACGGCGAAGTCGATCGCTGATCAAGTGATCGCTCATTTCGCCGGTCATCCTTCAACCCCCAAAGCATTCGGGGCTCAGAATGACGGGTACGGGACTGGCAAAACCGTCCTCGTCGCTTTTTGGGTGACGGTTCCGTCAAAAACCAAACCGCGCGAGTTTTTCCAATTTCTCCAGCAACAAGGCTACCTGCGTGTTTGGTTGAATGGCGAAGTCGTGCGCGTCGATACCGGCGCAAAAGTCGAGCGACTGGGTGCGCGCGTTCAAGTCATCCAGGACCGCATCGTCGTCAGCGAGGAAAATCGTGCGCGATTAACTGAGGCCATCGAGACAGCGCTTCGTTTCGGTAAGGGCAAAATCAATGTCATTCCGTTTTCTGCGAAGGCAGGCGTGTCGCCTGCAATTTCGAACAGTGCGGCCGACACGGCCGCCGGCACAGGTCACGAATTCCCCTTCTCCACCGGCTGGCATTGCGCGCATTGCGATCTCGACATCCGTCCGCCTACGTCGGGGCTTTTCAGCTTCAACAATCCACTTGGCGCGTGTCCGGAATGCCGTGGCTTCGGTCGCACCATCGCGATCGATCTGAATCGCGCGATCCCGGACCGGTCCCTCTCGATCGCACAAGGGGTGGTGCGCGTTTTTCGCGGGCAGGAAATGGGCGAATCCCAAAAGGATCTGCTGCGTGCCTGTGCCCGCGAGGAGATCGATGTGCATCGGCCTTTCGAGGAACTGCCCAAGGCCGATCAGGATTTCGTCATTAACGGTGAGAAACGTGGGGGCGAATACACCGATGACGATTACGAGAATGATCGCTGGTACGGAGTGCGCGGTTTCTTTCGCTGGCTCGAATCGAAGACTTACAAAATGCACGTCCGCGTCCTCCTCAGTCGCTATCGCGCTTATGTGAAATGTCCGAGCTGTAACGGTGGACGTTACCAACCGGAGACGCTGAATTACAAAATTGTAGCGGCGGTCTATGGCCGCCGGAATCAGACCAACGGCGCTCATAGAGCGCCGCTACAGCTAAACCTTCCCCAATTCGCCGCCCTCCCGATTTCTGACGCGCGCGACTTACTGGGGGACATCGAAATCGCGTCGCATGACAGCACTGCGGAAATGCTGCGCAACGAAATTTGCGCGCGCCTCCGTTACCTTTGCGAAGTCGGCGTCGGTTATCTCACCCTCGATCGTTCTACTCGCACCCTGAGCGGCGGCGAAATGCAGCGGGTCAATCTCACCACCTGTCTCGGCGCATCGCTGGTGAACACACTCTTCGTCATGGACGAACCAAGCGTCGGATTGCATCCGCGCGACGTTGGGCGGCTCGTGCGCGTGATGCACAACCTGCGCGACAAAGGCAATACCCTGCTCGTAGTCGAGCACGACGAACAAATCATCCGCGCAGCGGACAATTTGATCGACATCGGTCCCGGTCGCGGTGAGCGGGGCGGCGAACTGGTATGGAACGGAGGGCTCGAGGAATTTCTGAGGAGCGCACGCGGCCTGCACGAAGGCGTCCCGGATTCGCGCGCTTTAAAAAGATCGTTGCGGCGAGACACGCGCGCTACCCAATCGTTAACCCATGATTATCTCACACATCGCAAGTCCATCCCTGTTCCAAAATCGCGGAGGAAGTTTTCCTCCGTTATCAAAATCGCCGGCGCGACTGAGCACAACCTGAAGAACGTCGATGTCGAAATTCCACTCGGAGTTTTTACCGCCATTACGGGCGTTTCCGGCTCGGGAAAATCGACCCTGATCCAGGATGTGTTGTATCGAAATCTTCTGCGGGCGAAGGGCCAGTCAAGCGAACACGAGCCGGGCGCATGCCGGACAGTGACCGGCGCACATCGATTCGACGAAATCGTCATGGTCGATCAATCGCCACTGGCGCGCACCCCGCGTTCGACCCCGATCTTGTATCTTGGGCTTTATGATCGCGTACGCGAACTTTTCGCGGCCTTGCCGGAAGCGCAGGCGCAAGGACTAACCGCGAGCGCTTTTTCGTTTAATTCCGGGAGTGGCCGTTGCGAACGTTGCAACGGCACTGGCTTCGAAAAAATCGAGATGCAGTTTTTGAGCGATCTCTATGTCCGTTGCGCGGAATGCGAAGGCAAACGCTTCCAGCCGCACGTTCTTAAAATTCAGCTGCACGGAAAATCGATTCACGATGTGCTCGAGCTGACGGTTACGGAAGCGGCCGCCTGGTTCGCCCAGATCGGCGAGTGCGAAAAGCTCTCGGACCCGCTCGAAATTCTGGAGGAGGTGGGGCTCGGTTATCTGCGACTTGGCCAACCGCTCAACACTTTGTCGGGGGGCGAATCACAACGTCTAAAACTCGTTAGTCACCTCGCCGACACTGGAGGGACGCGCTTCTGCGCGTCTACGGACGAGCGGAAGCTCGTCCCTTCACGTGGCAACCTTTTCATTTTTGACGAACCAACCACCGGGCTGCATTTCGATGATGTCGCGATTTTGCTGCAATTGTTCCAACGATTAATCGACGCCGGGCATTCGCTGGTTGTGATCGAGCATAATCTCGAAGTGATTAAATGCGCCGATTGGATCATCGATCTCGGACCCGAAGCTGGCGAGGATGGTGGCGAAGTCGTTGCCGTCGGAACGCCGGAGCAAGTGGCGAAGGTCGAGAGATCACATACGGGAAAATTTTTACAGCGTGTTATCCCGAGCGAAAACACCACTCCGGCTCGGAGCGAGGGATCCCGCCGCGATGGCTTTAAGGTAACGCCACGGGATCCTTCGACTCCGCTTCGCTACGCTCAGGATCACGGGGAGGAAGTCTCGTTACGCGCGGCGGAAGAGCCGTCCGACAGGATGCCGAACGGAGCGGGCAAGACGCCCGCGCTCCTGGCACGAAACGCGAACGGCGCCATCCAAATTTATGGTGCGCGCGAGCATAATTTGAAAAACATCGACGTCGCAATCCCGCGCGACCAGATGGTCGTGATTACCGGCCTGAGTGGGTCAGGAAAATCGACGCTCGCTTTCGACATTTTGTTCGCGGAGGGCCAGCGCCGCTTTCTCGACAGTATGTCGCCTTACGCCCGACAGTTCGTCGAGCAACTGGAAAAGCCCGACGTTGATCTGGTCGAAGGGTTGCCGCCGAGCGTCGCGATTGAGCAGCGTGTCACACGCGGGGGCGGGAAATCAACCGTCGCGACGGTGACGGAAGTTTATCATTTCCTACGGTTGCTCTTCGCGAAAACCGGCACGCAATTCTGTCCGGATTGCAATCTGCCAGTGGAAAAACAGACTCTGGCAGCAATCGTGAAACAAGTGGAGACGGCGGCCCGCCGTGGTCCACTCAAGGTGCTGGCGCCGCTGGTAAAAGCGCGCAAGGGGTTCCACACCGATGTCGCGCGTTGGGCGGAGCGCAACGGATTCGACACCCTTTTCGTCGACGGGCAGTTCGTTTCGGTGGAGCGGTTTCGCAGGCTTGAGCGATTCAAGGAACACACCATCGATGTCGTTGTCGGTGTGATTGACAAGAAGCGGATCGCTAAGGCGCGAAATCTCAGCCAGCGCGCGCTCGAGATTGGTCGCGGCACCGCCCGTCTCATCAATGCGAAAAATCGAATCACGGTCATGAGCACGGAAATGAGTTGTCCGAGTTGCGGTCGCGCCTTCGAAGAACTCGATCCACGATTATTCTCATTCAATTCGCCGCACGGTGCTTGCGAAGAATGCGGCGGCTTCGGCGAAATCTGGAACCAATCGCTGCAAGTCGGTGAAAGCGAGGATGGCGAGTCCGTCCTTGAAAATGAGCTTGCTGCCGAACGTGAATCGGAATGGATCGAAGAAAGTGAAGCGCAGATCTGCCCGGCTTGCCATGGCTCGCGTCTGAACGCGATCGCGCGTCACGTGCGCGTGCAAAACATGACGATCGACAATTTTACGGCCCTTCCGGCCGCTACCGCTGCCAAACAAATCGGGCGGCTAAAATTTCGCGGAAAACAAAAAACCATCGCGAGCGAATTGATTCCGGAAATCGTGCAGCGGCTTCGATTCATGGACAACGTCGGTCTCGGCTATTTGTCGTTAGGTCGATCGGCCAAGACTTTAAGTGGAGGAGAATCGCAGCGGATTCGCCTGGCGGCGCAGCTCGGCTCGAATTTGCGCGGTGTTCTCTACGTGCTGGATGAGCCAACCATTGGTTTGCATCCGCGCGATAATGTGCGGCTGCTCGAGACTCTGACCGCGTTGCGCGCAAAAGGGAACTCGCTCGTCATTGTCGAACATGACGAAGCAACGATGCGGCGCGCTGATCACATCATCGATCTCGGCCCGCGCGCCGGGACACACGGCGGCGAAGTGGTTGTCAGTGGATCGCTGCGCGAGATCGAGCGCGCAAAAGATTCCGAGACCGGACGTTGTCTAAAAACGCCGCTCTGCCATCCCATTCGCAAATCGCGGCGAAGCTTGCACAATGTTGCGGGTTGGGTCGAGATCAGGAATGCGCGGGCGAACAATCTGAAAAACATCGAGGTGAAATTTCCCGTCGCTCGCTTGTCGGTTATCACGGGAATTTCCGGCAGCGGCAAATCCACCTTGATGGGCGATGTCCTTTTACCGGCGGTACGTGAGCAATTAACTCGAAAACGTCAACGTCCCGGCGAGCTGTTCGAGCGAGTTGGAGGGATGGAGGCGATCGATGCGGTTTACGAAGTCGACCAATCACCCATCGGGAAAACCTCGCGATCGACCCCGGCAACCTACATCAAGGTCTTCGATGAGATTCGCAATCTTTACGCACAAGTCCCGGTTGCGCGTATGCGCGGTTACAGCCCGAGCCGGTTCTCCTTCAACGCCGAGGGCGGCCGTTGTGAGTCGTGCAAAGGCCAAGGCATGATCAAGTTGGAGATGAATTTTCTGCCGAGCACCTATGTGCCCTGTGAAGATTGCGGCGGGAAACGTTACAACGCCCAGACGCTCGAAGTTCTTTATCATGAAAAATCGATCGGGGACGTGATGGAAATGACGATCGAAGAAGCGGCCGAATTTTTCAAAGCCAACCCCAAGATCGCCCGATCGCTTTCACTGCTGGTCGATACCGGACTCGGTTATCTGAAGCTGGGACAGCCAAGCCCAACTTTGAGCGGTGGCGAAGCGCAACGACTGAAGCTCGCGACCGAGCTGACCCGCGGGATTGGCCGCGCGCAAAACGAGCGGATCCGTAAAATGCGCCGACCGAAATCGACGCTCTATCTATTGGAGGAACCGACGATTGGCTTGCATATGGCCGATGTGGAATTGCTGCTGAACTTGCTGCACCGGCTGGTGGATGACGGTCACACCGTCATCGTGATTGAGCACAACCTCAGCGTAATCGCGGAAGCGGATTACATTGTCGACATCGGTCCGGAAGCGGGCGACGCCGGCGGTGAGATCGTTGCCGCCGGAACGCCGGAGCAGGTCGCAAAAAACCGGGTGAGCCGAACCGCACCATTTTTGCGGGAAGTCCTTTCGCACACCGACAAAAGCGCATTCGAGCGGCCGCTTCACGCGCGGTGCGCCGAGTTATAGCGGCAACCTACTCCTTTTTGTTTGCGCGGCGTAGAGGCGGCGACAAACTGAAATTCGTGACCGAATTCTTCGCCAACTACGATACGGGCGAATTTTACGACGAAATGTTTGCCGCGCCGGGCCGGGCCCGGCCCCATTACCAGCGGCTGCTGCAACGTTTCACCGAGCTGACGGAAGGAGAATTCGATCGCAAACGTGACCTGGCCGCGCTCACTCTCTTGCGCCAGGGCGTCACCTTCACCGTTTACAGCGACGCTCAGGGGACCGAGCGGATTTTTCCATTCGATCTCATCCCACGAATCATTTCCGGAAAGGAATGGAAGAAGATCGAGCGCGGTCTGGAGCAGCGAATTACCGCGCTCAATCTTTTTCTGCATGACATCTATCACGGTCAATCCATTCTGCGTGATGGCGTGATTCCAAAAGATTACGTCTGCCAGGCTGCGCACTTCCGCCCGGAGTTCATGCATTTCAATGTCCCGCAAAATATCTATATCCACATTTGCGGCACCGATCTGGTCCGCGATCGCGACGGTAATTTTCTCGTGCTGGAGGACAATGCGCGTTGCCCATCCGGCGTTTCCTATGTCGTCCAAAATCGGCAGGTTATGCGCCGGGTTTTTCCAAATCTGTTCGCGCAACACCGTGTCCGGCCAGTGGAAGATTATAGCCAGGAGCTCCTCAATGTTCTGCGTTACATCGCGCCCGCGGGGAAAGCGAACCCCACCGTCGTGCTCCTTACGCCCGGCATCCACAACTCCGCTTATTACGAGCATTCGTTTCTCGCTCGCTCAATGGGAATCGAAATTGTCGAGGGCCGGGATCTTACTGCGCGCGATGGGAAAATTTTCATGCGCACGACTAAAGGCCTGCAGCCGGTCGACGTTATTTACCGCCGGATTGATGACGATTTTCTCGATCCGAACGTTTTTCGGAAAGATTCCGGACTTGGCGTTCCCGGATTGGTCGATGCCTATCGCAAGGGAAACGTCAGTCTGGCCAATTCCATCGGCACCGGCATCGCGGACGACAAAGTCATCTATCACTTTGTGCCGAAAATGATCCGCTACTACCTCGATCAGGACGCGATTCTGCCGAACGTCGCTACCTATCTGGCGGCGAACGAAACTGATCGCGCATTCATTTTGGACAACCTCGAGAAGCTTGTCGTCAAAGCAGCCAACGAAAGCGGCGGCTATGGCATGCTGGTCGGCTCACATTCCACCGAAGTGGATCGCGAAAAATTTCGGGAGTGCATTCGAAAGGAACCGCGCAATTACATTGCCCAGCCCATTATTCCTCTCTCGCGTTCGCCCGCCTTCGATGAGGGCGTCATCCGTGGGCGGCACGTTGATTTGCGGCCCTACATTTTATCCGGAGAGAAAATCAAAATCATACCCGGCGCGCTCACCCGAGTGGCGTTGTGCGAAGGTTCATTGGTGGTGAATTCATCGCAAGGCGGCGGGAGTAAAGATACCTGGGTGCTCGAGGAAGAGTCGGAGTAATGGAGTATTGAAGTGATGGATTAATGCCAATGCCGCGAATCGTCTCTTCCATTACTCCACCTTGGTATGCTTAGTCGCGTCGCTGATTCCCTTTTCTGGATGAGCCGCTACATCGAGCGCGCGGAAAATAATGCCCGCATCGCCGACGTAAATTTGCAATTGCTTCTCGATCTCGAGAACACGCGCGATCCCGACACTCAGCAGCAATGGAACCCGATCATCAGTTCGCTGGAAGAGAACGAACTTTTCACGTCGCTCTATCAAAACCCCGACGGCCAGGCTGCGGTCGATTTCGTCTGTCTGCAACGCCAGAACCCAAACTCAGTTTACGCCTGTCTCGCCGCCGCCCGCGAAAATGCGCGCACCGTGCGCGAACAAATCTCAAGCGAGATGTGGGAGCACATCAATCGTCTCTACCTTTTCATCAAGGGCGAGACCGGGAAAAAGATGCTGCGTTTGAGTCCCTACGAATTCTTTCGCCGCATCATTACCGGCTCACATCTCGTGCAGGGAGTTGTCGACGCGACCATGACGCACAGCGAAGGTTGGGATTTCATTCGCATTGGAAGATTTCTCGAACGCGCCGACAACACTTCGCGCATTCTCGACGTCAAATATCATCTCCTTTTGCCATCGGGAGAAAAAGTCGGCGGCAACATCGATACCGTCCAATGGATGTCGGTCTTGAAGTCGTGCAGCGCCCTTGAGGCTTACCGTAAGATTTACGTTGGGCAGGTCGCGCCTTGGAAGGTCGCGGAATTTTTGATCACCCATCCCGAATTTCCCCGATCCATCCGCTTCAGCGTCGAGTCTCTTGATGCTGCTCTCCATCGCATCTCTGGCGCGCCGGAAACGAATTACGCCAATGAAGCAGAACGTCTTTCCGGCCGCTTACGTTACGATCTCGATTTCGCTACCATCAGCGACATTTTTGAATACGGCCTGCATGAATACCTGACGCTCACCCAGAAACGCCTGGCCGAAATCAGCAGTGCCCTTTTCGAAACTTACTGTGCGAGCAACGAAACGATTCCCGTGCCTCCAATTTTAGAGGGGCGAACTCCGTGAGCCGGACGTCGCAGAACTTTGCAATCCGTCTCTGACGCACAACGCCGGGAGAATTGTCGATCTGCCGCGGCCGGCGACCGCGGCTACAGTTTTTATCTCCGCTGGAAATCGAGAACGCGCCGGTTATTTATCTCGCCGTGAAAAGCTGGTGTCTCGTTTTCCTCGCTTGTGGAATCGTTGCCTTTGGCGGTTGCGCTACGGATGAACAATTCAACGCCGATGAGGCAGCAAAAACGCGCGAGACCGTTCCTGGCGAAGTAAACCCCAATGCGCCTGGTGCGTCGCAGCAGCAAGTGCGGACCCAGCCCGGCTTTAATTTTTAGCCAGACCACTTTCGGACCGTGGCTTAGCCCCCGGCTCCTGGAGAGAGGTCGCCGCTCCAGTCATTGCGCAGGTGGGCGAGTCCTTTTGCCGTTACGCCGCGGTTCCTAGTCAATTCGCCGCTCGGCGCGAAGCCGATGATAAGCGAGAAGCTTTCAGGGTTCGTTTTCCTTTTTCGCATCATCGCCATTGGTGTAACCAACTCCTGTGAATGAAACTCCGCTTTCCTGGCGCTCGCCCAAAACCGAAGTGCGGCAAAGTCCCATTCATGGCAAAGGGCTATTTGCTGTCGCCGATATTGCTAAAGGCGAGATAGTGATGGTCAAGGGCGGTCACATCGTCAGTCGCGATTTTCTGGAACGCGAAGTCACGCCCAGGCTTGGGCCAGTCGAGATCCAAATTGGCGATGATTTATTCATCGCGCCGGTTACCCAGGCAGAACGGGAGGGTTCCATGCTCTACAGTAATCATTCCTGCGACGCCAACCTCGGCCTGCGCGGTAACATTACGTTCGTCAGCATTCGCGACATTCGTGCTGGGGAAGAATTGACCCATGATTGGTGCGTGTCTGACGACGACAGCTACGAAATGGGATGCAAATGCGGCTCGCCCAATTGCCGTCGCATTCTTACCGGCAAAGATTGGCAGCGGCCCGAACTGCAGGCACGCTATCACGGTTATTTCGCCACTTACCTTGCCGATAAGATCGCAGCACGCGCTCGCTGAAAACGCCAGCTTGGCTGGTTCGGACACTGCGAAAAACAACGCAACATTGGCGTCACCAGAAGAATGGCCGCCGCTTTGGGATCTCTCATGTTGTGTATCAAAAGAGCGGAGAAGTGGTGGGCGAATTTACCTGGAACGCCAAAAAATTTGTGAAGGAGAACTAACGAAGGGCCGCATTCCGCAAGCCTGCAGGGGTGCTAGAATTTACAAAATTCGCCAGCGTGGTTTTCCTGTTTTGCGATCGGTTTCCCACAAACGACAACCGCCAAGAAATGCATTGCGGTTATCGCCTCGCTTCACTCCGCGCGGCAATTGCTTCATCCTTTTCACGTTGCCGCCACCGAGGACAACGGTATCGGCGACAAAAGAGAGCTTCAGCTGGGTCAGGCAGTAAAGCACTTCCCGGCGCCACGCTTTTTCGCCGAGGTGCTCCAGCCCCTCTATGCCGAGCCAGTCTTCAATTTTGCGATGATCACGGTAGGGCAGATCACCGAGCTCGAGCGGTAAAAGGTTATTCTTCCAAACCAGCGCCGCGCCCAACCCTGTGCCCAACCCGAGGAAAAGCATGCGGCCGCGAATATGACTGCCGAGTGCCTGCATGGCGGCGTCGTTAATGACGCGGGTTGGCCTTTTCAGCGCCCGGCTAAAATTGAACCCGATCCAACCTTTGCCGAGATGTTTGGGATCTTTCACAATCTTACCTTCGCGGACTACTGAAGGAAACCCGATTGAGACGCTGACGAACTTTAACTCCGCAGTGGTCTCGTGAAATTTCCTTGCGAAATCGCGCGGCGTCATGTCCGGTCCGGAATCGAATTTCAATTTGTCCTTCGCCGACATCAGCAGTTTGACGTGCGTGCCACCGATGTCGACGACGAGCACGTTGCGTTTCATCGCGCGGCCTTGGACAGGTAAGAATTTACTCCCCGATCCCTATCGATCGGCCCAGACGTTTGAAAACGCCGCCGCGCGTCGCCTTTTCGGAACCAGCCGGGGGCCAGCATTCGACAATTTCGAGCTCAACGAAACGGAAGAGGGTTAAGCGGGCGAATTTCAGATCCAGCCGAAGATTGCGCGCGATCTGGGCGATGGAACGCGTGCCATTGAATTGCGAGGCGAATTGCGCTTCGGCCACCGTAAGCCGCAGCTTTTGGATACGCTCAAAACCATCGCGCGTATAAGCGGGAATCCAGGCCGGGTCGTAATTGGCTTTGTCGGCAAGATCCTGCACCTGGACAAAGCGCAGCGTGGCCAGCATCCAGTGCTCGATGTCCTCGTCCGCAGGCACGTTGTCGGTGAAATCGGGCAGCTCGTTCGTTTGCTCAAATGCGAACCGGACGCGTGGTGTGCTCCAAAGCTGCGCGAAAAGTTTTTGCCCATAATGCTGGATCAATTGCAGGGCCGGATCGCGCGAGATCAGGTCCTCGCGCATGAGAGGGACGAACAATGGGCAACCGGTCTGCGATTGGGTCGCCCGTGCTTGTGATACACGTTCGGCGTCGATGTTGACCAACGTAATGGGGGCTTCCGAGCAGTAAAGCTCGGCATCGCGCGTCGTCACCAGCAGAACTCTTCCGTCCCGCGCATACAGCTCAACGTTCTCCTTCGTCCAGTAACCATGAAGCACCCCGGTGAGTTTTTCCCTGCCGATCACTCGCAGCGCGCAACTGAAGGAAAAAAAATCGGTGTTGCCGGAAAAGTAAATATTCGCCGCCCATCCCGAATCGATCGGGGCCACGGCAAAGTAAGTAGACGGTTGCGCGGGAAAATTCGGATCACCGAAACCAGCGTGCGTCGGCTCTGATGGCGGCTGAGCAAAGGCCCCTTCGTTCCAAAGCGGCGACGAAGAAACAGGCGATTCCACTTCCCCACCAATTACATTGGTGAACTCAGAGCTCATTGCCGACTCGAGGGCAGGCTCCGGCTCCGCGCCTTCTTCGGTGGCAATTTTAGGCAGAGGTTGCTCGACCGCTTTCAAGAGTAAATCGGAGGTAAATGGTTTATTGAGAACCCCAACAACGTTGGCAAAATTCGACGGCGCATTTTGTAAGTCGGCGCCGAAACCGGACATAAAAAGCACGGGGATGTCAGCGGTCGATTCATCTTCGCTGAGGAGGCGACTAACTTCATCACCGCGCAAATCGGGGAGCAAATAATCAAGCAGGATCAAATCGGGCTTTTGCTCCCGGATAGCGTGTAAACCCTCCTGCGCTGTCCCGGCCGTTACTACATCGTAGTTGGCCTCGGCCAGAATTTCCTCGACGAAACCTAAAAGCATCAAACTGTCGTCAATTACCAAAATCCGGTGTCGCTGTGAGGGGCGAATATTCTTCCGGCGCTCCCGCCGTGCGCTGGTTTCATCAACTTTGCGCACCGCTTCCATCAAAAGAAACTGCCAATCGGTATCGATCGTGCGCGGGGGCGTTTCCTCGCCGAAGACTTCCGAAATCCTTCCCCCCTTCCAGCTTACAACTTCATTGAAAGCTTCAATCCCTTCGCGCCCCGGGGTAACTGCATGACAGACCTGACCTTCATCGAAATAAACCCGCGCCTTCTCGCCCGCCGGACCGGTAAATTCGAGCGCTGATGTCGCGCCGCTCATGCATTTTAGCTGGATGATATCGGAAAGATGCAGATCACTTAGCGTACCTTGGAACTTTGCGCCTTCTTCTTCGTCAGCCGGTCGCAGGAGCGCGTGCACCAAATCTACGAAGTCAGAATGCGAAAATGGTTTTTCCAAAAAATGAATGGCGCCGATCCCGGCTGCTTGTTCGCGCTGCGACGGCAGGTGCACCGCCGTTAAGATGATTGCGCGCGCATTCGGATGGCTGGTGCGCAAATCGAGCAGGAAATCCTGACCCAAATCCTCGGCCGCATCCATGTCGAGGACGAACAGATCTGGCCGATCATCCAGGACAATGCGATGCGCCTCGTCCAGATCGTGGGCTACATCGACCACCGCTTCCGGCGCAACCTCGTGCAACGCGCTCAAAATTGACGAGAGCAATGCTTCGTCTGGCTCTAGAACCAGAATGCGCTCTTCGCGTTTAGTAGTCCGAGCAGAAGATTTTTTCACTGGGAAAAAGGCGCGCCGCCGCAAGAAATGTCCCACTGCCAACGCGCTGTCTCTAACAATTTATGCTTCTCGGCAAATGAAAAGCATTTTCTCTCTCTCAACTTGCGCTAGCGAACGACCGGATAGCGCCGGGCCAGCTCGCGTCGGCTGCTTTTGCCGCGTTCATTTACCGGGATCGCCTCCACGAAATAAATGCGGCGCGGCACCTGCCAACTACTCAGCCGCGCCCGACAATGCGCGAGCAATTTTCTCTCGGTCAAGCCCTTCGCTACCACACAGGCCGCAATTTCTTCATTCCGACGCTCCGATTCGCGACCGAAAACAATCGCCGCTCGCACTCCATGGCAGCGCAAGATTTCAGCTTCCACTTCCGCTGGATGCACTTTTTTGCCGGCAACGTTGATCAAGTCTGAGCTGCGTCCGACGATCCGGTAACCGCCCTGCGTTTTTTCCAACAAGTCATCCGGGATAAAAATGCCGTGGCCCAGTTTGGCTTCATCCGGCTCGGGGAAATAACCGGCAGCCACCGCTCGACTTCGCACCCGAATGAGCGAGGCCCCCTTGTCGGGATCGACCTGTTCAATCTCAACTCCGGACAGCGCCTCGCCAACAAAGCCCGGAACCGGCTGCGCTTTACGGACGTAACAAATCCCGCCACACTCCGATGCGCCATAAAAGGAGTGGATCTCGCGTCCGAATTTTCCGCAAAAACCTTGCGCTGTTTCCGGCGGCAAGGGGGCTCCGGCCGAAATGCAAAGCCGCAAATCCGGCAACGATGGCGCCTCGCTCATTTCGCAAAACGACTGGTAGAAAACCGGCATTCCCGGAAAAACGGTCGCGCGAGTTGCGGCGAGGCCGTCGATGATTGCTCGCGGCATCCGATCGTTGCTGAGCGCAAGCGAAACGCCGCGCACGATGAGCGGCGTCAGCAAATTGCTGAAGCCATACGAATGCGAAATTGGGATGACGCCAAAGTTCAAGTCGCGCGGGCTGATGCCCATCGTCTCGCAAATGTTCTCGCAATCGGCCAGCAATTGTTCGCTGCGAAAACGGACCGCGCGCGGCGCGGCGGTCGTCCCAGACGTGAGCTTCAACAGCGAGGGTCGATCGTTGCCCCAATCGTTCACCCTAATCTCTGTTGTAGCTGCCGCCGTCTCCGGCGGCAGAATTTGGACGTCCCTGCCGCCGGAGACGGCGGCAGCTACAACGCGGCAGATTTCGAACGCGCTTTGCTTTTGTTCATCGCTGATCGTTTGTTCTAGCGGAAGAACGACCAGTTGCCTCCGCAGGCACGCTAGAAATAATGATGGCCAATCCGGATGATTGCCGATTTGGATGGCGCAGACCCGTCCGGGCCCAATTGTCTCAAGTTGGCGCGCAAAATGATCTGCGCGTTCCTCAATTTCAGAAAATGTGCGCGCAATTTTCCCCTGCGCGTCAAGAATGGCGGCGCGTTGGCGATTTTTTTGGCGCGTCTCTTCCCACGCCTCGAGAATCGGATCGCCTAATGTCGTCCTCACT
>Ga0209689_1000387_pt1 | contig 29865 bp, 21 predicted proteins | sample GraSoiAngelo_149_FD_187119 | JGI IMG/M metagenome (GOLD analysis project Ga0209689, IMG submission 187119) | Grasslands soil microbial communities from the Angelo Coastal Reserve, California, USA - 14_1009_09_30cm (SPAdes) (version 2) | ecosystem: Environmental > Terrestrial > Soil > Grasslands ... | reverse complement strand
TTGACACGGTAGAGGTCTGGGGTTCGAGTCCCCACGTGCCTACCATCTTCCTTTATATCCCCATTTTCAAGCTATGGCGTTCAACTAGCGGCTCAGGGGCGCGACCTTCTTAGGCGTATTGTAGCCCTCAATACGCAGTGCGCCAGGTGCACTGCCGAGAGCGGAAGTCGCAAACTTAGCCACAATTGTTCGGACCTCATGCGGAAATACAGTCATGTAATTGTCATCGTAGGTGATGGGCAGGACTTCCTCGCCATCCGCTCCCTTTGTGACCTCCGCCCGCAAGAAAAACGCGACGCGATTAGAGCGATTTGTAAGGACGATTTTCGCGACACTCTCGCCGTTCGCTCCGGAAACGTCGCCGGACACCGCAACATCGCTCCGCAGCATGGTATTCAGCGCTGACATGTCCGCCCACTTCGCGAGCGTGGTCTTAAACTGTTCGTCATTCTTAGTCTCGCCTAGATCGTCATCCATCGTAGACCCCCAGTAGACGTTCTCGGCGAGGATTGCAGCGTTTGCATTCCTGAGAAGACATCGCACAAAGTAGGTGGAACTGAGACCTGGAATGCGGGCGACCGTCACAGCTTCCGAGGAAGTATTTGGTTTCACGCTAAAATCTTTGATCTCCCTGAAATATTTTCGGCTGGAGTCGAGATTGTAAAACTCCACTATGACGCTCACGTGATCGAGGATTTCCGGCGTCTGGTTGGTCACGTAGAATTTCGCCTTGCTGCGGTCTCCGGTCGCGTAATAGTCCCAGACTATGTGAACAGGACGCAAAGCCTTCTTGGCGCCGAAGTACCCTCCCCCCTGCTTGAAATAGTCGTCGAACAAATGTCCAAAGAAAGATGGCCAGGGATTATTCATCATCCAGTGAACCATCATTTTGCGATTGGCCCAGTGAGTTGCATAAGTTTCATATTGGGCGCGGACATCTTCGTAGTGAGCGAGCTGCGCCTTCCGGGAGAACTCTTCCACGCTACTCGATGCGCCGTAGCGTTTGCCGATCACCCGCTGGATGTTCTCAAGCGTGTTATTGCCCTCGTTGGCGCCGGAGTGGAAGTACCAGTTCTCATTGATCGGCCATAGCTTGTCAGAGGGTATGAACTTTTTGAGACTTTCGAGCGGCGGGATGGTCTCATTGTCGCCCTCTTCGGCAGAGGAGCCTCGTGCCGGTCCGTATTTGTCGCTGAACCAGTAATAAGGTGGCCGCCATACGTACGGGCCCGCCATATGGATGCCGCTCCAGGAACGGTTTACATGCGAGACGGTATCCACCACAGCATTTTGCCAGTGCAGTTCACTGAGAATTTGGTGATAGTCATTCAGCACAGGATCGGGTGGCAACCCATCACTTCCGCTCGCCCACAGCACCACCGCGGGATGTGAACGTAGCTCGCGAATACGCGCTCGCAAACTGGCACGGGCGACCCATTGGTCTTCAGCATTCCAAAGTTCCCAATGCTCCCACTGCGCGCAGCACATCCAGCCCAGCATGACTGGCATACCTTCGCGATCGGCTCGTTCGAGCATGGTATCGTCAGCAATCTTCAATTCCCAGCGAATCAGGTTAAGCCCGAGATCTTTGGCGTAGCGCATTATGTTTGCGTCGCGTTCCGGGTCGTTCCTGAAGAGCAGATCAGGCGAGTACACGCCGCCGCGGACAAGGTAGTCTCTGCCATTCACCTGTAAATAAAAGTTTCCACCGTTCCCAATTTCCGGAAAGCTGTTGTCGGAATCGCGGCGCTGCGTGATTTTTCGGATGCCGAATTCGATTGCGGTCGAGTCGGACATCTCGTCGCTATCTTTAGCCTTGAAACTAAGTTTCAGTTGATACAGATTCGGCTTACCCCACCGATAAGGCCACCATAGATCGGGATCAGCGACCGATAGCTGGGAGTAGTCGGCCGGCCCGAAAGCGATCTCCTGCCTTCCATTTCTAACCAGCTGAATGTCCCGTTGGAACTTGATGGTTGCCTTCCCAGGACGTGAGATTTCGCCGTAAAGCGTTCCCGCCAGTGGTTTCGACGTCTTGTTAGTCAGGTCGCAATAGACAGACAAAGAGGCAGGACTAGTCGCAGGCAGGGGCAAATCGGTGGTTACGTACGGGTTTCGGATTGTCACTGCGCCGGTGCTGCTAAGAAATACACGCTTCCAGACGCCCGCGTTCCTGTCGGGCACAAAAGAGATGTCGAGATGCTTCTCCGGATCGTGATAACCCAGATATTTCCAGTTGATCCAATCCAGCCAGCTATCGCCTAGTTCAATGCCGTTTTCACCGCCCAAACTTTGTTCCGGCGTGACCTTCACGGCCAGCCCATTAGGCCTGCCCGCCTGGATGAATTCCGTGACATTAAATTCGAACGCGTCGTACATGCCGACGACGGCGGCGCGGTTAGCGACCTTGTGTCCGTTCAGCCAGATGTCCGCCCTGTAATTTATTCCTTTAAAGATGAGTGAATAGACCTCTCGGCCGGGCGGAGCGACAAACGTCGTGCGATACCACCAATCCTGCTTCCACAGGTCTCCGGGAGTAGCGAGGTTCATTCCGTAATACAAATTCTTGTAAACACCATTCTCTTCCAGAATCTGAAGCACCGTGGCCGGCATGTGTTTGACCGGGTACCAACGGGAAGCGTCGTAACCAGGCTCAGAGATCGCTGCGTCGTTACCGGTTACATTCTTGGCGGAGGTCATCCTCCATCCGCTTGCCAGTTCGGTGAGATTGGACGACTCACTTGCGAAAGACCGAGGCGCAAGAATGACGGCAGCTACAAACAGCGCTAGGCGCGCGGACGTACGGCTGCTCTTCATTTTGGAGATTACCTCGCTGTCTCGAGTTCTAAAACGAAAGCTTCAATGCGAACTGGACTTGGCGCGGGTCGCGAGCCGCGGTCAAGAAACCAAATTCTGGTGTGCCGAAGGTGGTGGTGTTGATCGAATTTTGAGGTCCGGACTTGGCAAATTGCAAATTGGGGTGATTGAACACGTTAAAAAATTCAGCGCGGAACTCGAGCCTGGTCCCCTCCGTGATGGGGAATATCTTGAAGAGGGAGAAGTCCCAGATCTGGTACCCAGGTCCTTGGACGGTGTTACGTCCCACATTTCCGAACGACCCAAAAGCAGGATCAGTGAATGCGCAGGCGTTAACCCAAGACGTCTGCACTCGGGTACGGTCGGCTGCGAGCCCACCCTGAGAGATGGTGAGTTGGCAGTTCGGATCAGGATTGGCTGGCACCGGACCGGCCTTGAAGGGGTCGCTGACCAGATCGGGCCGCGACTGGCCGTCAGAATTGGAGAAGCTGTTGGTATCGAGAATGGTGAACGAGTTTCCGGTCGAGAAACTTGTAATTCCACCAATCTGCCATCCCCCTACGATGTAATTGAGGGGGCCACTGGCGCCACTGAGCATGGCTTTGCCGTGGCCGAAAGGCAGCTCGTAGAGATAACTCAAAACTAGCCGGTGACGAATGTCGAAGTCGGAGTTGCCATACTCTCGATTGGGCGTCTGATAGAAACGAAAGTCGCCACCGTTTTGCGCCCCGAGATCAGCACTCGAGGCGATATCCATGGCGTGGGCCCACGTATAGGACGCGAGGAAGGTGAGTCCGTGCGAAAAACGCTTCTCGGCCCGCAATTGCAGGGAGTGGTAGTTGGACTGTCCGGCGGAACGGAACCATCCGATGAAGCCATCAATAGGCGGGAAGGGGCGCCGTGTATCCAAAGGCGGGGGGTTGGGGCTGGGATCAGGCAGCGCCTGATTGCCGTTCAGATAGATGTATTGCTTGAGTCCCCTCGACCCGGCATAGGTGGCTTCAAACACAGTATTGGCGGGCAGCTCGTACTGGGCGGAAAGGTGCCACTGCTGCATGTAGGGAGTAACCAGATGCGGATCAATAGAAAACAGCAGCGGAGTATTGGGATCGATCAAGGCATTTGCGGGAAAGCCGGAGGCGAGCGTCGGTATGCCGGCACTGGCCAGGCTGCAATCCTGCACCGCGGGATTCGCCGTGGACTGGCCGCAAGGGTTATTGAAATTTTGAATCGTGAAAAAGGGCGGATTGAAACCCATGCTTGGATTGGAATAAGGACCAGCTTCGCTGCCTCCATAGAAAACACCGTAACCGGTGCGGATTACTAGTTTCTCGGTAGCCCGATAAGCCAATCCGATCCTTGGCGCGAAATTATTGAGATCCGGCGGAATCAATCCCGGGCTGGCGATCGCTCGAATTGGAATGATGCTGAACAGGGTCGGCGTCAACTGCACGTTGACACCTTTGGGCACAATCAGGCTGTCGGTCGCCAAATCAAAGGTGGCCATCTGATTGTGTCTTTCCTTAACGGTGGTGAATAACTCGTAGCGCAGGCCTAGATTCAGAGTGAGTTTGGGTGTGACCTTCCAGTCATCCTGCACATAAAAGGCATAGACCGGGCGGTGATAGTCGATGTTGTGCAGGTTATTGATGCTGCCCCCATCAGACAGACCAATTAGGAATGAAGCAAAGCCTGAGCCGCCATTCCCCTGCGCGGCCGGGTTATCGGTAAAAACTGGCCCGAAATCCAGGGTTCCACGCGGGGCTGCGGGCTGGAAAATGGTGAACTCTTCAGCCCGAATTTCGGTCCCAAGCTTGATCGCATGCCCGCCATGAACCCAGCTTAGATTGTCGAGCAGGCTATAGCTGTTTTGAATCTCGTGCGAAGGCAGGAACGTGGGACTGCCGATTTGGGAGACGTCGCTGAAAGTAAGTTGTGGCAATCCGCCATTGTCCGGGACGTTGGGGATGCCGGGAAATGGAATCCCCAGGAGTTGTTCGCTGGTCTTATTGAAGTTGATTTGGTTACGCTGCGAGTTAATACGGTTGTAGCCCAGACGGAATTCGTTGCTCAATTCTGGACGGAAAAGATGCGTCCAACTGGTGGCGAAGCTGCGGTACGCATTGTCCTCTATGCCACCGAAGAAGCCGCCACCATCGCCATTCGTGGTGTTGAAAGGACCCGGGATGACACTGGGCTGGTCTTCGTAGCTGAAACGGAAGAACCCGTTATCATTTTCCGTATATTTCTGGTCAATGCGAACGTCGAAGTTGTTCCGGGTTTCTTGCCGCACTGGATTCGACAGAAAATTAAACCCATTGCCATTTACATTGGGCTGCGGAAACAATTGTGTGATCGCGAGAGCCAGGGGATCAACCTGGGATTGCGGAATCAGGTTTACCGGGTTGCCACTTCCGTCATAGCCGCCGAAGGGAACGCCGCAAAGACCGCTGAGATAGGCACCATTTGCCTGGGTCTGGCGGGTATCAAAAATTTCGCCGGCATAGGTGGGATGTCCGGCGCAATCGAGAGCGGGAATCAGGGTTGTTCCGTCCGCCGCTAAAGCCTGTTGCGGACTACTCAAGTCAAGCTGGGAAGAAAAATCTCCGGAACGTTGTGCCAGGGTGGGGACAGTTGAGGTCAGCGTTTGCGCCTGACGAATCCGCAGCCCTTCGTAGTCTACGAAGAAGAAGGTGCGATTGCGCACCAGGGGGCCACCAAAGGTAAAGCCGAATTGATTTTGTTTATAAGGGGCGATACGGCTGTTGGGATCATCAAAAAAGTTCTTGGCGTCGAACTTCTCATTGCGTAAAAATTCGTAGACGCTGCCGTGAAATCGATTAGAGCCGGACTTAATCGTGGCATTGATAATGGCCCCATTGCCACGGCCGAACTCCGCGCTGTATGCGTTGGTCTGAACCTTGAATTCTTCGAGCGCCTCAACCGAGGGCTGAATCACATAGTTTGTTTCGTTCAGCAGGTCGGGGAGATTGGAGTTATTGTCGACTCCATCGAGCAGAAAATTGTTTTGCAGAGAGCGCGCGCCGCCAGCCGAGAAGCCGAAGCCGCCTTCGTCGCGCGCACCCGGCTCGCTCGGCGCGGTGCCGGCAGTGAGAAGCGCAAGCTGGGCAAAGTTACGGCCATTGAGCGGCAGATTGGCCACCCGTTTGTTATCCACCACCTGGCCCAATTCAGAGGTTTCCGTTTCCAGCAGCGGGGCAGCGCCAGTGACTTCTATGGACTCGGAGATCTGTCCGATTTGCAGTGTTACATTGACCGCAATGCGTTGCTGGACGTCGAGATTGACGGGCGCAGAGACCGCCTTCTTGAATCCAGAGTGCTCAACCGTGACGGTGTATTGGCCGACTCGAAGGGGACTGGCCACGTACTCGCCGGCATCATTGGTCGTCGCCTCGAAGGTGCTGCCCCGCTCCACATCCGCGACCGTTACCTTGGCGTGGCTAACCACGGCACCGCTTTGGTCCCGGACCGTGCCCACGATGCTGCCAGCATCTTTCTGCGCCCATGCCGGTGCAGCCATAGCGACGATAACAGCAATGAGGGTGAAAACGATCAAGCGGAAACTAGACAGGTTCGACATGGCGGTCCTCCCATAGATCCCAGGTTTCAAGCTGGAGGCTGCTGACGGAATCCGCGGTCATTTTGCTTTTTGCACACGAATGCCGCATTTGCTGTATAGTTACGAACGCTTACTTTTACTTTCGTTACGTAACTATTGTCAAGGAAAAAAAATAGGTCTTCGCGTCTCGTCGGCTGACGGCAGTCGCCGCGTCGCGCCTAAGTTTCCATTGCTGTAGACAGAGACGAGGAAATAACATTTCGCTTGAGGAATTCGATGTCCGTACCCAAGTCCATTACTGTTCTCTTCTTTATTTTTACCGTGACGGCGTTTGCCGGCGCACAAACTACGGATCAATCTTCTGCTCAGACATCTGCTCAGATCGGCTACAAGTCCGCCAAAGATGCAGACCAGAGGAAAACTCTGCTGCTGAAAGACTTTCACCCTGTATCCATGCTGCATGCTCCAGTGCACAAAATACATCGAGCGAAATATTACGTGATTGACGTGCACAATCATGTAAATGACGCCATGGGAATCGAGGATTCCATGCCTCCGCAGCGTGTCATTGAGGTGATGGACAACGCCAACGTGAAAACCGTGGTCATTCTCACCGGCATGTGGGGCGAAAAGCTGCAGAAGGTGCTTGACACGATGGTGAAGCCCTATCCCGGAAGGTTTATCGTTTTCACCCAAATGGACTGGTCGAAAATTGATGATCCCAACTTCAGCCAGGAGATGGTGGCACAACTTGACGATGCCGTAGGCAGGGGCGCGCGCGGGCTTAAGGTACTAAAAGATTTTGGTCTCGGCGTGAAGGACAAAACAGGCAAGCTGATTACTGTGGACGATCCGCGTATGGATCCAGTATGGGAGGAATGCGGCCGGCTTGGCATCCCGGTATCGATTCACGTCACCGATCCCGAGGCGTTTTTCCACCCCATCGACAACACCAATGAAAGGTATGAGGAACTGACCGACCATCCCGACTGGAGCTTCTACGGCCCACAATTTCCCAGCAAAGTATCGATTCTGGAAGCGAGAGATCGGGTCATCGCCAGACATCCGCGTACTACGTTCGTGGCACTGCACCTGGCAAACTGGCCTGAGAATCTCGATTATGTCTCTGGTGAGCTGGAAAAGTATCCCAACATGATGGTCGAGTTTGGCGCGCGCCAGGCGGAATTAGGACGGCAACCACGGCGCGCTAGAGATTTCTTCATTAAGTACCAGGACCGAATCATGTTTGGTACTGACAATGGCATGGCCGAAGAAATGTATCGCAACCATTTTCGCTGGCTCGAGACCGGCGATGAGTATTTCGACTATTGGGGCTACCCGGGGCAGGGACGCTGGAAAATATACGGGATGGAACTGCCCGATCCGGTGCTGGAAAAGATCTACCACTTGAATGCGGAGCGCCTATTTCGCCAATTCAACAGCTCAGCAAAGCTGCAAATGGGGGCCAAATGAGAAGACCTCTTTGTCTGACGCAAATTTCGTCCGCCTTCTGGAAATTGATTCTCATCTTGAGTGGGCCGATCCTGCTTACTGGCGGATGCGCGCGGACCGCGAAGACGCCGGCGGAAGCTCCGTCAGAACCGTCCAAGATCACGGTGGTCGTAAATGCTGGTGGTCCGATTGTTTTAACTACCAGTACCGCGGAATTTCAGATTCTTCCCTCCGGGTACGTGCAAGCTTCGCTGTTGAAGGCTGGCCAGAAACTTAGCCTGGATGAGCCTCGCCAGGGCAGCTTGGGAGGGAGCGATTATGTGGTGCAAGCGGGAAAAGAATTACATTTCACTTCCGATTTCAGTCAGGCGAAGGTGACCGAGTCCATCGGGAAGCTCGGCCGGGGCAAACGCGTCGAAATTCCTGCGCAACCCCTCGGCCCTTCGGGCACAAGTCTTGGGCGGACATTACAGGTCGAAGTTTACGATGACTTTCCCAATCTCCTGCTCAGTAGTGTGGCATACACGAACACCGGAAGCTCGGAATACCACGTTGATAGCATCGTGGAGCAGCAACATCGCTTCGACGCCCACCAGGAAAAGGGGCGCCCCTACGACATGTGGTCGTATCAAGGTTCCAGTTATGAGTGGGGCAAGGATGACATCGTCAAACTCGCGAGCGGATTCTCCCAGCCAAACATCATGGGAGCAATGGTAAAAGGCGGCTACGGCGGTGGTATTCCCGTGGTTGCGTTCTGGACAGCAGCCGTGGGCGAGGCTATCGGGCACGTGGAGACGCTTCCTTTGTCGTTGTCGCTGCCCGCCAAGGTCGAGCAGGACGAGCGGGTCGTCACATCGGTCACCATCCCGGCAAATACAACTCTCAAGCCTGGTGAGAGTTATTCAACCCCGCGCAGCTTTGTGGCTATCTATTCTGGCGACTTCTACGAGCCGCTGCGTCTGTGGTCAAGCGTGCTTCAAAAAGAAGGGTGGGAGATTCCCAAGCCGTCGAATGAGGCTTACAACGTGAGCTGGTGTGGGTGGGGATACGAATTTAATGTCACGCCTGCACAAATGCTGGGCACCATTCCTAAGCTGAAAGAATTCGGCATCAAGTGGGCAACTCTGGATGACCGCTGGTTCGACACCTATGGCGACTGGAATCCGCGGCCGGACACTTTTCCCGGCGATTCCATCAAGAAGATGGTGGACGACTTTCACAAGCAGGGCGAGTTGGTACAGCTTTGGTGGCTGCCATTAGGCGCTGAGGACGCGAAAGGCAAGTGGGAGTCACACAAGTACATCGTGTCCAAGGTGGCGCAAGAGCATCCCGATTGGTTCATCCTCAACAAGGACGGCAAACATGCGCGCATCACGCGTGACTTGGCCGCGTTATGTCCAGCCGTCCCCGAAGTACAGGCCTATTACAAGCAGTTGACGGAGAAATTTATTCGCGATTGGGGCTTCGATGGTTCCAAGCTGGACAATATTTATAGCGTGCCGATGTGTTACAACCCCGCGCATCATCACAAGTCGCCGCAGGATTCAGTCAATGCGGTGGCTGACGTCTACAAGATTATCTTCCAGACGACGCGGGCGATTAAGCCGGAGAGTGTGACCCAGAGCTGTCCTTGCGGAACGCCGCCTTCGCTGGCCTGGCTGCCATACATGGACCAGGCGGTCACTGCCGATCCTGTCGGCGCAGTGCAGGTGCGTCGCCGCATCAAGATGTACAAAGCGCTGCTGGGTCCCGAAGCAGCGGTGTATGGCGATCACGTAGAACTTTCGGCGATGACACGCGTGGGAAACAACTGGACTGAGCATGGAAATGATTTTGCCTCGACCGTTGGCACGGGCGGCGTGGTGGGAACAAAATTCGTCTGGCCTGATCCCGGTCCGAAATATAAAGCGGTGCTGCTCACTCAAGACAAAGAAGCACAGTGGAAGAAATGGATTGGTCTTTACAACCAGAAGATGCTGTCCAAGGGCAACTTCCGCAACCTCTATGTTTACGGCTACGACGTGCCCGAGGGCTATGCCATAGAGAAGAACGACAAAATGTATTACGCGTTCTTCGCCCCCGGTTCCGCAGCCTGGAAAGGCGAGGTCGAATTGCGTGGGCTCAAGCCAGGTTCATATCACGTAGTTGACTATGCGGACGGAAAGGATTTGGGCACCATCGAGGCCACAGCGGATAAAGCACCTCGATTGGCCACTGAGTTCAAGGAGCATCTGTTGCTAGAGGTATCGAGATAGCAGGTTGTTTGGGTTCGTCCCTCCAGCGAGTTAATGACCATTTAACTCACCGTTTACACTTCCACGCCGTTTGCGCGAAAAAATTGCTGGCGGTACCCAGCGTCGCGGAAAGCTTCGGTGCCTCCGGCGCGTGTGGTCGAGAGCGCTCCGGCGACATTGCCCACAGCAAGGCAGGTGGGCAGATCCGAGCCGCGCAAATATTGAGATAACAAGCCGGCATCGAAGCTATCCCCCGCCCCCACCGCGTCTACAGCGTTCACCTTGAGTGCCGGCGACGCAAAACATTCAAGTCCCCGCTGTGCGATCGCGCCTTCCGCACCGACTTTTACGACTACGAGTGGCACCAGTTTTGCCAGATGCGCCATGGCAGTCTCCAGGTTTTCAGTCCCCGTGATCTTTCGCGCTTCGCGCGCATTGGGCAGAAAGACATCGACATAAGGGAAGACTTTCATCAATTCTCCCTGCCAGAGATCGTCTGGATCATCATTGGGGTCGAGCGAAATGGTCAGGCCAGCTGCCTTGATCCTCTGAAACAGTTCGACAACCCGACTCCGCAAACCACGCTGCAGGTAAAAAGATGAGAAATGGAAATGCCGCGAGTCCGCGAGGTACCCGAGATCAAGATCCTCAAAAGTCAGATCGAAGATGGTGCCGGCGTAGGTAATGATGTGGCGATACCTGTCCCCCTGCAGGATGACCGTGAGCCCGCTCTTGGTGTCACCACCCAACTTGCGCACTTTAGAAACGTCCACTCCGCCAGCGGCGAGCCGGTCCAGAGCAATTTGGCCCAGTGGGTCATCACCGATGCGCGAGATGAAACCAACTCGACTCCCGAGCGCCGAAAGGTTATGCGCAACTATGGCAGACGAACTGCCCAGGGTGAGCATCATGCGATCGGCTAGCAGTTCACGCTCTGGGGGGAGCTCGCTGGGCAGACCGTGCAAGATCAGGTCAAGATTCAATTCGCCGGCAATCGTAACGTCGAAGCGTGGCACGTTAGGATTTCTCGGCCAAGTCTTCTTCGGGGAGCATGACCACTCGGGTTAAATTGCGCGGATTATCGGGATCAAGCCCCTTCTTCAGTCCTGTATAAAGGCCCACCAATTGTCCGGCGAAAACGTAGGGAGCAAGTCGCGCCAGTTCGGGTAGTTCAAACCCAAACTCGATCAGCAGGTCTGAGGCCGCGCGCGCGCGCTGGTCCGCCTGATTGCTGATCGTCAACGTAGTTCCACCCAGGCGCTTGATTTCCTCGAGAACATCGCACTCAGCATCGTAGCTGCGTTCTGATAGCAGAAACATCACCAGAGTCTCACGGCCTACAATGGACTTTGGTCCATGGCGGAATTCCAACGTATGAAAGCTTTGGGCATAAGAAGCTGACATCTCTGTGATCTTGAGAGCGGCTTCGCAGGCCAATCCGTAGAAAGGACCTTGTCCCAGACAGACATAGTCGGCGAACTGGTGCGAACTGACAAATTCCTGAATTCGCGGATGCAAATCGTTGAGCGTCTTCTCAGCCGGCCCCGGTAACCGGGTAAGACATTTAGCAAATGAGTCATCGTCCGCCACGCATGCCCCCAGATATTGCAAGCCCAGAAGCATGGATGTGAATGACCGCGTCATTACCGTGCTTTTTTCGTCCGAGGGCAGCAAGGGGAGCGTGCTGGCGGCAATCTGCTGAAGCGGTTGATCATTCGTGCCTGTTACAGCCAGAGTGCGAATGTCTTTCTCGTTCTCCAAAAATTCCGCGGCTCGTACCGTTTCCGAGGTACGACCGGAACGAGAGATTACCGCTGCTGCAACTTTCCCCGAGCCGGCCAGCACTAGGTCAGGAAATAACAAGAGCTCAGAGGCGGGAATGGCTCGTGCCCTCTGGCCCGTTAGCATGCCCCAGGTTGCTGCTGCGGCGAGTGCGATGTAGTAACTGGAGCCACAACCGATGAACAACCATTCGGTTGCGTCACGGAAGGTTTCACGGAGCCTCGCAAACGACCCATTGCTTTCCAACTGGTCAAGGCAACCGCTCCAGAATTGTGGCTGAGACAATATTTCGGACAGCGAATTGGCGCCGGGACGTGAAATCGACGTGTTGGTGCCTTTGTGGTCAGACAAGAGTCACCTCAACCCCGATTTTTTTGAGCGCTCGCAGATCTGACTTAGGTATGCCACGATCAGTGACAACTTCCTGCAACGCCGTTGGCGGTATGATGAGGGACAGGCTCCGGCGGCCGAACTTGCTTGAGTCACAAACCGCCACGGTTCGTTTCGATACCTCAACCATCACCCGATTAACTTTCGCTTCAAGCAGATTCGGCGTGCTCAGGCCGTAGTGGACGTCGAACCCGTCTACCCCTAAAAAAAGAATATCGGCGTTCAATCGGCGCAGCGTCTCTTCGGCGATTGGACCAACCAGAGAAAACGAATTTTTGCGAAGCATGCCCCCGGTGAGGATTACTTCCACCGGAGCCCCAGAAAGTTCCGCAGCGATGTTTACCGCATTGGTGATAATCGTAACTTTATGAAAGTTTCGCAAAGCTCTCGCGATACAGGTCGTGGTCGTACCGGAATCGAGAATCACTACTTGCCCTTCTTTCACCAGCCGTACTGCGGAGGCAGCGATACGCACCTTCTCTTCCCGCTGCAACTTTTCCTTTTCTCGCAGAGTAGGATCTTCAAGCGCCCCTTCGCGTGACGGTAGCGCGCCACCGTGAGTGCGATGCACCAGTCCGTGAGCGTGCAAAACTTCCAGGTCCTTTCGAATCGTGACCTGGGATGTGCTGAACTGGTGTGCCATCTCTGTGACCAGCACCCGCCCATTGCGGTTGAGAATCTCCAGAATGGCACGCCGGCGTTCTTCGTTTAGCACGTTATTCCTTGGGGAACAGGGCCTCGCGGGCCGACCGCCGCTTTTGATTGCGCTTTCTTTTTATATCGCTTGGTTTCGTTTGTCCAGTTGAAAGGAAGAATCGATACCAGGGTGGGACTGTCAGGGCACGCCAATCCAAACTTGGCCGCGGCACAGTTCGCTGCTTCCAAAAAAGTACGTAATGAGCGCTGGTTGCTGCACGCCGGCGAACATCCTCGCCCAGCTATCTCATTCTCACGCCCTTGGCATAGTTCAGTTGCAGCATGTTGGCCCGCAGCAAGCCTCTGCAACGGCGTTATTGGGCTTCACGGCGCGCACAAAGGCGCTCATGAACTTTCCATCCACCAGCGGCGCGAGGGCGTCTACGTCGAAACCTTGGCGGGCCAGGATTTCGCGAGCGTCTTCCACGCGATAGACTCGCGTGGGTTCAAGTTCAATCCGTTCAAATCCAGCGGCCGCGAGTTTGTTGCGGTATTCAATTTCCTCTAGCGCCCCGGCCACACAGCCGACCCAGAGAAGCACGCTTTGCCGAACTTCAGCGGGCATTTCACCGCCGGTAACGACATCGGACACAGCTAATCGCCCTCCTGGCTTAAGGACTCGAAACGCTTCCCGCAATACCCTGTCCTTGTCGGCTGAAAGATTGATGGTGCAGTTAGAGATGATGACATCAATTGAGTTATCGGGAAGCGGGATGTGTTCGATTTCGCCCTTCAGAAATTCAACGTTTTCAACCCCGGCTTTGCACTTGTTCTCGTTGGCCAAAGCCAGCATCTCATCCGTCATGTCCAGGCCGTAGGCTTTGCCGGTTGGCCCCACACGCCTTGCAGACAGTAATACGTCGATACCGCCGCCCGAGCCAAGGTCCAGGACAACTTCGCCCGCGTTCAGTTTGGCCAGAGCGGTCGGGTTCCCACAACCTAGCGAGGCCAGCAGAGCTGCTTCGGGGATTTCCTTCGCTTGCGCAACATCGTAGAGATTCGAAGTAATGGGATCACCACAGCCGCTGCTTGCAGCCGGACTGGCCCCGCAGCAGGCACTCCCGCCTTCCTTCACGCGAAGGGCTGCCTGGCCGTATTTTTCCTTGACCACTGCTTTGATGCTCACGGTACTCACGTTGCCTCCGTTATCTGCAGGATCGACTAATCTCTTCAGGTTTTAGTGCCTTATTGCGGGTGCAGCATTCCAGGTACAGGAACCGCAGCAATTCTTGCAGCGCTTCGGTGTTGGCTGTGTAGCGCAGAAAGGTACTTTCCCGGCGCACCTGTACCAGTTCTTCGCTCTTTAGTTTTTCAAGGTGGTGTGACAGCGTCGAACTCGGAATGTTCAACTCTTCCTGAATGTCGCCCACTACAAGGCCGACGGGATGCGCTGCGAGTAAGAGTTGCATTATTCGCAGTCGGGCTTCAGTTCCCATAGCAGAGAACATGTCCGCATATTTCGCTACCGGGGCCGAATCTTTACGAACACGGATAATCGGCATAGTTCGATAATTGCAGAATTAAGGAGAGATGTCAAGAAGCGGAACTTTGCAGGTCCTGTTCTGGATTCTGCGGACCTATTGATTGGTACCAGTAGCTTTACCCCCAAATCTTCGCTGACAAAAGAAAAGCCCCGGCAGGATTAGTGCCGAGGCTCTTTATCCTAAAAAAACAGCTTAGCGGTGCGCCAGGGCGGGTTCGGCCGCGGTCTTTAAACTTTCCAGCCGTTTATTGACTTCTTCCCAATTCACCACATTCCACCACGCCTGCAAATATTCGGGGCGACGGTTGTTGTACTTCAGATAATAGGCATGCTCCCATACGTCATTGCCCATGATGGGGAATAGCCCCTGTGAGATCGGGGTATCCTGGTTGGGGGTGCTGATAACCTGCACTTCCCCGGTTGCCTTGGCCGCCAGCCAGACCCATCCACTGCCAAATTGCTTGGTGCCGGCATCGTTGAACTTGGTCTGGAAGTCTTTGAAACTGCCGAACGTCTTCTTAATCACGTCGGCAATCTTCCCGCTGGGTTCGCCCCCGCCTTTGGGCTTCATGATCTTCCAAAACATACTGTGATTCACGTGACCGCCACCGTTGTTACGGACGGCCGCGCGAATATCTTCCGGAATCGCGTTCAGATTTCGCAGCAACTCTTCTGCGCTCTTCGACTGTAAGTCAGGATATTTTTCCAGTGCCGCATTGAGGTTCTTGACGTAGGCTGCGTGATGCATATCGTGGTGCAAATGCATCGTCTTCTCGTCAATGTGAGGCTCCAGCGCCGCATAGTCATACGGCAAAGGGGGTAATTCGTGCGCCATGATTTATCCTCCAAGGTTAAAGATGATAGGACGGGGATTACGGATTCAGCGTAACCAGGACAGCAGCTCGAATTGCGGGAACATTCTGCGGCTGACTCCAACCCGCGATGAACGAACTAATTGATTTTACACCTGCACGGGAGTGCAATGTGCGCCAATTCCCTGTGATATTAGAAGGACTGTTCGTGACTGCGGCACGACATCACCGCCCGTTTTGCGTCGGTTTTCTTACGAAGATTTGCAGGCTTCAGTTCTCGCGCTGCCGTCGCGCATTTTCTTGCTCGCGCTGCTCCAGAACCCGGTTCAATTCACTGACCAGCATTATCAACTTGTCTGAATCTCGCTCCTTACTAGCGGCTTCCGACAGCTCTCTCCAGTCCTTGCCATGGATTCCGATCATCAGTCAGCCTCCTTTGTGCGAAGACCTTAGCAGAGTTCGTGACGCCTGCGTTTGATAGTGCATTTGCCATTCCAAGACTGAAATCACTGGATTTATCAGCGAAACCCACCAGAATATCGGAAAGTTCTTGCTCACCGCCGGTAATTAATTCACGGCGAGATTGGTATGCAGACTGGCAACGGACCTGGGCCTCCCAGCATCGTGCGCAAGAAATTATCTCCGCCCAAGAAAGCGGACCCGTCCGGTGAAGGCGCGCCGCGCGAATCCGCCGAAGGTGAGGAATTCGGGCGAGTTGATGTCGTTATTTACTACGCCTGGATTCTTGCGATCGGTGATGTTATCGAACCCGCCGCGTATCGCCCAGTTGAAGCCGAATAGGGCGAAACGCTTTTCGAGATGCAGGTTAAGCGCGAAATAATTTGGAAAGCGGCGCGAATCCGGAGCTTCGACTAACTGCTGTTGATCATTGACCACACTGAATGGGAAGCCAGTGCGCGCTTCCGTGGAATAGCCGAGGTCGAATCCCTTAAGCAATGGCAGCAGGCCCCATGAAAGAAAACGATTCGGCGTGTCCCAGGGATACGGGCCTGGCAGTTGTGCGCTGAAAATTGGATTGTCTACATTGAAATCCAGCACCTGGTTGGAATTCGACTTCGAATGGGTGTAGGACGCCATGACCAGATGCCCCTTGGAGAAACTGCGACGGAGATTCACCTGAAATGAGTCGTAATGATCCTGGCGCGTGTTTTGCAAAATGAAATTGCCATTAGCCAATATCGGCGGCACGTCGCCGGCTGTGTTGTAGACAAAGTCGTGCACTCCGCGCTTTTGGATGAATTCGGCTTTCAGGTAAATTTGCGCCGGGAGTTTGCGCTCCAGCCCGAGGCTCCAATTTATGAAGCGTGGCGCTTGCAGCTTGCTGGGGTTGGCGCGGAACGTCATGGTAACGGGACCCTGAAACAGATTGCCATTGCTGTCAAAAAAGAAATCCACCCGTTGCCCGGCTTGTGGACGCACCATCAGGAACAACGGGGTGGCATCATAAAAAACGCCCACCCCCGCAGACATTTTAGTGTTGCCCGCACTGTCCAAAACATATGTTGTAGCGACCCTCGGGGAAAGCAGCGAGCGACGCACAATTTGATCCCAATCGTAGCGCAGACCTGTTTCAATCAAAAAACGGTTAGTGATGAACCAGCGATCCTGTGCGTATCCGCTAAGTTCGACGTTGCGTTTTGCAAGATTAGGAGCGCCAGGAAACGTCGAATACCGAGAACATGGCGATGGCGAGACGCTTAAACAATTGCCGTCAGGCGGCAACACTTGGCCTTCTCGCAGAAATGAAATCGGCTGCCGCAAAAAATTCGCGCCGTAGCGCAAACGGTCAAGGTTAACTCCGAACTTGAGCTCGTGCCGCCCGCGCCATTGCCACGGCGCCAGATATAAATTCGCCAGAATCTGCCACCGGTCGGCCTGGGTTTGAGCTTTGAAGTAATAGTTCCCACCCGTCATTTCAGGCGAGACAAAATAAGGCTGTAGCCCGCGAGGCGTTTGGTCCAGATCGTACTGGTTAAAGCCGAATCCAGTTTCCAGCAACTCGCCGCCCGAAAAATAATGCTGATCTTTCATACTCGCCTGATGAACCGGCTCATCGACAACTGGGGTAGCCTGGGGCGGGTTGAATTGCGAAATTCCCGAATGCTGGTCGTGCGATAGGTTGTGATTGAAGTCCATTGTCAGGATGTTGCGAGGCGTCAGATTGGCCTGTAGCTTGGCGATATTGCCGATGCGCCAAGACACGTCGCGATCGGACTCCACCGGCAGTTCGCGAATAATAATGTTGTCATATTCACCGTCGAAGCCATCGAAAAACCAGAATCTGCCCTTCTTGACGGGTCCGGAGAAAGTCACGCGGGGATTCACTTTGTCGATTTCGATCCCCTTCTTATTCTGAAACGACGGAATGAAATCGGTAGCAGCGAATCGTAAATGATCGTCGCCGATGCCGGTGTTGAGGTCCAGCACCCCGCCAGAGCCTTTACCGTACTCGGCGGAGTAACGACTGGTCTCCACGTTCACAGAACGAATCGCATCAGTGCTCACCCGCATGAGCAACTGTCCATTGGCGGGCTGGGTGATGTTGAAGCCGTCAAGCAAGGTTAGCGTCTGGTACGTCTCCGCTCCCGCGACATGCGGCTGGCGGTTAACATCCTGCACTACACTGGGAATGAAATTCAGCACGTTGCGGTAATCGCGTGTCACCGGATACGGGATGTTGATGATATCCACTCCGGTGAGTTGTTCCTGGGAGGAAGTTTGGGCCGGATCAATGGCAGGCGGAGATTCAACCACATTCACTACTTCACGCACTTCGCGGGTATGAGAAAGGGTTACATCGACACTGATGCTTTGTCTGGCAGCAATCGCAGGCACAACAAAAAAGGAAGCGTAGAACCCTGGTTTCTCTACCCGCAATTGGTAGCCGCTGCGCGGATTATCGAAGTGGCAGCGACCCGCGAAGTCGGTTTCGCGGATTAGAGGTTTTGTTGCAGGCGAAGCCTGCAAAGAGACGCGCGCGGAGGGAATGGCTACTCCGTTCTCATCCACAACCGTGACAAACAACCTCGGTTGTGCGGACCCGATGGACATCCGATAGGTGACTTGTGCCAGTCCGGAGTTCGCCGACGCTACTAAGCAGAGCAGAGCCATCGATGAAAATTGCACGCGCTTTGATCGCAGAACGGACATCATCTCCTCGCTAGTTTATTGTCTCTCATGGCGCCGCGCTGGATATTTGCTGCTCTCGTAATGTATTGTGCCTAACATCTAAAGTGATGGAAGCCCTTTTTTGCCTTTACGGAGCTGCAAAATGAAAATTCTGTTTGCACTTTCGATATCACTTACCCTCTGCTCCATCCCCTTGCTCGCGCAAGACTCTCCCGATCCCAATCTGCTGGTAGAGATCAACAGGATCAAGGCGGTGGACAATCATACACACGTGCCCAAAGTGGTAAGCGCGGGCGAGAAGGATGATGAGTTCGATGCGTTGCCGTGCGATCCACTGGATCCGTCGGACGTTCCCACCATGGCAAGAGCCGACAATCCGCTCTTTCTTAAAGCATGGCAAAAACTTTATGGCTATAAATACAACGACCGTGATGCCGCCCATGTCCGCGAATTACTGGAGACAAAACAGCGAATCGCCCGCGAGCAAGGCGACAACTATCCCGCGTGGGTGCTGGACCGGCTCAACATCGAATATATGCTGGCCAACCGCGTCGCTATGGGTCGGGGACTTAATCCTCCTCGTTTTTTGTGGGTACCCTTCGACGACGCACTACTGTTCCCCCTGAATAACCAATCGATGGCGGACACGCCCGACCGCAAATTCTTCTATCAACGTGAAGAGATGCTGCTGAAGCGTTACCTCGCTGAATCAAATGTCCCCGCGATGCCGGCCATTCTCGAGAACTACGTCTCGAAAGTGATCACTCCAACGCTGGAGCGCCAGAAAAAAGCCGGAGCGGTTGCCATCAAATTTGAGGCTGCGTATCTACGCTCTTTGAATTTCACTGAGCTTCAAGAGGACGATGCCCGGCAAATCTTCGCACGCTACATAAAAGGCGGCACGCCGAGCAAAGCTGAGTACATGAAAGTGCAAGATTTCTTGTTCCGTGCCATCGCTCACGAAGCTGGTCGGCTCGGCTTGGCAGTCCACTTCCATACCGGCACCGGATGCGGCGGGTATTTTGACATTGCAGGCTCGAATCCCAGCTTGCTGGATTCAGTATGGAACGATGCCGCGCTGCGGAAGACGAATTTCGTCCTGGTACATGGAGGCGCGGGGCCGTATACGAAAGTGGCCGCGGTGCTCATGTCGAAGCCCAATGTGTACGCTGATTTTTCCGAACAGGACGCTTTGATTTCAACCCGTGCGCTCAGCACCGTCATAAGAGACTGGCTGGAGTGGTATCCCGAAAAAGTGTTGTTCGGCACCGACTTGTCTCCTGGCACCCCCGAAATCGATTGGCCAGAGAACGGCTACATGGCTGCCACCACAGCTCGGGAAGCCCTGGCTCTTGCTCTCACAGGAATGGTAAACGACGGGGAGATCACCCGCGGCCGCGCCATCGAACTGGCCAGAATGGTTTTACGGGAGAATGCAATGAAATTGTATGGGCTGAAATGAGAACGAAATTTGCCACGGAGGGACGGAGTCACAGAGTTTTTTAGGGATTTGTGCTGGACCTAAATTTCAGGTGGCTCATGTGGCCGTTGCCGTACAAGAAGTCCTCAAAGACATAAACCAGGTGACCGAACGAATTATTGGCGGTGGGATCGAAGTTCATCGTCACTTAGGCCCTGGCCTTCTCGAGGCAACCTACCAAGCAGCCCTCTCGATAGAGTTGGATATAGCCGGATTGCGATTCCAGCGCCAGCCGGTTTTCCCTGCGACGTATAAATTCAGGATTGTGGGGGAATACCGCCCTGATCTTATCGTCGAAGACGCCGTGGTAGTCGAGATCAAGAGCGTAGAACGCTTCGACCCAGTCTTCCAGGCTCAGGTCCTCACCTACCTCAAGATTACCAGAAAGAAAGTTGGGCTGTTGATCAATTTCAACTCAAGACTTCTCCCAGATGGCATTCGCCGCTTCATACTCTGAGATTGCAGCTATTCGAAGGCAGCGTAAAAACGCGAATATGCGGCGATCGATACGCCACATTCCCTTGTGTTCTCAGTGCCTCAGTGGCTCCGTGGCGAAATTTCTTATCCCCTCCATAAAAATTTTGGATTTCCCTTCTCCCGACAAAACCCGTACACAAAGGAACAGCCGCACGGATTGAATCCCCCCGCCAGGCGGTGAGCCCAATTCGCATCGAAGGAGCTGCCGTGGAGACCAATGTCTACTGGCTGTGGTTGCTGTCGATGGGAAGTCTGATCTTTCTCATGCAAGCCGGTTTTTTTCTGCTGGAAGGCGGCCAGGTCCGCTCCCGCGACGTCGCCAACGTCATGATGAAGATGACCGGCCACCTTGGCATCGGCATTATCGTGTTCTTGCTCGGCGGATTTGCCATCAAACAATACGGCTGGCCACTCGCTCACATGCCCAATGGTTGGCAGTACCCATGGCAGTTCATCTCCGACGGCGGGCACTCCATCAGCTTCTATGTATCTCTGATGTTTGCGCTGGTTTCCTGTGCCATCCCCAGCGGCAGTTTTTCCGGCCGCATGAAATTCTCAGCTTATTTGCTGTTCGCCGCGCTTTATGTCGGCGTGGTCTATCCCATTTTTGCGTACATCCTCTGGAACGGGCCGCTGGCCCGCTTGGGCGTGCAGGACTATGCCGGATCACTCGGTGTTCACGCGGTGGGTGGCATCGTGGGATTGATGGGTGCGCATTTCCTGGGACGACGCCGTACTCCCTCTTCCGGCCATGATGTGCCGATGATGGGTTTCGGCGCGCTCTTACTTATGTTCTGCTGGTTCGGCTTCAACTTGGGATCGGTTCCTTCCTATGGAAACATGGCGACAGATCTTCCTCTGGTCGCGATTAATACCTTGGCCGCAATCGCGGGTGGAATCGCCGGATCGCTAGTGTGGACGTGGTGGGAGGGGAAGCCTGACGCCATTGTTACACCCAACGGGGGGCTGGCGGGTGCGGTGGCAATCTGTTCTGGCGTCCATCTAGTACACCCTATTTACGCCATCTTGATCGGCATTGTCGCGGGAGCGCAAATACCAATCACGGCGCGCTGGATGGAAAAGAAACTGAAGTTGGATGATCCCTGTGGCGTCGGCCCCGTGCACGCTGTCCCCGGACTATTGGGCGGTTTGGCTGCGGGCCTTTGGGCGCCGATGATCCCGAACGGCTTTCACGGTTACACGGTCCATTTCTGGGCCCAGGTAGTCGGCACCGCGACGGCTATCGCCTATGGAATTATTGCTTCCCTTGTGCTTTTTAAAGTAGTGGAGGCCATCACCGGTCTGCGGGTTAGCGAAGACGAAGAACTCAGCGGCCTGGACATTTCCGAACACGGCATTCCCGCCTATCCCGAGCTCTTTGCCGGCAACCGCGCCACCGCCGGTCCGCTGCACGTGCTTTCGGCGGTGCGGGTGGAAGACGTCATGGCCGAAGTGCCTGCGGTTTCCCCGGAAGATTCTCTCGATGCGGTCCAGGAAATCATGTTCGCTAAAGAGGTCTTCGCCTTGCCCGTGCTGAATGAAGAAAGCGATTTGTGCGGCATTGTCAGCATGTCAGATGTGATGAAGATTGATCGTACTGAACGCAACAACGTCCGCGTGGCTGCTGTCTACACACGTGAGGTGCAGTGGACCTACCCCGACCAAACCATCCACGAGGTAGTGGAGCGCATGCGGGAGCGCCACCTGGCCAACTTCCCCGTAGTTTCGCGGCGCGAGGAAAACCGCCTACTGGGAATGATTTCAAAGACCGACATCATGCTCGCCTACCGGCAGGTAGCTATCGACGGCGCCGCTTAGAGAGCCACCAGACATGTAAGTCTAAGAGAAGGTCTTTTTCGCCGCCGATAGGCCGCTTCAGCGGTAAGCGGCCGTGTCGCCAATCGACGATCGAAAACTCTCTAGAGCAACCGCCCTGTGTCTCCAGTAATTGCTCTGTGTCTCCGCGCCTCCGTGGCAAATCCTGTTATCTCCGCTGGTACATGAGCTTTCAGGTGTTGAGGGTCTCCTCGAATTACAGCACAATCGTTCATCGGGCGGTCTAACCGTCCGTGGAGTTGCTGTGTCCACTCGACACGTTTTGTTCACCGCGCTTGTAGTGATGGGCTGCATTCCCTTTGCCGTCTCAAAAGATATCGCGGTGGTGGCAAACAAGAACGACACCGTCAAAACGATTCTCATGCCGGAACTGGTGAAGATCTGTAAAGCGCAGACTACTCGTTGGCCCAACGGTAAGCCCGTCACTGTTGTCATTCGCGATCCTGCATCACCTGAGATGAAGGTCGTCGTGGAAAAACTTTATGGAATGGCTCCTGAAGCGGTAGGTGCCCTGGTCAGCGCTTCCAATCACGCCCGTGCCAATAGGCCTGCAATCATCGTCGTCAACTCCGACGAGGCTTTGGTCAAGCGAGTGGAATCCACCCCCGGAGCTGTGGGATTGGTGGACGTGTACGCCATTACCAGCGGAGTCGCGGTTGTGAAAATCGGAGGCAAGCTCCCGCTTGAACCCGGCTATCCTTTACACGGAAATTAATCCCGCCGTCGCCGTGCATCCCGTCCGGCTTGGTAGAGGAAAGCAATGAGCCGAACCGAGCAGCCTGACAAGTCTGGCTCCCCAGACACGCGGCGTTTCCCCCGATATCCCCTGGATGTCCGCTTGGCAGTTCATGTCTTCCGTGCCGGCGCCGTCAGCTATTTTTGGGGACGCTCCACTGAAATCGGCGCGGATGGCATTGGCGCCACACTCACCGGAGACTTGAACCCCGGCGAGGTCGTCTCTATGCAATTTCCCCTGCCGTTGGCTGCTTACCCTTTTAAGCTGCGAGCCGCAGTACGTCATCGCGATGGATTGCACTATGGCTTTGAATTCCTGACTTTGACCGAGGATCAGCACAAGATACTGGAACGCGTCTGCCAGATGCTGGCATCTGGAGCATCGCCCAACTCGGCGCCCGATTAATCGCTGCTTCCTGTTTCTTTCAGTCTTTGCCGCCCTTCTGAGCCCACAAGAATTACCTCCGTAACTTTCTGGTCGCAAGTGGGCAGACTACCATCCAGTCTGGCTCTGGTTCGAACCCGGGAGGAAGGCCCACATGGGTGAGAAAATCACCCGTCCTGCTAAATCTGCGGACCTGCGACGCGCGAGATTGTTGAAGGACGCGCTGCAGCGCGGTTCGCCGCCAGCACTGCGACATCCGCAGGACCCTTCCCTTGCTGACAGAAGTACGGCTCCTACCAACGGGACTGCAGACCACCTGGAAGTCCAGCGAGCTTACCTCGATCAACTAGTCGAAGATGCTCCGGAAGCCATTAGTATTCTCGAAAAGGGTTTCCGTATCACTCGCATCAACGCTGAATTCACCCGCATGTTCGGCTTTACCACCGAGGATGCCTTGGGCGAACGCATCGACTCGCTCATTGTTCCTCCGGACCGGAGTGCAGAGACTCGCTGGATTCGCGAGACTCTCGAAAACGGTCAGAAAATAAACCTTGAGACTAAACGCCGTCGCAAAGACGGTACCTTGGTAGATGTATCCATCTCTGGAGCGCCGATCCGCGTGAGCGGCACTCAGGCCAGCGTGTACGTACTTTATCGTGACATTACGGAGCAAAAGCGCGCCGAGGCGCTGAGTTCTGCGCTTTACCGTATTGCCCAGAGAACCAGCACTGCCGAAGATTTACAGCAATTCTACGCAGCCATCCACAACATCGTCGGCGAGTTGATGTATGCGCGCAACTTCTATATTGCTTTGTACGATTCCGATAGCGAGCTGCTCAGTTTTCCCTATTTCGTGGATGAGCAGGATCCCACGCCGGCGCCTAAGAAGCTCGGCCGCGGACTTACTGAATACGTGCTGCGCACGGGCGAGCCCTTGCTGGCCACCCCCAGCGTGTTCGAAGAACTGGTGCAGCGCGGCGAAGCGGAATTGATCGGGGCGTACTCCCTCGACTGGATGGGAGTCCCTCTCAAAATCGGAAACAACAGCTTCGGCGTATTGGTGGTTCAGAGTTATACCGATAGCGTTCGCTTCGGGGAACGAGACAAGGAAATTCTTGTGTTCGTTTCCCAGCAACTGGCCAGCGCGATCGATCATAAACGCAATCAAGAAGCTTTGCGGCGGTCCGAAGCGCGGTACCGCTCCCTGGTGCAGAGCGCGGTTTATGGCATTTACCGCTCCAGTCTGGATGGCAAGTTCCTTGACCTCAACCCGGCGCTCATTGCGATGCTGGGCTTTGACTCTGCCGAAGAAGTACTGGCCCTTGATCCCAAGAAAGATGTTTTTCTTCAGCCCGAAGAGCAAGCGCGCCTGATGGATGAGTTCCGACGAAGCGGGCGGCTTGACAGCATTGAAGTGAGATGGAAGCGGAAGGATGGAGCCGCCATCACCGTGCGGCTGAGCGGCCGCGCTGTCACCAGCGTTGAAGAGCCTGATGAAGTCCTTGAGATCATCGCCGAAGACGTCACCGAACGCCGCGTCCTCGAAGATCAGTTTCGCCAGGCGCAGAAAATGGAAGCCGTTGGACGACTCGCCGGCGGTGTGGCGCACGACTTCAACAACTTGCTGATGGTCATCAGCGGGTACACCGAAGTCCTGATGGAGCAACTTGAACCCGCGCATCCCCTGCATCAAAAAGTACAGGCCATACAGCAAGCCGCGGATCGCGCCACCACGTTAACTCGCCAACTGCTTGCGTTCAGCCGCAAGCAGTTACTGGAACTGAAAATCGTAGACGTAAACACCATTGTCTCTGACATGGAGCGTCTGCTGCGCCCTCTCATCGGAGAAGACATCGAGCTGAGCACACGGCTATCGGCCTCTCTTGGCCGAAGTCGTGCCGACGCTGGACAGCTCGAACAAGTCATCATGAACCTGGTCGTCAACTCGAAAGATGCCATGCCCGATGGCGGCAAGATCATCATCCAGACTGCCAATGTCACGCTGGATGCCTCCTACCGCCGCGACCATACCTTCATCCAACCGGGCCCTTACGTGATGATTTCCGTCACCGATACCGGCCTTGGCATGGACAAAGAAACCCAGTCACGCATCTTTGAGCCTTTCTTCACCACCAAGGAAAAAGGAAAAGGAACTGGACTGGGACTCTCGACAGTTTACGGCATCGTCAAGCAAAGTGGCGGTTACGTTTTTGCGCAAAGCGAAGTAGGTCATGGAACAACCTTTCGCATCTACCTTCCGCAGGTCGAAGGCGAAGCCGACGATTGCAGTGCGACCAAGGCTTCTGACTCCGTCAGCGGGGGCTCTGAAACCGTCCTCCTGGTTGAGGATGAAGAATCCGTGCGACAGTTGGTCCGCGAAACCTTGGAAGCGAAAGGTTACACCGTCATCGAAGCTGAAAACGGTGAAGTCGGCCTGCGATTGGCCGAGGCCCATGCCGCCCCCATTCACATGGTAATCACCGATGTGGTAATGCCGGGCATGGGTGGCCGCGAACTGGCCAAGCGCTTGCTTGAATCACGTCCTCAGACCAAAGTGCTTTACCTCTCGGGATACACTGAAGATGCCATTGTCCACCAGGGCGTCTTGGAAACCGAAACCGCGTTTCTTCAGAAGCCATTCACCCTGCAAACCCTGTCCCGAAAAGTCCGCGAGGTCCTGCGCGGCGAACAGGCCTGATATTCGTGCCTGATATTCGTGAAAGAGGGGCGATTTAGCGCTGCGTCCAAGATTGCCGCCCGATGGGCTTCAGCCCCTGCGGTTTCCCGGACGCGCCACAATCCCTGTAACTTTTCCCTACTGTCTGCGTCCTATTTCGAAGAAAATAGATACAGCACCCGGAATCCGCTTCGATGCGGCATCGTACGTTGGTAAGGACTCCTAAAATGTTGATCAAAAAGCCCGCCGATATTCCCCCATCCGACATTACCTCTAAGGATTTGTACTTGAACCGCCGAAAGTTCCTCGCAGGCGCCGCCATCGCGGGCACGGCCGCAGCCACCGGCATCGGCTTGCGAGAGTTGGCTTTCCCCTCCTCCCTGGTCGAAGCCAATGCGAAAATCGACGGCATCCAGAAGAGCTCCTTCAACACTACCGAGAAAATCACGCCGTTGAAAGACGTCAGCAATTACAACAACTACTATGAATTCTCCACTGATAAATATGGGCCGGCAGGTTTGGCCAAAGACTTCAAAACCCGCCCCTGGACGGTGAAGATTGACGGGCTGGTAAAAAAGAAACAAGAGCTTGATGTTGAGACCATCATCAAGATGGCAGCTCCGGAAGAGCGCATCTATCGGCACCGTTGCGTCGAAGGATGGTCGATCGTTGTCCCCTGGGTGGGTTTTTCCTTGAGCGAACTCATTAAGAAAGCAGATCCGCTCGGCCAGGCGAAGTTCGTCGAATTCACAACCATTTACGATCCCCGGCAAATGCCCGGGCAGAAACTACCTGTTCTCGATTGGCCATACGTCGAAGGTCTTCGCATGGACGAAGCCATGCATCCCCTCTGCCTGCTCTGCTTCGGCATGTATGGTGAGGTGCTGCCCAACCAGGATGGCGCCCCTCTGCGCATTGTCGTGCCCTGGAAATATGGCTTCAAAAGCGCCAAGGCAATCGTCAAGATCAGTTTCGCGGAGAAACAGCCTGTCAATACCTGGAACAAGGCGGCTCCGAACGAGTACGGTTTTTATTCCAACGTCAATCCCACCGTGGATCACCCACGCTGGAGTCAGGCAAAAGAGCGCCGCCTCGGTGAATTTTTCAAGCGTCCTACGCTGATGTTCAATGGCTACGATCAGGTGGCCAGCCTTTACAACGGCATGGACCTGAGAAAAAATTTCTGACTTTCCCGGTGAAACCGATACGCTTCTTCAAACCCGTAATTTTCCTCGCCTGCCTGGCGCCGCTCGCGGCCCTTGCGTGGAAGGCTTACTCAGGCAATCTCGGCGCTAATCCTATCGAAGTCATCACTCACGCGACCGGTGATTGGACCATACGGTTCCTACTGATCACACTGAGCGTCACGCCGCTCCGCAAGTTGACCAGGCAGCCCTGGCTGATTCGTTTCCGCCGCATGTTTGGATTGTTTGCTTTTTTCTACGGTGTGCTGCACTTTCTGACTTACATCTGGCTGGACAAATTCTTTAATTTCCACGAAATGTTGACCGACATCGCCAAGCGCCGCTTCATTACTGTGGGCTTCACCGGGTTTCTACTGCTCATCCCTCTTGCCTTGACTTCGACCGCCGGATGGATTCGCCGCCTCGGCGGCAAGCGCTGGCAAATGTTGCACCGTCTGATTTATTTCAGCGCCATCGCCGGGGTAATTCACTATCTCTGGCTGGTGAAAGCCGATATCCGCAAGCCATTGCAATATGCAGCGATCCTGGCATTGCTGCTTGGGTATCGCATTTTTGTCTGGCTTCAGTCCAGATTCAAGGCAAAGAAACCTTCCCCGCTGTCGCGACCCACTATTGAAGTCTCTGAAGGGTAGCTCCTGTTATTCGAAGTCTTCCATCCATTCACCCGGCAACATTCACACCGCGTTCTTGTTGGAATGCACGCTCGCTAGCGTCGAGTACGAGCAGAACTTTCCCGCCGAAAGTGTGTTACAAGAACACAAGAGTATAAGTAACTAGAATCCATCGGAGCCCGTTGTGAAGCCCAGGGGTCGTTCTTCGGAATCAGTGTCTCAAACCCATCTGCTGTCCGCCGTGACGCCGCAAAAAGCCCTAATCGTCATCATTTTTAGTTTGCTCGTATTCACTTTGGCCTGCGGCTCTGGCAACCGCAGCATCATTCCGCCGCCTAAGGGCAATTTCAACACTGCCAGCTTGAACGGCCAATACACCTATTCTCTTTCAGGAGTGGAGGAGATCGGCGCTACCAGCAACTCCGCTTCGTTTACTGAAGGCGGTGTGTTCACCGCCGACGGCAGCGGAAACATCATCAATGGCACAGATGACTTTTCGCAGAATGGAGTTTTCGGCTCTGCCGCTTTCACCGGAACCTATACCATCAACAACGACGGCACCGGCACCCTGGTTTTCGTCTTCACCAATGGCACCGGCAGCCTTTCACTGGGCATCACCCTGATAGACAAAAACCGCTTTTACTTGATTGAAGCCGATACCTTCGCCAGCGGCGGCGGTTCAGGAGAGAAGCAGGATGCAACTGCATTCTCCACCGTGCCCAGCGGCACGTTTGTTCTCCGGTCGCATGGCAACAGCGCCTCGCGGGGGTCCGTGGCAGCGGTTGGAGCAATGACTCTCAGTAGCGGGAGCGTTACCGGTAACGAGGACGTGCTGAGTGGTGGCGTACTCTCGTCCGTCACTCTCAGTGGATCTATCGCTGCACCCGGAACCAATGGCCGGGGCACGCTTAGTATCAGCACCAGCGGAGGACTCAGTTTCAACTTCGCATATTACGTCGTTAGCGCAAGCACTCTGCGTCTGCTGCAGACCGATTTCGGGATTCTGGCGCTGGGGCGGGCCGAAAAACGGACCAGCGCGACTTTCTCCAATGCATCACTCACCGGAAACTTCGCCTTCGGCAGCCAGGGTGATACCAGTGCCACCCTCGGAGGCGTGCAAACCGTTGGCGCCTTTACCAGCGACGGGAATGGGACCATCACCGCCGGCAGTTTCGATTCGGTGCAGGATGGTAACCCGTTTACCGGCGTACCCTTCACCGGCAGCTACACGATGAGCTCCCTGGGTCGGGCGGCAGTTACGTTCAACCCGCAAACCGGTGTCGCCATGCAAGAAGTCTTCTGGATGGTGAGCCCAACCCGCGCTTTCTTCGTGATCAATAACCCCACGAAAGTGGAAGATGGAACCACTGATCAGCAGACTACAGCGTTCTCTACCGGCGGCCTGAACGGCCAATTTGCTTTCCTCATGGACGGCTTCGATACCGCCAGCTTCGTCGACCGCGTAGGTACGCTACAGGCTGACGGCAAGGGTAATCTTACCCTCAACGAACTTCTAAACCGCTTTATCCCGCCTAATCTCGGAAGCGTCACCACTCCAGGTCTTCTGGCTGGTAACTATTCCGTCGCATCCAATGGACGGGTATCAGCCAATATTCCCACCCTGTCGAGCAACCTTGTGTTCTACATGGTGTCGAATACCCTCGCCTACACGTTGCAGAATGATCCCGCAACGCAGATTTCAGGGAACATCGCTCTTCAAGTCTCGCCCTAGTGTCCGGCCACGAAGGACACTTCGTGGGCAAGTGTGCCTTAAAGACGGGGATGAGTAGTCGCCTGTAATGCGAGACGTCGAAACTAAGTTTTCGCCCCCGGAAGTGGCAAACCAGATTTTGGAAGCTCCGCGCTGGGCTTGATTTCCCTCGTGATTTTCACAATTCGTAGACTTGCCGCCGACACCCTCACACTTACATGCCCTTGTGGAAAACCTCCGGAAACTGCTCCTGACGCGGTCTTGTGCGCTGCCCTTCAGCGCGGGCTGCACCAAATCTGGTCATGGGCTTGTGGACGGGCTGCACTCGATTGCAGGGCAAGGAGATAGAGGA
>Ga0209689_1000386_pt1 | contig 29890 bp, 32 predicted proteins | sample GraSoiAngelo_149_FD_187119 | JGI IMG/M metagenome (GOLD analysis project Ga0209689, IMG submission 187119) | Grasslands soil microbial communities from the Angelo Coastal Reserve, California, USA - 14_1009_09_30cm (SPAdes) (version 2) | ecosystem: Environmental > Terrestrial > Soil > Grasslands ... | reverse complement strand
CCGCCCTTGCCCCGCTGCCCGCGTCGCTCGGCTTCCTCGGGGTGCTTTTGCCGCTGCTCTTTGTGGAGACGGAATTCCTGAAATGATCCAGGGTCCCGACATCGGCAAGGTCATCTTCGAGCACACCTCGGACAGCCACGTGATCGAGTGGCCGTTCGGCCTCGAGACGCACCTGCCGACCGACTGGGTGATCTTCGGCGTGAACGTCTCGCCCACCAAGCACGTCGTCTTCATGGGCATCGCCGCCGCGCTGGTGTTCCTGACGATCTGGTACGGAGGCCGCCAGGTGGCGCGGCGCCACCGCGAAGGGAAGGCGCCGCACGGCTTCGGCGCGGCGGTCGAGGCGATCGTGCTGTTCGTCCGCAACGACGTCGCCATCGCCAACATCGGCCACGACGGCGCGAAGTTCGCGCCCTACATCCTCACCCTGTTCTTCTTCATTCTGTACTGCAATCTGCTGGGGCTCCTGCCGTGGGGCGCCGCTCCCACCGGCAACCTCGCCGTGACGGGCGCGCTGGCGCTGACCTCCTTCCTCACGGTGGAAATCTCGGGATTTCGGGCGCTCGGCCCGAAGGGCTACCTGAAGACGATCGTGTTCGTGCCGCCGGGCATGACGGGGATCGGGGCGGTGGCGATGGCGCTCATCATGACCCCGATCGAGATCATCGGGAAGATCGTGAAGCCGTTCGCGCTCACGCTGCGGTTGTTCGCGAACATGACGGCCGGGCATTTCGTGATCCTCGCGCTGCTCGGCCTGATTTTCATCTTCGGCAGCTGGCTGGTGGCGGCGGGCTCGGTGTTGTTCGTGACGTTCATGATGCTGCTGGAGCTGTTGGTGGCGTTCCTGCAGGCCTATATCTTTGCGCTGCTCACGTCGGTGTTCATCGGCATGATGCAGCACGCGCATTAGACAGTCGCAAGACGCAAGGCGTAAGGCACACGTGGTGAATTACAACACACTCGGGATGAGGAGACCATGGTTGATCTCGTGACACTGCTCCAGGGTGGCCAGCCGAGCGGCGCGGACATCGCCGCCGCGGCCAAGAACGCCAACGCGCTGCTGGGCGCCGGTCTGGGGCTCGGGCTGGCGGTGATCGGAGTGGGGCTCGGCATCGGCCGCATCGGCGGCCAGGCGGTGGAGGCGATCGCGCGGCAACCCGAGGCGTCAGGTGACATCCGCGGGGCGATGATCCTCACCGCCGCGCTCATCGAAGGCGTCGGCCTCGCGGCGCTGGTGTTCGCGTTGCTGTTCAAGCTGCTCTAGATGCCGGCGCTGCTGCTGGTCCAGGAAGGCGAGTTCACGCCCTTCTCCATCAATACGGGGCTGATCTTCTGGACCCTCGTCGTCTTCGGGGTCCTGCTGGCGCTGCTGTGGAGGCTCGGCTGGCCCGCCCTGCTCAAGGCCGTGGAGGAGCGGGAGCGCCGCATCCAGCAGCAGCTGGAGGAGGCGGAGCGGGCGCGCGCCGAGGCCGCCCGCCTGCTGGAGGAGCACAAGCGAACGATGGCCGCGGCGCGCGCCGAGGCGCAGGAGCTGATCGCGCAGGCGCGCGCCGTAGCCGAGAAGGAGCGAGCCGCGCTGCTCGCCCAGGCGCGCGAGCAGTACGAGCAGCTGCTCGACCGGGCGCGCAAGGAGATCGAGAGTGAGAAGGAGAAGGCGATCCTCGAGCTGCGGCGCGAGGCGGTGGATCTCTCGATCGCCGCCGCGTCGAAGCTGATCGAGGCGAACCTCGACTCCGACGCCAACCGCCGCCTGGTCATGGAATACCTCGCGAGCCTCGAGGCCGGAGCGGAGAAGGGGGGGAGGGGGGCGCGGTGAAGAGCGCCACTGTCGCTCGCAATTACGCCCAGGCGCTGTTCCTCGCGGCCGAGGCGCACGGCATGGCCGACATCGAGCGCTACGGCCGGCTGCTGGAGGCGGTGGCGGGCGCGGTGCAGGCAGACGAGCGGATCGCGGTGGCGCTCGACTCGCCGCGCGTCTCCAAGGCCACGAAGGCGGCGCTGCTGGAGCGTGCGCTCGGCGACCTGGCGCCGGCGGAGTTCGTGCGGTTTCTCCAGGCCGTGGTGCGGCGGGGCCGGCAGGGGCTGGTCGCCGAGATCGCGCAGCAGTATGACGCGCTGGTGGACGCGAAGCTCAACCGGGTACACGCCGGCGTCACGCTGCTCGAGGAACCGGACGCGCGGCTCGAGCAGGAGCTCATCGAGCGGCTGTCTCGGACGATCGGGAAAGAGGTCCGGGCTCATTTCCGCGCCGATCGGGCCATCCTCGGCGGCGTGATGGTGCGGGTGGGCGACCGCATCTACGACGGCTCGGTACGGCGCAAACTGGCGCTGCTGCGGAGGAAGCTGGTGACCGGGGAGTGACCTTGACACTCCAAGGCTTTATGTAACCTTCGATACGATACCGACTCGCGGCTGGTCCTACTCGACGGAGGTTGCCATGACGCATCTCCCTCGTTGCGGTCCGACGGGACGGTGGCTCGTCGCCACCTCATTGCTGGCCGTCGCGGCCTGCTCATCCGATCGCAATCCGACTGCGCCCAGGAACCGGCCGGAGTTCGCCATCTCCGATGCTGCGCATCAGGGTGGCACACCGGGCTTCTTTTTCCTGCCGCCGCTGGTCGCCCAACCCACCACCGGCGGGGCGTTCGACGCCGACATCGCCACGCTCAACCCGCAGGTCGCGATCTGCGACATCACGCTCGGTCCCGACGCCGACTGCGGCGGATCGAGCGAAGGCGCGACTCCCGCGATCGTGGTGTACACGAGCACCAGTACGCCGGCGATCACGGTTGTTCCCACGGCCTCTACGTACTCCGTGAATTGGGATACCAAGCTCGAGGGCTTTGTCACCGGTCACACCTACCGCCTGCACGTCGCGGCAGGGGAGATCGGGACGCGACGCGAGCTGGGGTTCGCCGACGTGTGGCTCACGCCGACGCCCGGGCTGGTGAAGGACGTGGCCACGGGGGATCTCATCGCGCTGAACGATGGGCGCACCCTGCCGATTCGGTTCCGGATCGAGCGCGGCATTCCCGGTAGCGTTGCCGTGAGCGCCGCTACCGCGAGCCTTCCGACGGAAGGCACCGACCTCATCAGGGCCACGCTGCGAGACCTGCACGGTGGGCCGCTGGTCGGATCTACGGTGGCCTGGAGCGTGACGGCAGACGTCGGCGTGGCCGGCAGCCCACCGCTCGATGTCACCAGCGGGCAGACGGACGCAACGGGCGAAACGGCGACCACCTTCAAAGCGGGCACGGCGCCCGGCACGGCGGCCGTGACGGCTGCGAGCGCCGGCATTTCGGCGAGCGCGAGCGTCACCGTCACGGCGAACGTCGTAACCAAGGCTCTGTACGTTGCCAACACGGGGGGAAACAGCATCACGGTGTTCGCGGTGGGTGCCACCGGGGATGCCGTTCCCACGGCGGTCATCGCCGGCAGCGACACCCGGCTGGACTCCCCGGTCGCGGTCACGCTCGATGCCTCGGGCAACATTTACGTCGCCAACTTCGACATCACCGTCCCCAGCATCACCGTGTACGCGCCGGGCGCGAGCGGCAACGCCGTGCCCAAGGCGGTGATCGCGGGTGCCGCGACCGGGCTGTGCGATCCGTTCGCCCTCGCCGTGGATGCCGCGGGCACGCTCTACGTCGCCAACCATTGCGCCAACAGCGTCACGGTCTACGCGCCCGGTGCCGATGGAGACGTCGCCCCGGCGGCGGCGATCGTCGGTGCCAACACGGGGCTCAGCTCACCGAGCGGCGTCGCGCTGGGTGCCTCGGGCAGGATCTACGTCACCAATCAGGGTGATTTGTTCGGCGAGAACGCGAGCGTCGAAATCTTTTCAAGCGGGGCGAGCGGGAACACGACGCCGATGACCAGGATCGCGGGCGGCAGCACGGGCCTCATTGCGCCGGCGGGCATCGCGCTCGATGCCGCAGGCAACATCTACGTACCCAACGCCAACGCCTCTCCTGCCGACATCACGGTTTACGGGGCGGCCGCCGACGGGGATGTCGTCCCCACGAGCACCATCATCACTCGCGTCGTGGGGGGAATACCGGACCTGGCTTTCGTGTTCGGCTTCCCGATCGGGATCGCCGTAGATGGCGCGGGCAACGTGGACGTGGCGAGCTTCGGGAACCATAGCGTGGTGGTCTACGCGGCAGGAGCGAGCGGGGTTGCGACGCCCCTGACGGTGATCGCGGGCGGCAACACGGGGCTCTCCGCGCTCTGCGGTCTCGCGTTCTAGTCCCAGCGCTGGTGGAAGCTTGCCGGCGGCCCGGGGATGACCCGGGCCGCTCGGTCTAGGGCGGCGGTTCCGAATCGAGGGCGAGGGTTTCTTGTACCGCTCGCCTCAAGTCCGCCGGCGCGAACGGTTTCCTCAACGTCCGCGCGGCTCCCAGGAGCTCGGCATCTCTGCGCAGATCGATCCGGCCGGTGGCATCCCCACCTGAGACCGCAATCACGCGGACGCCGGGGAATTCCTTACGAATCCGCCGCAGCGTGACGATCCCGTCCTGCCCCGGCATGAAGATGTCGGTGATGACGAGGTCGGCCCCGGTCTCAGCAAGCAGCTTCATTCCCGCCTCGCCGTCGCTCGCCTCGAGCACCTGATGTCCCGTCGGCTCGAGCGCGCGGCGCATGGTCGAGCGAACCGCGTCGTTATCATCGATCACAATGATGCGGGCCATTCTCCCAACCTAGCCACTCCGGGTAGGTCGGTCGAGTGCCGCGCACGCGAGCGCGGCCCGGGGACGACCCGGGCCGCTGGTGAGTTCCTCGCTTACAGCTTATACCGCAGGCCGAGCGCGACGCCGAATCGTCGGGTCGCGCGCCGCTCGACGCCGGTCGGCGTGTCCGCGGCATCGAAGACCGATGCGCTCGAGACGCCGCTCACCCGTAACGACCCGGTGAGGTCGCGGGCGAGCGGCCATTCAACGACCGTCGCCGCGCGACCCCCCAGCCGGGTGCGGCTCGCGCCGTCCAGGTTCCACAGCTGGAGGGCGGGCCCTGCTTCGAGGCGCACGTCCACGCCCACCCCGAAACGCGCCAGTAGAAATGACACCTGCGGGGAGACCTCCCAGAGGGACGCGATGTCGTACCGCACCACCGCGAGGCCCGGCTGCTCGCCGGCGATCCCGGTCTTCGCGTATAACACCGCGAGCGCCACCCGTGCAGGCCCGAGTCCGCGGTCCGCGCGCAGCTCGAAGGTCGTCGGCCGGTAGGGCCCGACCGTGACGCCGGAGCTGTCACGTGAGGAGCCGGCGAAGCGGGCGACCCCGATCTCCGCCGAAACTCCCCACTGGGCTGATGAGGCCGACGGAGCGGCGGCAAGACCGAAGACAAGACAGGTTGCGGCGAGTGTGCGGATCATTTCATCTCCAGCGCGATCCAGCCGTTCGTCACGTTGCCCTCGCCCTTCACGATCCAGTTGTAGCCGGGGTACGACGCGCCCACGACCGCATCCTCGACCGCGTTTCCAACCAGCTCGTCGTTGGTGTTGAAGAACGCCGCGAGCGCCGCCCACAGCTTCTGGAAGGCGGTGGCACGTTTGTAGTCCTTCCGGATCGTACTGCTCGAGTCGTTCCCGGCCGACAGCGTCTTGTTGGCGTCGTCCACGGCTTTCAAGAGGTTGCCGATGATATCCCGGTTCGCCTTGATCTCGCACGCCGTGTCGTCGTCTTCGACCACGAACACGCGGACGTTCTGCCCCGGATGCGCGGCGTTGTAGGCGTCGAGCTGGGCCTTGCTGAACAACATCACGCTGCCGCTCCAGTCGAGGTCGTTCTGGTCGAAGTAGTAGGGTGCGGGCTGCTTCTCGCCGGCGCACTGGTAGTCGGTCAGCGAGTCGGTCTGCTCCTTCTGGCCGAGGATGTGGACCTCAAATTCGGGACTGCCTTTCAACCAGCCTTCAAAGTCATCCACGAAATGAGCTTTGGTCATGTACAGGCCCGGCGATGGCGGAGGAGGCGAGACCCCGCCCTCGCCGCCGCCGCAATACTCGAGGCACGCGATCAGCGGAGAGGGCTTGGTCGAGAAATCGGTCTCGACCGGGACCACCGCAATGACGGGAGTCGTGGGTGGACGCTCGGGGTCGAGCAGGTGTCGGTTGCCCTGCACGTCGAACGCCACCGGCACGTCGTGGTCGGCGATCGCCGTCGCCACCAGCACGTTGGCGTCACCGGTCCAGCGGCGGCGGTGCTCCGGCACCGGCAGGTACATCTCGAGCGGGATGGCGCGGTCGGCTTCACGGGCCAGATCGGCGGTCGCGACGCCGGTGCGCCGCGCCATCGTGGCGAGGGCTTCACCGCCCCCCGGCCCGGCCGCGAGGAAGCGCTGGAACGGCAGCTTGTGCTCACGGAACGGTGAGCGATCGAGCTCGGCCTTCACGTGAGCGCGGAATGCCGGGTCGCCCAGCGCGAGTGCAAGGGAGCGCGCCAGCAGCTCGGGGCTGGTCGTTGCAGAAGCGGTGGGGGCCGCCGGCGCGCCCGGGGGAGCCTCGGGCGCCGTGCCGGGTGGCCGGTCGGAACAAGCGAGCGCCGCCACGACCAGGGCGAGCGCCGAAACGCGTGATGTATAACTCCACATGATCACTCCTTGAGAGGTTGGGCCGGCGGGCGTACAGCCCCGCGGGCGGGTCCCAAGGTGTGGAGTCTCCGCAGCAGAGCGGCGTCCGAATCGCGCGGGCGGCATCGGAATCGCGCGGGGTGCCGTCGGCGCGATCTTTGCCGACGAACTGGTCCCGATGCTCTCACTCTTGTTTCTGCTCGCGGCCTGGGGTCCCGAGGGCGTATGGCCGCCGATCGGCCTGCGCCAGTTGGTGGACTCGGGCGAACACCGAGACTCAGTGGCGCCCGTGACGAATCGGGCCGCGCCGCTCCGCCCGGTGATGCCCGCACTCTGGTCGAACGACTACGGCGGCGTGACTCTCGGGGTGCGAGCGCGTCCGATGCGCACCCCTGATACCGAGCGGGGGCTGTTCGTCGCCTCGGCCGCGACGCGCGGCGACGCCACCAGCGCGGTCAGCCTGTACGGGCGTTGGCATAATCCCTTCGTCCTCGGGCCGGGCGTCGCGACGAGCGTGGCGCTGTGGTCGGTTGAGGGCCGAAGCGGCGCCGTGGTCACCGTCGATCGCGCCGCGCGGCGACCGGGTCACACCGGCGCGGACCGCCACGAGGGGATCACCGCGCTGTGGATGGCGACGACCAACCTCGGGTACTTGGACCGCCGGCTGTGGGACGATGCCGGCTCGCTCGAGATCGGCCCGTGGATCTCGGCCGCGGTGCGCCATGGCGAGACGGTGTTGCGAGCGAGAGGTGCGGTGAGCCTCGGCCTCGTCTACCAGCACGCGACGCCTCTGGGCGCGTACACCTACAAGGGATTAGGCCGGATCACCGGTGAGGTGAGTGTGCGCACGCCGCTGTCGCGCGGGACCACGTTCGGCGTGCGGGTGTTCACGGGTGCGTCGCTGGGTTCGTCCAACCCCGTACGGCAGCTCCGCGTTGCGGTCGCCGGGGCAGACCCGTACGAGACCTTCACCAACCCATTGCTGCGGAGCCGCGGCGCGTTGCTCGTGCGGCCGGACTTCCACTATCACGCCCCCGGGGGCGCAAACCTGCGGGGCTTTCGCAACGACCTGGGAGGACGCTGGGCCGTGGGGGTGAACCTGGAGCTCACGCAGGCGATAATGCGCCGCAATGCGGGCTTCCTGCGCGGGGCCGCCTTCGAGGTATTCGTGGACCTCGGGGTCGTGGACACCGTCGCCGTGCCCTCGTCGCCGCCGGGCCAGTGGTACACGACGCTGTACGACGGCGGCCTCGGCATCGTGACCCAGCATCGCGTCAGGGACCTGGCGTGGACGATGCGGTTCGAGCTGCCGCTCGCGGTGAATCACTGGAATCTGGCCGCCGACTATCCGGCGAACAGCACGCGATTCGCGCTGCGGTGGCAGGTGAGTTTCAGCCCGAGCTTCTGACTACGACCCTGAGCTTCTAAGCTCCCCACCGCCGCGTCAGGCGTTGGGGCGTGCGTCCATGCCGAAATCGGCCTTCAAGCGGTCATACCAAGCGTCGTCGCCCAGCGCGCCCCAGGCGACCCACTCCTCGTCGCTCATCGCTTTGCGCCACTGGAGAAACGGCTCGGCGTCGGGTCCCACCGGATGCCGCAGCTGCCAGGTGCCGCTGTCGACGATCTCGAGCACCTTCTCTCCCACCACAGATGGCGGTACCGGGTTCTTCAGGGACGCGTTAAACATCGCGGCGAAGCGGCGTTCCTGTGGGTAAGGTGAGGGAGTGTGCGCCGACTCGACGCGCCTGGCCATCGCGGTGTCGATGATGCCCGGCTCGACAATCGCCACCCGCACGTTGAATGGCTTCACCTCCTGCGCCAATGACTCGCTGAGTGCCTCCAACGCAAATTTCGATGCCGTGTACGGAGCCATGGGCGAGCTGGCGATGCGTCCGGCAACCGATGCCACGTTGATGATGCAGCCACTCCGGCGCGCGCGCATTGCCGGCAGCACCGCCTGGATGCAGCGGATCGCGCCGAAGTAGTTCGTCTCCATGACGGCCCGGAACTCGGTCAACGACAGTTCCTCGACCGAGCCGGTGCGCTCAATCCCGGCGTTGTTCACGAGCACGTCGACCGGCCCGCCCTCCCTTACGATGCGGCTGATTCCTTCTTTGACGGATGCGTCGGAATCAACATCCATGGCCGAAATCGTGATCGGCAGTTTCTCTTGCGTGGCGATGCGCGCGAGCTCGGGCGCTCGATGAGGGTTGCGCATCGTCGCAGCGACCGTGTGGCCAGCTCTCCCGAAGGCCAACGCGGTGGCCATGCCTATTCCCGAGCTGGTTCCTGTGATAAGGACGGAGGCCATAGGCAATCGTCTCCTTTGGGGAGATGTTCATTCGTCACCGGATGCGCTCAACGTCTCGGCGAGACGCTTGGGAGCGCGGTTACGCCAGGCGGTAATCAGGGCTTCGCGAACCGCGCCCTGCTTGGCGGCCCGCAACCGGACATTCGTCGCACCACCGCGACCCCAACCGCCCTTGACCGGCGCAAAGGCCCCGGGCTGCGCTCGCACGAACAATTCCTGTTGCTCCCGGGTGAGCTTGACCATGCCCCAGCCGCTGCGGGGATAGCCTAACGTCGCGAAGATGTGGCCGGCCACGCGAAAGTCCGGGTGGCCCATGTGGGTGGCTTCCGAGGCCTGCGGCAGGGTCAAGGCGATACGGCGGAACTCCAGCGCGGTCATCGAGGCATAACGTGCGGGCGCGCGCCGTCCGGTTCAAGCGCCGGCGGCGAAGCAGCCTCACTTGACGCCCCCGCGCCGCCGCGGTATCTCAGTTTCAACTAGCAACGCCTCTCGCGACAGAGGCAAACCCGGCGAAACCGGAGGGCTCAATGCGCATCGGGATCCCACTTTTTGCAGCCGCTACCGTTGGAGCATTCTTGGCAGGCTCCCTGTCGTCCGCCGCATCCTCCCAAGCCCAGCAACCGCAGCGGCCTTCGGTCTACATCGTCAACTTCATTAAGGCCAACCCGGCCAAATATCAAGAGTACCTGCAGCTGGAGAGAGAGACGTGGAAACCCGTTCATCAAGAACGCATCCGCGCCGGACAAATGCGCTCCTGGGCTCTGTACGGCGTCCAATATCCTTTTGGCACCTCCCTCGAGTACGACTTCGTAACGATCGATACGTATGCCTCGCTGGCCGACGCGGAACGCGATATCAGCCCAGTCTTCGCAAAGGTTCATCCGTCCGCCCCCTTTTCGGAGATCGGCAGCCGCACGGAGGCAGCGAGAAGCATCGTCCGCGGTGAGGTGTGGTCTCGTATCGACAGCGCTCCGTGAAGGGGGCTTCGCCGGACGGGAAGACCAAGGAGGCGGACTGAAAACGAAACCAGCCAAGAAGACTTAGACCGATTCGCTCTTCGTTCGCCTGGCTCCCCATCCCGCCCTGGTCGCTGTAGCTTCCCCACCTCCATGCTTCCCTTCCTGCTTCTGCTCGTCGCCGGCGACACATCCGCCTACTGGCAGCAGCAGGTCGCATATCGGATCACCGCGTCGCTGGACGAGCCGTCTGGAGTGCTCACCGGCCACGCGCGCATCAGCTACGTGAACCGCTCGCCCGACACGCTGCGCGACTTCTCCGTCCACCAGTACCTGAACGCCTTCCGGCCCGGCTCCCGCTGGGCCGCCGCCGATTCGGCCGAGCAGCGCGAGCGGTTTCAGCACATGCAGGACCCCGATTACGCGTTCGAGCGCATCACCAGCGCGACCGTCATGGGCGCGGCGCTGCGACCCGATTACCCGTTTGCCCCCGACTCGACCATCGCGCACTGGGCCCTGCCGCGGTCCCTCGTCCCCGGCGATTCGCTGGCGGTCGAGATCGACTGGCAGGCGCGCCCGTCCACCTTGCCGCGGCGCCAGGGGCGCCAGGGCCGGCGCTTCGATTTCGCGCAGTGGTATCCCAAGGTGGTGGTGTACGACCGCTACGGCTGGGAAGACCACCCACTATACCCGGGGGGCGAGTTCTACGGCGAGTTCGCCACCTACGATGTCACGCTCGACCTCGCAGCGGACCAGGTGATCGGCGCCACGGGCGTTCCGGTGGAGGGCGATCCGGGCTGGGAAAAAGCGAAAGCCGACCAGAATCTCCGCGTTGATTACCAGCGCCAATGGTACCGCTCCCAGCTCCCCGCTCCCGGGTGTGCGGCTATGCCCGTCGGACCGGGCCGGAAGTGTGTCCGCTTTAGAGCCGAAGACGTTCATCACTTCGCCTTTTCTTTGAATCCAGCGTACGTCTACGACCAGGGCCGGTACGGTGACGCCGTGGTGCGCGTGCTGTACCAGCCGGGCGATCGCGCTACCTGGGGGCAGGGGATCGCCGTCCGGAACACGATCGTGGCCCTGGCCTGGCTCGATTCGCTGTTCGGGAAGTACCAGTGGCCTCAGCTCACCAACGTGCATCGCATCGAGGGCGGCGGGACCGAATTTCCGATGATGATCATGGATGGGAGCGCGTCCCTCGGCCTCATCGTGCACGAGACGGGCCACCAGTACGTCATGGGCCAGCTCGCCAACAACGAGTGGCGCGAAGGGTGGCTCGACGAAGGGTTCAGTGACTTCCAGGAGGGCTGGTTCTTCGAGACGCACGGGGGCCCGCCGGCGTACGACGGGCTCGAGCCCGGCGTGCTGTGGCTCGACCTGGAGCGGTGGAGCGAGCCGGTCTCGACCGTGAGCGAGCAGTTTCGCGATTTCCTGATCTATCAGGAAATGGTCTACGCCAAGGCGCAGCTGTTCTACGAGCAGCTGCGCTACGTGCTGGGCGACGAGACGATGCGGCGCGTGCTGCGTGCGTATTTCTCTCGCTGGCACCTGAAGCACGTGGACGAGGATGCGTTCCGCCGTGTCGCCGAGGAAGTGTCGAAGCAGGATCTCAAATGGCTGTTCGGCGAGTGGCTGCATGCGACCCCGCTCGTCGACTATCGGCTGCGTCGTGTGGAACGACACCGGCTCGCGGACCGGCGCTGGCGTACGGTGGTGACCATCGAGCGGAAGGGCGATGGCCGCATGCCGGTCGAGATCGGCGATCGCGATACTATCTACGCTCGCGCCACGGGCGAGGCCGCGATCGAGCGCGTCGAGTTCACCACCGTCAGGAAGCCGGGCCGCCTCGTCCTCGACCCGCGCGGCCGCACGCACGACTACAACGCGCTGAACAACCGCGAGAAGCGCCCGTTCGTAAGCCGGGCGGCGGTGGACTGGCGTGTGGACGACCCGACGCGCGAGACGGCCCGGCGAGACAAGCTCGTGAGCGCGTGGCTCCCGGTCGCCTGGTCCAACGACTTCGGCGGCGCGACGCTCGGCGTCCGGAACCGCACCAACTACCTCGGCCGCTACGAGCGCAGCCTGCAGCTCGCGTCGGTTGGCACCCAGGGGGGCGGGGGCCGGGACCGCGTCGGCATCTACGGCCGCTGGGCCAACCCGATTCGCCACCTCGTGCCGCGCACCGAGACGAGCCTCGCCGGATGGTACGTGGAGGGACGGGCGGGCGTCGCGCTCTCGGTCGACCGCGCGCTGCGGGAGCACCTGGGCTTCGGCGCCGATCCCCACGTCGGCTTCGACGCCCTCTGGATGGCCACGACGAATGTCGGCTATCTCGACCGCCGGCTGTGGGAGGACGCGGGGACGATCGAGGCAGGCCCCTGGGTCTCCACCACCGTACAGCGCGGGTCGGCGCTCGTGCGGGCGCGGCTCGGCGCCCGCGGTGGAGTCGTGTATTCGAAACCGGGCCCGGGGTACGGATCCTCGAGCCGCTACGATGTCGAGGGCTTCGGCCGCTTCGCGGGCGAGGCGAGCGTACGGGCGCCCTTCGCCCTCGGTACGACCATCGGCGTGCGGCTGTTCGGCGGCGCCTACGCCGGCCGCTCGGTCCCCGTGCCGCAGCGCCGCGTGCCCATCGCCGGCGCCGACCCCTACGAGACGTTCACCAACCCCCTGCTGCGCAGCGCGGGAGCCCTGTTTGTGCGGCCGGACTTTCATTATCACGCGCCCGGCAACGGCAACCTGCGGGGCTTCCGGAGCGACCTGGGCGGCCGCTGGGCACTGACCGCCAACCTGGAGCTCGCCCGCTCGGTGTGGCGGCGCGACCGCGGTATCTTGCGGGATGTGGCATTCACCGGCTTCGCCGACGGCGGGCTCGTGGACACGCTGGCCGTCCCTCCTACGACCCCGGGCCGCTGGTACACTCCCTTGTATGATGGGGGCGTGGGCCTCGTGACCCGCCACCAGATCCGCGACTTGGGCTGGACCATGCGCATCGAGCTGCCGCTGGTGGTGAGCCGCTCGAGCTACGCCCGAGACCCGGAGCCGGGGCAGGGGAAGCTCGCATTCCGGTGGCAGCTGAGCCTGAGCCCGAGCTTCTGATGGACACGCGGGCGAGCGATCGGCGCGGGTTCTTCCGCGAGGCGATGATCAAGCTGGCGCGCGAAGTGGCGGAGCGCACGGAGCAGCGCGTGGCGCCGCGGCGCTACTTCCGGCCGCCCGGCGCGGCCGACGAAATCGCCTTCCTCGCCTCGTGCACGCGCTGCGGCGACTGCATGCCCGTGTGTCCGGTGCACGCAATCATCAAGGCCCCGCCGGGCGCGGGCCTCGCCGCGGGCACGCCGATCATCGATCCCGCTATCCAGGCGTGTGTCGTGTGCGCGGACATGCCCTGCGCGCACGCCTGCGCCACCGGCGCCCTCGTGCCGCCGACCGGGGGGTGGGACGAGATCCACATGGGGGTCCTGGAGCTCGACCCCGGGCGCTGCATCACCTTCCAGGGCGTGAGCTGCGGGGTGTGCGCCCGCGCCTGCCCGGTGGGGGAGCGGGCCCTGGCGATGGACGCGGGCGGGCACCCGGTGCTGCGGCCCGAAGGTTGCGTGGGGTGCGGGGTGTGTGTCACCGCGTGCGTGACCTCACCATCGTCGCTGACCTTGAGGCTACCTGCATGAGAACGCGGAACGGGGAACGCGGAACGCGGAACACCAAGGTGGACTTCGTGCCGAAGGAGCTCGCTTTGCTGTTCCGCGTTCCCACTTCCGCGTTCCGCGTTTCGGGTCTCCTATGACCTCCCTCCCCTATCGGGTCGACAAGCCCTGGGGCCACGAGCTGATCTGGGCCCGGACCGACCGCTACGTCGGGAAGATCCTGCACATCGAGCCGGGACACGTCCTGTCGCTGCAGTACCACAACAAGAAGGATGAATCGATCTACGTGCTCACGGGCGAGATCATCCTGCGCATCCAGCGGGGCGATACGCTGATCGAGCGGCCTATGGCGCAGGGGGCGGCGTTCCACATCGAGCCCAAGCTGATCCACCAGTTCGAGGCGGTGGCACCGAGCGACCTGCTCGAAGCCTCGACGCCCGAGATCGAGGACGTCGTGCGACTCAAAGACCGCTACGGGCGGGTGTGACATGAAAGTCATCGTCCCGCTCGCTGGGAAAGGAACGCGCCTCCTGCCGCTCACGAAGCGCGTCCCCAAGCCCCTCGTCCGGGTCGCCGGGCGACCGGTCATGGACTACGTGATGGACGCCGTGAAAGGCCTCGACGTCGACGAGCTCATCGTCATCACGGGACATCTCAAAGACGTGGTCGAGCGGTACATCGTCGAACGCTACGACGTCAAAGCGACATTCGTGGAGCAACAGACGTTGGACGGCACGGCCGGCGCGATCAACCTGGCGCGTCCGTACGTGGATTCCCCCGTGCTCATCATCTTCGTGGACACGGTATTCGAAGCCGACCTGTCGCTCGTCAACCGCGTAGACGCCGACGGCATCATCTGGGTCAAGGAAGTGGAGGACTACCAGCGGTTCGGCGTGATCGTGACGGATGCGGGAGGCTACATGACCCGCATCGTCGAGAAGCCGAGCACGCCGATCTCGCGGCTTGCGAACATCGGGTTGCAGTACGTCAGGGATTGGAAGGCGCTGTTCGACGGTATCGCGCACGTATTGCGGCAGCCGCCGGGGAAGGGCGGCGAGTACTATCTCACGGACGCGTTCCAATACATGGTGGACCGCGGCCGCCGGCTGCTCACCGCGCCGGTTGCGGGGTGGTACGACTGCGGCAAGGTGGACACGCTGCTCGAGACGAACCAGCATCTGCTGGAGCGTGGCCGGGCGCGGATTCCGTCGGGCCCGTGCCCACGCTGCACCATCGTCCCTCCCGTTTACATCGAGGACGGCGTGATGATCCACGACGCCACCGTCGGGCCGAATGTGTCGATCGAGGCGGGGAGCTTCGTCGCCGAGAGCACGATCGCCAACAGCATCCTCGGCAGGAACGTGCGGGTGGTGCGGAGCACTGTGAAGGACTCGCTCGTGGGGGACGATCAGAAGATCGAGGGCAAGGTCGTGCAGCAGAGTGTGATGGACGCCGGGGAAGTCGCGCCGGCGAAGTAATCACGCCGGTCGGGCGAGCTTCTCCTCGAGCCCGGCCTTCACCACCGGCCACTCGGCAGCGACGATGCTGAAGTAGACCGAATCGCGCACTCGGCCGCTCGCGGTGATCATGTGGCTCCGCAGCACACCTTCCTGTTTCGCGCCGATGCGCAGCAGCGCCGCCCGCGAGCGCTCGTTCAACACGTCCGTCTTGAACTCTACCCTGATGCATCCCAGCACCTCGAATGCGTGGCGCAACAGCAGATACTTGGCCTCGGTATTCACCGGGGTGCGCTGCGCCGCTCGCGCGATCCACGTCCACCCGATTTCGAGGCGCCGGTCGGTGGGCTCGATGTTCGCGTAGCGCGTACTTCCCACCACCTGCCCGTTCGCTCGGGCGACAATGGCGAAGGGAAGAGCCGTCCCCTGGGCCTGCCAGGTGAGCGCCGTCTCGACGTAGGCGCGCATGTCGGCCGGCGTCGCCAGCGTGGTCTGCGCCCACCGCCATAGCTCCGCGTCGAGGCCCACCGCGCAAAGCCGGTCGTGATGCGCGAGCGACAGCGGCTCGAGGCGGACGTGTCGGCCTTCGAGTGTCACGGGACGGGGATCGATCGGTGGCGGCACGGCGTGTCCGGGTCGGGTTGGCGCAGTAAGTTACCATCGGACACTCGTCTCGAGGGGACGCGCATGACCGTCGCCGAAGTGCGGGAGCTGTTCGCGTACAACGCGTGGGCCAACCGGCGGTTCTTCGCGGCCCTCGAGCCGCTCCCCGCCGAACCGTACTTCCGCGACCTGAAGAGCAGTCACGGCGGACTCCACGGCACGTTGTGCCATATCGTGTGGGCGGAACAGCTGTGGCTCAACCGCTGGCTCGCGCAGCCGAATCCCGCGGTCCCACAGGGCAGGGACCTGACGACCCTCGCCGCCGCCCGCGCGCGCTGGGAGGCAATCGAAACGGAGCGCGAGGCGTTCCTTGCCGGGCTCACGGAACGGCGCCTGGACGAGACCATGGCGGTAAAGCCGAGTACCGGCGGCGAGTATCTGCACACATTCCGCGAGATGTTTCGCCACGCGGTCGATCATTCGAGCTATCACCGGGGGCAGCTCGTCACGCTGCTCCGCCAGGTGGGCGCGACGCCGCCGGGAACCGGGCTGATCGCGTTCTGTCGTGAGCGTCGCAGCCCTGCCACGTAACTAACTGAACCGCCGGAACTTACCAGAGATTACCGCGTAGGCTACGTAGCCTCCCAGGCCCTTGACGGGCCTCCGGAACCAAAGTTACTTACTGACCGTTCAGTAACTAATCCTGAGACCGGATCGAGCACCGTGAGCCACGCCGTCACGCCGTCGCAGCGCCAACCGAAGCCCCGCTGGAAGCGCCGCAAGGACGCCCGGCCGGGGGAGATCGTCACCGCCGCCCTCGAGGTGTTCGGGGAGCGTGGGTTTGCCGCGACCAAGCTCGCCGACGTGGCGCGCCGGGCCGGCGTCACCAAGGGCACCGTCTACCTCTACTTCGACAGCAAGGAAGCCCTGTTCAAGGCCGTGGTGCGCGAGACGCTCGTGCCAGTCATCGCCCAGGGCGAGGCATTGGCGCAGTCGTTCACCGGCAGTGCCCGGGAGCTGCTCGAGCAGCTGGTGCGGGAGTACTGGCGGCTGGTGGGGGAGACGGCGGTCGCCGGCGTCCCGAAACTCATGATGGCCGAGGCAGCAACTTTTCCGGAATTGACGCGCTTCTACTACGAAGAGGTGGTGACCCGCGGGCACCGCCTGATGGCCGGCGTGATCGAGCGCGGCATCAAGAGCGGCGAGTTCCGGCCGGTGGACGTGATGGTGGCCGCGAAGCTTGCCATGACGCCACTGATGCACGCGGTCATCGCGCGCCGCGCCTTTGCGTCGTGCATGCCGGAGGGGTTCGACGTCAAGAAGTACCTCGACACTCACATCGACTTGTATCTCCATGGTATCGCGCAGCAATAGCTCCCGGCTCGTGGCTGTGCTCACCTGGCTCGCCGCCACGGGTGCCCCGCTCGCGGCGCAGGCACCCGCTCCCCCGCCGCCGCTCCGTTTGTCGTTCGCGGACGCCGTGCGGCTCGCGTCCGGCGAGGTGCCGGTGGTGGCGCTCGCGACGTTGCGCACGAACGAAGCAGACGCCCGCGTGCGGCAGGCTCGCTCGGCGCTGCTGCCGTCGCTCTCGGTGGGAGGCTCGTGGCTCAACCGCACGTTCAACTCCAAATCGCTCGGCATCGACTTCCCGCCGGTCCCGACGGGACCGGGTGGCACGCTCCAGCCCGCAGTGCCGGAGCTGGTCGGCCCGTTCGACACCTACGACGCGCGGTTCAGCGCGACCCAAACGCTCTTCGACTGGTCGAGCGTGAAGCGCGTGCGCGCCGCGGGTGCGCAGGCCGACGGTAGCCGGGCGGAGCGCGGCGTGACTGTCGAGGGCTCGGTGCTCACGGCGGCGGTCGCCTATGTCCGCGCCGTGCGGGCGCAGGCAGTGGTCGCGGCCCGGCAGGCGGATTCGGCCATTGCCGCCGAGCTCGTGGGACTGGCGGAAGCACAGCGGGCGGCGGGCGTGAGCCCGGCGATCGACGTGACGCGGGCCCGGGCGCAGCTCGCCACGGCGCAGGGGCTCCTGCTCGTGGCGCAGAACCAGCTCGACCGCGGGCGCATTGACGTGACCCGCGCGCTCGGCCTCGATCCGGCCACACCGGTCGCGTTCACGGACTCGCTCGCGCCCTCGCTCGGCGCAGCCGATGTACCCGTGCGGCGCGACTCGGCCGTCAGCGCCGCGCTCACCAACCGGCCCGACCTGCGGGCCGAGCAGGCCCGCGCCGCGGCAGCTCGCCAGACCGGATCGGCGATTCGAGCGGAGCGGCTCCCGCGGGTCGAGGTCGCTGCCGATTACGGCGTGAACGGGCGAACGGTGCCGCACTCGATCGCCACGCGCGATGTCACACTCCAGGTGAGCGTGCCGATTCTCGACGGCTTCCGACGCGAAGCACGCCTCGACGAGCAGGACGCGGTCGTGCGCGAGTCCCAGGTGCGCGAGGCCGACCTGCGCCGGCAGATCGCGGCCGAGGTGGATGCCGCGCTGCTCGATCTGGGCTCCGCCCAGGCGCAACAGGCGGTGGCCCGCGAGCAGCTGCGGCTCGCCGAGAGTGAGCTCAGCCAGTCGCGCGAGCGCTTCAAGGCGGGCGTTGCCGGCAACATCGACGTGATCACCGCACAGGCGGGCCTGATTCGCGCCCGCGATACCGAGATCGACGCCCGCTTCGCCGCCGCGACCGCCCGGATCTCCCTGGCGCGCGCGGCCGGCGTGGCCCGGACCCTTCACTAACCGCACACACCGATGAGTGACGACATGGCTACGACGATCGAACGCGAGACTGCGCAGCGGCCCGGGAGGGCCTCTCCTGTGGCCCCCGAGCAACCGATGGAGCCGGTCAAATCGGGCGGCAGCAAGCGCACGATCTTCATTATCATGGGCGCCGTGCTGCTCGGCCTGGTGGCCGTGGGAGTTCGGCGCTGGATCTACAGCCTCAACCACGTGTCGACCGACAACGCCCAGGTGGACGGGCACATCATCCCCATCCTCCCGAAGGTGGGTGGCTACGTGCTCGAGGTGCGGACCGATGAGAATCGGTCGGTGAAGGCGGGGGACACGATCGTCGTGCTGGACGACCGCGACTACAAGGCGCGGCTGGCGCAGGCCGAAGCCGACCTCGCCGTGGCGCTCGCAGGCGTAAGCAATCGGGCGCGGGTGGGCCAGGCGGAAGCGCAGGTCGCACAGGCGCAGGCGAACGCCGAAAAGGCCCACTCCGATCTCGAGCGCATCAAGCCGCTGGCGGAGAAGGACATCGTCCCGAAGCAGGCGCTCGATGCGGCCGAAGCGGCCGCCCGCGCGGCGGACGCGGCCCTGGCCGCCGCCCAGGCTGCGTTGCTCGGGGCGGACGCTCGGGTGGCCGCGGCCCGCGCGGCGCGCGACCAGGCGGCGCTCAACCTCTCCTACACGCGCATCATCGCCCCGTCGGAAGGGGTGGTGAGCAAGAAGACCGTGGAGATCGGGCAGCTGGTGCAGCCCGGCCAGCCGCTCATGAGCGAGGTGCCGCTCAGCGACGTGTGGGTCACGGCGAACCTGAAGGAGACGCAGACGGCAGACGTCAAGCCGGGCGATCCCGTGGACTTCACCGTCGACGCGTACGGGGGCCGCCACTTCAGCGGGCATGTGGAGAGCCTGGCGCCGGCGACCGGGGCGCGATTTTCCCTCCTGCCCCCCGACAACGCGACGGGGAACTTCACCAAAGTCGTGCAGCGCATCCCGGTGCGGATCCGGCTCGACGGCAAGAACGATCCCGCGCGGCCCTTGCGTCCGGGGATGAGCGCGAACGTCACCATCACGACCAAGTAACGCGCATCGTGGCCACCGCCGCACTGCCAGCGCTCGGAGGCGCCGACGCCGACCGGTACCGGTATCGCTACATCATCGCGATCACGGTGTCGCTGGCCTCGGTGCTCGAGCTGCTCGACACGAGCATCGTGAACGTGGCGATTCCCCACATGATGGGGAATCTGGGCGCCACGCTGGACGAGATCGCCTGGGTGTCCACGGGTTATATCGTGGCGAACGTGATCATCCTCCCCATCACCGGCTGGCTGTCGGCGTACTTCGGCCGACGGCGCTACTTCGCGGGATCGATCACGATCTTCGTCGTCTCGTCGTTCTTCTGCGGCAATGCGCACTCGCTCATCGCCCTGGTGTTCTGGCGAATCATCCAGGGACTGGGGGGCGGCGCCCTCCTTTCCACCTCGCAGGCCATCCTGTACGAGGAGTTCCCCCGCGAGGAGTTCGGGACCGCGATGGCGATTTTCGGGGTGGGCGTGATGGTGGGACCGACCCTGGGGCCGACGCTCGGCGGCTACATCACCGACGCGTTCGGCTGGCCGTGGATCTTCTACATCAACATTCCCATCGGCATGCTGGCGCTCGCGCTGTCGCTCAGCTTCATCCAGAACTCGCGGTTCCAGCAGAAGGCCGAGCGCGTCGATTACATCGGGCTGCTGTTGCTCGCCACCGGCATCGGTACGCTCCAGGTCATGCTCGAGCGCGGCGAGCGGCTCGACTGGTTCGACTCGCGCGAGGTCACCACGTACGCCGTGATCAGCGTCCTGTCGCTCGTCGCCTTCGTGTGGCACGAGCTCACGACGGAGCACCCGGTCGTGGACCTGCGGATCCTGAAGAGCCGGCAACTGGCGGTGGGCGTCGTGTTCGGTGGCGTGCTCGGGATCTGTCTGTACGCCACGGTGTTCGTGCTGCCCGTCTACCTCCAGAACCTCCAGAACTTCACGGCGGAGCAGACCGGCTTCGTCATCCTCCCCGGGGCGCTGGCCAGCGCGTTCACGATGGCGACCATGGGTCGCTTCACCGGGAAGTTCGACGGGCGGCTGTCGATCCTGGCCGGCGTGTCGATCTTCGCTCTATCGATGTGGAAGCACGCGCACTTCACGACCGACAGCGGAATGGCCGACTTCTTCTGGCCGCTGATTTTCCGCGGTGTGGGGCTGGGGCTGATCTTCGTCCCGCTCACGAACCTGGCCCTGGCCGACCTGCCGATGAGCAAGATCCCGAACGGCACCGGGCTCTTCAACCTGATGCGGCAGCTCGGCGGCAGCGTGGGGATCGCCATTTCGGCCACCCTGGTGCAGCGGTTTACGGCGATCCACCGCGGAGACCTGATCGCCAACGTGACCCAATACAGCGAGCTGGCGCGCGAGCGGCTGAGCGCCATCGTGGCGCGGCTCATCGCGACGGGCACACCGGCGCCGCTCGCCGACGCGAAGGCGCTGGCGATCCTGGACGGCCAGGTCACGCGGCAGGCACTGATGCTCTCATTCGAGCAGCTGTTCCTGCTGTTCGGCGCGGTGTTCGTCCTGTCGATGCCGCTGCTGCTGTTGATGCATAAGAGCAAGGCGACGGCGGGCGGTGCCGCCGCTCATTGAGAGGAGAGTCGATGAAGAAAGATCGAAAGGTGAGTGTCGGAGATCTCGCGCCGGACTTCACGCTACCCGATCAGACCGGTGCGCCCGTGCGGCTGCACGACCTCGTCGGCCGGAAGAATGTCGTGCTTTACTTCTATCCGAAGGACGAGACGCCGGGCTGTACGATCGAGGCGCGCGCGTTTCGCGACAGCTATGAGCAGTTCAGCGCCAAGGACGCACAGGTGGTTGGCGTGAGCTCCGATTCGGTGCGGTCACACCGGCGGTTCGCCCAGCGCTACGACCTGCCGTTCCTGCTGCTTTCGGACCGCGACGGTGCGGTGCGGCGGCTGTACGGGGTCGAGAAGACGCTGGGTCTCCTGCCGGGCCGGGTCACCTACGTGATCGACCAGACCGGCGTCGTTCGACACGTGTATTCGTCCCAGCTGCGCGCGACGCGCCACCCACGGGAAGCGTTGACGGTGCTGTCCGCAATGGGAGGGCACGGCGCCTAGAGGCGCGGTTTCTGCAGCTCCTTCATCTCTCGCAACTGCAGGGCGATCACGAACAGCACGGCCACGGCCGCGTATTCCAAGAGGCGCGACGGTGCGTAGCCGCGCAGCATGGTGAAGCCGAACGCGTTGAGCAGCTTCTCCCACACCGCGAGGCCGGCCAGGAGGAAAGCGACCAGGAAGAGAACCCGGCTCATGACGCTCGAGAGCTTGCCGATCATCTGAGCCTCCCTTATCGACGAGTGATCACGACAGCGCGCGGACTCAACCGGACCTTGCGGTTGTCGTAGACGACCAAGTGTATCCTGCCCCCGGGATCCTGAAACCAGAGCTGGAACACGTCGGTGAACGCAGGATTGACAGTGACGGACACGAGATTCCCCCAGCTCGAGGGGACCGATGTGGAATCGGGGAGCGTGTCGACGACGAATGCTCCTGTGCGTCCGGCCTCGGGGAGCCTGCTACAGGCCGAAGCCGTTGCCGCCAGCAAAAGTGCGAGCCATCTTCCGGTGCGTGTCATCGTGGTGCCTCCGTCTCAGGTTGCAGCACGCGGCGGTCATGGCTCTAGTCCACCTCCGCCATCGCCGCCGTCACGAGGAGCGCCCGGATAATGCCGAGCGCTCCTTCGACGTTTTCATACCATTCGGTCGCGAGATGCGCGTCGCCCGCCTTGCCGCCGGCGCCGAGGGCGATGGCAGGAATGCCGAGGGCGATCGGCACGTTCGCGTCGGTCGACGCGCTGGCCAGCTCGGCGTCACGTCCCAGCGCGCGGTTGGCGGCGACTGCGGCCCGGACGAGCGGGTGCGCCCGCGGGGTCATGCCGGATGGCCGGTCCCCCAGGAGCTGGACTTCGACGCGCAGCGTCGGCGAGCCGGCGGTGCGGCGGCGGTTCTCGTCGTCGGCGGCGCGCTCGAGCGCCGCGCGCACCGTGACGTCCAGCTGGGCCAGGGCGCGGGGGTCCTCGCTGCGCAGGTCCAGGTCGAGCCACGCCTCCTGCGGAATCGAGTTGAGGCCGGTGCCGCCGCCCAGCCGCACCACGGCGCAGGTGGTGCGCGGCGTCTGCTGGGGCGGGAGATCGGCGAGCAGGGCGGCGGCGCGGCCTACCGCGTTCGCCGGGTTGGCGACGCCGAACGCCGCCCACGAATGGCCGCCGGGTCCGCGGAACGTCACGTGATAGCGCTTGGAGCCGAGGGCGCGATGGATCACGCGGTCGAGACCGGCGCCGTCCAGGGCGATGAACGCCGCAGGTGTGGGGAGTAAGGGCGCCGTGTGCTTGCCGTTCAACAGGTATTTCACCCCCCGCAAATCCCCCGACCCTTCTTCACCGACTGTCGCCGCGAACAGGATGGGCCGCGCCACGGGCACGCGAGCGGCGACCATCGCCTCCGCCACCGCGACGAGCGCGGCGAGGCCACGCGCGTTGTCAGAAATGCCTGGGCCTTCGAGCCGCTGACCACGACGCTCCACCGCGACGTCCACTTCCGCCCCGAACACGGTATCGAGATGCGCGGCCAGCACGACCGGCCCTGCAACGGACCTTTCCCCGTTCTTCCCGAGCCATCCGTGCACATTCCCTGCGTGATCCACCGCGACGTCGGAAAGGCCGATCTCGCGGAACAGCTCCGCCAGGTGCGCGCCGCGCCGGCCTTCCGCACCGGTGGGCGCCGGGATGGCCGAGAGCGCCGCCTGGCGGGCGAGCGTCACCTCATCGGTGCGCTCGATGTGATGGCGCGCCGCGCGAATGCGCTCGTGCGCGAGCAGGCGGGAAATAAGATCGTTCATCAGTCGGATTCACAGTGTAGTCACAAGCCGCCAGCCGCAAGGCGTAAGCGGGCGTGCGGCTTGCGACATGAGGCTTGCGGCTTGCGGCTTATGGCTGTCGGGGCGACACTTGCTCATGGACGAGCGCGAGCTGATCTACGACTGGAACCGCGTGGGCAGCGGGGCAGCCTTCGACTGGTCGCGCGTCCGCGTGGACCTGAACGACGAAACGCTGCGCGACGGCCTGCAGTCCCCCTCCGTGCGCGACCCCGCGCTCGACGTCAAGAAGCGGCTGCTCCACCTGATGGCGGACCTGGGCATCGTGGCAGCCGACATCGGCTTGCCGGGGGCGGGCCCGCGGGTGGTGGAGCAGGTGCGCGCGCTCGCCACGGAGATCCGCGATGCCAGGCTGCCCATCGCGCCGAACTGCGCCGCGCGCACCGTGATCGCGGACATCGAACCGATCGTCCGCGTCGCCCACGAAGTGGGGATCACGATCGAGGCCGCCACGTTCATCGGCTCCTCGCCGATCCGGCAGTACGCCGAGGACTGGACCCTCGACCGCATCGTCCAGTCCACGGTGGAAGCGGTCACCTACGCGGTGAAGCACGGCCTGCCGGTCATGTACGTCACCGAAGACACCACCCGCGCGAAGCCCGAGGCGCTGAAAGCGCTCTACGGGGCGGCGATCGACTGCGGCGCGGCCCGGATTTGCCTGGCGGACACCGTCGGACACGCGACGCCGGATGGCGTCAGATCGCTGATCAACTTCGTCAGGCAGGAAATCGTCAAGCAACACCGCGTGAAGATTGATTGGCACGGTCACCGCGACCGCGGCCTGGGGTTGATCAACTGTCTCGCGGCCATCGAGGCGGGCGTGGACCGGGTGCACGGCACGGCGCTCGGCGTGGGGGAGCGCGTAGGAAACGCCGAGATGGACCTGTTGATCGTGAACCTGAAGCTCCTGGGCGCGCATCACCACGACATCTCGAAGCTGCCGCAGTACTGCCGGCTGGTGGCGGACGCGGTGGGCGTGCCGATCGCCGTGAACTACCCGGTGATGGGGGAGGACGCGTTCCGCACCGGCACGGGCGTGCACGCGGCGGCGATCATCAAGGCGAAGAAAAAGGGACACGCGTGGCTCGCCGACCGCGTCTACAGCTCCGTTCCGGCGCAGGAATTCGGGCTCGAGCAGAAAATCGAGATCTCCCCGGTCTCGGGGCTCTCCAACGTGAAGTACTGGCTCGAGACGCACGGCTACGATCCGGAGGACGAGGCGGCGTGCCGCGCGCTGTTCGAGGCGGCGAAGCGTACCGACCGCGTGTTGTCCGATGCGGAGTGCCACCGGCTGCTCAAGCGGGCGGCATGGCGCTAGCGCCGTTCCGCGAGATCGAGCGATCCTACTTCGATCTGCGATGGCACTTCGATCCGGTGGGCGCGACGCAGGCGGGGGTGAAGACGTACGACGACCGCTACGGGCGCTTCAGCCCGGGCGCCCTGGCCCCGCACCTCGCCGCGCTCAAGTCCCTCGCCGCCGCCCTCGAAGAGACCACCGCCGCCGAGCTGGACGACGAAATCGACCGCACGGCCCTCTTGAACGAGATCCGCGTGACACTGCGGCGCTTCGAGCGCGAGCGCCCCCAGGCCAGGAATCCCGGGTTCTGGCTCTCGCACCTGCTCGGCGGGCTGCACTTCCTGCTGGGCCGGCGCGACCGGAGCCCCGAGGAGCGAGCGGTCTCACTGGTGGGCCGGCTGGAGGACGTGCCGCGGCTGCTCGATGACGCCCGGGCCGCCCTGGTCGAGCCGGTGCGAGTGTTCGTGGAGACGGCGCTGCGCGTCAACCAGGGCGGCCTGTCGCTCGTGCGGGAAGTCGCGGCCGGGCTGGGAGAGCGCGTCGCGGCAGCGGCCGATGCGGCGGCGGCGGCGATGGCCGCGTTCGCGCACGACCTGGAGCGCTGGCTCGAGGGGGCGTCCGATCAGTTCGCCCTGGGTGAGGACGACTTCAACTTCCACCTGCACTACGAGCACGCGTTACGGGACACGGCGCCGGAGCTGTGGCGCTATGGGCTGCATCTTAAGGACGAGCTGGAGGCGGAGCTGGGGGCGCGGGCGACGCGGCTGGACCGAGGCAAGGGGTGGCACGACGTCGCCGACCGGTTGCGAGCGGACCATCCCCCCGCGAGCGCGCTGGTGGACGCCTACGCGGGCGAAATGGCGCGGGCGCGCGACTTCGTGGCCGCGCGCGGTCTGGCGCCGATCCCCGACGCCCCGCTCGACGTGGTACCCACACCCGCGTTCATGCGCCCCGTGATCCCGTTCGCGGCCTACGACCCTCCCGGTGCCTACTCGCGCGACCGCACCGGCTGGTTCTACGTCACCCTCCCTGATCCCGCATTGCCGCCCAGCGCGCAGGACCGCATCCTGCGCGACCACTGCCGCTACGAAGTCGGCGTCACGGCCCTGCACGAAGGCTATCCGGGTCACCACCTCCACCTGGTGCACGCGCAGCAGCAACCCTCGGACACCCGCAAGAACGTGTGGACACCGCTCACCGTCGAAGGCTGGGCGCTGTACTGTGAGGACATGATGGGGGAAGAGGGGTTCTACCGCTCCGAAGAAGAGCAGTTCTTCCAGCGCGTACACCTGCTGTGGCGTGCGGTGCGTATCCTGCTCGACGTCGGACTGCATACGCGCGGCATGACGTTCGAGCAGGCCGTGGAGTTCATGACGACGCACCTGCGGGTGGATCGAGCCAATGCGGAAGCGGAAGTGCGTCGGTACTGTGCCGAGCCGGCCTACCCGCTGTGTTACGCGGTGGGTCGGCGCGAAATCCTCGAGTTGCGGAAGGACTTCCGCGCCGCGCAGGGCACGGGCTTCACCCTGCGCCGCTTCCACGACGCGTTGCTGCGCTACGGCGGTCTCCCCGTCGCGCTGATCCGGTGGGGCCTCGGCCTCAATGAACACTAGGGAGCCGGGGCTCGGGGCTGGGGACTCGACGGAGCGAATGAAGCGAGCCCCGAGCCCCGAACCCCGAGCCTCCAGTCGGCTCCCGGGGCAGGTAAAGCTGTTCGGCTGGGTCTCACTGCTCAACGATTTCGCGAGCGAGATGATCTACCCGTTGCTCCCGGCGTTCGTCACGGGGGTGCTGGGCGGCGGGGCGCAGGCGCTCGGTGCGCTCGATGGGGCGGCCGAGTTCGCGGCGGCATTCGTGAAGCTCGGGGCGGGGCGCCTGGCCGACCGGGCACGCTTGCGCGGGCCGATGATCGTGCTCGGGTATTTCATTGCCGTGGTGGTCCGGCCCGTCATCGCCGTCACGGGCGCGGCGTGGCAGGTGATCGGCCTGCGGGTGGTGGACCGGTTGGGGAAGGGGCTGCGCACGCCGCCGCGCGACGCGCTGATCGCCGACGTCACGCCGGAGGAGCTGCGGGGGCGCGCCTTCGGACTGCAGCGCGGCATGGATCACGCGGGCGCGGTGCTGGGGCCGATCCTCGCCTGGTGGCTGCTCGCGTCCGGGAGCGCGAACGTGCGGACGGTCATTGGGGCGAGCATTGTGCCGGGGGTGGTGGTGCTGGTACTGGCGATGTGGGCGGTGAGAGACCGGGCGGCAACAGGCGGCAAGGGGCGGCAACAGGCGGCAAGTGCATCCGACCCAATGCCGCCCTCTGCCGCCTTCTACCGCCCTCTGCCGCCCGCTCTTTTCGCGATCTCGTTTTTCTATCTCCTCCGCATGCCCGACACACTGATCATCCTGCGGTCTCAGGAGCTGGGCGTCCCGGTGTCGATCGTGCCGCTGTTGTGGGCGGCGGTGCACGTGGTACGGTCGTCGTCGAGTTTCCTGGGCGGCGCCGCGAGCGACCGGCTGGGGCCCGGGCAGACGATGTGGGTGGGGTGGCTCGTCTACGCCATCCTCGCGGTGGGGATGGCGCGCGCGGGCACGGCGGCGGCGGCATGGGGGCTGTTCTTGGCACTGGGACTGGTGTCGGGACTGACGGAGAGTCCCGAGCGAGCGCTGGTGGCGCGACTCGCGGGCACGCATCAGGGCAGCGGGTTCGGCGCCTACCACGGGATCACGGGGTTCGCGGCGCTCGTGGGAGGAGTGGTGTTGGGGACGGTGTTCCAGCGGTACGGAGCGGGGCCCGCGTTCCTCGCGAGTGCGGCGGGAGGACTGATGCTCGTGCTCGGCTGGCCACTTGTGTCACGCAACGCATCGCCGCAAGTGCGCGGGTAAACCCGCGACTCGGCGCTTGTCAGTGAACTGACGCTCGCATTGCCGCTTCAGCAGTACGTGCCAAGTCGCGGCTTGAGCCGCGGATACAACGCAACGAAAGGCGTCCCCATGAAAGCCGCTCTGTCCTCACTCGCTCTATTCCTTGTTCTCGTGTCCCGTTCGCTCGCGCAGGAGCGGCAAGTGCTGCACGGCCCCGGCGAGGTCCGGGGGCTCCCGTTCTCGTCGGCAGTGCGAGTGGGGAACACGCTCTATCTGTCGGGTCAGATCGGGAACGTCCCCGGCACGCGCCAGCTCGCCGATACGGGTATTGCCGGTCAGACCCGCCAGGCGCTCGAGAACATCAAGGCGGTGCTTGCATCCGCGGGGAGCTCGCTCGACCGCGCGGTGAAGTGCACGGTGTTCCTGGCGGATATCAAGGACTACGTCGCGATGAATACGGTCTATGCGACGTACTTCCCGAAGGATCCACCCGCTCGCTCCACGGTGGCGGGGAGCGGGCTCGCGTTGGGCGCGCGGGTGGAGATCGAGTGTCTGGCGACGACGGCGTAGCGCCTAGCTCGGCCCCTTCACCTTGCTGCGCGTGCTGACCCACACGTCGAAGACGCAAGGTCCTGTCGCACTGCTACAGCCTACAGCGCCCGGGCGGGTCGATTGAAAGTAGAGGGTCGTGCCGTCGAACGAGAGGGCCGGGCGGGCATCGACCTGCGTGCTATTGACGGTCGGTCCGAGATTCACTGGAGTCGACCAGGGATCTGACGTACTGGCACGCGTTGCCACCCATAGGTCGAGCCCGCCGAGCGACCCCGTCCGGTCCGAGGCAAGGAGGATTTCCAGGCCGTCGCGCCGGATCGCCGGCTGTCGCTCGAGGGAGGAGGAGTTCAGCTCCGTCACTGGGACGCCCGGCCCATACGAGCCCTCCGAAGAGCGCGTGCTGACGTAAATGTCGGTACCGCCGTTTGGGCCTACGGAGTAGTACAGCATGCTCGTGCCGGTCGCGTCGTCGTCGAACGGATCCGCCTGCTGCTCCTGCGCGGTCGTGTTGACGCCAGCGCCCAGGTTGACCGCCGGCTCCCAGCCGAAGTCATCGCGCTTGTCACGCCGGCCGGAAACGTAGAGGTCCGCGCCGCCAAAGCCGTCCGATCGGTCGCTGTTGAAGAACAGTCGGTGGCCGTCGCGCGACAGCCGCGCGGCCCCTTCGTCGCTTGTCGTATTGATGTTCGGCCCCAGGCGCTGCGGCGGGCCCCAGGGAGCGTCGACGCTCGCCCGCTGCGAGACATAGATATCGCTGGTGGCGGCCAGACTGCCGGGGGTGTTTCCTGGACAGTCGCGACACTGGAAGTACAGGCTCAGCCCGTTCTTGGAAATCGATGCGCCCTGTTCGACGAGGGCGGTGTTCACCGGTGGGCCGAGGTTGAGAGGTGCGGACCACGCGGAGAACCGCGGCTCGGCTGCCTGCTCCGAGGCGAGCAGTGCTGGCGTGACGGCGTCGGGCGTGCCAGTCGAGTCACCACGGCAGCCAGCCACGGCGATCGCGACCACGGATGCGAAACGTACTGGCCGATTCATGGCTCCTCCTTCCCGTTCACGGTGCGGGTCGACATCCAGATGTCGAAGCCTCCGAGGCCGCCGCGACCCACACCCGCAATGAACAGCAGCGTGCGACCATCGTGTGACAGGTCCGGCTGGAACTCGGCGAACGTCGTGTTGACCGGTGGTCCCACGTTCACCGGCGCCGACCACGCCTCGTGGGTGGTGCGGCGAGTGGAGACCCAGATATCGAACGCGTTGGCGCCACCGGGCGTGAGGGGGCGACCGGAGCTGAAGAGGATCTCTTTTCCATCGGCGCGCACCGTGACGAAGCCGTCGGGACGCCCGGGGTAGCTCAGCTCCGATACGAGCACCGCCGGTCCGCGCGTCTCACCGTCCCGCGTCACCGGCGCGTAATAGATATCGGTCGTCGCGCCGTTGTCCGACCCACGGTAGAAGTACAGGTTGGAGGACCCGTCTTCGGCGCTCTGCGAGTAGAACGGCCCCGCCTCGTGCAGCGTCGTGTTCACATCAGGACCGAGAGGCGTAGGTAGTTCCCAGCCGGAATCGTCCTTCGGGTCGGCGCGGCGCGACACATAGATGTCGTGGAGCATGCCTGTCGTGGCGCGGTCACTCGAAAAGAAGAGCAGGTGCCCGTCAGCCGACAGCGCAGGACCAGCCTCATTCCGTGCGGTGTTAATCGTCGGGCCCAGGTTCACGGCCGTTTCCCATGCACCGTCGGTGGACGAGCGCTGAGCGACCCACAGGTCGAAGTTGTCCATGCATCCGGTGGTCGAAACGAGGTTTCCGAATCCGCCCGGTCGGTCGGAGAGGAAGTACAGGCTCAGCTCGTCTTTCGACATGGTCGGGGTCTGGTCCTGGCACCGCGAATTGACGGGGGCGTCGAGGTGCACCGGCTCCGACCACTCGGAGTTGGCGAAGGACATGGCCTGG
>Ga0209689_1000380_pt1 | contig 30038 bp, 29 predicted proteins | sample GraSoiAngelo_149_FD_187119 | JGI IMG/M metagenome (GOLD analysis project Ga0209689, IMG submission 187119) | Grasslands soil microbial communities from the Angelo Coastal Reserve, California, USA - 14_1009_09_30cm (SPAdes) (version 2) | ecosystem: Environmental > Terrestrial > Soil > Grasslands ... | reverse complement strand
AATAAATAAGGGAGAGGACCTGCGCGCGGTCTGATGCCCTTCATCCCGGACCGCGCCTCGGCCGCTCTCCCTGGCCCGATGCGCGGCGAGTGTTGATCCCGAGCGAGCGCGCGTAAATCGGCCCGCTGGTGGAATTTCCCTAGCGCAGATGCATTAGGCGCGCGCTCGGACGGCGTTCGGGACTGGTGTCTGAGCGGCCTCGATCGCCTCCAGCAGGCGGCGCGACGCGTCGCTGACGTCGTCGACGGCCCTGTCAAAAGCCTCGGTGTTGCGGCGGGAAGGGCTTCTGTAGCCGCTCACCTTTCTCACGAACTGAAGCGCGGCGGCGCGGATCTCCTCGTCGGTGGCGGGAGCGTCGGAGCGGCGGAGGGTCTTGATGCTTCGGCACATGAGGAAAAGGCTAACGGCTTCTCGGCAAATCTGGGCATCGCGGTTGACTTCGCCGGGATGCCGTCGGATGTTCGGCAGGTGAGCCCGAACGTGGTTCTGCCGTTCTGCTCCTCGGTAGTGAGCTTCGCCTTCGCATTCGCTGTCCTCGCCCAGTGGTCCCGCCGCCGGCAGGCTTTCCAGCTTGTGTGGGCCGTCGGTCTGCTCTGGTACGGAATCAGCGCGGGGACGGAGTTCGTGGGGTCCGCCTTCGGCTGGACCGAGCCGCTGTACCGCGCCTGGTACCTGATCGGGGCGTTCTTCGTGGCCGCGTACCTGGGCGCCGGCACCATCGTGCTCCTGGCACGCACGCGTTTCGGCTATTTCGTCGCACTGAGCTTCCTCTTCGGCGCGCTGTACGCCTTCGCGATCCGCGGTCGCTATCCCAACGACACGCTCTCGTTTGCGATCGTCCTCGCGGTCTGCGTCGCGACCGCCATTGCGCTCGCCATCGCGACGGCCCGCGCGCGCCAGGCCGTAACGCCGATCGTGATCGGCGTGCTTGTTGCGGGCTCGGCGATCGCGACGGTCGCGGTCCTCGGCGCGACCCTTTCCGCGGCATACGCCGTCGACCCCGTGACCGGCGTGCCCGTCGGTGAGGCGATCCCCGGAAACGTGAGGATCCTCGCGGGTCCGTTCAACATCATCGGCGCATTCGCGCTGGTGGTCGGTGCGCTCTTCAGTGCCTACGTCTTCATGCCCAAGAAGCGGGTCCTTGGACGCCGTGCCTTGCCACCCGGCGTCGCGCAGATCTATGGGGCGCTCGCTGTCGTCGTGAACTTCTTCGCGTCGCTGCCGCGTGCGGCGGTGGCCCTGGTGCGCGGCGACCTCCACTCGCGGGTGCCGGCAACGCTCCTGATCGCGATCGGGGGATTCATCCCCGGCGTCACGAGCGGTCTCAATCGGTTCGGGATCACGTGGGCGTTCTTCCTCGGCGAGCTGCTCGGCGTCCTATTCATCTTCGCCGGCTTCCTCGTGAGCACAGAGATGTTCGGCTCGCGCGTTCGGCTGGGGCCGCTCGTCGTGCGACGCAAAGAGGAAGCGCCCGCGACCTAACATCCCGGCGTGCTCGTTCTCGCCCGATCCGACGTCGAGCGACTCATCGATCCAGACCTGCTGCGCGAGGCGATCGCCGGTGCGATGGCGGATCTGTCCGCCGGCCGCGTCTCGATGCCGCCGCGGATCGCTGCGCTCGTACCTGAGCGCGACGGACTCCTCGCGGCGATGCCCGCGTACCTTCCTTCAGCGGGCGCCCTCACGACGAAGCTCGTGTCGCTCTTCCCGCGGAACCGCGATCGTCCGACACATCAGGCCGTGATCGTCGTGTTCGATGCGGAGCACGGGACGCCCGTCGCGCTCATGGACGGCGAGGCGATCACCGCAGCTCGGACCGCCGCGGCCTCGGCGCTGGCGACGGACCTACTGGCGCGCCAGGATGCCGAGGTCCTGGCGATCGTGGGGACGGGCGTCCAGGCGGCGGCGCACCTTCGGGCCGTACCGCGCGTGCGCTCGTTTCGCGAGGTCCGCGTGGCGGGACGCGATCGGGCGAAGGCACAAAGACTCGTGGATGAAGCGCGTGGCTGGCCCGATTCGATCGGCGCTCGCGCCGTCGCGACCTACGAGGAGGCCATCCGCGGCGCGGATGTCATCTCCGCGGCGACGCACTCACCCGAGCCGGTCGTTCGCCGCGAGTGGCTCGCCTCCGGTGCGCACGTGACCTCGGTCGGCTACAACACCGCGGGTCGCGAGGTCGATGGCGCGACGTTCCGCGATGCCCTGCTCGTCGTCGAATCGCGCGCCGCGGCGCTGGCGCCGCCACCCGCGGGATCGAACGACATCGCGCTCGCGATCAAGGAGGGCGCTATCGGGCCGGATCACGTCCACGCCGAGCTCGGCGAGATCGTGAACGGCTCGCGACCAGGTCGCACTGACGCGCGACAGCTCACCGTTTACAAGTCGGTGGGCGTCGCGGTGCAGGACGCGGCGGCGGCTGCGCTCGTTCTGGAGGCCGCGCGACGGCTAGGCGCGGGGCGCGACGTAGCGATTTAGCGGAGGTCTAGGAGACGGCGACGTTCGGCGACCGGCGACCGAGGCGGCACGCCGTGTCGGCGACGGTGGCGACGAGCCACTCGTCCCCCACCTTCGCCTCGAAGCGATACGGCATCGGCTTGCCGGTGTCGAGCGCGGCGACGAAGTCGTCGGAAACGCTCAGCACGACCCAGGCGACACCCGGCGTCTCGCCCTCTGGTACGCGCGCGTGGCCCTTCTGGCCCGGTGCGAGCGGGATGCACTTGCGCGTCTCGATGACGTTGTCGTCGCGGTCGACGAGTCGGACCGCGGACGGCGTGAGCTCCGCCGTGCCGCCCTCGAGCTGCATCCAATGGAGGCCGCCGTCGTCGTGGATACAGAAGCGGAAGGGGACCTTGGGGAGAAGGTGCGGCGCGGGCAAGGTCGGTGTCGATGCAGCGATGCCCGGAACAAGGGCGCGGACCGCCGTGGCGATCTTCTCTGCGGCCTCGTGGAGCGCGGCGTGCCCGCCGAGCATTCTCGCGCCGTACTGGAGCTCGTTCGTCGCACGGCCAACGTCGCCAAGGGGAAGCACGAAGTCGATATACCGCGCGTATTCGTTGGCGGCACCTTCGACGTCGCCGGCGTTCGCGAGCATCGCGGCAAGGCGGCGGTGCGCACCGAGGTCGATCGGATCGATCGCCACGGCGGACCAGAGGAGCGCAAGCGCCGCGACACGGTTGCCCGCCTCGAGGAGCATCACCGCGCCGTCCTTTAAGGCCTCCACATCGGAGTGCGATCGGTCGTCGATCGGTTCGGGCAGGTCGACCCGGGCTTCGGGTTCAGAAGCGTCTGGGGGCGAAACCTCGGCGAGCGCGCGGAGACGCAGATCGTCGCTCATCCCGAGAATTGTTCCGCCACGGTCAATTCGCCAGGTTCACTACGCCAAATGACTATCGTCGCCGGCGTGCCTATTGTTCGCGGCAATGGCGCCGGCTGGACGCCGCCACCCGGCTGGCGACGGGTCCAGACCATCGACTCCCACGCCGCCGGCGAGCCGCTTCGAGTGATCCTCGACGGCCTGGCGCCGATCCCGGGAGCGACGATCCTCGAGAAGCGCCGCTACGCGCGCGAGCACCTCGATCGCCTGCGCCGGGCGCTCCTGTTCGAGCCACGCGGTCACGCGGATATGTACGGTGCGATCCCAACGGAGCCGGTGACGAACGACGGTGATCTCGGCGTGCTGTTCCTGCACAACGAGGGCTGGAGCACGATGTGCGGCCACGGGATCATCGCGCTCACCACCGTGCTACTCGAGACCGGACTGCTCCCGTGGCGCGCGGAGATTCACATCGATGCGCCGGCCGGCCGGATCACCGCCCGCGCACGGCGCGACGGTGACCGCGTCGCGAGCGTCGCGTTCGAGAACGTGCCGTCGTTCGTCGTCGGTCTCGACGAATCGGTCGAGGTGAGCGGGCTTGGCACCGTGCGGTACGACCTCGCCTTCGGAGGCGCGTTTTACGCGTATGTGGATGCCGCGAGCGTCGGAGTGGCGCTCAGTGCCGAGCGCTTTCGCGATCTCATCGACATCGGGATGCGCATCAAGCGCGCGGTCATGACCTCACGCGAGATCCGGCACCCGCGCGAGGCCGACCTGTCCTTTCTCTATGGAACGATCTTCACCGGACCGCCACAGGCCGCGGGAGTCGACTCCCGCAACGTCTGCATCTTCGCCGAGGGCGAGGTCGACCGCTCTCCGACCGGCACCGGCGTGTCCGGCCGCGTCGCCATAGAGTGCGCGCGAGGCAAGCTCAAGCCGGGGGAGCCGTTCGTCGTCGAGAGCATCATCGGCACGCGCTTCGTTGGCCGTGCCGTGCGCGACCTGCGCTGGGAAGGCCGCGACGCGGTCGTGCCCGAGGTCGAAGGCAGCGCCTGGATCAGCGGGCGAGGCGAGCTTCTTTTCGCGCCGGACGATCCGTTGCCTGAAGGCTTCATCCTGCGCTGACGTGCGCGTCTTCGTGACCGGGCAACCGCTCCCGCGCCTGGTCGTCTCGAACGCGCCGCTGCGTCTGACCGGTCGGTTCTCCCCGAGATTGCGCGAGACCGTCGCATCGGCCCATGGCGTCACGTTCTGGGCGAGCGATGCGAAGGCCCGCGCCGAGCTCGGGACGCACCCGCGCAGCTTGCGCGATGGCATGCGGGACACGTTCGGTCGCGTGAACGCTACGATGCGGGCCGGGCCGGGATGAGGGAGCCGCGAAAAGGGGGGACTCGATGGTCCGTAGGTTCGGCATCGCGCTGACCGTCATCGCGCTCACCATGCTCGCCAGCTCGACCGGCACCACCGCCAGCGTCCCGCAAGGGACGCAGAGCGACAAGGACTACGCGAAGAGCTTCGCGCGGTACGGAGTCACCAACGTCGTCGCGACGACCCAACGAACGAGCTGCTACACGCCGGAGGTGCCGTTCTCCACGAGCGACGGCCCGAACGACGGGTATACAGGCATGTCCGACTGCCTGGGGGCATCCAACACCGGTGAGGCGCTGGGCCCGTATGCGACCCAAGTGGGCAGCAACCCCGGCTATCCGGCCGCCAACCCGATGCTCGTCAAGGATCACTCGGAGTCCGATATTCGGGTCGACCCGACGAACTCGAATCACCTCATCGGCCAGTCGAAATGGTTCGTGAGCGCCGAGGGCTACAACCACCTGCTCGGCTTCTACGAGTCGTTCGACGGCGGCGCGAGCTGGCCGACCCAGGGACACGTTCCCGGGTACGAAGGTTGGACCGACAACACCGACCCGGTCGGCGCGTTCGACCGCTACGGCAACTTCTACTCGCTGATCCTTCCGTACCAGTTCTTCTACAACGCCGACGGGTCGCACAACTTCCAGAAGAACACCAACCGCGAGCCGAACCCGGCACAGCCGGCCGAGCTGATCTCGGTCTCCGTGCGTCCGCAGGGGGCGAGCGGTGCGAACGATTGGATCACGACCCACAACGGCAAGCCTGATTTCGTCGCGCCGTACGACAGCCAGGGCCGCGAGCCGGACAAGCAGTGGATCGGTGTTGACACGAACCCGGCGAGCCCCTTCGTGGACAACGTCTACGCGATGTGGGTCGTGTTCACCGGCCCCTACACGCCGCATCCCTTCGTCTCGATCGCGCACGCGAACGCCGACGGCACGCATACGGACTGGTCGGCTCCGATCGCGCTCCCGCAGATCGGTGGGACGCCGCAGGGTGCCACCTACCTTTTCCCGCACGTCACGCCGGACGGCGCCGTCTACACGACGCTCGTCAATGAAACGCCGGCGCACGGCAGCTTCGCGTCGACGATCTGGCTCGACCAGTCACACGACGGCGGTCTCACCTGGACGACCGGCCCCGCGATCGTGAAAGACATCCCCGAGCCGCCCTTCCGTTTCACGAATACGACGTTCCGCGACGGCATTACCGCGACTTTCGGAACCGGCAACATCCTCGTCGCCGGACATTACCCGCTGTACGTCAGCTGGGAAGACGGCAGCACCGGTCTCGACAACGTTCTCCTTTCGGCCTCGTACGACGGTGGGGGCACGTGGACGTCGCCGATCCAGGTGAACGACAACGCGTCACCCGTCGACGAGTTCCAGCCGAACCTCGACGTCGCGGCGAACGGGACGGTGAGCGTCGCGTTCTACGACCGGCGGCTCGCGTGCCCAGCGGCGGGCACGGCCGAGGCGACCGGCGCAGGTATCGCTCTCGACCAGGTGAACCCGGCGTACAGCGGCAGTCTTCCGCCCTACGGCGCGACCAACTACTGCGTCAACGCGAGCATCCAGTACTACACCCCGACGCTTCAGCCGAAGGGACACAACATCCGGATCAGCCAGCACACCTGGGATCCGCAGCTCAACGCGGCACACACCGCTTGCCCGACGTGCCTCACCACGTTCATCGGCGACTACTTTGGGATCACCTCGGCCGGCGGAAAGAGCTACACGACATCCGTGTCGACGTACGACGACGGAACGAACGCGGCGCACTACCAGCAACAGGTGATCGCGATCCTCTCCATCCCGTGACCCAGAAACGCGGAGCGAGGGCGCAGGCTCTCGCTCCGCGGCTTCTTCTCTTCGCGTTCATTTCGCTATTCACGCTCGGGCTCGGCCTGCTCGCGCTCTTCGACGGGATCGCGATGCTCGGCGACGCGTTCGCCGGCACGGGCGGCGGGGATCGAAACGTCGTGCTCGTCTTGGGCGGACTGACGACGATCGGTGCGCTCGTGCCGTTCGCGCTCTGGTTCGTTGCGGGCTGGGCGCTCCTCGTGCGGCGCGACCGATGGGAGTGGTGAGCGGCGGTGGTAATGTCCCACGAGCGGCGAGGGAGGGACAACATGCGTGTTCACCTGAAGGTCTCCGCGGCGATCCTGATCCTTGCGACCATCTTGGCGGCATGCGCGCCGAGCGGCTCGACCGGCGGACCCTCCGCGACGACGAGCGGCCAGCCGAAACGAGGCGGGACCTTGATCCTCGCCCGGTCGGGCGAGGTCACGAACCTCGATCCGCACAAGGTGCCGGCGTTCACGTCGGCGCGCGTCTTTGAGCTCGTCTACAGCTACTTAATGCGCCTCGACGAGAACCTCGGCGTGCAGCCCGACCTGGCCGCCTCCATGCCGAGGACATCGCCGGACGGGAAGAGGGTCACGGTGGAGCTCCGGACCGGCGTGAAGTTCCACAACGGCGATCCGTTGACGAGCGCCGACGTCAAGTACACGTTCGAGCGGATCATCGATCCCAAGAACGCCGCCGTCGCGCGCTCGTTCTTCACCGATGTCGACACCATCACCGCGCCCGACGACGCGACCGTCGTCTTCAACCTCAAGAACCCGAACGCCGCGCTCATCGCCTACATGGCGCATCCGAACACCGGCATCGTCTCCAAGAAGATCGGCGAGGCCAATGCGGACCTCTCGAAGAAGGAGACCGCGATCGGCAGCGGTCCGTTCAAGCTCGCGGAGTGGGTCCCTGACAACTTCATGCGCTTCGAGGCGAACAAGAGCTACTACGTCGAGGGTCAGCCCTATCTCGACGGCATCCGCATCAACGTCGTGCCCGACGAGTCGGGCCTCGCGGCCGCGCTTCGCACGAAGGCCGCGGACATGGCCATCGTGACCGACGCCAAAGTCGCGCGGACGCTTCGCAGCGAGACGACGATCACGCTCGATTCGAAGCCGAGCCTCAGCTACAACCTGCTGTTCATGAACACGAAGCGCAAGCCGCTCGACAACGTCATGGTCCGGCAGGCGATCGCGTACGCGATCGACCGGAAGGCGATCATCGACGCGGTCGCCTTCGGCGAGGGCGAGATCACCGGTCCGATCGCGCCATCACTCGCGAACTACGCGCTCCCGACCTCTCAGTACCCCCTCTACACGCGCGACGTCGCGAAGGCGAAGCAGCTCCTCCAGCAGGCCAACGTCGGACCGGTCTCCTTCACGATCCTGACCTCGACCACGGAGCCGGCGTACGGAAAGGACGAGGCGCAGCTGGTCCAAGCGCAGCTCGCCGAGGCTGGCATCACGGTGAAGATCGAGACGACGGAGCTGACGCAGTACGTCGACCGCTGGCTCAAGGCGGACTTCGACGTGGCGACCGGCCTCAACGGCGGCGGTCCCGATCCCGACTTCTACGTGTACCGGTACTTCACGAACGACGGCAACTTGAACTTCGTGACCAGCTACCAGAACAGCGTCTCGAGCGACGCGATCAAGCAGGGTCGGGCGACGACCGATGTCGCCAAGCGCAAGGATCTCTACACGACGGCGCAGAAGGAGCTGGTGAACGGGGTGCCCTTCATCTGGCTCTTCGTGGGCCGCGACTACGTCGCGACGCTCCCGACGACGAAGGGCTTCACGCACCTGCCGACCGGCTCGATCATCTACCTGCGGCAGACCTGGCTGAACAAATAGCGCTAAAGAGGCGCTTCGCGGGATGAACGGCTATCTCGCGAAGCGCCTCCTCGGCGCGATCCCCACCCTTGTCGGCGTCTCGTTTCTGACCTTCCTGTTCATCCGGCTCATTCCCGGCGACGCGATCGCCGCCCGGCTCGGGACGTCGACGGCGCTCACGCCCGAGCAGCTCGCGAGCTTGCGCGCGTACTTCGGCCTCGATCAGCCCATCCCGCTGCAGTACTGGAATTGGCTCGTGTCGCTCCTCCACGGCGATGCGGGTTACTCGATCCGCACCGGTCGGCCGGTCTTCGTCGAGATCGCGCAGCGTCTACCCGCGACGAGTGAGCTCGCGGCCGCCGCGGCGGTGATCGCGATCGCCGTCGGCGTCCCGCTGGGACTTGTCTCGGCGCTGCGGCCGCGATCCCGTCTCGATCTCGCGGTGCGCGTTGGTGGCCTGATCGGTCTATCGCTTCCGAGCTTCTGGCTCGGGACGCTCATCATCGTCCTCTTCTCGCTCTACCTCCGATGGCTGCCGAACACCGGTGGCTACGTGGATTTCGCGCAAGACCCGCTCGGCAATCTACGGCTACTCCTCTTCCCGGCGATCACCCTCGGCGTCGCGCTCGCGGCGGCGACGATGCGTATGACGCGGTCGGCGATGCTCGATGTCCTCGGCGCGGACTACGTGCGCACCGCGACGGCCAAGGGGCTCGCCCCGCCGGTCGTCGTTCGGCGACACGTGCTGAAGAACGGGCTCATCGTCGTCGTCACGCTGCTCGGCATCCAGATCGGTCAGCTTTTGGGCGGCACCGTCGTGGTCGAGGAGATCTTCTCGGTCCCCGGGGTCGGACGGATGCTCCTGGCCGCGATCATCCAGCGCGACTACGCGCTCGTGCAGGGTGCCGTGCTCGTCATCGCGGTCCTCTTCGTGGCCGTGAACATCGCCGTCGACCTCCTGTATGGCTACCTGGATCCCCGAATCCGCCTCGCCTAGAGCGGCGGCGCCCGGATGGACCTTTGGCGCGGGCGCGGCCGCGCGGACTTTCGCGCGCGAGCCGGCCGCGCTCGTCGGCCTCGCCATGGTCGCGGCATATGCGTTCGTCGCGCTCAGCGTGAGCTTCCTACCGCTGCGTGATCCGCTGCAGGTCTCGAGCGAGCGACTCGCGGCGCCGAGCCTCACGTACCCGCTCGGCACCGACGCGCTCGGGCGCGATCTCTTGAGCAGGATCCTGTTCGGCGCGCGCCTGTCGATGGAGGTCACGGTCTTTTCAGTTGCCGCCGCGACGGCGGCCGGCGGGAGTCTTGGCTTGCTCTCGGGGTATGCGGGCGGCTTCATCGATCTTGCGATCGGCCGGGTGATGGATGTCTTCTTCGCGTTCCCGGCGATCCTCCTCGCGCTTGGGATCGTCGCAGCGCTCGGCCCGGACCCGCGCAACGTCGTCATCGCGATCGCGGTCGTCTACACGCCGATCTTCACGCGCGTCGTTCGCGGACCCGCGCTCGCGCTGAAGTCGCGCGACTTCGTCGATGCCGCGCGCGCCATCGGCGCGACGCCCGCGCGAATTGTGCTTCGTCACATCCTTCCGAATCTCGTGTCGACGCTCGTTGTCCAGGTGAGCCTTGCGCTGTCCTGGGCGGTGCTCACCGAAGGCGCGCTCTCGTTCCTCGGTCTATCGGCGCAGCCGCCGGCTCCGTCGTGGGGCGTGATGCTCAACGAGGGCCGGCAATATCTCGAGTTCGCGACGCATCTCGCGCTCTTCCCGGGGCTCGCGATCATGATCGCGGTCCTCGGCTTCAACCTGCTCGGTGATGGGCTTCGCGACGCCCTCGATCCACAGCGTCGTTGAAGATCGTTCGCCTCTCCACGTCGCACGTGCCGAAGGTCGCGGCACTCATGGCGTCGTCGCCGCTCTTGCGGCGCTACGCCGTAACCGTGCGTGAAGCGCGCGCCAGCCTCGCCGAGGCGCGACGGGTCGGCGATGTGCTGCTCGTCGCAGTGGATCAAGAGGTCGTCGGCTTCGCATGGGTGATCACTTCGCGGGCGCTCGATGAGAGCGCGTATCTGCGACTGCTACTGGTCGCGGAAGATCGCCAGTCGGGCGGGATCGGCGCTGCCCTCCTCGACGCAGCCGAGCGGATCGCTCGAACGAGATGTGCGCGGCATCTCGTGCTGCTGGTGACGAAGACGAACCGTCGCGCTCGTGCCTTCTACGAGCGGCACGGCTATCGACACGTTGGCGAGCTGCCGCGGTTCGTTCGGCCGACGATCGACGAGGCGCTCTACGCGAAGGATCTCCGCCCTAGCCGCTAGTCGTCCGCTACCGGCTCGGGATCACCCAGTCCTTCGGGAGGATGTGGATCCACGTCTGTCCCGGCTCGAGCCGCACGAGCTCGCCGGCCGCGTTGCGGAGCTGGAACTGGTCGAAGAGGTCCGGGCGCGACCACGTGACGTCCTCGCGCCGGCCGTCGCGGAACACCACGCCAGTGCCGGTGCCCGTGGGGTCGGTGAAGAGCTTCGGGTTGCCCGCCGGGTCGAAGCCGTACGCGTCGGTGAAGTGGACCTCGGTGTCGATCACGATGATGTTCCGCGCGGCGATCGCCTGGCCGTTCGCGCCGTCCACCTCGCGGGCGCCGTCGTCGAACCGGGCGTAGGTCCGCGACCCGGCGTCGTACTGGTAGCGCACCGCGAACCCTCCGCGGTAGGGGATGTCGATCGTCGTCGCGGGCACGCTTGTGCCGAATCCGCCGGCCATGTCATCGGTGTTGGAGGGCGGCACGAAGTCCCACGCGGCGACGTCGACGGGATCGTTCCCGCCCGGCGCGGATGCGAGCGCGGCCTTCAGCGCCGCGTAGCTGGTGAAGTAGTTGTACGGCGCCTCGCGGAACCCGACACGGTAGCCCCAGCCGTAGCTCGGCGAGAGGTCCACGTAGCGGTGCGCGACGGCGTCGTCGTAATGCAACCGCATGAGCTCCTCGGGGCCGCCGCCCGAATAGACGAATGCCGCGCCGAGGCTTGGCACGATCGGCGTGTCGGTGATGCGCGCGCTCCGCACCGAGCCGATCACATCGGGCTTTTGCGATTGAAACACCGCGGCCAGCCGTGTCGTGAGGCCTTCGACGAGCCACTCGTAGACCTCATCGGCCTTGCTGATCCCGTAGTGCGGCCGCGCGTGCGGGTTGTTGTCGATCTTCACGTAGAGCGGACGCTCGTTCGCGGACCCGCCCGCGAGCGGCAGGCCGGTCAATGGCCAACGGGCGCAGACCGTTTGCTCGCCCGTGGAGATGACCTGGAACGCGCTCCCCGAGTTGTGGAGGACGCTCATGCGCACCTGCGTCATGTCGCCCGGCGCGACCGCGTCAGCGTCAGGCTTCTTGTCGCCGTCCCAGTCGCCGACCAATAGCGCCGACCCGCCCGCGCAGACGGAGGACGCCGGCAGCGCCGCCCAACCGGCCCAGCCGTTCGCGGGCTTGAAGCCGTTTGCCCCCTCAAAGACCTGGACTCTTGCGCTCCCATCCCCGTCGCCATAGAGCGCCACGAGATCGTCGCGACCATCCCCGGTGACGTCGGCGGCGGAGACCGAAGCGCGGCTTAGGTCGTACTCGCCTTCATTTGTCTCGTAGATGTTGCTTTGGAGGACGAGGCCGGACGGCAGCGGATCGAACACGCCGATCCGGACCTTCGCGTTCGGGTACTGATAAAGGACGGCAATCTGCTGCGGCCCACTCGTTCGCGTGAACCGGCCGACGGCGAAGCGCGCTCGTGGGGCGTCGAACTGTCCAACACCCGAGTCGTAGACGCCCTGGCTACCGCCGTAGGCGAATGCCGACCCCGCCGAGTCGAACGAATGCAGCTTCAGCTCGCCGTTGTCGTACTGATACGCGAGGAGGAGCTGGTCGCGATCGGTCGAGCCGAAAGCGCCGGCGAGCACCGCATGCACGCGGTCCCATGCGTACGCGTCGCTCTGCCACCACGCCTCGGGAGGTGTGAAAGCCGAGCCGGTCGAGCGGAACACCAGCAGCCGCGAGGCCGTCGCACCGTCCTTGTAGAGAGCGACGAGGTCATCTTTGCCGTCGCCGTTCGCGTCGGCCACCGCGAACTTCGCGCGGCTTATGGCGAAGAAGGCGGGCGACGACGCGAACCAGGTGGACTCGGCGAACGTCTCCCCGTCCGCGTTCGCATCGCGGACATTGATCCGGAGCGTCAGATCCTTGTTCGGGTCCTGGAGAAGCGCGATCTGCGACTTGCCATTGCCGCGGAAATCTCCGCTCGCCGCGACTGTCGCGCCGCCCACCGCGCTCACCGAGCGCAGCGGCGATGGCTTGACCGCCGCAAGAGGACTTGCGCTCGACGGAGCCGTTTCCGATGGGGACCCGATCGCACCACCACCGTTCGGTCCCGGCATGCCCCGGCACCCGGCAATCACGGTGGAAAGCACGAGAAGACCAGCGAGGACCGGCCGACGACGGTTCACTTGCTCCGACAACAATCGGGCATGAGGCAGGGTCCGTGCCAGCGGTGGAGCGGGTGGTCGCCAAGGTCGCCGACGTCCGAGAGCCCATGCGCTCGGTCGGAAGAGCGCTAGACGGTCGGGCGCCCGCCTTCAGAGGATCCCGCGGCGCGGTGGGCGGCGAAGCGCTGCTCGGCCTGCTGCTGTGCCTCCGCGAGCCACCGGGCGAGCCGCTCTTCGTGCTCGGCAAGACGTAGCGCGAGCTGCTCTTCGAACGCCTTGAGCTCCCCCATGAGCCGGTCGTGGAAGTGGTCCTGCTCGGTGGCGAGCTCGGTCTCGACCCGGGTCCGCTCGGACGCCTCCCAGGCGCGCATCCGGGCGAGCTCTTCCTCGCGGTGCTCGTCGAGCTGGGCGAGCAGGAGGTCCAGTCCCACCGAAAGCCGCTTTTGCTGATCGCTGATCCACTGGCCGACGCGACCGCCGCTCTGGTCGATCGCGTTGTCGAGCTCGGTCCTGCGCGCGGTCCGCGGGGTCTCATCCGCAAGTGCGTTCAGCTTCTGGGCGGTCTCGACGGCCGGAACGGGGACGCTCTGCGGCTCCCCTGCTTCGGTTTGCGGACGCCCGACGTCGGGCGCGGGCGCGAACAGATCGTCGGCGGCTGGTTCGACGTGCCGCTGCCACAGGTCATCGGCGTGTGGCCCCAGCCGCGAGCGAAGCGGCCTCGGCTCGGAATCCGGTCCGTAGTTCACGTGCGCGCCTCCCGTCCTTCTCCCCTCAGGTTGTACGCCGCCCGGCGCCCCGGCTTATCCCTCGTCGGAGGGAGATCGGCGGGGGCGAGCTGCGGGCGGCGGGGCCTGGGTCGGGTTAGCGACGCGTCAGGGCCCGCACATTGAGCGTGGCCAGGAAGGCGAACACCGCCGCGGCGGCCATGCCGACCATAAGCACGGTGCTTCCGGTCAAGAGCCAGTCGCCGGCGCCGTCCGCTCCGAGGATCCGCGCGGCGACGCCTGCGGTGGCGATCGCTGTCGAGAAGTACGCCAGCGCGAGAGCGAAGATCGTGAAGCCGATGAACGCGAACGCTTTGGGCCAGCTCGGGTTTTTCATAGGGGAGCATTCAATTTCGGCTTCGAGCATGGGTCAATCACACGGAGGTACCAGTGACCGATAGCGACGCAATCGATCCTTTGTGCAAGCGCGTTTTGCCGCGGTGTCCGTTTAGATCTTGAATCAACATCGCATATCAGGTCCTGGGCTCATTCGATCTCGTGTACGTCGCCGGTTGGATCTCGAACACTCGTCACGAGTACGGTGCGCGACCTCACCTCGGGCTCGGGACTCGTCTTCGAGGACCGCGGAACCCACCAGCTGAAAGGCGTCCCTCGCGATTGGCAGCTTTTCGCGGCGGGTTGATCGTCGAGGGCATCACTACTATCGCCGCGTGTCACGGCGGCTCGTCGTCATCGCGTACTCGATCGCCGCTCTAGCCCTTGCCGCACAGTGGACGGCCGCGAAGATCGCGCTCGCGGCGATCCCGCCGTTCGAGCTCTCGACCATGCGTTTCGCGATCGCGTCCGCGCTCCTCGTAGTCGTCGCCGTCGTCACGCGAACGCCACTCCCGCTTCGCCGCTGGCGACCGGTGATGGCTGCCGCGGTCTTCGGATTCGTCGGGTTCAATGCCCTCGCATTCCTCGGTCTGCGCCTGACGCCCGCATCGGACAGCGCTTTGATCGTGCCGACGACGATCCCGGTTGCGACAGCGCTTCTCGCGACCCTCATTCATGAACGACTCACGTCACGAAGGACGCTCGGATTGTGCGTCGCCAGCGTCGGCGCCGCGATCGTCATCGTGGGCGGCCAACCGCTCGGTGGAGATATCTCGACCGCGCGGCTGCTCGGGGATCTCCTCGAGATCGGAAGCGCCTTCGCCTGGGCCGCGTGCCTGACGATCAGCACGCTCGTGGTCCGGACCGAAAGCGTTCTGGGATTCGTGACGATGTCGTCGCTCGTAGGCACGGCGCTGCTCGTCCCGCTCGGATTCCTCGAGAACGGCTACGCCGACATCGCGACGATGGGCGATCGATCGTGGTTTGCAGTGGCGGTCCTCGGCGTCCTGTCCACGTTCGTGGCGTTCCTGATCTTCTTCTGGGCGGTCAGCCGCTTTGGACCCTCACGCGGAGCGCTGATCAGCTACCTCGCCCCGGTGGCTGGGCTCCTGTTCGCGTTCATCGTCCTCGGCGATCAGCCGGCGCCGGTTCAGCTGGCTGGTGCGGTCATCATCCTGACAGGTGTAAGGGTCCTCGCGGTGGCGCCGCGAGCGACGGCGGTCAGAGTTCCGGGCCCGATACTTCCGGCGTAAGGGTGGCAACGCGCGAGGTGACTACGGGGATTGGGCGTCTCGGTTGGATACAGATCGACACTCCCGACCCAGAGCGACTCGCGGCGTTTTGGACTGTCGTCCTAGGAGTCGAAATCGAGGGCAGGCTGGGTAGTCCACCGCAGTTCGTGAATCTCCACAAGCAGTACCCAGACGCGCCGTATGTCTCCTTCCAGCGTGTACCCGAACCAAAGGTAGTGAAGAATCGCGTGCACATGGACATCGTCGTCGACGATGTCGAGCTGGCCACATCGCGGATCGTGGAGCTAGGCGGACGACGGCGTCGGCCAGATGCGGACTTCAACGAATACGGCTACTGCTGGCGGACGATGGCCGATCCTGAAGGCAATGAGTTCTGCCTGATCTACAAATGCACCTGAGCCCGGGGTGGCTCGTGTTGCTCTCAGTGCGACTGCTTCGCTGCCGCGGAGCGGTGACCGCGCCGGCCTGACGCCTTATCGCGGCAATTCAACGCAACCAGCGTCAGGAACTCGTGGAGCAGGGTGCCGGCGAGCAGCGACGTGACCTCGCCGTGGTCGTACTGAGGCTGGACCTCGACGAGATCGAAACCGACGAAATCGAGGCCCCGCAGTCCGCGCACGAGCCGGAGCGCATCGCGGCTGCTTGGCCCGCCGACTTCCGGCGTCCCCGTCCCCGGCGCGAATCCCGGATCGACGAAGTCGATGTCGAAGCTGAGAAAGACCGGGCCCTCGCCGATCCGCGTGAGCACCTCAGGCAGCACAGCGTCGACACCGCGCTCCAGCAGCGTCTCGGTCGGGATCAAGTGAAGGCCGAGCGCGCGCGCACCGTCCCGATCTTCGGAGCCGTACAGCGAACCCCTGATGCCCAGCTGCACCGCCCTCGAGGTCTCGATCAGACCCTCCTCGATCGCGCGGCGGCACCAGGTGCCGTGGGTGTAGCGCTCGCCCCAGTAGTTGTCCCAGGTATCGGTGTGGGAATCGAAATCGACCAGGCCGACCGGCCCGTGGCGCTTGGCGATCGCCCGCAGCTCAGCCAGCGTGATCGAATGGTCTCCTCCGATGGCGAGCGGAACGACCTCGGCAGCGAGGATCGGGCCGAGCCCTTTGTCGATCACTTCGTAAGAGGCCTCCACGTTCCCGGGGATCACGGCGAGATCGCCCGCGTCGACGGCGGACACGTGTTCGAAGATCTCGACGTCTTGCTCGACGTTGTACGGCCGCAGCAATCGAGACGCCTCGCGGATGGCCGCCGGCGCGAATCGACCGCCGATCCGATAGGTGACCGCCGTATCGAACGGGATGCCGAGGAACGCCGCGTCCACGCTATCCATGTCGGTGACGTTGGGAAGGCGCATGAATGTCCCGATGCCGGTGAACCTCGGAGCCCGCATCGCGTCGACCGGCCGGTAGCGCGTCGGGCGACGGATCTCAGGCACCGATCAGCTCGGACTCCACGGCCTTGAGGCTCTCTTCGTGGATGATCCCCACGACCTGGTTGCGCAGCTGCGCGAATCGCTGGCCGGTCAGCGTGTCGAACGTCCGCGGCCGCGGGATGTCGACCTTGAGCGTTGTCCGGATCCGACCCGGCCGGCTCGTCATGACATAGATGACGTCGCCGAGGAAGATCGCCTCCTCGATGTCGTGCGTGACGAAGACCACCGTCTTGCGGTAGCGCTGCCAAATGTCCGTGAGCAGCTCCTGCATGATCTGGCGGGTCTGCGCGTCCAGCGCGCCGAACGGCTCGTCCATCAGCAGCACCTCAGGGTCGCTCGCCAGCGCGCGCGCGATGGCGACACGCTGCTTCATCCCTCCCGAGAGCGCTTTCGGATAGGCGTCGGCGAAGCCATCGAGCTTCATGAGGTGGATGAGCTCGGCCGATGTTTTGCGACGATCGGCAACGGCCACCCTCTTTATCTCCGGCCCGAACTCGATGTTGCGACGCACCGAGAGCCACGGATAGAGCGAGTAGGACTGGAACACCATTCCCCGATCGGCCCCGGGCTCGAACGTTGGCTTTCCGTTCACGAGCACTTCGCCTTCCGTGGGCGTGACGAGGCCCGCCGCGACCATCAGGAGCGTCGATTTCCCGCAGCCCGACGGGCCGACGATGCACGCGAACTGGCCGTCCGGCACCGTGACCGAGATGCGCTCGAGGGCCCTGACCTCGCCGTGGCGCGTTGCGAAGCGCATGGCGACGTCGCGGATGGCGATCTCGCTCACTGGTGGACCTTCTCGACGTAGGGAAACGCAACACGATGGGCGACCGCGAAGACCGCGTCGGTGATCAGTCCGAGGATGCCGATGGTGATGATCGCGGCGATGATGCGGTCAGCCCGCAGGTAGCGCTCGGCGATCAGGATGAAGCTGCCGATGCCGTGCTCCGCGGCGACCAGCTCGGCGACGATGAGGTAGGTCCACGCCCAGCCCATGGTGATGCGGAGCGCGTCGACGACCTCCGGGAACGTCGCCGGCAAGAACACCTTGTAGAAGACGGTCCAGCGAGACGCGCCCAGCGTGTAAGCGACGTTCAGCATCTCCGCCGGGACCCGATGCGCGATGTCCATCACGATGAGCACGAGCTGGAAGAACACGCCGATCCAGATGATCGTGATCTTCTCGTCTTCCCCCAGTCCTTGGAGCAGGAGCAGAAGAGGAATGAACGCGGAAGCCGGCATGTAGCGGATTGCGTTGATCGAGGGATTGAAGAAGGAGCGCACGGCCTCGAACGATCCCATCAGCAGGCCGAGCGGCACCGCCATCACCGCCGCGAGGAGAAAGCCGGCCAAGATCCGGAAGGCGCTCCACGCCACGTCGTTGTAGAAGCCGAGGTTGACCATCATGTCCCACCAGGTCGTGACCACCTGATAGGGGCTCGGCACGAAGAGCGGGTTCTGCACGAGCGCGGCGAGACCGGACCACACACCGACGATGAAGACGAAGCTGCCCACGGCCAGCGCGAGCCGGGCCTGAGCCGGGATGGCCTGTTTCGGCGTCAGGTACGTGCGGAGAAAGCCCTGGCGCCGCTGCGGAGCGGCCGCCGACGGCACCTGAGCTGTTCGGGTCGCCCCGACCCGACTCATTGGTCCCCTCTACAGCGAGTTGATGAAGTCGGGATTGATCGCGCTCTCGGGCTTGACCGGCGTATCGATCTTTCCCTGCGTCTTCCAGAAGTCACCGGCCGCCTTGTGGTTGTCGGCGATCTTCCCCGGGTTGCTCTTGGTCCCCATGATGGTCTTACCGGTCTTGAGGTCGAACAGCGTGAGCGTGTCGAGGTCGGCCTTCACGTCCTCGGGCTTCTCCTCGGTCGCTTTGCCCACGATGTTCAAGCCGTCGTTTGTGTTCTGCTGGAACCAGCTGAACGCGTCGTAGTACGCCTTCATGAACTCCTTCACGGTGCCTGGGTACTTGTCGACGAAGTCTGCCCGGAAGGCGAAGCTGTCCATGATCAGATCCGGGTATTCCTTTGAAGAGACCAGAACGCGCCCGTCCGCGCGCGCTTTGGCCTTGCTGAGCCACGGCTCCCAGGTGACCGCGACGTCGACCTGCCCGGCGACGAACGCGGCGCCGGCCTCGCCCGACTTCATGTTCTGCTCGGTGACGTCCGACAGCGATAGGCCGTTCTTCTTGAGGACCTGCGCGAGGAACCACTCCGACACCGATCCCTGGTTGACGGCGACCTTCTGACCCTTGAGGTCCTGCACCGTCTTGATGGTGCTCTTGGCAAGGATGCCGTCACCGCCGACGGAGGCGTCGATCGGAAAGACTTCGACGGCGGGCACGCCATTGGCCTGTGCGCGCGCGAACGCATCGACGGTGGAGGCCATGCCTTCCAACCGGCCCGCGGTCAGCGCGAGGAGGCGATCGTTGGGATCCTCCACATCTTGGAACTTGACGTCGAGACCGTGGCTCTTCCACGTGTCCTTGGCGTTGGCGACGTAGATGATCGCGTAGCCGGTCCAGGTCGAGGACGCGATGTGAATCGTGCCGTTGTACTTCCCGTCGCCAGTTCCACCCGTTCCCCCGGTCGTACCGCCGCATACGGCCAGCAGCAGGGCGGCCACGACGGGAAACACCAAGCGCGATAGCCCGGAAGATTGGTTGAGCATTAGACGCCTCCCCCGAAAACTCGGGCGCACTCGACAACTGGCCTGCGCCCCACGGACCCGCGAGGCGCACATCCTAGAGCGGCTGCTCCGAATCGTCCTCAGCTGTGTGCATGACGAACAGGGGACGGTCCAAAGACCGCCCCGCCGCAGCGGCTAAGTCCCGATCAATGGATCGAGAGCGTTGCCGTATAGACGTCCTGGTCCGCGGTCGTGTCGTTCGTGCTCGAGTCGGTCGGGTCGTTGCCCCTGCGTGTGTCCGTCCAAGCGACGTGCGCGACGCCGTTCGCGTCGACCGTGATCCCGCTGTAGTCACCGATGAAGCTGAACGCGCACGTCGGGTAGCCGAAGGCGTTCCCGTCGAGCACGTTCGAGGTCGCAGTCGAGATCGCCACGGGCGCAGACCAGCTCGCGCCGCCGTCAGACGAGCCGGCGCCGGCGATCGAGTACGTGTCGTTCGCTGCGGGTCGGTCGGACCAGCTCGCGAAAACCGTGCCCCCATTCGAGCCGACCCAGGGCAAGAACTGGTCGCCCGAGCCGCCGCCGATCGCGACCGGGCTGCTCCAGCTCGCACCACCGTCCGTCGAGCGGATGTAGAGCACATCCGCGTTCGTTCCGTTCCAGTTGGACCAGACGACGTGGAGGTTTGCGCCGTCACGGGCGAAGGCGGGGAAGCTGTAATCGCGGAAGGTCGCGCCCGGGAGCGGGCTCGGGATGTCATTGATCGCCGCGAGGACCCTCGTGCTGAACGTCGCGCCGCCATCCGTCGACGTGGAGTACGCGACGACGTCGCCGCCACGTGAGTACGCCTCGTACGTGACATGGATCGTGCCTGTCGCATCCACGAGGACCACCGAGCCCTGGTTGTAGAGGAACGGGGAGACCCTCACGGGCGCCGACCAGTGCGCCCCGCCATCAGTCGTGTTGCTGATGACGATCGGCGAGCTCCGCGTGTGGCCGCTCGGCGATGTCTGGAACTGGGTCCAGGTGACATGGGCGACCAGTCCGTTGCTCGGGTCGGCGCCGACCCACTCCTTGTCGTTGAAGACTCTCCCGCCGTCGGCCGCGGAAGTCTGGAGCACGAAGCTCGTGCTCCACGTCGCGCCTCCATTCTCCGAGCGGCTCACGGCCACCGAGTTCGCGTTGTCGGTGCGGTTGAAGGCGAGATTCGCGTACCAGAACACGTTGTTCGGCCCGGCGGCGACCGAGGGGTCGCCCGCAGCCTCGTAGGGACCGGGCGCAATCGCGTTCGCTCGCACGAGGCCGGGGAGGAGGCCGGCCATCCAGGTCGCGCCCCCGTCGGTCGAACGGAAGAAGCCGCCCGAGCCGTCGTATCGGTTCTCGCTCGGCTCGTAGAGCCGGTAGTCATTCGCGCCGGCGACGAGGATCGCTGCATCGACCGGGCTCACCGCGATCGTCGTCTCGTCCTGTGGTGTCTCCTTTCCGGGGAAGCAGCTATTGACGGTGACGCCACCGATGGGACTCTGGATCGTCGCGTCGCTGCCGCCAGCGTTGACGTCGACGTTCGGGCCGGCACTCACCGTGGTCGCGGCGAGCGTCGCGGCGCTGACCACCGCGGCACCAGAGATCGGAACGGTCGCCTGCCCGTGCCCGCGTCCCTCCGCGGCGAACCCCGATAGGCGGAACGGCGGCGGCGCTTGGGGATCATCGGCGTATGCCGGCACGCCGGAAGCGACGAGTAGCGCACCAGTCGCGATGACCATGCCGACCCGGCGAGAAGCGTTGGGTAGCACGCGGAAGCTCATGCGATTGCGCTCCCTGAAAACATTCGCGAGTCAGCGACGAAGCGGCCCCTTCGCTTTTGATGGCCATGTCGCGTCGTCGCATTATGCGCACGTCGAGCAGAGTTATCGCGAGCGAGCACCAGCATGACAATTCCTAGGCCGACGCTGAGTACGGATGCCAGAGCTCCCATCTACCGGCCCGGAGTCAGGGCAACGGCGCCGCTAGTAGGCGTCTCCGCAAGAGGACTGATCGGGCATGAGGGCCTGGGCAAAGAGGACGATCCCGGTACCAGCCGTCCTCCAGACAAGGCCCGTATTAAAGGAGCCGTCAGGAAAATCGCTGACCGCCGCGCCCGCACGCTCCAATGCGGTACGAGCCGCGCGAAAATCGTCCGCTCCGAGTGCCGCGCAACGCAACGGCCTGGTCCCCGGCCCTATCGGCACGAAGACTTGGCTCGATGCTGCGAGGGGCTCGCCAAAGTCCGTGATAGGCGTGGTGAAGGGCCAGTCGATTGCATCGACGTCCGGCTGAGTTCCACCGACGGGCTCGGTTGAGATGACCACCCGATATGCGCCGGCGACGTACGGCCGGGGTCCCGCCGCCACCCACGCGCTCGCGGGAAGCCACTTCTCCGGTGCGGTCAGACGGACGGCAAGCTCGTCCAACTGTGTGCGCGCCGCCGAGGGCTTGTAGAAGATCTCTTCAGACTGCCCGAGGATCGGCGACGACACGGTCACCGTGCGCGCACCGTTCCAGACTCTGAACGTGCGCGCACTGATGCCATGCGGTTGCGGGGTGGCTCCCGGAGCGCGCTCCAGAGCGACGAGCCGATCGCTGTCGAAGAGGCCGGTGCCGAGTACGTCGTCACGAAGCCGCTGTGCTCCTGCGGTAGTGAGCGTGCGCTCGACGAGCGTGCCATCCTCGGCCCTGGTCACGAGGCGGCCCCCGACCGTCAAGACTACCGACGGGGACGGACAGCAAAGCTCTCCGAGTGAGTCGACCCGGACGACGAGATCAGAGGGTCCTATCGCTGGCAAAGGGACGGGGGCCCGTCGCACGGTACGAGGCGCATCCGTCGGCGACGATGTCGGGCTCGCTGCAGTGAGAGTTGTCTCCACGTCTTGAGTGGCGGTCGGCTGCGCAGGCGAACTGGTCGCGGGTGCGCATGCGGTCAAGAGGATCGCGACGACGACCACCATCGCCAGTTGTGCGCGAGATCTCGGGACCATCGAACGCACTCTAAAGGTCACCGCCAAGGCACTACCAGGGTTCCGTACTTATCGGAAGTCGGGTCGCCTCGGCTAGTGTGTCGCCTCCATCAAGCCACTCTCCGCGGGAGGAAGATCGTGTCCGTCATCGACTGGCTGCTCAATTCGGACCCGGCGATTCGCTGGCAGGCGATGCGCGACCTGACCGACGCGCCGGCCGACCGGGTCGCCGCGGAGCGTGCCCGGGTTGCCACCGAAGGCTGGGGCGCGCGGCTGCTGGCTCTGCGGCGGGAGGATGGGCTGTGGCACACCGGCACGTCGGATTCGGAGTGGCCCTCGCTGCTCGCCCTCTCGATGCTCCGAGACATGGGCCTCGACGCGTCGAGCGAGGTGGCGCGGAAGGCGATACGCCTGGTCCGCGACAACGCAACGTGGCACTCCCGGGGCCCGTGGCACGGCAACCCGGTGTTCGCGGGCGAGGTCGAGCCCTGCATCAACGGACGCGTCGTGACCGTCGGCTCGTACTTCGGCGTGGACGTGATAGGCATCGTCGAGCGGCTCCTCGACGAGCAGATGGCCGATGGCGGGTGGAACTGCGAGCAGGAAAACGGCTCGACCCGCGGATCGTTCCACACGACGATCAACGTCCTCGAGGGTCTTCTGGAGCACGAGCGCGCCATAGGCGGATCGGCCGAGGTGACCGCGGCGCGTGAGCGAGGGCAGGAATACCTGCTCGAACGCCGGATGCTGCGCCGGCTCTCGAGCGGCGAGCTGATCGATCCGGCCTTCACGCTGTTCTCGTTCCCGACCGGCTGGCATTACGACGTCTTGCGCGGGCTCGACTATCTGCGCGCCGCGGGTGTGCCACCCGATGCGCGCGTGGCCGAGGCTATCGACCTAGTTCGCTCCAAACGTGACGCCGAGGGCCGGTTCCCACTTGAGAACCCACACGAGAGCGAAATGGTCACCGCGCGTGTCCGCGATCTCGGGTTCGACATGGACGAGCGCGAAGGCCGGCCCAGCCGCTGGAACACCTTGCGCGCGCTGCGCCTGCTTCAGTGGGCGGGCCGATCGTGACGAGGCTTAGCTCTTCTGCGCGGTCTGGACGCGGGGGAAGTAGCGGATCGCGAAGACCACGTACACCAGCCAGAGTGCGAGCCACGCAGAGCCGACGGCAAGAAGCCCGATCGAAAAGAGGATCAAGCTCGGATCCAGGAACAGCAGGGTGTATCCGAGCAGCCAGAGGCGATCGGCCCGGCGGGAGTAGCGAGCCCGCTCGGCATCGTCGATCCGGCCTACAAGCGAGGAGCCGTAGTAGAAGAAGGATGCGAACACGAATGAGAACGTGGCCAGGCCCATCACGGCCAACGTGGCTTGAAAAAGCAAGGCATTGACCTCGCCACTCGCGAACCTCGGATACAGAAAGATCAGCATGAACGTCTCCCATGAGAAATGCCTCCTCAGTTCGTCACCATATCCGGCACGCTTTGGTCTTGCCGACGACGAGAGGTCGCTATCGGCGCCGGAGCACGCGGTACCGGATGTGCGTGGCGTACCGCGACTGCGTCGCATCGATGGGGTCGAGGTCGAAAGACTCATCGAATCCGTCGAAGAGGCGCTTGCCGCCGCCAAGCACGACGGGCGCGATGGTGATCCAGACCTCGTCGAGGTGACCCGCGCGCAGCGCCTGGCGGATCACGTCCGCCCCACCCATGATGTGGACGTTCTTCCCGCCGGCTGCCTCCCGCGCTCGCAGGATGGCCTCTTCGACTCCGTTCACGAACGTGAATCCCTTTCCGGCGGGCTCGTCCTCGGGGTGGTGAGTGACGATGAAGAACGGAACAGGCCAAGGGTTCGTTCCGCCCCACGCCTCGGCCGCGTCGTACGTGCCGCGCCCGCCGACGACCGCTCCGCCGCTTGACATCATCCGATCGAGATGCTCCTTGTCCTTCCCGGTCGCCGCTCCAAGCTTCTCCGTGTCGTAGGTCCAGGGGCCGCCAAACACCCAGTAGTGGAGACGCTCGCCGCCCTCGCCGAGCCCGCGGCCGGGAGCGTCGTTCGGTCCGGTGATGTAGCCGTCCAGCGACATGGTGATCGTCGCGACAACACTCGTCATGGCTGCGCCTCCACTCATTCGGGTCTCGGCACGTTAGACGAAGCGCCAAGTCGGAAATCATCGGTGTGCGCTCGGGCCGCACGAGGGGAGCGGTCGGGAGGTGGCGGACCGTCAGGCGGCGCGCGGAACAGCCTGAGCGGAAGGGGACCCTAGAGCTCTGCCGGCTCACGCCGAGCGCGCGAGACAGTGGCGAGGATCTCCACGATCAGCTCCGCACGCGTGGCGAATGCCGCCATATTCGGTGGAACGAACTCATACGCCAACGCGATATCGCGTATGCGATCCAGATCGAGCGCCCTTAGCTGAGCCGCGAGGAGGCCCTCGCCCATCGCGTCCACCTCAAATGGATCGAGAACGGCGCGCTGTCGCAGGGGCGAAAGCGACGGGTCGAGCCGCGCTGATCCGTCGGCCGCGCGCGAGCTCGCGCGCCTGAAGGCACCCTCAAGATAGGCCGGACCGACACCGGCGGCCCAGTACCGGAATGCTCGTTCGTTGGGCTGCATCGTCTCGATGTCCGTCCTCAGGCGCTCGTCGTCTTCGAGATCGACGAACTCGATCCAGCCCTCCCACATCCCATCCGAACGGACGCGTCCGACGGCGCGCGCACGATAGCGCTTTGCGATGAGGCTCTCGACCACATCCGCGTACTCGTGCGTGACCGTCTTGTCAGTCATGGCGTGCAGGTCGTGTCACCAGAACCACTCCGGCCCTCGCTCGCTCGGGCGGACCGCAACATCGTGTGTACAGACGGTTGAGATCCATTTCATGCCCCAGAGGCTGCTCGTCAAGGAGTGTCGGCGGTATCCATGAAATCACGGGCACCCCAGGAAAATGCGGGGTCTCCGTGTGGCAGTCCTTCTGCATCACGGCGGGCCGTGCATCTCTCACCGCGCGAGAGGGAGATCCTTCGCTACGTCGCGGCAGGACACACCACGAAAGAGCTGGCCGCCGCGCTGAATATCGCCGAGAGCACCGCCGAGTGGCACGTCTCGAACATCCTTGTGAAGCTCGGAGCGTCCAGCCGGGCTGAAGCGGTCGCAGTCGGATTACGTGGGGGCCTTCTCGAGCCGGAGGAGCAACCTCTCACGGGGGGATCGGCGCCCGATTTGGCGACCATGCCTGCGCGTCGCGCTCACGGCTGGCGGGACGAACGGGTCATCCATTTCGATCTGCTCGGAGTGCATCTCGGGAAGATCAGGATCGGGCGCGGCCGCCAAGATCTTGCGCAGACGGAAACAAAGCTCGTGCGTGCCGAGTCCGGCGGGCCCGAAGACCGCAGCGGTGCAAAGAAGGGATAGTGATGAAGAAAGCGCGGTCTGAGAGCGCGCATCTGCTGCCCATCCAAGAACTGCGCTGGCGCTGCGACCCGGCCACCCTTGGCTTCGAAACAACCGAAGTCGTGAGTCCGCTCGACGGAGTCGCAGGCCAGGAACGGGCGGCGGATGCGATCAAACTAGCCCTCCGCATCACCGCGCCTGATTACAACGTCTTCGTGGCTGGGCCCCCCGGCACTGGCCGCCTCGCCGTCACGCTGGACCTGCTCCGGGCGGCCGCGGCGGCGCGCCCCGCAGCCTCGGACTGGTGCTATCTCGAAAACTTCCGCGAGCCTGATCGTCCGGTCGCGGTCGAGCTGCCGGCCGGCAAGGGCCGCGAGCTGAAGGCTGATCTCGATGAGCTGATCGATCAATGTCGAGCTGACCTCCCAAGACTCATCGAGGCCGATGACCGGGAACACGCTCCCGGTCCGGCCATCACGCGGTCTGCGGTCGGAGGGAGGCTCGAGGCTCTGCGGAGAAAGTACGCCCAGGTTCCGGGCGTCGTTCGCCATGTCGACGCCATCAACGAGCAGCTCATCGAGTGGGTCGACTCCTCCCGTGCGGCCGACGCGCGGAGCGGCTCGGGCGCGGCACCGGCGATCTGGATCTCCTTTGGAGCCAACGTGTTTGTTACGCAGGACCCTGCGGCGGGCGCTCCGGTCGTCTGTGAGCCGAACCCGACGTTCCCGAACCTCGTCGGCCGGATCGACTACCGCGCTTCGCCCGCCGGGATGGATACGGACTTCAGGTCCCTCCGCGCCGGGACCATTCACCGCGCGAACGGCGGATACCTCGTCATGTACGCGCGAGACCTGCTTGCGGACCGATCGGCGTACCGGGCGGTAAAGCGTGCCCTGCGCGAGCGCGCGCTGACGGTCGAGAGCCCGCCCGACCAGGACGCAGCATTGCCCGTCGCCACGCTCAGGCCCGAGCCGATCCCGCTGAGCGTACTCGTCGTGCTGATCGGCGATCCCAGGCTGTACGCGCTTCTTCGCAACCGCGACGAAGATTTCGCGCAGCTGTTCAAGGTGAAGGCCGAGTTCACCGCATTCACGGACCGGACGCCCGCCGCAATCCAGACGTATGCGTCCTTCATCGCGAGGAGCGTCCGAACGCACGGTCTCTTGCGCTTCTCCGCCGACGCCGTGGCGCGTGTCATCGAAGAAGGAGCACGGCTGGCTGAAGACCGCGATCGCCTTACCGCTCGGTTCGGCCTCGTGGAAGACCTCCTCATCGAAGCGGACGCGGCAGCGCGGGCACGTGCGCAGACGACGGTACGCGCGGTCGACGTGATCGCGGCGCTCGAAGCGCGCGGCGGGCGGAGCAACCTCGTCGAAGAGGAGCTGCAGCGGCTGATCGACGAAGGCGTGATCGCGATCGAGACGGACACGAAGGTCGTCGGGCAGGTGAATGGGCTGGCGGTCCGCGAGCTCGGCGACTACGCGTTCGCCCGTCCAACGCGGATCACCGCGCGCACCGGACCCGGCTTCGAAGAGGTGGTGGACATCGAGCGCCAGATCCATCTCTCGGGCCCAAGCCATACCAAGGGCGTGCTGACGCTCGAGGGCTACCTGCTGGGGAAGTACGGCCAGCGGCAGCCACTTGGGCTCACCGCGCGTCTGACCTTCGAGCAAAATTACGGGGGCGTCGACGGGGACAGCGCCTCCAGCCCCGAGCTGTACGCGGTGCTTTCGAGCCTCGCGGAGCTTCCCATCGATCAGGGCATCGCGGTAACGGGTTCCGTCGATCAGCGCGGAGATGTTCAGGCGATTGGCGGTGTGAACGAGAAGGTCGAAGGTCACTTCGCCGTGTGCAAGGCGCGAGGCCTCACCGGAAACCAGGGGGTGATCATCCCGAAGGCGAACATACGCAATCTCATGCTCGACCCGGAAGTTGTTGGCGCCGTCGCCGCGGGACAGTTTCACGTGTGGGCGGTGACGAGCATCGACGAAGGCATCGAGCTGCTGACGGGCGTGCCGGCGGGCCAGGCGCGGGACGACGGGACGTACCCTCCGGAAAGCGTCCACGGTCGCGTACAGGCCCGGCTGGCCACATACGCCGAGAACCTCGATCCCTACGTGCGGCCGCCGCGTTCTTCCACGAACGGCCGCTCCCGGACTGGGAAAACGCTTCAGCCTGAGAGGTGAGCGAGAAGGCGAGAGAAGGGCGTCGCGCTGACCTCGGTATCTTCGACTTCACGCTTCTCGTCGTTGGAGCGATCGTCGGTGCCGACATCTATGTCGTCTCTGCGATGGGTGCGCGGTTCCTCGGCCCCGCGCAGCTGGTCGCCTGGGTCGTCGCCGGGCTTCTCGCCGCGCTCACCGCACTCGCTTTCGTGCAGTGCTGCGCGATCCTGCCAAAGGTCGGAGGCACCTATGCCTACACCCACGAGGCCTTCGGTCCGCTCGCGGGATTCCTTGCGGGTTGGGCGTTGTACCTCGGCGAGTGGGTGGCGCTTCCAGTATTCCCCCTCGCGTTCGCGAATTACTTTGCGTACTTCATCGGAGACGCAGCGGCCGTGAGCGTCATCGTCAAGGTGCTCCTCGTCGGCGTGATCACGGCGGTGAACGTCCGCGGCATTCAGACGGGCGCGCGGCTCAACGAGGCGCTCACAGTGGCGAAGCTCGTCCCGCTTGGCCTTCTCGTCGCCGTCGGCCTTGCCGTCCTCGCTACCCATTCGGCCCAGGCCGCCGAGCGGGTCACGCCCTTCGCGCCACTTGGATGGGGCGGTCTCGGCTCGGCTGTCCTACTCATCTTCTGGGCGTACGCGGGATACGAGCTGGCGGTGCTTCCCGCGGGCGAGGTGAGCGAGCCGCAGCGGACGCTCCCGCTCGGTCTCGTCCTTGGTATGGCGATCGCGACGATCTTCTACCTGCTCACCGCGGCGAGCGTGGTCATCGCTCTTCCCACCGAGGCCGCGCAAGCGTCGCAGCGCCCGCTCGCCGATGCGCTCGCGAGTCTTCTCCCGAGCCTCGGCCTGCCCGCGGCGATCGGCGGTGTGGTGATGAGCGCCGGAGCGCTTGTGTCGATCGCCGGCGTCTACGACGTGTTCACCCTGAGCCTCGCTCGCCTGAGCTACGCGATGGCGAAGGATGGCCTCTTCCCAGCGCCATTCGCAAAGATCCACCCGCGGTTTCACACTCCATATCTCGGGATAGGCTTCCAAGGGCTGTGCGCGCTCGCTGCTTCGCTGCTCTTCGATCTCCGCAGCCTGATCGCGATCTCCGTGTTCTTTCTCGGACTGTGCTACGTGGCGACGGCGGTCTCCGCGCTTCGGCTGGTGCAGCGCAAGCCGGATCGACGGCTGAACATTCCGGCCCTGCGCCCCATGCTCGTCCTCGCGGCACTCGCCGGCGCTTACCTGAGCCTGCAGGCGCCGCCACCGCTCCTCGCGGTCGGCGCATTCGCGATGCTCGTCGGTCTGGCCGCGTACCTACTACGACGCACCGGGTGGCGCGAGGGAAGCAAGCTCCTCACACGTGCTGAAGACGATGAGCGCCGCCTAGCGCGGTGGGCGGCGCGGAGAGAGCGATGGCTTGTGGACTGGCCGATGCGAGGCGAGGCCCGGCGCTGAGCGCACTCCAGCGATCCGCGAACTACATCGGCGGCCCGCCCATCACAAACTCGGCAACAGTCGGGATCGTCGCGACCGCGATTCCAAATCCCACGAGGAGCACGGCAACCGCCTTGGCGACGGCCGCGGTCGGCGCGAGAACCTTCTCGACGAAGATGACCGCCGCAACTGCGGCCATCCATCCAACGCTCGCAAGCCCGACCGCGAGCAGGACGAGCATGAGCCCGGCACAGCACCCCGCGCAGAAGACGCCCTCTTCGATTCCCATCCGCAAGGCCCCGCTCGCGCCTGACCGGAAACCACCAATCAGCCAATGGAGTGGAGATCGACAGTGCCCGAGGCATTTCTCCTTCAGTGGGGTCAATTGGTACAGGCCCCCGGCGCCGATCGCAGCACCGAGGAACACTTGAGGCGCAGCTTGCACGCTCGGAATCGCGCCGACGAGCGGTGCAACCAGACCCACGAGCACGTAGGCTCCGACTCCTACGGCGCCCCAGATCAGCAGATACCCCGCGACGAAGAGCGTCGCGAGCAGCGGCCACGCCCCTACCCGCCGCCGGGAGTACTGGGCATACACGAGTACGACCGGAGCGACGGAGGGGAACATCATCGCCGCCATCATGACGACCCACGTCGCGAGGAAGATCGCGAAGCTCTCGAAGTCCACACGAACCGACATCGTCATCGAGCCGGTGGTCTGAGCCGAAACGTATGCCCAACCGACGCCGGCAAGCGCCAGGAGCGCAACGAGCATGGAGAAAGCCGCGGCGGTCAATGCCAGACGCCCGAAGCGATCTTCGAAT
>Ga0209689_1000379_pt1 | contig 30107 bp, 25 predicted proteins | sample GraSoiAngelo_149_FD_187119 | JGI IMG/M metagenome (GOLD analysis project Ga0209689, IMG submission 187119) | Grasslands soil microbial communities from the Angelo Coastal Reserve, California, USA - 14_1009_09_30cm (SPAdes) (version 2) | ecosystem: Environmental > Terrestrial > Soil > Grasslands ... | reverse complement strand
CGCTGGCGGTGTTCATCTTCCTGCAGCGCTACTTCGTGCGCGGCATCACGAGCGGATCCGTCAAGGGCTAACGAAGTAACTGCGGAAGTGGGGTCCTCCCCATGTATGGGGAGGTGGCGCGCAGCGCCGGAGGGGCCCGGGTGACCTCTGGCTTTGACGTGGTCTTGATGACCACCCATGACATCGGCCGCCATCTCCACTGCTACGGCGTGAAGAGCGTCGTGAGCCCGAACCTGGACGCGCTCGCCGGGGCGGGCGTCAGGTTCGACATGGCCTTCGCGACCGCGCCACAGTGCAGCCCCAGCCGGGCCAGCCTCGCTACCGGTCTCTACCCCCACAACAACGGCGTCATGGGGCTCACCCACCACGGTTTCGATTGGGAGCTGGATGCGAGCGTGCCTCACGCCGCCGCGATCTTCGGCGCCGCCGGCTTCGAGACCCACCTCTTCGGCGGCCAGCACGTCACCCAGCATCCCGAACGCATTGGTTTCGCTCACCTCCACCGCGAGGCGGCTGCCGCGGGTGTCGAGGAGCTGCTCGAGAAAGCAGAGCGACGTCTGTACATCGAGATCAACTTCGAGGAGACCCATCGACCGTATCCGCCCGCGGGTGAACCTCCCGCCGGACTTGTGATCCCCGGCTATCTCCCTGACGGCCCGGAGGCGATCGAAGAGATGACCGCGGTGGAGCAGACGATCGCGACGATGGACAGCGCGGTCGGTCGCGTGCTGGCAGCCCTGGACAACGCCGGTCGCGCGGCGAATGCGCTGGTCGTGTTCACCACCGACCACGGCCTCGCGATGCCCCGCGCCAAGTGCACCCTCTACGACCCAGGCCTGGAGGTGGCGCTGATCGTGCGCTGGGCCGATGGCGGCATCGGAAGCGGCGTCACCAGCTCGGAGCTCGTGAGCAACATCGACGTCCTGCCCACGCTTCTCGAGGCGTGCGGGATCACGATTCCGGCCCACGTGCAAGGCCGGTCGCTGCTCCGGTCGGGGCGGGAGGCCATCTTCGCCGAGAAGACGTTCCACAGCTATTACGACCCGATGCGCTGCATCCGCACCCGAAGGCACAAGTACATCCGCAACTTCGAGACGGCTTTCGCGGTCGAGGTCCCGGGCGACGTCCAGCAGGGCGCGATCTTTCGCGCCAACCCGGCGCGGTACTCGGCCGACCGGCCGAGCACAGTCGAGCTGTACGACCTCGAGACCGACCCGCTCGAGGAGCACAACCTGGCGGGCAACCAGGGTCTCCACGACGTCGAGCGCGAGCTCAGCGCGCAGCTCTGGCGATGGATGCGCGAGACAAATGACCCGCTTCTGAAGGGCCCGGTCGCCTCACCGCGATATCGCCTCGCGATGGAGACCTAGGTCCGTCGTCGATCGATCCAGATGTCTTCGTCGACTCCCCATCCGGAGTCTCGCCCAACGCCGTTACGCTCCTGATCCTTGACGGAAACCAATATGCCCACTGACCAGGTGCGGTTGACGAGGACCGCGGTCGTCGCCATCGGGCTCACGTTCCTGCTGATGGGACTGATCGTTTCCGCCTACGGACCGCTGCTGGAGCACTTGACCCGTCGCTTCGGCGTGAGCCTCCCGGTGGCCGGCGCGACGATCAGCGTTCATTTCGCCGGCGGGCTGGTTGGCGTGCTGATCGCGATGCGGTCGATGGAGAGACTCCCCGCGCGCGTCACGGTGATGGCCGGGTCCGGCATCGCAAGCCTGGGCTGCGCGGCTGTCGCCGTCGCGTTCATCTGGCCCTTCTTCCTCGCCGCGATCTTCGTGATCGGGCTCGGCTTCGGCGCTCTCGTGCTCGCCCTGAACCAGCTTGTCGCCTACAGCGAGGGCCGGCGTAGAGCCGCCCTTCTGAGCGCCCTCAACAGCGCTTATTCGGCGGGTGCGGTGGCCGGCCCGGTCCTGGTGGTGGTCTTTGCGCGCGACCATTTCTCCCTGTTCTTCCTCGCCGCCGCGGCGGTCGCCCTGGCGCTGATCCTCGGCGCGGCCGGAATCGTGGGGCGGCTTCCGACCGCGACTGGCTCTCCGAGCCGGCCGGGGCTGCTCGTCTTCGTCTTCATCGTCGCCTTCACGCTCTATGTCGGTGTCGAGACCGGCACGGGAGGCTGGATGCCGTCCCACCTCGAGTCCGCGGGCCTGCGCTCGCAGGAGGCGGCAACGGCGACGTCAGGTTTCTTTCTTGCGATCGTCACCGGGCGCCTGCTGATGACGCTGATGCCCGCGCGAGTGCCTGAGCACGTGATCGTGATCGCGGGCGCGGGACTGGGTTCGGTTGCTTTGCTCGCGGCCTCGATCGGTGCCCTGGCGCCGTGGGCCTACATCGCGGCCGGGCTCGCGCTCGCTCCGATCTTTCCCACCGGCATCGTGTGGCTGGCCAAGCTCAGGCCGGGCGACTCGCGGGCAACCTCGTGGCTGTTCCCGGCCGCGTCAGTGGGCGGCATCGCCGGACCGGGGGCGATCGGGCTGGTGATCGCCGGCTTCGGGGTGGGCTGGACCCCGGTGGTCCTGGCCCTGGTCGGCGCCGGCATGTCCGCCGCTTTCTGGTCGGCGACCCGCCTCAGGTGACCCGCGTTTTCAAGTACCAGTCGCGCGGCGCGTTGCCACTCGATTTCACGGACTCGTTGTTGGACGGGACAGAGCCGGCGCACCAGGCGACGGCGTTGGCGATCACCCGCTGGACCTCCGGCTGGTGGTACGCGGGGAATTCCTGGTCGGCGGGAGCGAAGTAAAAGACGCGTCCCGCGCCGCGCGTGTAACAGCATCCGCTGCGAAACACCTCGCCTCCTTCATACGAGCTGATGAAGACGAGCTCGTCCGGAGGCGGGATGTCGAAGAACTCGCCATACATCTCCTGGTGCGGGATCACGATGGGCTGCGGCAGCCCCGCGGCGATGGGATGAGCCGGGTTCACCGACCAGATCACCTCGCGTTCGCCTCCAGGATCCGATCGCCAGCGCAGCGAGCAGCTGGTGCCCATGAGTCGCCTGAAGATCTTGGAGTAATGGCCCGAGTGCAGGACCACGATGCCCATGCCGTCGAGGACGCGCGCGTGCACGCGTTCGACGACAGCATCGTCAACCTTGTCGTGGGCGGCGTGGCCCCACCAGGTGAGCACGTCGGTCTGCGCCAGCGCCTCTTCGGTCAGGCCGTGCTCTGGCTCGTCGAGCGTGGCGACGCGAATCGTGACGTCGCCGCCCAGCTCCCGACGGATCCCATCCGCGATCGGGCGGTGCATGCCTTCGGGATAGATGCGCTTGACCGATTCTTCGCGCCGCTCGTGGACGTACTCGTTCCAGACGGTGACGCGGAGCGGGCGGCGGGCCGCCGTCAAATCGCGGCTGCTGCGCCGGTCGTTTTCCCGGTGGGATAGATCGTCACAGGCTCGCGCAGCGTAGCGGATTCGACCGCCGCGGCCATCAAGGCGATGGTGCCCAGGTTGTCGCGGCCCGAAGTCTCGGGCTCGCTGTGCGACCTGATCGCGCGCGCGAACTCGGTCAGCGTGCCCGACGTGCCGGTTCGCTGCAGTGGCGGCAGCGCCACCGTTCGCGGCGTACCGTTGCGCGGCCGGATCTCGACTCTGTCCTGGGTGACGTCACTGTCTGCCGCGCTCGTCCACACGACTTCCCCGTGCTCGAATTCCATGCTCCACTCCCCGGCCCATGGCGTGATCGGCCCGGCGCTGACCCAGCTGGCGCGATAGCTGACGACGACGCCGTCGAAGTTGATCGTGGCCACCGCGACGGACGGGCCGGTGAACGAGGTCCAGCCCGGGTTCCAGGCCTCGCAGAAGACGCGGTCGGGCTCGCGGCCGAGGATCAGCCGCAGCAGGTCGAAATGGTGGATGGACATGTCGACGAGCAGCGGCTGCTCTTCGAGGTGATGGCGGCCGCGACCGTTGGGGCCGGCCGTCGAGAAGCGACGAAAGTCGATCGAGACCTGGTGCAGCTTGCCGAGCTCCTCCTCGCGGACCAGGTCGGCGATGGCGCGTGGAGCGGGAAAGAAACGGTAGTTCTGGCTGACCATCAGGATCAGGTTTCGCACGGCTGCGGCATCCACCAGCTGTTCCGCCGCTTCCAGGCTGGGGGCGAACGGCTTCTCGACCAGGACGTGGAGCCCGGCGTCGAAAGCCGCGCGGATCACAGGCACGTGGCCCGGCAGGGCGGTGGTGTTGAGCAGCGCCTCCGGCTGGGTGGCGGCGATCGCTTCCTTCAGCGATTCGAAGCACCGGTCCGCAGGCACGCCGGCCTCCTCGCGGAGCGCATCCAGCGCGTAGGGGTCGGTGTCGACGTACGCGACGACGTCGATCTCGGAGATGTGCGGCAGCACCTGACGGGCCCAGTTGCGGCCGTGCGGGCCGAGGCCGACCTGCACCATGCGAATCGAATTCACGGCGATGAATGATGCCGGAGCCGCCGCGGAATTCATCCCGGTTACCAACGAGAATCACGACCAATGCGTTACCAGCCGGTCGCGGAAATTTCACCGCGCGAATACCAGGACGCCATCGTCTACGCAGAGGGCTGGCAATCGTGGAGCCCATTGCGCATGTGTCGATTCGGAGAGTCGTCGGACCGTGCCCCAAACGGGCGGGAACAGCTGGTCGGCTGGCGGCCCGGCAAGCCTGTACCCGAAGGGGTGATCCAGGCCGAGGGGGTGATGGCGGTCGCGCCCGCCGGCGGGCCGGCGCGGGCCTGGTTCGCTCCCGAGCCCAGCCGTGAGGTGCCGACACTTCGTCTGACGGCCCGTGGCGAGTTGTCCGCTGACGGCCGCGTCGAAGAGCTCCAGGCCGCCGACCTTGCGAGCGTGCTCGCCGCGGTGGGCGACCGCCTGAGCGCACCGAAGGTCGCCCCGATCGCGCCCGGCTGGTCCTCATGGTCCTGCTACTTCGACCGCGTCACCGAGGCCGACGTCGCCGAAAACGTGGAGGCGGCACTGCGACTTCAGCTGCCGATCGGAATCGTCCAGATCGACGACGGCTACCAAACCGCGGTCGGCGATTGGCTGGACGTGCGACCCACGTTTGGTTCGCTTCGCCGGGCCGCGGAGCGCGCCCGTGAGGCAGGCATGCTGCCGGGCATCTGGGTCGCGCCGTTCATGGTCGATCCTCGGAGCTCACTCGCGGCTGCGCACCCGGACTGGCTTGTACGGGATGCTGACGCGGGCCTGCACTGGGACCGGCTCATGCGGATCCTCGACGTGACGCATCCCGCGGCCGCCGAACACGTCGCCGGCGTGTTTCGGACGCTTGCCGATTGGGGCTTCGGCTACTTCAAGCTCGACTTCCTGTACGCGGGTGCGATCGCCGGCCTCGAGGCATATCGGACGGGCCTCGAGCTCATTCGAGCCGCAATCGGACCAACCTCGACCGTGCTCGCGTGCGGCGCGCCGCTGCTCCCCAGCATCGGCCTGTGCGACGCGATGCGCGTCGGTCCCGACGTGCTGCAGGAAACCCCGGACCCGCAGCCGGATGTCGAAACGCTGACCCGCGTTACCGGCATGCGCTCGTGGATGAATGGGCGCCTGTGGGTGAACGACCCCGACCACCTCGTCGCGCGACCGGAGATACGCGAGCGCGAGGCTTGGGCGTCGTATCTCGAGACCTACGGTGGGGTGGCGTTCTCGAGCGACCGGCTCACAGCGCTGGACGAGCGCGGCTTCGAGCTGACGCGCCGCGTGCTCGGGGGAGTCTAGGTCGACCCGCGCGAAATCAGGTGGACGGGGAGGAGGAGCTTGCGCGGAGCGACGGAGCCGGAGGTGATCATCTCGAGGAGCAAACGCATCGCCTGCTCGCCGGTTTCGTAAAACGGAATGTGGATCGTCGTCAGCGGAGGCACGGTGAAGGCGGCCATCTCGATGTCATCGCAACCGACGACGGCGCAGTCCTGTGGCACGCGCTTTCCTACGTCTCTCAGCGCGCTCAGGACGCCGATGGCCAGGTGATCGTTCTCCGCGAAGATCGCGCTGATCGCCGGCACGCGCTGCAGCAGCTCCACCGTCGCCGCCCCATCGCTGCCATCGGTCACGAGCAATTCATCGAACGGCAGACCCGCCTCCTCGAGCGCCTTCCGATATCCGCGCAGGCGGTCCTGGGTGACACGGCGCGCGCGCGGCCCGATCACGATTGCGATCGCGCGGTGTCCTTTGGCGACCAGGTGCCGCGTGGCCAGGAGTCCGGTCAGCTCGTCGTCCGAGCCAACCGTCGCGACTCCGCCGCCGGCAATGTGATGCAGGCTGACCACGGGCACGGTCTTGTCCAGGGCACGCGCGACCGCGCGGTCCTCCTCCATCTGCGGCGCGGCCAGGAGGATGCCGTCGACCCGTCTTTCCATCAGTGAGGGCAGCGCGTATTCGGTGCCGGAAACCTCCAGGTCGATGCTCGTCATCAGCACGCCATATCCCTGCCGGCGCGCCTCGCGTTCGGCGCCGACGATCAACCGGCTCAGGTTCTGGTCGCTGAAATCGCCGGCGAGGAGCCCGACCGTCCGCGTCCGCTGCATGACCAGGCTGCGGGCCTGCAGGTTCGGCACGTAGCCGAGGTCGCTGGCCACCTGATGGATGCGCGCCCGGGTCACCTCGGAGACGGTGCCGCCGCCGTTCAGCACCTTGCTCGTGGTCTGGAAGCTGACGCCGGCGCGGGCGGCGACGTCTTTGACCGAGACGTGCCTTGCCGGTTTGCGGGACGCCACGCTGGGGTTATTATGCGCGGGCAGCGAACGTTCGCCTAGTGATTTGGTTGGAGGCCGGATGGAACCCAGATCCGAGTATCCGCGGCCCAGGTTCCAGCGGCCCGACTGGATCAACCTGAACGGGGAGTGGGAGTTCGGCGCGGGCGACCGCCCGACCTTCGACCGCCGCATCAACGTGCCCTTCTGCCCCGAATCGAAACTCTCCGGGATTGCTGCCCTGCCCGGCGACATGGTCTGGTACCGGCGGCGCTTCGACGCGCCGGCCGGCGACTGCGTTCTGTTGCACTTCGGCGCGGTCGACTACCGCGCCACCGTCTGGGTCAACGACGTCGAGGTGGCTCGCCACGAGGGCGGGCACACGCCGTTCAGCGCCGACATCACAGAAGCTCTCAGGTCGCGCGACAACACCCTGGTCGTCCGCGCCGACGACCCGCTGACCGACAAGACCACGCCCAGAGGCAAACAGTTCTGGGGCGAGACGCCGGAGGGCATCTTCTACACGCCGACGACGGGGATCTGGCAGACGGTCTGGCTCGAGCCCTTGCCCGCGCTGCACATCGCCGGCCTGCGTTTGATGCCTGACCTGGAGGCGGGCGCGGTCGACTTCGAGGTGGCGGGGAACGGCGACGTCAAGCTCACCGTCACGCTGGACGGCGATGTCGTAGGCGGATGGTCGGGTGCCGCGGGGCGCGGCCGGATCGAATTGGAGACCGTCGCTCCGTGGCATCCCGACTCGCCAACGCTCTACGACGTCGAGGCGACGCTGCTCGACGGCGATGGCAAAGTCGTCGACCGCGTCCTGAGCTATTTCGGGTTGCGGAGCGTGGGCACGTCGGACGGCCGTGTCTGGCTGAACGGCGAGCCGCTCGTGCAGCGCCTCGTGCTCGACCAGGGCTACTTTCCCGACGGCCTGCTGACCGCGCCGAGCGATGATGCGCTGCGCGCCGACATCGAGGACGCCAAGGCGCTCGGCTTCAACGGCGCGAGGAAGCATCAGAAGGTCGAAGACCCGCGCTGGCTCTACTGGGCGGACCGGCTCGGCTTCCTGGTCTGGGATGAGATGCCGAGCTTCCAGGAGCACAGCGGCGAGGCGGAGCGGCGGCTGGCAGCGGAGTGGACCGAGGTCGTGCGACGCGATCGCGACCATCCGTGCGTGGTCGCGTGGGTGCCGGCCAACGAGAGCTTTGGCCTGGAGCACATCGAGCCGCCGGTCCGGTCCAGGTTTCTGGTCCGGCTGTACGACCTGACGCGCGAGCTCGATGGCTCCCGGCCCGTGGTGTCGAACGACGGCTGGGAGCACGCCGTGACCGACCTTTGCAACCTCCACGACTACTCCGGGCCGGACGATTTCGGACGGCGCTACCGCAGTCTCGAGTTGATCCTCGATGGCCAGGCCAGCGGGCACCGACCGTACGACCCCGGGTTCGCCTACCGGGGCGAGCCGCTCCTGGTCACCGAGTTCGGCGGCCTGAAGATGTCGGGGTCGGGTGGCTGGGGCTACGCCCAGGTCGGCGACCCCGGCCAGTTCTTGCAGGTCTATCGCGGCCTGATCGAAGGCCTGATGGAGCCGGGACCGGTCGAAGGCTTCTGCTACACGCAGCTGACCGACGTCGAGCAGGAGCAGAACGGACTGCTCACTTACGACCGCCGTCCCAAGCTCGATCCAGCCCTCGTAAAGCCGATCACGCAAACGGCCAAGCGCCGTTAAGAGTGATATAGTCCGCGACTGCTCGCGGACGTTCACCTTGGAGGGCATGTGGAACCAACCCGGCCGTCCGAGGCTGACGGCAGTCCGGACGGAAGCACCGAGGACGAGATCGACCGGCTGCTGGCCAAGCTCCTGGTGGAAAAGTTGCAGGTGAAGGTCGACCCACTGACGGGCGAGGTGCTGGACTCTGACGCGGGGGAGGACGGGCCGCCTCCAAGTCCGTAGGCAAAAATGCTGTCTTGACAGGTCGCCCGGCAGCGCATACGATCGCCTAAACCGATTTACTAAATCGGTTTATCGCCTGTCGGGGTCCCCGCGAAGTCGGAGACTTCGTGGGGTGACTTGGGGAGGGCGGATTGTTCAGATCTGGAGCCTGGTTGGGTGTCCCGGGTCACCATCGCTGACGTGGCCAGCGCGGCAGGCGTCTCGAAGACCGCGGTGTCCTTCGCCTTCAACAACCCTGAGCGCTTGGGCCAGGCCACGCTCGAGCGCGTGCTGGGTGTCGCCGAGGACCTCGGCTACACGCCGCATCCGGCCGCTCGAGCGCTCTCGATGCGCCGGAGCGGGACGATCGGGGTGCTGATCCCGCAGCGCCTGTCGACAGTTTTCGCCAACCCGTTCGTGAGCGAGCTGATCCAGGGCCTGGGCGAGCTCTGCGAGGAGCACGACCTGACGCTGCTGCTGGTGCCGCCCCTCAACGGGTCTCTCGAAGGTGCCATCCGCCAGGCTTCGGTCGACGGCTTCATCAGCCTCGGGCTGAGCCCCGACGACAGCGCGCTGGGCGTGCTGGACCGGATCGGGATCCCCACGGTGCTGGTCGACTCGGAGGATTCGCCGTCCCATCCGACCGTCAACGTGGACGACGGCGGCGGCGCCAGGGCGGCCGCGGCGCACCTCATCGGCCTCGGCCACCGGCAGCTGGCGATCCTGGTGCTGCCGCCGGCGCGGTCGCAGGTGCACAGCACGCCGACGGCCGAAAGGCGCCTCGCGGGCTACCGGGCCGCGATCACCGAAGCAGGCGTGCCGGCGCCGCATTCGGTCATCGCCGGCATCTCGGTCGCGGCCGGGGCCAGCGCCTTCGCGTCGCTGCCCAAAGGCAAGCGCCGCCCGACCGGCGTGCTCGCGATGAGCGATATGGCCGCGATCGGCGTCGTCACAGCCGCCCAGGCGAGCGGGCTGCGCGTTCCGGACGACATTTCGGTGGTCGGGTTCGATGACGTGCCCGCTTCCGCGTGGACCAACCCACCCCTGACGACGGTGCGCCAGCCGATCGTCGAGAAGGGGCGACTGGCGGCGCGTCTTCTGATCCAGCGTATGAAAGGCAAGCCGGTGGCATCTCCGGCGCCTCTCAAAACGAGCCTGGTCATCCGTGGTTCGACTGCACCGGCCACAAATTTAGATTTGCGGATTAAGAGGAGGTAAATAGAATGTTCACTGAGGGGCAGGGATGCGGGAGTCGCGTCCAGGTGGACTCTGATGAAGGGATAGGTAAAAGATGGCATCTGTAACTTACGACCACGTTGTCAAGCGGTACACCGCCGACCTCACCGTCGTCAAGGACTTCAACGTCGAGATCAAGGACAAGGAGTTCATGGTGCTGGTCGGCCCCTCCGGGTGTGGCAAGTCGACCGCGCTGCGCATGCTCGCCGGCCTGGAAGCGATCAGCGAGGGCAAAATCATGATCGGCGACCGGGTCGTGAACAACATCGCGGCCAAGGACCGCGACATCGCGATGGTGTTCCAGTCGTACGCCCTTTACCCGCACATGTCGGTCTACGACAACATGGCCTTCCCGCTTCAGATGCAGCACATGAAGAAGCAGGAGATCGACAAGCGCGTGCGCAACGCGTCGCGCATTCTCGGGCTCGACAACTTTCTCAAGCGCAAGCCCCGCGCACTGTCCGGCGGCCAGCGCCAGCGCGTCGCCCTGGGCCGCGCCATCGTTCGCAGCCCCAAGGTGTTCTTGCTCGACGAGCCGCTCTCCAACCTGGACGCGAAGCTCCGCGGCCAGACCCGCGTCGAGCTGCAAAAGCTGCACCGCGACCTCCAGACCACCTTCATCTATGTGACGCACGACCAGGTCGAGGCCATGACGATGGGCGACCGGATCGCGATCATGAACGCGGGCATCCTGCAGCAGGTCGGCACCCCGGGCGAGATCTACGACCACCCCGCGAACCTTTTCGTCGCCGGCTTCATCGGCACGCCGACGATGAACTTCGTACCCGCCACCGTCACCAACGGATCGGCGAAAGCTTCCGGCTTCGAGCTAAAGCTGCCCAAGGCCATCCCCGCAACGAAGGGCACGCTCGGGTTCCGTCCAGAAGCCGTGACCGACCGCGTGGTCGACGGCGCCCCGTCCTTCGAGATGAAGGTCGACGTCGTGGAGCGGCTGGGCTCTGACCAGTTCCTCTACGGGATGGTCGGCGGTGACCAGGTCACAGCCCGAGTCGATCCTCGGATGACTGTGGGTCCCGGCGACCGCGTCAAGCTCGGGCTGGACACGCGCTCGCTGCATTTCTTCGACGCCGAAAGCGAGCAAGCACTTCTCTAACAGCGTCCGGCGCTAGGGTTCCTTCGATTTGGGCGTAGAGCGCATCCGCGCTATTCAAGACTTCGATGCTGCGCGGGCGCGGGCATTTCGGCGTTCCCTGCGCACGGTCCTGACTGGCCGGGCCCAACGCCTGCGCTCGATCGAGCCGGTGCTGCGCGCGGCGGGGCTCGAGGGACGCTCTTCCGGTGGCGTGCTGGAGATCCCGGTCGACCGGATCGTCGGCTCCGTCGCGCCCGACGCCAAGACCGGCGACTTCGACCCGGGCTTCCTGCCTGTCAACCGGCGGATGCGGGAGCGCTGGACGCGCATCTACCAGGCGATGGTGGAAGGCGACGAGCTGCCCCCGATCGACGTCTACAAGGTCGATGACAACTACTACGTGATCGACGGCCATCATCGAGTCTCGGTGGCTCGCAACCTCGGCCGTCCGATGATCAACGCGCGTGTCATCAACGTCCGCACTCGCGCACCCCTGAGCCCGGACGTCGACCCCGCATCGCTGCTCCGGGCGGCGGAGTACGCAGCGTTCCTCGACATCACGCAGCTGCACCGCACGCGTCCGCAGGCTCGGCTCGAATGCAGCCGCCTCGGACGCTACGACGAGATCATGCAGCACATCGTCGGCCATCGCTATTTCCTGTCCCTCGAGCAGCATCGCGACGTCCCGCTGCAGGAGGCGGCCGCCAGCTGGTACGACCACGTGTACCACCCGATCGCGGAGGCCATCCGCAAGCACAAGGTCGTGGAGCAGCTTCACGGCTGGACCGAGGCCGACCTGTACGTGGAGATCACGCGGCGATGGCTCGAGTTGAGCAAGGAAGGCGAGCCGTCGGGTCCCGACCCCGCGGTCGACGCACTGCTCGCGGAAAACGCCAGGAGCTGGTGGCGCCGGCGGCGCAAGATCCAGATCAACCCGTGATCGGGATCATCTTCGGCCCGCCCGGCAGCGGCAAGGGGACGCAGGCCGCCAGGATCGAAGATGCGTTCCGGCTGAAGCACCTGTCGACGGGCGACATCCTGCGGGCCGAGGTCGCCCGCGGGACCCCGGTCGGCAAGGAGGTGGGGCGGATCATGGCCGCCGGCGACCTCGTCCCCGACGAGCTGATCGTCGACATCGTCCGCGGGCGCCTGCCCGAGGCGGAGGCCGGCGAGGGCGTCCTCCTCGACGGCTTTCCGCGCACGGTAGGCCAGGCCCAGGCGCTCGACAACATGCTGTCGGACGAGGGCCACAAGGTCGACTTCGTGGTCGCCCTCGACGTGCCCGAAGCCGAGCTGGTCGACCGCCTGCTGCACCGGGCGGAGGTGGAGGGCCGGGAAGACGACACCCGACAGGCGATCGAGGAGCGCATGCACGAGTACCACAAGCTCACCGAGGCGGTGCTCGACCACTACCGGCGCAAAGGTGTTCCGGTCCAGCTCGTCAGCGGCGTCGGTTCGCCAGACCAGGTTTTTGGGCGCATCAGGCGGGCCGTCGGCATATCCTCTGCGTAGCTGGGGAGCTATGAGATGACCGCCCGCAAAGCTCGCGAGTCCGACCTGGGCCAGGCCATGCGGCCGATCGATGACGAGCGCCCAGGCTGGAACGGCGACGGCCATGAGGTGATCGAGGTCGGGCCGCAGGTCGCCGAGCCGCGCGTCTCGAGCCCTTTCCCGCCCATCGCCGAGTACGCCTTCCTCTCCGACTGCGAGGTCAACTGCCTGATCGCGCCGAGCGGCCGCGTCGAGTGGATGTGCTTACCCCGGCCCGACAGCCCCAGCGTCTTCGCCGCGATGCTCGACCGGGCCGCGGGCAGCTTCCGGTTCGGGCCGAGCGGGGTGCAGGTGCCCGCCGGGCGCCGCTACCTTCCAGGAACGCTGGTCCTGGAGACCACCTGGCGGACGCGCACGGGCTGGCTCATCGTCCGCGACGCCATGTGCATCGGGCCCTGGTACCACAGCCAGCGCCGCTCGGGCACGTACCGTCGCCCGCCGTCCGACCACGAGGCGGAGCACATCCTGCTGCGGACAGCTCGCTGCGTGGTCGGCAGCGTGGAGCTGAGCCTCGACTGCCAGCCGGTCTTCGATTACGGGCGGACCGGCGCCAAGTGGGAGTACGCGGGGCAGGGCTACAACGAGGCGATCGCGAGCGGTGGTGAGGACGAGGTGCCGATCCGGCTCGTGACCGACCTTCGGGTTGGGTTCGAAGGCCCGGGCGCGCACGCGACCAAGGTGCTGCGGCAGGGCGAGCGCGCCTACGTCGCGATGGTGTGGCCTCGGTCACGCCACTCGACGGGCAAGGAGTACTGGGCCGAGCATCCGGCGCCGGCCAGCGTCGAAGAGGCGTTCGAGCGGGTCGAGCGGACGGCGGAGTTCTGGCGCGAGTGGATCAACCGGGGCGAATTTCCGGAGCACCCGTGGCAGAGCTACCTGCAGAGGAGTGCCCTGACCCTCAAAGGGCTCACGTACAGCCCGACCGGCGCGCTGCTCGCGGCGCCCACCACGTCGCTGCCGGAGACGATCGGCGGCGAACGCAACTGGGACTACCGCTACACGTGGATCCGCGACGGCACCTTCATGCTGTGGGGCCTCTACACGCTCGCTTTCGCGCGCGAGGCCAACGACTTCTTCTATTTCATCGCAGATGTCGCCGCGGGCAAGAAAGACCTGCAGATCATGTACGGCATCGGCGGCGAGCACGAGCTTTCCGAGAGGACCCTCGATCATCTGAGCGGATACGAAGCCTCGGAGCCCGTGCGCGTCGGCAACGCCGCGTTCAACCAGAAGCAGCACGACGTGTGGGGCGCGGTGCTCGACTCGGTCTACCTGCACACGAAGTCCCGCGACTATCTGCCCGAGGTCGTGTGGCCGATCCTCAAGCGCGCCGTCGAGTGCGCGATCGAGAACTGGAGGATGCCCGACCGAGGCATCTGGGAGGTGCGCGGGGAGCCGCAGCACTTCACCTCGTCGAAGCTGATGTGCTGGGTCGCGCTCGACCGCGGCGCGCGCCTCGCCGAGATGCACGGTGACCTCGTGCTCTCGAAGAAGTGGCAGGGGATCGCGGACGAGATCAAAGACGACATCTGCACGCACGGCGTCGACGGACGCGGTGTCTTCGTGCAGCACTATGGAGGAACCGCGCTGGACGCCTCCGTACTCCTGATCCCGCTGGTTCGGTTCCTGCCGCCGGACGACCCGCGCGTGAAAGCGACCGTGCTCGCCATCGCCGACGAGCTGACCGTCGACGGGATGGTGCTCCGCTACCGAACGGCAGAGACCGATGACGGACTGCGCGGCGAGGAGGGCACGTTCACGATCTGCTCCTTCTGGCTCGTGTCGGCGCTGTGCGAGATCGGCGAGCTCGACCGCGGACGTGAGCTGTGCGAGAAGCTGCTCTCCTACGCCAGCCCGCTGCAGCTGTATGCCGAAGAGATCGACCCCCGCAGCGGTCGCCACCTCGGCAACTTCCCGCAGGCCTTCTCGCACCTGGCGCTGATCAACGCGGTGATGCACGTCATCCACGCCGAGACGGGCATCACGAGCAAGTTCAGCGCAGGGATGGCCTCGCCGCAGCCCTAGCCGGGGCCGCAGACAACCAGGCTTTCGCAGGCGACCGATACCGGGATGCCCAGCGAGAGCGCCTCCGCGCCCGGATAGACGAGCTTCGCCGAGGCGATGGCGACGACGCGGCCGCGTGAGTCGATCACCGGCCCGCCGCTGTTGCCCGGGCTGATGGCCGCCGTGAACTGGAGGTAGTTGCTGCCTCCGAGGCTGCGGTATCCGGAGACGACGCCGATCGAGATGGTGCCGTCCAGTCCGAGGGGTGAGCCGACCGCCATCACGGTCGTGCCGAGCTTCGGCCGCTCCGCCGCGGGTGTGAGTGCGGGCAGGTGCTGCGCGACGTGGATCACCGCCAGGTCGTCGTTGCGGTCGACCCTGACGATGGTGCCGGTCGAGGTGTGGTCGCCCCGCCGCACCTGGACGGTCGCCGTCCCGTCGGACCACGTCTCCGCGACGACGTGAAAGTTGGTCACGATCTCCGAGCTGCTCGCGTCCGAGTGCGCGACCCAACCCGAGCCCAGGGAATCGCCCGCCTCGACGGTGACGACCGACGCCTCAGCGGCCGCGGCGACCGCCGACCAGTCGGTCTGCGTGGCGTCGAGTCTTGCCTGCAGCTCATGGACGGTGCGCTGCTGGGTCGCGAGCTGGCCACGGATCGACACTTCGGCGCGCCATTCATGGGCCAGGGCGGCTGCGGCGACGGTCAGGAGGACCGCCGCCGCCACGAATCTACTTGACGTGATTACCAAGCGCCACCTGCGCCTTGGCGATGTTCAGCATGGCCGCGTCGACCTTCCGTTCCCCGTCTTTGAACTTGTTGAGGTCGTCGGAGTCCATGGCCGAGATGACCTGTTGCGTAGCCGCGATGGCTGCGCTGAGCGCGTCGCCGAGATCCGCGTCCACGCCTGCCAGGTCGGAAGGGACCTTCGCGGTCTTGCGGTCCGACTGGAATGCCTGCAGGTCGTTGAGCAGGTCCTGGGACGAGGTCCGGCACGATCCGAAGTTGTTGCACGCGACGAAGTTCTGGTAGTCGAGCTGCACCTTGCCTGAATCGGTGGTGTAGAGCGTGACGTAGTCCGCCGTCAGCTTGCGCTTGGCGGCGTCCGCCTGGGCCGCGGTCAGCGTCGCCTGGGTGGCGGCGAGCTGGCGCTGCGTGGCGTCCCTCTGCTGGCTCGCCGTGTACGACGTGTACCCGAGCGTGCCCGTCGCAAAGAGAGCGACCACGCCGACGCTTGCCGAGGCAAGCCAGGTCGGCCGGCCGCGCTTGGCCTTGACCTCAGGCTGCGGCGCCGGCGCGACCGGGATCGGCAGCGTCGCGAGCTCCGCGACGTGACCATTCGTCGGCTCGACCGGCGCTTCGGTGATCGCCACGGCCGCGACGTATGCGAGTTCGGGGCTGATCGACATGGGGACCTTCCTCCTTCAACACGAGATGGCCGGCAACGCGGCCAAGGGTCGAGGGGATCCGGTCTCAGTCGCAGTCTCAGCGCAGTGTCGAAATCGGTCTCAAAAATCCTTGAGCGCTGGGGGTATGGTTGCCGCGGGTTGGGACGGTGAAAGTCCTGCGCAGGTTCGTGGACGATCCGGGGGCGGTCGACGCCGTCGTGATCGTCCTGGCCACCTGGTTCGTGCTGGGCGGATACGTGGCCGCATACGCGTACGTGCACGAGCCCGGGGTCGTCCTCGTGGGCCCCAGCAAGGCCGGCCTGACCACCGTGACCGCGGCCTGGTCCCTGCTCACCCTTTACCTCTTCGTCGTGTTTGCGCGCGGGCTGCGCGAGGGCAGGGTCTGGAATCGCGCCCTGCCGGATGGTCAGACCGGCACCTTCGCCGCCGCGCTCATCTTCGGTGCGGCATGGATCCTCGACCAGGCCTTCTGGTCGCCGGTGTTCGGCAGCAATGCCATCGGCCTCGACAGCCTCTTCACGCCGCCCCACCTGGTCGAGATCGCGGCGACCGCGATCATCGTCAGCGGGCCCCTGCGGGCCGCCGCGCGGCGGGGAGAGACTGTCGCCAGCCCCGTGACTCTCACGTCGGCGGCCCTGCTGCTGTCGGCGCTCACCTTCGCGACCCAGTTCGCTCATCCCTTGATCGATCCGTGGCCGGCCGGCGACTACGAGTTTCGCATCGCGGCGCAGACATGGATCGGCGAGAACATGGGCATGGCCGCGCTTCTGGCTCAGACCGCCATCCTGGCCGGCACCGGCCTCTTGCTCAACAGCGGCTTCAAGCTGCGACCCGGCTCGCTGACCTTCGTCTTCGCCTTGAACGGGATCCTCGTCTGCATCACGAAGGGTCACTTCTCACTGCTGCCGGCGCCGATCCTGGCCGGCATCGCCGCCGACGCGTGGGTGGCCTGGAGCGGACGGCGACCCGGCAAGCCGTCCGCCTCGCTGTGCGCGGTGATCGGCGGAACGTATGCCTTCGCCTACATGGCCGAGATCTCGCTGCTGCCCGGCGGGACGACCTGGGGGGCCTCGCTATGGGCGGGCGCGATCATCGCGTGCACGATGCTCAGCTGGCTGATGGGCCGCGTGCTGAGGGCAGGCCTGCCCGCGGCGGTGGTCGAGCCGTACGCCGTGTTCATGGACGCGCCGAGCGAGGAGCGCTGGACGCTCGATCCGGACCGGGCCGCGCGGGAGCACCTGGTCAGGGCCGCGCTCGACGACCTGGGGACCCCGGAGGCGCTGGGACGAAGTCCGCTGGCCCGCCTGCCCAGCGTGTCGAAAAGCGAGTCGGCCGCCGTCGAGCTGCGCGCGCTGCTGGTCGACGTCATCGGCGAGCTGGCGGCGTCGTCCTCGCCCCGAGACGCCGAGTCAGGCCACCTGCTGCTCGACTACTACGTGCGGCGGGTCGGCAGCCACGAGCTGATCATGGAGCGGCTCCACATGTCGCGGCCGACGTACTATCGCCGGCTCCATCACGGGTTCGAGCTGGTGGCCGACCGCATCGACCAGATCAGCGTCACGGGCTAACGGTCGAGGTCGCGCAGCGCGTCCATCTGCCGTTCGACGTCCGCGTCCGCGCCCAGCGTCTGATAGCGCGCGTCGATCGCGTCTGACCCGGCCGCGAAGCTGATCGCCTCCAGGTCGCCTTCCCGGACGAGGCGGTCGATCGCATTCGCACGGGCCTGCATCTCTTCGGTGGTCTGCTCGGCGCGGTGCAGCGTGGCGGTCAGGTCGGCGAAGTCCTGCGAGACGCCGGTCATCGCCTCGTTGATCCGGACCTGCGCCTCGGCGGCAGAAAAGCGCGCCTTGATCACTTCCTGGCGCGCCGCGAACGCCTCGATCTGACCGGAAAGGCGCTGCTCGATCATGGACAGGGCGCCCTCCTCCTTCTCGACCTCCGCCAGCTGGCGCTCGAGCGTCTGCAGCTCGTTGATCACCACCTGGCGCCGCTGGAGGGCGAGCCGCGCCATCGACTCGCGCCCCTGCTTGAGGTCCTGGCGGGCCTGCTCCTCCATGGCGGGCAGCTTGGCGCGGACCGATTCGGCCGCCGCGCGCAGGCGTTCCTTCGCGGCGGTGACCTCCTGGCCGGCCATCACGACCTGGTTGAGGAGCGCCCGCTGCTTCTGGTGTGAGGTGAGATGGGTCACCCGTGGATCGGCGGCTGGAGCGAGCGCGGCGGTCGCGCTCGCCTTCATCAGACGCGCGATGCGGTCGAGGATGCCCATCTCGTAGCGCCTTTCGATGCCCGCGCCAGCCGGTCGCGCTGGATGCGGAAGTAGTAGTTGCCGAGAAATCCCATTGCGGCGATGACGATCAACCGCATGACCAGGATCTTGTCCTCGTTGCCGAGGTCGAAAGGCACCGTCCCGGTGAGGACGCACGCGCCCGCGTACGCGACGATGGCGAAGACCGTGTACGCGACCTCGATCTTTCGGGTGAAGACAAGCGCGAAGGCGAAGACGACCGGCATGTACAGCACGTAGAACTGGTTGTTCAGTCCGTGCGAACCAGGCCACAGGACGACGATGGCCGTGATCAGCACGATGTCGATCACGCTGGCCACCGTGACGACGGTGCGATTGAGCGGGCTTCCCATCACGAAGCGGCCGTGCAGGAAGAAGTTGACGGCCATGAGGACGAGGAAGAAAGGCATCGTCTGGGTGAGCAGGGCGACGTTGGTCGACGTCCACAGGACGAGCGCGATGCCCGCCACGATGACGCTCCACCGCGCCCACATGATCACGGTCTGGCCGAAGAAGACGTCCTCCTCCTCCGCTTGCTTCGCGGTGCGGACTTCACGAGTGTTCGACATCGGGTTGACCTCCTGTTGAGGATTTCTGCTCGATCTCATCGAGCATTTCGGTGTGTCTGCGGATCGCCTCCGCACGCCGCTCGGCCTCGTGGCGGGCAAAGAGGTTGCCGCACACCGCGACGGCGGCGATGGTGAGCAGGCGGATGAACACCGCGGGGTATTCGTCCGTGGTGGCGGTGGCGAGGCTGATGACCCCGTACACGCCGACGACGAGGGCGGTGTAGCCGGCCGTCACCACGGTCGGAAACGCCACCGAGATGCCGACGACGGCGGCGAAGTAGAAGATGAACACCGGCGACGGATAGCCGCCCTGCACGAGGACGAGGGCGGTCACGACTGCTATGTCCGCGATGCTGGCTCCGTAGACGACGTTGTCGAGCGCGGGGCGGCCGCGCAGCAGCTGGACGTGGAGGTAGAAGTTGCCGAACGCCAGGGCGATGATCGCCGCCAGCTGGACCTGCAGCGTGAGCAGGTCCTTGGGGGTCCAGAACGAAAGCAGCAGGCCGGTGCCGATGAGGATCCACCGTGCCCAGACGAGGACGGTCTGTCCGGACGCGAGGTCCTCCGACCGGATGGTGCCGACGAATGAGTCGAGCCCGCGGCTCTTCTCGCTCGAGGTGGGTGCTGTCGGTGGGGTCAGGGATGCTTCGGGCTTTGGTGCCGGTTGGGCGACAGGCTTCCACTCTTGGGACACGCCGTCCCAGTACCACTTGCCGTCAGGCGACACGAGGTGGCTGCCGGGATTCCACTTGGTCGTGCTCATGACTTGCTCGCCACCTCGGACTTGATCTTCGCGAGCTGCTCGTCGATCTCCTTGGAGAGGGTGATGTGGAGCAGTTCGGCCTCCACGAAGTCGCCGCCACCGACCGCGGGAAACGCCCCAAGGTCGACCAGCGTGTCGATCGCCTTCGCGCGCGCCTGGAGCCGCTCGGCCTTCTCCTCGGCGCGGCCCACGGCCATGCCGAGCTCGGCGAGCTCGCCGGAGACGCCGGCGAGCGATTCCTTGAGCCTCACCTCCGCCTCGGCCGCGGTGTAGCGGGCCGAAACGACCTCGCGGTGGGTGCGGAACTGCTCGATGCGGACCTGGAGCGTGCGCTCCTGGCCGGCGAGGCGCTGCTTGTCGGCCTCGACCTCCGCGACCTGCTTGGTCAGTCCCTCCATCTCGTTGAGGGCGAGCTGCTTGCGCTCGAGGGCGACCCGCGCGAGGTCGTCGCGGCCTGCGGCGACGGCGCGGCGGGCCTGGTCGTCGAGGTGGGGGATGCGCGACTCGAGCCGCTGCGCCTGCTGCTCGAGCTGCTGCTTCGCGGTGGCGACGTCCACCAGGCCGCGGCGCAGGGTGATGAGCAGCTCCTGCTGCTGGTTGTAGGCGTAGTCGAGGACATGGCGCGGGTCCTCTGCCTGGTCGAGCGCGCTGCTCGCCTCGGTGTTGAGAAGCAACCTGATCCGCGTCCAGAGACTCATGGCGACCTCCTGGTCGAAAAATCCGGCGACGCTGCCGAGTCTCCACGCGGGCGCGTCTCACAAGCAGTCTCGAAACACTCTCAATTTCAGTCTCAGCCGGGCGTGAGACGGCACACTTGGTCTGTGGGCAGGTTCATCGAGGTCAGCCATCCGGTCGTGCCGGGCATGAAGACGTATCCGGGACTTCCGGAGCCGCAGGTCGAGATCGTGTTCGACTACGACGACTCGCGGGAGCGCTACCAGGGCAAGGCCGAGTTCCGGATTGCGTCCCTTCACCTTTGCGGCAACACCGGCACCTACGTCGATGCGCCAATTCACCGCTACCGAGGAGGGACCGACCTGGCCTCGCTATCGCTCGATCTACTCGCGGACCTGAGCTGCGTCGTCGTCGACGCCACGGATGCTGGCCGCACGATCGGACCCGACGCTTTCGCCGCCCTCGATCTGGCCGGTCGGGCCGTGCTGATCAGGACCGACTTCTCGCGCCATTGGGGCACGGAGGAGTACTTCGGCGCCAACCCGTTTGTCACCGGCGATGCGTGCGACGTGCTGCTGGCGCAGGGCGTGCGGTTCGTGGGCATCGATTCGCTCAACATCGACGACACCGCGGATCCTTCTCGGCCGGCGCATACCAAGCTGCTGGGTGCGGGCATTCCAATCTGCGAGCACATGACCAACCTCGCCGAGGTGCCTGCATCCGGCGGCCGGCTGCATGCGGTGCCGATCGCGTGGGTTGGAGGCGCAAGCTTCCCGGTCCGGGCCTATGTGATTGCCTGATACGTGCCCTTGGCGCAAAGTGCACTTATCCCGCGTGGCGGATCGGTGCGCTTTGCTCCAAGAGCACCTTTACAGGCTAGGTTGGCGCGCCTGTGGTCCTGCGCCACGCTTGGAGACGTGGCGCCTAGACCCCGAATCCCGCCTGAGCTCAAGCGACGACCCTTCTCTCTCGAGGAGGCACGGGCCGCGGGTCTCACCCGACGGGCACTTCAGGGCAGGTCATGGCGGCGAATCGGACGAGCTCTTTATGTCTGGCGAAAGCTCGAGGAGGATCCATGGCATCTCCTGGTCGCCTGGCGTCAGCTGCTGCCACCTGACGCTGTGTTCGCCGGATTTACAGCCGCATGGCTGCACCGCCTTGACGTTGATCCCTGCCACCCAATCGAAATCGTGGTCTCCCCGGGTTCCGGCGTCCGTTCACGCTCCGGGCTGATTGTTCGGCGCAGTCGGCTAGGTGAGGTGGTCAGCGTTCGCGGCTTGCGGGCGACCTCTGTGCAGCGAACATTCCACGACTTACGCCGACAACTGCCGCCCGTCGAATTCCTGGTCCTGGCCGACGCCGCCCTACGTTTGCACCTCGGCCTGTTTGACCATCTGGCGGCTCCTGCGGAGTCGCCTATGGAAACACGACTGCGATGGCTTCTCCTGCAGGCGGGCCTGCCGCGGCCGCAAGTCCAGACGGCTCTACACGACTCCGCGGCTCGATTCGTCGGTCGTGCAGACCTCTACTACCCTGAGGCGCGACTCGTGATCGAGTACGACGGCGTCAACCATCGCGACCGGCTTGTCGAAGACAACCGCCGCCAGAACTTACCGATCACTGCGGGATTTCAGGTCTTGCGATTTACCGCCGCGGACATCCACCAGAGACCAGGCGCGGTCGAGGGTCAGGTGCGACGGGCCCTTACCCGCGTTCGGGTTTCAGGAACAGGGCCCCTAGCGGCGGGATGGTCAGGGTGACGCTGTGCAGGTGGCCGTGCATGCCGACCGGCACCGCCTCCACGCCTCCCAGGTTGCCCTGCCCGCTTCCCCCATACATCGGGGCGTCGCTGTTCAGCACCTCGTTCCACCTGCCGGCCGCCGGGATGCCGATCTGGTAGTTGTGCCGCGGCACGGGGGTGAAATTGAACACGGCGACGAGGATGTCGGACGGATCGCTCGCCCGGCGGATCAGGCTCACCACGCTCTGCTCGGCGTCGGTCACGTCGATCCACGCGAAGCCCGCCGGGTCGAAGTCCATCTCGTGCAGCGCCTTCTCCTCGCGCAGGATGCGGTTCAGGTCACCGACCCACAGGCGGAGCCCTCCGTGCATCGGCTCGTCGAGCAGGTGCCAGTCAAGCGATTGCTCCACGTCCCACTCTTTCCACTGGCCGAACTCGCCGCCCATGAAGAGCAGCTTCTTGCCCGGCTGCGCGTACATCCATCCATAGAGCACCCGGAGGTTGGCGAACTTCTGCCAGTCGTCGCCGGGCATCTTCGACAGCAAAGAGCCCTTGCCGTGCACGACCTCGTCGTGCGACAGCGGCAGCATGAAGTTCTCGCCGAACGCGTAGAGCATCCGAAACGTCAGGTTGGAGTGATGGAACTTGCGGTGCACCGGCTCGCGCTCGAAGTAGTACAGCGTGTCGTGCATCCAGCCCATGTCCCACTTCATGCCGAAGCCCAGCCCGCCGACATAAGTAGGACGCGACACCAAAGGCCACGCCGTCGATTCCTCGGCGATCGTCTGGGTGTCGCCCTGCTCCTTGTAGACCTCGATGTTGAACCGCCTGAGGAAATCGACGGCCTCCAGGTTTTCGCGGCCGCCGAACTTGTTCGGGATCCATTCGCCCTGCTTGCGCGAGTAATCCAGGTAGAGCATCGACGCGACCGCATCGACGCGAAGGCCGTCCGCGTGGTAGCGGTCGAGCCAGCACAGCGCGCTGCTCAGGAGGAATCCGCGCACCTCGTTGCGGCCGTAGTTGAAGATCGAGCTGCCCCAGTCGGGATGCACCCCCAGCCGCGGGTCGGCGTGCTCGAACAGGTGGGTGCCGTCGAAGTTCTGCAGGCCGAACTCGTCCGCCGGAAAGTGGCTGGGCACCCAGTCCAGCACCACGCCGATGCCGTTCTGGTGCAGGTAGTCGACCAGGAACATGAAGTCCTGCGGGGTGCCGTAACGCGAAGTGGGAGCGAAGTAGCCCGTGACCTGGTAGCCCCACGACTCGTACAGCGGGTGCTCCATCACCGGCATGAACTCGACGTGCGTGAACCCCATCCGGCTCACGTAGTCCGCGAGCCGCGGTGCGAGCTCGCGATAGGACAGCCAGCGGTTGTCCTCCTCCGGCACCCGCATCCACGAGCCCAGGTGCATCTCGTAGACCGACCACGGCGCGCTCCGGTGGTTGACGTTGCGCCGGTTCTCCATCCAGCCGTCGTCGCCCCAGTCGTAGGCCAGGTCCCACACGACCGAGGCCTGCCGCGGCGGCGCCTCCGAATAAACCGCGAACGGGTCGGCCTTGTCCAGGCCGTTGCGAGTCACGCGCGAGTGGACGTAGTACTTGTACAGGGCGCCGTGCCGGACGGTCGGGATGAAGCCCTCCCAGATCCCCGACTGCTCGCGTGGGTACAGGCCGTTGGCGTTCTTGTCCCAGTTGTTGAAGTCTCCGATCACGCTCACGGCGTCGGCGTTGGGCGCCCAGACCGCGAAGTACGTGCCCTCGGGGTCGTGCGACAGATGCGCGCCCAGCTTGTCGAAGAGGTGGCCGTGCGTCCCCTCGTTGAAGAGGTGCAGGTCGAAGGGGCTGAGCAGCGAGCGGGCGATCACGGCGCGGGCGTCACGAGATCCAGGATCCCACGGAGGGGGATGCGCACCCAGTCTGGCCGCAAGTTCAACTCGTAACGCAGCTCGTACAGGGCCTTCTCGAGCAGCATGGTGGTGAGCTGCAATTCCAGATCCTCCTGGTTTTGGGGCACCCACGAAGCGCTACCGGCTGTCCCGAGATAACTCTTCAAGAACACGGCGGACACCGAATCCACCCAGAACCGCGCCCACGCCTGCAGCTCAGGCAGGCGCTCGGCCGGAACCTGCTGCGAGAACATCGCCGCCTGGCAGGCGTAGGAGAACGAGCGCAGCATGCCCGCCACGTCGCGCATCGCCAGGCGCTTCAGCCGCCGCTCGTAGAGCGATCGGGTCGGCTCGCCCTCAAAGTCGATGATCACGAAATCGTGGCCGGTGTACAGCACCTGCCCGAGGTGATAGTCGCCGTGGACGCGAATCCTGGTCGTGTTCAGGCGGCGCGCGAGAAACGATTTCAGGATATACGCGATCCGAGACTCGAGCTCGAGCACCTTGCGCCCTTCCTCGCGCGTGTCGGCGGGCAGCTTGTTCAGCTGCGTGCGCAGCAGGTCGGTGGCGCGCATGGACAGCCCGCTCAGCGATTGGTAGATGGAACGCTGGTCCAGCGGCGTGATCCGCTCCGGCGCGAAGGCCGGGTCGGCGGGGTCGGAGGAGAGCGCCGCGTGCAGCTCGGCCGTGCGGCGTCCGAGCAGCCGGGCGGAATCGAGGTAGCCGCCGATCGCCCTGGTCGCGATCTCCCCGGGCTCTAACTTACTGGCCTCGATCACGCTCCGCGCCGGGTGCGGCGGCTGCACGCCCACCAGCTCCGGGGCGCTGAAGAAGTGGGCGACGGTGTTCAGCGTGTACTGCCACGCGTCGCCCTGGTTGGGCACGTATCCCTGGAGGATCGCGATGCTGATCGGCTCGCCCTTGGCGCGGCGATATTCGAGGCTGCCGGCGAGCGGCGCGGTCTGGCTGAAGTTCGTCTTCTCGGTCAGGAACCGGCCCACCTCGAGCTCCGGGTTCACGCCCTCCTCCAGGCGCCGGAAGACTTTCAGCATCAGCCGCTCGCCGAAGATCACCGAGTTGTTGCTCTGCTCGGCGACCGAGAGCTGCGCCTCCAGCCGAATCGTCTCCGGGCCGCGCAGGCGCGCAAACGCGCGCGTGGTCGAGCCGACCAGCGTGCCCGTGCCGCCGGCGGCACGGCGGCGCCGCGCGATCGCGCCGAGGATGGCCTCCGCGAAGTTCGGCGGGCCGAGTGCGTCATAGAGCAAACCGCGCGCTTCCTCGCCGGCGTTGCGAACCCAGGCGATGGCGGACTGCGGCCACCGCTCGAGGATGTGCGGCGCCTCGGCCGCGTTCGCGTATGCGAGGGGCAGCATGTAAGTGTCCGGGTCGCCTTCCGCGTAGCCGATCACGACCGAGGTCAGGTACGAGTTGCCCTCCGCGCCCGGGACGCTGACCACGTCGGTGATCGTCGCCGTCTTCATCCGGCGGGCCTTGCCCGCGAACCAGCGCCGCCGCGGGATGTAGCCGAGGAGCACCGCCTCGAGGGACTCCTTGGCGGCGCCGACCAGCGCCGCCTCCCAACCCCCCGCGACCCGCACCTCTGGCATGGCCGCCGCTGCCTGCGCGCCGTCGCTCTGGATGGTCGGCGTCGCGCGCGGCTGCATGGCGAACCAGTAGAAGGCGTGCGGGCCCATGGTGAGGAAGTAAGGGTTGTCGCCGATCACCGGCATCTCGTTGCTGCTGAACAGCTCGACCGGCACGAGTCCCTTCCACTTGCTGAGGTCCAGCTCGACCGCCTGCAGGAAACGGGACAGGTTGGCGATGCAGAGAATCTGCTCCGACTCGTATTTGCGGACGTAGGCCAGCACCTTCCGGTTTTCCGGACGCAGCAGCTCGAGCGTGCCGCGGCCGAATGCGCGGTGCCGCTTGCGCAGCGCGATGAGCCGCTTCGTCCAGGAGTAGATGGAGTGCGGGTTGCCCTGCTGGGCCTCGACGTTGACCGTCTCGTAGTGGTACTCCGGGTCGGTGATCACGGGCAGGTAGAGCCGCTGCCGGTTCGCGCGCGAGAAGCCCGCGTTCCGGTCGGCGCTCCACTGCATCGGGGTGCGCACGCCGTTGCGGTCGCCGAGGAAGATGTTGTCGCCCATGCCGATCTCGTCGCCGTAGTACAGGACAGGCGTTCCGGGCAGCGAGAACAGCAGGCCGTTCATCAGCTCGATGCGGCGCCGGTCGTTGCCCAGGAGCGGCGCGAGGCGCCGCCGGATGCCGAGGTTCAGCCTCGCGAGGCGATCCTGCGTGTAGGCGCGGTACATGTAGTCGCGCTCCTCGTCGGTGACCATCTCGAGCGTCAGCTCGTCGTGGTTGCGCAGGAACAGGGCCCACTGGGAGGTGTCCGGGATGCTCGGCGTCTGGGCCAGGATGTCGACGATGGGGAAGCGGTCCTCCATGCGGATCGACATGAACAGGCGCGGCATGAGCGGGAAGTGAAAGGACATCTGACACTCGTCGCCCTGGCCGAAATACGCGACTGCATCCTCGGGCCACTGGTTGGCCTCGGCGAGCAGCATCCGGTTGCGGTATCCGGCGTCGACGTGCTGCCGGAGCTCGCGCAGGAACCCGTGTGTCTCAGGCAGGTTCTCGCCGTTCGTGCCCTCGCGCTCGTACAGGTAGGGGACGGCGTCGAGGCGGACGCCGTCGACACCCATGTCCATCCAGAAGTCGAGGGCCTTGAAGAGCGCCTCTTTGACCTTCGGGTTGTCGAAGTTGAGGTCTGGCTGATGGGAGTAGAACCGGTGCCAGTAATACGCGTTGGCGACGTGGTCCCAGGTCCAGTTCGAAGTCTCGAAGTCCTTGAAGATGATTCGCGCGTCCTGGTACTTCTGGTTCGTCTCGCTCCATACGTAGAAGTCGCGCTGCGGGCTGCCCGGCCGCGCGCGCCGCGCGCGCTGGAACCACGGGTGCTGGTCCGATGTGTGGTTGCAAACGAGCTCGTTGATGACGCGGATGCCTCTGCGGTGCGCCTCCCTGACGAGCTGATTGACGTCGCCAAGCGTGCCGAACATCGGGTTGACGTTGTTGTAGTCGGCGATGTCGTAGCCGTCGTCGCGCAGGGGCGAGGGATAGAACGGCAGCAGCCAGAGCGCGCTGACGCCGAGGTCCTGCAGGTAGGGCAGCTTCTCGATCAGGCCGCGGAAATCGCCGCTGCCGTCGGCGTCGCTGTCCATGAACGCGCGCACGTGCAGCTCATAGATGAGCGCGTCCTTGTACCAGAGAGGGTCGTCCTCGAGGTGGAGCGGCTCGATCTTCCTGCGGCGTGAGGCGGATGTCGCGATCACAGGAAGTACTCGAAGTCGTGCTCGCTGCGGACGCGGCGGCGGAAGCGGAAGACCTGGCCCGGCAGCGAGTGAGGGTTGATCTCGACGAAGTTCCGCGGCCCGTTCCAGAGATATCGCGCGCCGCTGATCAGCTCGTGCGCCTGGAAGGGCCGGTCGCGTTCGATGCCCAGCTCCTCGAGCGGCAGGTTGACCATGCCTCGCTGCACGTGGTGCGGGTCGACGTTGACCACGGTCAGGACCACATTGGCATTGTCAGGCGTGCTCTTGGAGTACGCGAGGAGCTGGTCGTTCTCGGTCGGGTGGAAGCGCAGGCCGCGGTCGGTCTGGAGGGCTTCGTTTTCGCGGCGGATCCGGTTGACGATCGTGATCAGCTCGCGAAGGCTGTTGGGGTCGTCACGCTTCCAGGCCCGCACCTGGTACTTCTCCGAGTCGAGGTATTCCTCCGACCCCTGCTCACGGGGGCGGCCCTCCATCAGCTCGAACGCCGGGCCGTAAATGCCGTAGCTCGCGCCCAGCGTCGCGGCCAGGATGAGGCGGGCCTGGAAGGCGGGACGGCCGCCGGACTGCAGGTACTCGGTGAGGATGTCCGGCGTGTTGGGCCACAGGTTCGGCCGGAAGAACTCACGGACCGGCGGCTGCGCCAGCTCCGTGAAGTACTGGTACAGCTCGTAGGCGGTGTTGCGCCACGCGAAGTACGTGTACGACTGGCTGAATCCGGCTTTGGCCAGGCGATACATGACCTTGGGTCGGGTGAACGCCTCGGCGAGCAGGATCGAGTCGGGATGGCTGCGCTTGAGCTCGCCGATGAGCCACTCCCAAAATGCGAAGGGCTTGGTATGCGGGTTGTCGACGCGAAAGATGCGGACGCCCTGGTCGGCCCAGAACAGCACGATCGACAGCAGCTCCTGCCACAGCTCTTTCCAGTGCTCGGTTTCGAAGTCGAAAGGATAGATGTCCTCGTACTTCTTGGGCGGATTCTCCGCGTACTGGATCGAGCCGTCGGGGCGGTGCCGGAACCATTCCGGGTGCTCGCGCGTGTAGGGATGATCGGGGGAGCACTGGAAGGCGATGTCCAGCGCCACGTCCAGGCCCTGGCCGGTCGCGGCCCGGACCAGGTGGCGGAAGTCTTCCAGGGTTCCGAGCTCCGGGTGCACGGCTTTGTGGCCGCCTTCCTCTGATCCGATCGCCCATGGGCTGCCCGGCTCACCTTTGGCCGCCGGCTTGTTGTTGGCGCCCTTGCGGTGGGTTTTGCCGATGGGGTGGATGGGGGGCAGATAGAGGACGTCGAAGCCCATCCGGGCGATGTCGGGCAGGAGCCGCTCGACGTCTTTGAAGGTGCCAACCGACCGGGGAAAGAGCTCGTACCAGGTGCTGAACCGCGCCTTGACCGGCTCCACGACGACTTCGACCTCACGTGCGTAGGTGGTGGCAAAAGTCCTGTCGGCGTAGCGGCGCATCAGGGCGCTGAGCTCGCCGTCCGGTTTGGTCGCGCCGCCGGCGCGAAGCGACTTCGAAAGCGTCTTCAGGCGCGCGGCGTCGGCGGCGCTGCCATCGGCGCGAGCGGCAGCCTCTTCTACCATCCGCGCCCCAGCCTCCAGCTCGACCGTGACGTCCTGCCCGGCCTGGACGCGCTTGGCGAGCTGGCGGCTCCACGTTTCGAAGTGGTCGACCCAGCCTTCGACGGTGAACGCGTAGCGGCCCAGCTCGGTGACCGGGAACTCGCCGCGCCAGCGGTCGTTGACCAGCTGGGTCATCGGCGCCTCGATCCAGTCCGGCCCCTCCGTCGCCTTCGGCCCCTCCGGCGCCTTCGGACCACCCCTCGGCTGCGCCGAGGGGACCCCGGTAGGTGTGGGGAGGAGTCTGTATTTCAGCATTGCCGCCAGGCTGTCGTGGCCGTCCCCGAAGACGTCCGCCTCGACGGTGACCGTCTCCCCGAGCGCGCGCTTGGCGGGGAACCGCCCTGCGTCGATCTCCGGCATGACCCCTTCGATGACCACCCGCTGGCGACCATCGACCGCGATCGGGGCGGCCTTGGCGGGGGCGTCGGGAGTTCGGTCGACGCGCCTCCTCACCGGTGCCCGGGCCACAGATCAAATCGTGCCATGATTCGAGCCGGTGCTGAAATCCATCGATCCGGCCACGGGCCGGGAGCTGGCCTCGTTCCCCGAGGCCGACGAAGCCGCCATCGAGACGGCTGTCGCGCGCGCGTGGGCCACGCGCCACGCCTGGCGCGAGGCCGGTCTGGGCATGCGGGCGTCGCTCATGCGTTCGGTCGCCGGCGTGCTGCGGACCGACAAGTCGCGCTACGCGGCCCTGCTCACCTCCGAGATGGGCAAGCCGATCGTCGAGGCCGAGGCGGAGATCGAGAAGTGCGCCTGGACGGCGAGCTGGATGGCCGAGAACGGCGAGCGCCTGCTGGCCGACGAGCCTGTCGAGAGCACCGCCACCGAGAGCTACGTTCGGTTCCAGCCGCTCGGGGTGATCCTGGCCGTCATGCCGTGGAACTTCCCCTTCTGGCAGGCCTTCCGGGCCGGGCTCCCCGCGCTGACAGCGGGCAACGTGATGCTGCTGAAGCACTCCTCCAACGTGCCGCAGTCGGCGCTCGCCATCGAGGAGGTTTTCCGCGAGGCCGGCGTGCCCGAAGGCGTGTTCCAGACGCTGCTCATCGGGTCGGGCGCGGTCGACCGCCTCATCTCCGACCACCGCGTGGCCGGCGTCACGCTGACCGGCTCGGAAAAGGCGGGATCGCTGGTCGCGGAGTCCGCCGGCAGGTCGCTGAAGAAGACCGTGCTCGAGCTCGGCGGCTCCGACCCGTTCATCGTGCTGGCCGACGCCGACCTCAAGACCGCCGCGACGGTGGCGTGCCGGGCGCGCAACCAGAACAACGGGCAGAGCTGCATCGCCGCCAAGCGATTCATCGTCGAGGAGCCGGTGGCGGATGAGTTCGA
>Ga0209689_1000377_pt1 | contig 30239 bp, 27 predicted proteins | sample GraSoiAngelo_149_FD_187119 | JGI IMG/M metagenome (GOLD analysis project Ga0209689, IMG submission 187119) | Grasslands soil microbial communities from the Angelo Coastal Reserve, California, USA - 14_1009_09_30cm (SPAdes) (version 2) | ecosystem: Environmental > Terrestrial > Soil > Grasslands ... | reverse complement strand
CGATGTGCGACAGGCCGAGCAGATAGCACACGATCGACGACACCGACGAGCCGCGCCCGCGGCCGGGCAGCAGGTTGGCGTGCGCCCGCCGGCTGCCGCTGCGCACGTCCGCCGCCACTTCCCGGGCCAGGTCGAACAGGTCGTGATAGACAAGGAAGAATCCGCTGAGTCGATGGTGTTCGATGAGTGTCAGCTCTTGCTCGAGGCGCCGCTGGGCGCTTTCCCGGTGCGTTGAGCCCGGCGCATAGAGCTGCTCCAGCTTTGCCCTGCACAGTTCGGCCAGAGCACGTGGGGCGGGGGTGAGGTCAGCCCCCCGAAAATCGGGGAAGGTGTACCCCAGGTCGCGCGTCAGGTCGAAGGCCCTGCAGCGTTCGGCGAGCGCGGCCGTATTGGCGACAGCATCGGGACAGTCACGGAACAGCTCCTCGACTTCGTCCGGCGGCCGCAGGAAGAACTCGCTGTTCGCATGGCGCACGCTGTGAGAGCCGTCCAGCGTGGTGCGGTGCCGGATCGCTACCAGCGCGTCGTGCAGCCGGTGCCGCTCGCGCTTGTGGTAATGAACGTTGCACGACGCCACGACGCCAAGTTGCACGGAGTCGGCGAGGTCTTTCAGTGCCATCGTGAGCGCGCGATCTCCGCGGACGTAATTGCGCTGCAGTTCTACGAAGAATCGTTCCGGGCCGAACACCGCACGGCACCGCTCGGCGAAGCGGCGGGCCGCGGCCGGGCCGTCGCGCCGGAGCACGGCAGGCAGCAGTCCGTTCCGGCATCCCGACAGCACGAGGAGCCCGGCATGCCGGGCTTCGAGCGAGGCGAAGTCGAGCCGCGGGTCGCGCCGGTCTTCCCGGCCCAGATGCGCCTCTGTGATCAACCGGCAGAGGTTCGCGTAGCCCTCGGGCGTCTCGGCGAGAAGCGTCACGTGAGAATCGTCCAGCAGCGTCAGCTCCGCGCCGGTGATGGCCTGCAGGCCGAGTTTCTGGGATTCTTGCGCGAACGCCATGGAGCCGTACAGCCCGTCGTGGTCGGTGAGGGCGAGCGCGGGGTAGCCGAGCTGCGACGCCGTGAGCGCCAGCTGCTCGGGGAGCGAAGCGCCGTCGAGAAACGAAAAGGCCGAGTGGCAGTGGAGCTCGATATACATAGAATGCGGAATGCGGAATGCGGAATGGAAGCGCGGGCTTCGATTGCGTACTCCGTGTTCCAACATTATGTCGGCATCTGCTCGAACCATTCTCCGGTTACCAGGTCCTCCAACAACACGACCCGCCCGCCACCTTCGAGAATCACCTCCACATATCGCCGCACAATAGGCACCCGCCACCATTCATCATCGATCCGCCACGTCTCACCGATCGACTCAACACGTTTACCATTTCCCGTTTCCCGTGTAACGACAATCGGCACTCCCCGTTCATCCAGCTCGACCTCAACCCGCTGTTGAACATTGAGGGCTCGTAATCTGTCTGCTCCATTTCGCATTCCGAATTTCGCATTCCGCATTTTTTCAGGTGTCAAAGTCGATCAACGCGTACCGCCGCTCGGGGAGACGGGACCAGGGTTGCACTTCGATGACGTGGTAGAGCAACGAGCGCTTGAGCCGGAGCTTGATCTCCTGGGCGGCGGTGCGGAGCGCGCGGCGCCGCCCGGCGCGCGCCGCGGCATGCGCGTCGCGCGCGAACAGCTGCAGCTCGGCGGTGCCGGGTGCGAACGCGGTGAACTCGACGACCAGCCGCTCCACCGCGCCAGCGGGCGGTGACCGCTCGAGCTGCGTCTTGAGCGGTGCCGCGATGCGCTCCCGATCCGCGGACGGGTCCTTGAGCGTCGCCTCCACCAGCCACGACGCGCCGTGCTCGAGCTCGGCGCGCGCCCGCACCACCTGCACCCGCCACCCACTGCGGCGCGGATCGCGCAGCGCGCGCTCGATCAGCTGGTCGAGCGCGTGCACCAGCAGCTCCCGCTCGCCGACGGCCGTAAAGAACATGAGCGCGGCGACGATCGGCTCCGGCGCGACCCGCCCCACCACCCGCTCGGCGATCCGCCCCGCCGCGAGCCGCCACAGCCGCCGGCCGGCGCGGCCGAACTGCGATACGACCGCTTCCTCCGGTAGCGCGGCGAGCGCGCCCAGCGTCCTGACGCCGAGCTGGCGCAGGCGCCGATGCGTGTCGGAGTCGAGCGGCAGCGCGGCGAGCGGCTGGGCGGCGAGAAACTTCGCCTCCCCTCCCACCAGTACGATCACCGCCTCTCCCGGTCGCGCGCGCGTGGCCGCCACCCAGGAGACGAACTTCCCGCGGCCCCACCCCACCCGAAACGCGGAACGCGAAAGTGGGAACGCGGAACAGGCGAGCGGGCCTTCTCCATCTGTTCCGCGTTCCGCGTTCCGCATTCCGCGTTTTATCGCTTCAACGATCTTCTCGGGCGCACCGTACAGCCCTTCCAATCCGTCAGTTCCTATGTATGCCAGCCCCAGCTCCGCCGGCTCGATCACCGGACTCACCTGGCCAAGCGCCGCGAGCAGGCGGGAGAACTGCGCGTCGTAATGCACCGGGTCGGGTTCGCACAGCTTGAGCGCGGGACAGAGCCCGATCGCCTGGCTCACCGTCATCCCCGGCTTCACCCCGGCGTGCCGGGCGAGCGGCGACACCTGCCACACCCGGCGGGTATCGTCGGGCCCCACCAGCGCCACCGGGAGCGACGCGAGCTCGGGTTGCCGGGCGGTCTCGCAGCGCAGCGGGAACAGCGGAATCCAGCAGCACGCGGCGCCATCGCTCGTCAGATGGGGTGTCCGGGTCATTGGCCAGGTCGACAATGGGACCCGAATATATCCCGAAGTTTGAGTTGGCCGCAAGGTGGTTCCTGGACAGATAACCTATTGATAGATTTTGACTTCTATGGCAGTCCGCAATCACCCAGGTCTGTTCGATGACATCAGCGCGCTCCCACCGCCGTCCCCCGAGCTGGTAGCACTCGGCAGTCGCATCCCCGCGAGCATCAAGTTCGGCACGTCCACCTGGACCTACGACGGCTGGACCGGCGACGTGTACCATCGCGCCTACCGCGGTGCCCAGCCTGCCCGCCGGCTCGAGGAGTACGCACGCTATCCGCTGTTCCGCACCGTGGGGATCGATAGCGCGTTTTACGAGCCCCCGTCCGAGGAGGTGCTCGCGGCCTACGCGCGGGCGCTGCCCGCCGGCTTTCCGTGTGTGAGCAAGGTGTGGGACCGTATCACCGCCCGGCGCTTCAACCAGGACGGTCGCTGGGGCAACCTCGCCGGCCTGCGGAACCCCGACTTCTTGAATGCTCCGCTCTTCCAGGAAGCGGTGCTCAGGCCGTACGCCCGCGCGTTCTCGGACCACGCGGGCGTATTCGTATTCGAGTTTCAGGCGATGCGGGGAAAGGACCTGCCGACGCCGGCGCAGTGGGCGGATGAGCTCGACGGGTTCCTGCGGCAGCTGCCGCGTGACTTCCGCTACGCCGTGGAGCTGCGGAACGCGGAGCTCCTGACCGATGCCCACGGCGCCGTGTTGGCACGCCACGGCGTGGCCCACGTGTTCAATTCCTGGAACGAGATGCCGGCGGTCGGCGAGCAGCTGGAGCTGCCCTGGACGTTTCCCGCCGGGTTCACCGTGGCGCGCGGGCTGCTCCGCCCCGGGCGGGCGTATGCCGACGCGGTGAAGCTGTTCGAGCCCTATGACCGGATCCGCGATCCGCAGCCCGAAGTGCGCCACGATCTGCTGCGCCTCGTGGCCGAAGTGTTGCGGCGCCGCATCGAGGCGCTGATCCTGGTGAACAACCGGCTGGAGGGAAACGCCCCGGGGACCATCCGGGCGCTCGCGGCCGCCCTGACCGGCGATCAGGCGTGACCCGCCGGGCCGCGCGGGGTGCTTGCGACGTTTCGCAACTCGTGCTACGGTATCACTGTGTAACCGCCGCAGAACCGCACAAACTGCACGGCCGCTGAGCGGCACGTGAGACCCGGCCGCCGGGGCGTTCCGACCCTTCCCGTCGCCCTGCTGCGTGACGCCGTTGCGCGCGAGACCGCCCGACTCTCGCTGCGGCGCGCCGCTCGCGAGATGTCCATCAGCCCCAACGGCCTGCGCAACTTCCTGAGCGGCTCGGCTCCGCGCAGTGCCACCCGCGCCAAGCTCGAGCGCTGGCTCGCCGATCAGGGCCGCACGTCGCGACCTCCCAACGTCGGTCAGCTCGTCCGCCTGCTGAACGAGTTGTCCGGCGACCTCGCGCCACAGCAAACCGGCCAATTGGGGCGTGATATCGCCCGGCTCCTGGCCGAGGCGTACGAGGCGCGGCGGCTCTCGCCCCCCCGCTGGGTGCAGGATCTGGTGCGCCAGTATCGGTCGAGCCGAAGCAAATCCGCGGGAGAAGTCGCTTGAGGTGACCACTTCTGGGGTCTTGCTTCCCCGGGGCACGAGGATATATCTACAGTGTTCAGTTTGTGCAGTTTCTCAGCACGGCGGGAGTGACCGCGTATGACAGGTGCCGGTTGAGCCGGGCCGGTGCGCACCGCTCCAGCAGCAGCACACGGCTTCCTGCGGCGCGCCCCAGCCTACCCGCGCTGCCCGTGCCCCTGCTGCGGGACGTGATTGCGCGTGAAACCGCGCGCCATTCGATGCGCCGCATAGCCCGCGAGATCGCGATGAGCCCGAACGGGTTGCGCGACTTCCTGCAGGGTGCGACCCCGCGCGGTCCCACTCGCGCCAAGCTCGAGCAGTGGCTCGCCGGCCGCGGCCGGGTCACGCGTCTCCCCAACATCGGACAGTTCGTGCGCCTCCTGAACGAGCTCTCGAGCGACCTGTCGGCGCGGCAGACCATGCAGATGGGACGGGAGGTGGCCGGGTTGCTCGTGGAGTCGTACGAGGCCCGCGGTCTCCGGTCCCCGCCCTGGGTGCTGGAGTTGCGCCGTCACTACGAGTCACGCGGGCATTCGGCCAGCGATGTCGCCTGACGCGTCGTGGCGCGATTGCAACGCCCCGTTAATTGTGCTATATGACATGAGCTGTTTGTGCAGTTGGTCTCTTGAGGCGGTGTGACGATGGCAGGGAGCCGTGCAAGGCAGGTGCGCTCCAAACGGCCACGATCTCGCAAGGCCTCCGGGATCGTCGCGCTGGTCGAGCAGCTCAGCTCTGGCCTCGGCAGCCACGACGGCGTGGTTGTGGGCCGGGGCCTCGCGCGGCTGCTGGCGGAAGCGTACGCGACGCGCGGGCGCTCGGTCCCGGCCTGGGTCGAGCAGCTCATGGCCTATTACGGGAACAAGCGGACGTCGTAAGCGGCAACCGTCACACGCCGAGCGTTCCCTGCGCCGGCGGTAACCGGTTCGTATAACGATCCCGCATCCCCGCGTTCTCAGGAAACCCGAAGCGACGTTGCAGCCGCCGGATGCGCCGGCCGAGCGCGGCCGCGTAGGGCCGCGGCGCACCGCTCGCGCGCGCGTAGGCGCGCCGATACCGCTCGCTCAAGTGGGGGAAGTGCGCGTCCAGCACCGGTAGAAACCGGTCGCGCACCGCCGCATAGAGCCGCAACGGGCCGGCGTGAACGAAGCGAGCGCCGGCCTCCCGGGCCGCCTGGAAGAGCGCTTCCAGGTGGGGAACGTCGTCCGTGATCCCCGGGAGGACCGGCGCCACGATCAGCCCCGCCTCGATGCCCGCCGCCGTGAGGCGCCGGAGCGCCCGCAGCCGCGCCACCGGCATTGGCGAGCGCGCCTCGAGCCGTCTGATGATCCCAACGTCCACGGTCGTGAGCGACACGTGCACTTGGAGATCGCTCCGCTCTCCGATCCGCTGCAGCACGTCGATGTCGCGGGCCACGAGCGGGCTCTTCGTGATGATGCCGACGTTCAACCCCTCGCACCGCGCCAGCCGCTCGAGCACCTGGCGCGTCACGCGGAAGCGCCGCTCGCCCGGTTGATACGGATCGGTCGCGGTGCCGATGACAATCGGAGCGGTCGGACCGGCGGTCCGAAAGTACCGCTGCAGATCACGCTCGAGCGCGCCGAGCAGGCCTTCCTTTACGAAGATGCGCCGCTCGAACGCTTCCCAGCCGTGCGCGCCACGAAAGTCCCGAAACTCAGGCCCCGAGAGCCGGCCGGCAGCGTGCGCCCGCTCCACCACGTAGCGGTGCGCGTAGCGCGCGTAACAGTAGCTGCAGCCGAACTCGCAGCCGACGTACGGATTGAGCGACCAGAAATCCACGCCCGTTTGCTGCGGCGAGTTGAGCACCGAGCGGGCCGTCAGGGATACGAACCGGGTGCCGCGCAGCCGCTCGTCGAGGACGGCCGGGGCGGACGGATGGACCGGCGGACTGACGGTCTGTAACAGCGGGAGCTGGGGAGGGCGGACCGGCCGTCCGCCTGTCCGCCCGTCCGCCTGCCCGTCGTCTCTCATCCGCATCGCGCCCAGCCGCACTGCACGCACAGCAGGCACCCGGACTGGCGCACGGTGCCCGCCCCGCAGTCGGGGCAGGTGGTGCGCTCGGGCGGAGGGCTGACTTCGGTGTTTGTTCGGGTCATGAATCGGCAATATGATCGCCCGGCAATCTTACGGCAAGAGGCCGGAGCCATTAGTCTAAGCCGATGGAAAACAAGCGGATAGCATTCCAGGGGGAGCCGGGCGCCTACTCCGAGGAAGCGCTCTTTCTGCTCGAGCCGCACGCGCAGTCGCAGCCGTATCGGGAGTTCCGCGACGTCGCCCAGGCGGTGCTCGAGGGTCGTGCCGACTTGGGTCTCCTGCCGATCGAAAACTCGTTGGTCGGCTCGATCGCCACGAACTTCGACCTCATCGCCGAGTCGGGTCTCGCGATCGTGGGCGAGGTGGTGAGTTCGGTGCACCACTGCCTGCTCGGTCTGGCGGGCGCGTCGCACGATTCGCTGCGGCGCGTGTTGTCGCATCCGGTGGCCCTGGCGCAATGCGAGCGCTTCCTGCGCGGACTGGCGGGCGTGGAGGTGGTGGCGTTCTACGACACGGCGGGCGCGGCAGCAGAAGTGGCGCGGCAGCGCGACCCCGGGCTCGCCGCGATCGCAGGTGCGCTGGCGGGCAGGCGCTACGGGCTAACGATCATGGCGGAGCGCATCGAAGACGAGCCGCACAACCGGACGCGCTTCCTGCTGGTCGCGCCGGAGCCGGGGTCGCCGCCGCCGGGCGTGCCGGCGAAGACGACGCTGCTGCTCAAGCTGCCGCACCGGCCGGGCACGTTGGCGCGCGCGCTCGCGCCGCTCGCCGCGGCCGGGCTCAACCTGACCAAGCTCGAGAGCCGTCCCGACCGCACCACGCCGTGGGAATATCTCTTCTATCTGGACATCGAAGCGCGGGCGGCGGACCCTGCCATGGCGGGCGCCATCCGCGATCTCGAAGGGCAGGGCGCGGTGGTGATCGTGCTGGGCGACTACCCCCGCTTCACGCCGCGCGCCTGACCATCGCGCGCCACGCGAAGTACACCGGCACGCCGATCAACACCAGGCCGAGGCCCAGGAAACTGTAGGTGCGCGTGGCGTCCTGAGTCAGGAGGTCCACGGCGATCACCCCGGTCGCGATCACGTACAGGGCGGGGAGCCAGGGATATCCCGGAGTGCGGACCGGTCGCTCCGCCGCCGGTCGCTTGACGCGCAGCGCGAACAGTCCCACCGCGGTCAACATGTAGAACACCAGCGCGGCGAAGATGACGAAGTTCAGGAGCTGGGTGTACGTGCCCGACAGGCAGAGCACGCTCGTCCATACGGCCTGGACGACCAGCGCCACGGCGGGCGTCTTGTAGCGCGGGTGCAGCACGCCCGCGGACTTGAAGAACAGGTCGTCGCGCGCCATGGCGTAGTACACGCGCGCGCCCGACAGGATGAGGCCGTTGTTGCAGCCGAACGTCGAGATCATGATGGCAGCAGCCATGAGCTTGAGTCCCGGTTGCCCGAGGATCGCCTGGAGCGCCGCCGTGCCGACCCGGTCCTGGGGCGCGGTCGCGATGGCGGCGGCCGGCAGCACGCTCAGGTAGGCGACGTTCGCGAGCAGGTACAGCACCGTCACGATCAACACGCCGGCTCCCATCGCGACCGGCAGGTCCCGCTCGGGATGGGTCAGCTCGCTCCCGGCGAAGCCGACGTTGTTCCAGGCGTCCATCGAGAACAGCGACCCCACCATGGCGGCGCCCACGGTGCCCAGTCCGACGGCGACGCCGCCGGTGGCCCAGAAGTTGCCGCCGAAGTTCGCCGCGATCGCATCGGCGTGTCGTCCGACGGTGAGTCCGAGCAGGATCAGCGCCGCGAGCGCGGCGGTCTTGACGGCCGTGAGCGACGTTTGAATCATGGCCGCCGTGCGCACGCCGCGCAGGTTGATCCAGGTGAGCAGTGCCACGGACAGGACGGCGAGCAGGCGCTGGGGCGAGAGCCCCACGGCGACGTCGCCGATCGGCTGGGGAAAGTGGACCGTGGAGCCGAGGAACACCGCGGGCGAGAGGCCGGGCCAGAACACCGCCGTGAACCTCGCGAACGCCACGGCGACGGCGGCGATGGTGCCGGTCTGGATCACGACGAACAGCGTCCAGCCGTACAGGTAGCCGAATAGCGGCGAGATCCCCTCGCGCAGGTACACGTACTGCCCGCCCGCCTTGGGGAACATGGCCGCGAGCTCCCCGTACGACAGCGCGCCCATCAGCGTGACCACGCCCGAGGCGGCCCAGACGACCAGCAGCAGGCCGGGCGCGTGCACTTCGCGCAGGATCTCCGCGGAAACGATGAAGATGCCCGAGCCGATCATCGACCCGACGACCAGCGCGGTGGCGTCGAGTCGGGAGATCGCCTTGACGAAGTCGACTTGCGGCTGCTGCGTGGTAGCCATTGGCGAGGTAACCTAGTGGCTCCCGCAAGGGCCCGCTATGTTGGGTGGCGAAGAACTCCCCTCACACGAGAGACACTGCCGTGCGCCTGTTGCCCCGGGAAGAGGAATTCTTCGACCTGTTCGTGGCGGTGGCCACGCGGAACAAGGAGGCGGCGCAGCACCTGCGCGATCTGTTCGCCGGCCCGCTCGAGCGCCGCGTCGGTCACGTCGAGGCGATCAAACGGCTCGAGCACGAAGCCGACCAGGTCACCCACGAAGTGGTGAACCGGCTGGACCGCACCTTCATCACGCCGCTCGATCGCGAAGACATCCACCAGCTCGCCTCCGACCTGGACGACGTGATGGACGTGATCGACGGGATCGCGCGTCGCTCCCAGATCTTCCACCTGGGCGTCGCGCCGCAGGGGGTGAACCAGCTCACCGAGGTGATCCAGCGCATGGTGGCCGTGCTCGCCGAGGGCGTCGGCCGCCTGAAGAAAGGCGACGACGTCATGCGCTTCTGCGTCGAAGCGAAGAAGCTCGAGGAAGAGGGCGATGCGATCTACCACGAAGCCCTCGGCCGTATGTTCGAGACCGAGCGGGACGCGCTCGAAGTGATCAAGTGGAAGGAGATCTACGACAACCTCGAGCGCACGCTCGACGAGTCGGAGGACGTCGCGAACGACCTCGAGTCCATCACGATCAAGCACGCGTGATGCACGCGTCCGCCTGGTTCGTCGTCGCCATCGTCGGTGTCGCGCTGTGCTTCGATTTCATCAACGGTTTTCACGACGCGGCGAACTCCATCGCCACCGTCGTGTCGACGCGGGTCCTGTCGCCGTTCGCCGCCGTCGTGTGGGCCGCGGCTTTCAACTTCCTCGCGGTGTTCTTGTTCGGAACCGCCGTGGCCAAGACGATGGGCCAGGGGCTCGTGGACCTGGCCGCGGTAGACGCCACCGTCATCTTGGCGGGGCTCGGCGGCGCCATCATCTGGGACATCATCACCTGGTGGCTCGGGCTGCCCACGTCTTCTTCGCACGCCCTGATCGGCGGCTACGCGGGCGCCGCCGTGGCGAAGGCTGGCTTCACGGCGCTGCTGTTGCCCGGCAAATGGATCCCGACCCTCGTCTTCATCGTGCTGGCGCCGCTGATGGGCCTGGTGCTGGCGCTGGCGCTGACGGTGGCCTTGTCGTGGGGGCTGCGACGCTCACTCCCGCGCGGGGTGGACCGCGTGTTTCGCGTGCTGCAGATCGGCTCGGCGGCCGCGTACTCGCTCGGGCACGGATCCAACGACGCGCAAAAAACCATGGGCATCATCGTCGGCCTGCTGGTGGCGGAGCAGCGGCTGTTCGGGACCGGGGCCATCGCGGCGTCCCCCCTGCACCTCACCGATCCCAACACCGTGCCCGCGTGGGTGGTGGTGGCGTGCGGCGCGGCGATGGGGTTGGGCACTGTGACCGGCGGCTGGCGCATCGTCAAGACCATGGGTCAGCGTCTCACCAAGCTCACGCCATTCGGCGGCTTCTGCGCCGAGGCGAGCGGCGCGATCACGCTGTTCATCGCGTCGCACTTCGGCATCCCGGTCAGCACGACGCACACGATCACCGGCGCCATTTCGGGCGTGGGCGCGGCGCACCGCCTCTCGGCCGTCCGCTGGGGCGTCGCGGGGCGGATCGTGTGGGCGTGGATCCTCACGATCCCCGCGTCGGCGGGGATCGCGGGATTGACCTACGTCGTGCTGCGGGCGCTGGTCTAGCCCGCTTCAGGGCTGAGCGTTGGCCAGCTCAGTGACCGCCGCGGCGAGGGTGCGCACCTTGGCCGCATCGGCGGCGCCCGCGACGTCACCGCCCAGTTGTGTCGCCAGCCGCGCCAACGCGTCCCGCCGCTCGCGCCCGGAGAGCTTTTGCGCGCCCGCGAGCGCCTGCCGCACGGCTGCGACCCGCTCGGGGGCCAACCCGTTGGACCGCGCCAATTGGTCCACGTATGCGGCCGCCACCACGAAGCTCGGCGGCCAGACGATGCGCGGCTGGTCCTGGGTGTTGAAGTACTCCCAGTGCACCAGCTTGGCGGCCTCGATCTCGTTGTTCGAGAGGAACCCGCTCGGCGCGAGGTCCAACACATCGAGTCCGCGCGCGATCTCGGAGCTGTAGATGTGGCCGTTGTACCAGTACGCCGACCACGATCCCCCGCCGACGGGGTTGGTACCGTCCATCGGGCCGCGATCGAAGAACGCGATCTCCGTGGGATGCGCCGCGTCGGTCCAGTCGAACACGGAGATGCCGCCCTGGTACCACGCCTGCACCATGATGTCCCGCCCGGGGATCGGAATGAGCGAGCCGTTGTGGGCGACGCAGTTCTCGAGCTCGGTCTGCGGCGCCGGCAGCTTGTAGTAGCTGCGGAACGTCATTCGCTTATCGTCCAGCGTGAAGATCGCGTCGGCGCCCCACTCGCGCTTGTCGGTCGCGCGGCACTTGGGTGCGCCGCCGCCGCCCCATTCGTCGGAGAAGAGCAGCTTGGTGCCGTCGTTGTTGAACGTCGCCGAGTGCCAGTAGGAGAAGTTCGAATCTGACACCGCCCCGATCCGCCTGGGGTGCGCCACGTCGTGGATGTCGAGCAGCAGCCCGTAGCCGGCGCACGCTCCGCCCGCCAGCCCGATCGCCGGGTACGCGGTAATGTCGTGGCACTGCTCGGGTCCCGGGCGGGCCGTGTTCGGCGTCCCCGGCTTGGGCGCGCCCACGATCACGTCGACGATGCCCTGGATCGCGGCGCGCAGCGCCGCGCTGTCGGCGGCGGTGGGCGCCCCGGTCCCGTGGCGCGCCTTGACGACGCTGTCGAGCATCGGATTGATGAAGCCCGGTCCCAGCACGTATTCCAGGCCGTTCACCGCGGCGGTGTAGCCGCCCTTGGCGCGCGCGTCGGCGGCCGCCTTGGTCGCCCGGGCGACGTCTTCCGGTGCCTCGGCGTGCGTCGGGGGCGCGGTGAGCGAATCGAAGATGCGAGGCGAGCTCACGATCGCCGCCTGCTGCGGGGCGGCGAGCGGCACCTTGATGACCTCGATCCGGAAGCGGGCGCTGTTGGGGTTCGAGTCTGGAGTGGCAGCGACACAGCCTGCGAGCTCGGTGGGCGAGCGCACCGGCGCGGCCCCGGAGATGTAGACGTAGACGTTCGCCGGGTCGTTGGGATCGGTCACCACGGAGTGCGTGTGCGAGCCGCGGCACGTCTGCACGTTGGCGATGTACTTCGGATTCGCGATGTCGGAGATGTCGAAGATCCGGAGTCCGCGCAGCCGCTCGGTACTGACCGAGTCGTGCACTCCCTGGATGCCACAGTCGAGACGACCCCCCATCCCCTCCCCGGACACGAACAGCAGGTTCTGGTATACCGACACGTCACTCTGCGACGCGGGACAGAGATATCCGACCTTGAGCGTCGGCGCCGCGGGGTTCGTAACGTCCCACACCTGGAACCCGTTGTAATTACCCTGAATCACATAGTTCCGGGAAAATGCGAGGTCGGAGTTGGTGACGCCCAGGAACTTCTCCGACGAAGGCCGGTTCGCGACCAGTCGCAGATTCCACGCCGCTTGCGCCGCCGGGGCCACTTCGAGCGCGCGGCGGTTGGCACTGTCGATGCGCACGGCGCCGGCGCGCAGGCCCACCCGTGGGTCCGGACTGGGAGGGACCGTCGACAGGTTCGCACCGCCCGACGAGGCGCACGCGGTGAGAGAGAGGCCTCCGATGACATGAGCGAGTGCGCACAGTCGACGTTTCATGGCACGATCCGGTGAGGGTGAATGGGCTAGGGTGCTGCGACGAGGAAATTGGCGAGCATGCGCTGCATGCGCTCTATCTCCGTGGTCTGGTCGGCGAACACGTTGGCGGCGAAGCGGAACGCCGGCTCTTCCTCGCCCGCCCCGCGCGAGCCGAACAGCTGATTGACCATGGTGATGGCCCCCTGGTGATGCCGGATCATGTCCTGCAGGAACAGCCGGTCGAATTCCGGGCCGCGGGCGTGGTCCAGCCGCTCGAGCTGTGCGGCGGTCAACATCCCCGGCATCAGCATCGAGGAGTCCATCGCCGGCATCATCATGTGTGCTGCATCGGGTGAGTCGGCTTGGGCGACAGGTTCATGACGGTCGTCGAGCCAGCGCCGCATGAGCACCATCTCGTCACGCTGGCCCACCACGATCCGCTCGCACAGCGCGCGCATGGCGGGGCTCGCTCCGTGCGTGGGCGCCCAGCGGGCCATCAGCACCGCCTGCGCGTGGTGTTGGATCATGCCGGACATGAAGTGCACGTCGGCCGCCGTGTACGGTGCCGCGCCCTGCGCAGCGAGCTGCGCGAGGGGGCCGACGCACGCCACCGCGACGCAGGCGACCCATGTGCGTTTCGTAGCGCTACGCTCCCCGATGCGGGTGATGCGAAATATGGATAGCCCGAATACGGCGGTTGCGCGAGTGCGGTTTCTGACAGCGTTCTGACAGGGACTCACAGTCCCAACGCCTCCACCACCGCCTGCGCGATCGCGGCGTCCTGAACGCCCACGCCCGTCAGGTCCGCCACAGTGATCTCGTCCGGGCGCTCCCGCCCGGGACGCCGGCCCGCCGCGAGATCCCCGAGCTCAGCGTAAACCCGCTTGCGGGTCATGACTCCGGCCGCGACGGCGTGGTGCAGGTTGCCGTAGCGCTCCGTCTGAAACACGCGATCGGCCACGAGCTTGTCGGCGCGCGCCAGCAACGCGGGCTCGAGCTCGATCTTCTCGGGGCTCCCGGTCCCCACCGAGGTGACGTGCGTCCCGGGCGCCACCCAGGAGGCCATGATCAACGGCTTCGTGCTGGCGGTCGCGGTCACGATCACTCGGGCTTCGCGCACCGCGCTCTCGAGGGCGGGCGCGATGCGCGTCTCCACCACTTGCGCAAGCTCGCGGGCGAGCTGCCCGGCACGCTCGGGCGTGCGATTCCACAGCGTGAGCCGGGCGAGCGGCATCTGCGCCACCATGGCGCGCGCCGTGAGCCGGGCGAGGGCTCCCGCACCCACGAGCAGGGCCTCGTGCGCGTCCCTGGGCGCGAGATACTTGAGCGTGAGCGCCACGGCTGCGGCCGTGCGGAAGTCCGTGAGATAACCGTGCTCTTCGAGCAGCACCGCCGGCACCCCCGTGCCGGCGTCGAGCAGTAGGAACAGGCCGTCGCCGGACGGCAGGCCGCGGGCGCGGTTCTCGTAAAAGCCCGTCGCCACCTTGAGGACGATGTGGCGCGCGCCCTTGAGATGTGCCCCTTTCACGTGCACTTCCGCCCGCTCCGCCGGGAGCTCCACCACCATCGGGTCGGGGAGCACCGCCTCCCCCAATGCGAGCGAGCGGAAACCCCGCTCCACCGCGCCGACCGCCACGGCGAACGAGACCTTGTCCCGGAACGCCTCGAGCGGCACGACCCGCATGTCAGTCGGTGAACACGCGCTTCAGGCCCCGCTCCGTCTCCGCGAGCGCCGCCTCGAAGTGGTGGACCTCCTCGCCGAATCCGAATCGGATGTGGTGCGGCAGGCCGAAATGGTCCCCCGGCACGAGCAGCACGCTGTGCTCGGCCCGCATCCGCTCCACCAGATCGAGCGCGCTGATCCCCTGCCGGTACTTCACCAGGCAGATCGCTCCCGCCTGCGGCGGGTTCCAGCTGAAGGTGTCACCGAAGCGCTTCAGCCACCGCTCGATGACCGGGTAGTTGGACCGCAGGATTGCGCGCGTGCGCTCGAGCACTTTTTCGCGCACTCGCGGCTCGAGCGCGACGGCGGCGAGGTGATCGCTCGCGCCCGCCGGCCCGATAGTCGTGTAGTCGTGGCGGGCCCACGCCTCGACGGAGAACCCCGGCGGCCCCAGCACCCAACCGATGCGCAGGCCCGGCAGGCCGTACGCCTTCGACAGCCCGTTCACGACGATCACGCGCTCGTAGCTACCCCAGAGCGACGCGGTCGTGGTCCCATCGCGCTCCGCGCCCTGGTAGACCTCGTCCGCCAGGAGCCAGGCGCCGACTTGGGCGGCGCGCTCCACAATGAGGCGTCGCATGCCGTCCGAGAGCACGTGGCCAGTCGGGTTGTGAGGGTTCGTGACGACGACGAGCTTTGTGCCCGGCGCGATCGCGCTGCGGACTTCGTCGGCGCTCGGCTCCCACCCGGCCTCGGCGCGCAGCGTGAAGCCCCGGACCCGGGCGCCGAAGTTCTGGGCCAGCCCCCACGTCTGCAGGTAGTTCGGGAGCATGACGGCGACCTGGTCGCCCGGCTCGATCAGCCGCCAGCACACCACGAAATTCGCCTCCGCGCTGCCGCTCGTGACGAGGATCTGCTCGGGCGATACGCTCGCGTAGAGCGCGGCGATCCGGCTCCGCAACAGGTCGGTGCCGTTCGACTGGCTGTAGCCGAGCCGCACGTCGAGCAGGGGCTCCCGCGAGGCTCCCGCGAGGTCGAGCAGCTCGCGGATCGAGAGCGGATGCACTCCCGACTCGGAGAGGTTGTAGCGCACCCGGTTCTCCCAGGTGCTCTGCCAGCGTTCCAGCTCGAAGGGAACGAACCGCAAGGGTCCTCCGGTGTCAGTCGTCAGCCGTCAGTAAACTGAGGTCTCGCGGTGTTTCCAGCCAGTAATCGGGCTCGAGATCCGCCAGGTGGGCGCGGTCGAACGGTCCCCACAGGGCGGCGGCGGTCTTGACCCCTGCCGCGCGACCGCACACCAGATCGTGGCGCGAGTCACCGATGAACACGGCTCCGCTCGCCGGCGCGCCCAGCCGCTCGAGCGCCAGGCGCACCGGCTCGGGATCGGGCTTGGGATGGGTGACGTCGTCCGCGCCCACGACCACATCGAACGCGTCCTCGAGTGACGCGCGCACCAGCCCCCGCATCGCCCCGCTCCGCATCTTGCTCGTCACGAGGCCCAGCCGGCGGCCCCCCCGCTTCAAGGCCCGCACCGCCTCGACGACACCTTCGTACGGACGGACCATCTCGTCGTGGTGGGCCAGATTGTACGCGCGGTAGGTCGCGACCATCGCTTCGATCTCGGCCGGGTCCTCGGTAAAGCGCCGGAACTGCACCCACAGCGGCGTGCCCAGCCCCTCCATCCACACGTCGTCGGCGGGCTCCTCTCCCCGATGGGTCCGCAGTGTGTGGCGGTAGGAGCGGAGGATGAGCTCGATCGAGTCGATGAGCGTGCCGTCCAGGTCGAACAGGAACGTGGTGAGCGCCACGCCAGAAGGTAACTTTGGGAACCCTGAAACCGCATGCACAACTTCGAGACCGTTCTCGCCCTGCTCGTGGGCGTCACCTTCTTGGCGCTGGTGGCGCGTCGCCTCGACGTCCCTACGCCCGCTCTGCTCGTGGTGGGGGGGCTGCTGGTCGCGCTGCTCCCCGGATTGCCGGTGGTGCAGTTCGATCCGCAGCTCGTCTTTCTCGTATTCATCCCACCGCTTCTGTTCCGCGCGTCGCTGCTGTCATCCTACCGCGATGTGCGTGCCAACCTGCGGCCCATCCTGTTGCTCGGGGTGGGGCACGTTCTGTTCATCACGCTCGCCGCTGCGTGGGTCGCACGCCTCGCGATACCGGGTCTGCCCTGGGCTTCGGCCTTCGCGCTCGGCGCCGTCGTCTCACCGCCGGACGTCGCCGCCGCGACGGCCTTCCTGCGCCGGCTGCCGCTGCCCCGCCGCCTCGTGATCATTCTCGAGGGCGAGAGCATGATCAACGACGCAGCCGCCATCGTGGCGTACCGCATGGCGGTCGCGGCCGCGGTGACGGGCGGGTTCTCGCTTATGACGGCGAGCCTGCGGTTTCTCTACGTGGGGGCCGGCGGCATCGTCGTCGGGCTCGCCGTCGCCCGGCTCCTGGCCGAGCTGCGGCGTCACATCCACGATCCCGAGGTCGAGAACACCATCTCGCTCTTGACGGGCTACGCGGCCTACTTGCCCGCGGAGCATCTCGGCGTGTCGGGGATCCTGGCCGTCGTGGCGACGGGGCTCTACCTCGGGCGCGTCGGCCCGCGCGTCGTGGCGGCCGATACGCGGGTGCAGAACTCGGGCATGTGGGACGTCGTCGTGTTCGTGCTCGAGGGGCTCATCTTCATCATTACCGGGTTGGGGCTGCGACCGATCCTCGCCGGCTGGAGCGGCCCGTTCGCCCGGGACCTGGTGTGGGGAGCGGTACTGGTGACCCTGACGGTCATCGTCGCGCGCTTCGTGTGGGTGTTCCCCGCGACGTACCTCCCGCGGTTCCTGAGCGCGCGTGTCCGGAAGCGCGACCCCTACCCGTCATGGCGGCTGCCGGTGGTTGTCTCCTGGGCCGGGCTGCGGGGCGCCGACTCGCTGGTGCTCGCCGCCGCGATTCCCACGCTTACGGCCACCGGCGCGCCGTTTCCCGGGCGCGATGTGATCATCACCATCACGTTCGCGGTCATCCTCGTGACGCTGCTGGGCCAGGGCTTCTCCCTGGCGCCGCTGCTCCGGTGGCTGGGGGTGCGCGAGACTGGCGAGCAGGACGAGCGCGAGGAGATCGGTGCCCGGCTGCGCACCGCCGAGGCGGCGCTGGCGCGGCTCGAGGAGCTCACGCACGAGTCGTGGATGCATCCCGACGCGTTGGCCCACACCCGAGACCGCTACCGCTATCGGGCCCGCCACCTGCGGGGTCACGCGGATGGCACGCTGGACGGCCCATTGGAGGCCAAGTCCGAGGCCCACACGCGGCTCGCGCGCGAGCTGCTCGCGGCGGAGCGGCGGGAGCTCCTGCGCCTGCGGGACGAGGGCACGATCGGCGACGCGGTGATGCGACGCGTGCAGCGCGAGCTCGACTACGAGGAGCTGCTGCTGCATCACGAGTGAGCGCTCAGCCGAGCACGAGCGCCGCTTCTAACGCAATCACGGGAGGATCGGGCACGTCCGCGGGCGGCGGCAGCCGCTCGTGCCACGCCAGCACGTCCCGCACGGTCAGGGGCGTGCGTCGCCCGAGCAGCTCGTCGAGCAGGACCTCCTCTCCTGCCGTCATCCCGAGGGCGAGCCGCGACACGAGGGCATCGAGGCGGGCCAGCTCGGTGTGGCGCCGCCGCGCCGCCGCGCGACGCGCGGCCGTGAGCACCCACGGGATCAGCCGCCGGGTCAGCCGGTCGCGGTCGGCCGCGCGCCAGCGGGCCCGCTCGATCGCTTCGAGTCGGCTGCGGACAAGCGGGGCGGCTCGTCGTATCGCCAGCTCGAGTGCGGCGCGGTCGAGCGGCGCCGCCGCGGAGCCCGCGGCGCTCTCGAGCAGTGCGGTGGCGCGCGCGGGATCGGCCCGTACGCCTTCGGCTGTCACCACCACCGCTTCCACCTGGCCGGCGAGCCGCACCACGAGCACCACCGCCCGCTCCGCGGCGGCGACGGCGGCGCAGCCACCGCGCGCGGCGGGCCGGCCGGCGCGTCCGGTGAGTTCCTGAAGGCGGTCGCACCAGTCGAAGGCGGCAGCCGTGCCGCCCTCCGCCAGCTCGATCTGTGCGGTGCCAGTCTGCGCCTGGGCCCGCGCCTTGGTGAGCCACCGGTGCTCGATCGCGAGCGCGCCGGCGAGCGCCGGCGGCGGCAGGAACGTCACGGTTTCGATGCGCGCGTGTGGCGAGCCGGCACGATCGATCCGGCCGACGCGCTGCGCCAGCCGGGCGGGACTCCAGGGCACGTCGTAGTGGATCACCCGCACGGCGTCCTGCAGGTTCAGGCCTTCGCTCAGGAGATCCGTCGCGAGCAGGACGTCGGTCTGCATTGCGGCCGCGGGCGCCGGGGCGCCCTGCGCCACCGGCGCGAACGCGCGCAACACGTCGGCCCGGGTCGCGCGCTCGCTGCCGAACCATCCCCGGTCTCCCATTACCGCGGCCACGCGGTGCCCGCGTAAGCAGCGGAACAGGTGCCGGACGGTGGCTCGAGGCTGCACGAACACGATCGTTTTCCCTTCCCGCTCGGCGAGCATCCGCTCCAGGGCGTCGGCCTTCGGGTCGGGGCCGGGCGCCGCGAGCTCGTACAGTCGTCGCACCGTGTGGCGATCCGCGTCGCTCACCGTCGTCTTGCCGGCCGGCAGGAGCAGGGGGAAGAGCGCGAGCTGCAGGTCGCCTTGCCCGGCGGGAAACAGACGCCCGAAATCCCCGCGCGTGAGTGAGCGACCCTCTGCCGCGGCGGCGCTGGCCAGCTCGAGCCATGCCTGGTATCGCGCCAGGGTCGAGCGGAACGCGGGGAAACTCGAGGCGAGCTGCGACAACAGCAACAGCCGGAACAGGGCCGCCGCTTCTCCGCCGAAGTCGAGCTGGACAATGCCGGCGATGAGACGCTCGAGCAGCGCGTCCGGCGCCGCGCCGGTGCGGACCACCGCCCCGTCAGCGCGTGCTGGGAACGAGAGCGTGACCGGGCCCGCGCTCCAGCCCGTCCGCGCCCGCTCGCGCGAGCGGGACACGCACAGCCGGGCAGCGGCGGCGGCGAGCGCCGTGGGGTCGGCGTCCCTGTCGCCGCGTGCGGCGCCGCGCAGCGAGGGGACGCCGAGGGGCGTGAGCTCGTGGTCGCGTAGGAACAGCCGCAGCAAGTGGCACAAGTCGCCCGCGCGATTGTGGACGGGCGTGGCCGTCACCAGCAGGACCTTCGCACCCACGACCAGCCGCGCCAGCGCGCGGTAGCGATTGGTGTCGGGGTTGCGGAAGCGATGGGCCTCGTCGACGACAAGAAGGCGGCAACGGGCGGCAGCGGGCGGCAAGGGGCGGCAAGGCGTGGCGCTCAGCGACTCGTGGGTGACGCTCGCCGCCTGGGTCGCGAATTGCGCAAGCAGCGCGCGCCATTGGTCCACCAGCACCGCCGGCACCACCAATGCGAACAGCTGTCGCAGGGCCAGCGCGACGGCCAGGGCGACGTACGACTTGCCGAGACCTGGCGCGTCTGCGAGCAGCGCGCCTCCGTAGCGGATCAGCAGGCCGCGGAGCCGCTCGGCGGCGGGGACCTGGTGTGGGGCGAGCCATGCCGGCCACGGCGCCCGCTCTTCGGGCCCGAGCGGCGCCAGGTCGAGCAGCGCCCGCGCCCCGAGCGCCGCGACCGCCGCCGGCGCGTCGATCGGCCCCGGTGTGAGGAGGCAGGCGAGCGGCTCGGGGAGCGGACCGAGGTGCTCAGAAAGGATCCGGGGCGGCTGCCAGCGCACGGCGATCGGCGGCATCGAGCTGGTACAGGGCCGCGATGGCGGCATCATCGGATTCGCCGCGCCGCCCCTGGTCGGCCAGGGCGCGCCACACCGCTGGACTCGTGGGCGGAAGCGGCAGCCCGCGCACCACGCGGGCGTTGAAGCGCCGGAACCCGCCGCGCGCCGGATCGGCGTGCAGCCGCGCCAGCGCCGTGAGCCAGCGCGAGTTGAACAGCGCCGCCAGCGCGTACGCGTCGTCCGCGTCGCGCGTGGCGATCCCGTACACGGTGTTCAGCGGCACGAGCTCCGGGTCGAGCACCACGGCCGCGAGCCGGCGTGCGAGATCGGGCCAGACCACGCGACAGGGAGCGAACGCGAGGGCGGTACGAAACAGCTGCCAGGGCGGTCCCGCACGGTAGTCGCAGCGGCGGCCCAGCCGCTCGAGGTGGGGTGCGAGTGCCGCGGCGAGCTCGAGCGGCAGGCGGGCGAGTGGCCGGCCGTCGGGGGCGTGGGTCCACAGCAGGTGCATGCGGGGCGTGGCGCGCCACGGCGCGAGATCACGGCCCCGGACGGCGGGTCGGGTCGCCGGGCCAGGCTGGGCGCTCAGGAACACGTCGTCTGCGCCCGTCTTCACGCCGAGCTGCGGCCTCCAGCGCTCGCCCACTCGCGGACACCTCGCCCCGAGGTGCCGTGCCACCCGGACCGCGTCGCGCGCCAGGATCCACGGGCCGTCGCCCGCGAGGGCGCGCTGCGGGATCAGGGGCGCGGCGCTTCTGGCCCCGAGCGCCGTCGCGACCTGCTCGCGCCCCGTCGGCTCCGCCCGCGTGATGACGAGCACCATGGGATAGACCGCCGCCGCGAACGCACCTGCCGCGGCGGGGCTGGGCACCACCCGCTCGATGCGCGCCCCTTCGGCCAGCCGCCGGCGCAGCGGCTCCGCGTAGCCGCTCGACGCGAGCTTGGCGGGAACGAGCAGCGCCGCGCTGCCGCCCGGCGCCGCCAGCTCGAGCGCGCGCTCCACGAAGGCGACGGCCAGGTCGGGCAGATGGGCGAACCCCCGGCCCCGCGCCGGTCGCCACGTCGCGTACCGCGTCGCGAGCGCTTCGCGCACGCGCATGGGGACCCGTTCGCCGCGGACCCACGGGGGATTTCCCGCCACGAGGTCGAACCCGCCCCACGCCAGCACGTCGCCGAAGTGCGACTCGAACGCGAAGAACGGCGCGCCGCCGTCGCGCTCGAGCCGCGTCGCGGCGGCGCGCAGCTCGCGCCGGCTGGCGCGCAGTCGCCGCAGCAGGGCCCGCTCGTCGGCCGTGAGCCCCCGCCGTCGTCCGAACAGGTCGCGGTCCTTCGCCGCCGCGATCAGCTCCGCCCCGCGGCGCTCCAGGGCCGCCACCGCCGCGCGAAACAGCCCGCGGGCGAGCGCCGCCTCCGCGCGGGCCAGGGTGGCGAGCGCGTCCCGCTTGGCCGGACCGGCCAGACCGAACAGCGTACGCCGGGCGCTGCTCAGCCGCTCGAGCTCGGGCGTGGGAGTCGCGGGCGCAGGCGCGGCGCCGAGCGCCCTGGCGAGCGTGAGCGGGTCGACGAGTGCGTCCCCCTGGCGTACGTGTCCGTCCAGGTTCGGCAGCGGCGCTATGCGGGCGAGCTCCCGATCGTTCGGCTCGGCGCTCACATCCGCGATCAGGGCGAGCCACAGCCGCAGCTCGGCCAGCCGCACCGCGGTGAGGCTCAGGTCCACGCCGAACAGCGAGTGCGCTACCACATCGCGCCGTATGGCGCACGCCGGCCCCTCGCCCGCCGTGCAGCGCAGCCGCGTGAGCTCGTCGAGAGCGCCGAGCAGAAACGCTCCCGAGCCCACCGCCGGATCGAGCACGGTGACCTGTCGCAGGTCGGGCGATCGTTCGGGCGGCTCGCCGCGATGGATCCAACCCTCGGCGGCCGCCGGGGCGAGGCCGAGCCGGTGGACGAGCACGGCTTCGAGTCCGGCGCGCACGATCTCCCGCACCAGCGCGGCGGGTGTGTAGTAGCTGCCGCTCGCGCGCCGTTCGGCGGGATCCATCACGCCTTCGAACACCCGGCCCAGCATGTCGGGGGCGACGGCGTCGCCGTCTTCCGTTTCCCGCGCCGAGAAGTGGAACCGCTCCAGCAGGTCGTCGAACGCGTCGCGCCAGTCGCTGTTGCCCCACCGCGCGGGGCCGTGGCGCCGCTCCAGGGCCGTGGGCTCGAACAGGCCGCCGTTCAGAAACGGCAGCCGGCCGAGCGCGCGGGCCGCGCCAGAGCGGTCGGCGGCGGGGCGGTTGAGCGCCCCGAAGCACAGCGGGTCGAGCACCCGGCGGTGAAACGCCCGCCGGCCGGCGACGCAGTCGTCGAACCGGCGAATCAGGTAGCGGCGGTCCCCATCCAGCCACCCTTTTCCCTGGACGAAATAGAGGAACAGCACCCGCGTGAGCGCGGTCAGCGCGAGGGTATGTCGCTCGGCCCGGCTGCGCGGTGTCGACAGCCGATCAGTCAGGCGCTCGAGGGTGGCGCGGAACGCACGGAAGAAACGTGGGGTGACGGCCTCGCTCGCGAGCGCCTCGCCCACGCGCAGGCTCAGCGCCAGCGCCGTCTCGCGCGGCCGTGGGCTGAATCGCTCCAGCGTCTCGAGCGAGCTGCCTGGGGGCCGTTCCAGCGGGATGGCGGCGACCCGGATGGCGGCCCCGCGCGCGGCGGCGCGCCAGCCCGCGCACAACAGCCGCCGCGGCGCGCTGCCCAACGCGCACGCGAGGCCCCGCTCGGCGTGAGCCGCGAGCCGCTGCGCCGCCGCCCGCACCGCGCGCTCGGGATCGCGCGCCTCGAGCGCAAACACGCGAAACGCATCGTGACGCGCCACCAGCGCCGCCCGCACCACGCCGGCGGCCTCCACCGGCGCGGTGCCGAGCCAGGGCCCGGGCGGCACGGGCTCCCACGCCGCTTGAAACCCGAGCGCCCCAAAGAGGTGGCGAAGATCGTCGATCTGCTCGGTACGGGTGAGAAGCTCCCGCAGCACCACGGGACCCCTGGTTCGGACGCGACTAACCTGGGGCCTGAGGTGCTGGGACTAGGTACCGGGGTGTTGCGGGGAGGGTCGAAATTCTGCGGGAAAGGGGAAAGGGGAAAGGGGAAACGCTCACACCTTTCCCCTTTCCCCATTCCCGTGCCTCTTACGTGTTTTTCCTCAGCCGGATGCTCCCGTTCACCGTCTCGAGCGCCAACCGCCGGCCGCCGTTGCCGATCGTGCCCGTCACCCGGCGCGGCCCCAGTCGACCCGTGACCGTGAGAGGAAAGTCGGTCTCGATGCTCCCGTTCACGGTGCTGGCGCGCACCTCCGTCGAGACGTTGGCGGGCAGGTCGAGGGTGATCCCGCCGTTCACCGTATGGAATTCGAGCGCGTCCGTCCACTGGGCGCGGCCTATCGACGCCGTGATCGAGCCGTTCACCGTCGAGGCCTCAGCACTGCCGGACGTGGACACCCGAATGCTGCCGTTCACGGTGTGCGCTTCCACATCGCCCGATAGGTTGGCTGCCTCCACCTCGCCGTTGACGGTATGGCCGACGAATCGCACGCCCGCGGGGACCCGGACGGTGAAGTTCACTCTCACGTCGTTGTCATGCGTGCTCATGTGACCATGCTCGCCCGTCTCGCAAGTGTTCTCGCGCGCGCCGTCGCTCGGGTACACCGCGCAGATGGTGACCCCGCCCTCGGACGGCACGACCTCGATCTTCACCTCGTCCGGGTCGCTGCGGCGTGCGTGCTTCACCGCCGTGACCTCCACGTCGCCCGAGCCGGCCGTGGCGTCGATGTCGCCGTTCACGCCCTTGATCTCGATCGTCTTGCCTGCGGCAACCTGCCCCTTCCAGTGGAACTCACCCTGGGCCGCCGCGGGGCGCGCGAACGGCAGGGCGGCCGCGACGACGAGCGGCCCGAGTGTGGCCAAACGCATGGTCATTCCTCCTCCTGGTCCTGATCGTGGTCCTGGTCGTGGTTCTTGTTTTGGTCCCGGTCCTTGTCCTTGGCCAGCTGCCCGGGACGACACAGCCGGATGTCGCCGTTGAACGACTCGAGCTCGAGCCGCGCGTTCCCCGAGCCGATCGTGAAGCTGAACCGGTGCTTGGTCTTGCCGGTCAGCTGGACCGGGAAGCAGGCGTTGAAATCGCCGTCGAACGTCGAGACTGAAACGGAGACGTTGGATTTCTCCGGGACCGACACCCGCAGGTCACCGTCATGGGTGGAGAAGCGGTAGCGCCCGCCGTCCTTGATGGTCCCGTCGTACAGGACGTCGCCATTGACCGTGGTCGCCTCCGCGTTGGAGGACTCGACCTGCACGAGTGAGATGTCGCCGTTCACGGTCTCCGCCGAGACGTCGCCCGAGATCTGGCTCGCCTTGATGGTCTCGTTCACGCTGCTCAGGTCGATACGGCCGCGTGCCTTCTCGAGTGTCACGTCGCCCTGCACCGATTTGAGGGAGACGTTGCCGACACCGCCCGAGACCTTGACCGTCCCCTGGACCGTTTCGGCCGTGATCTCGCCCTGGCTCCCGTCGACCGTGATGTCGGTATAAACGCCGGACAGGGCGAGCGCCATGGCGGCGGGGACGGTGATCTCGTAGTCCACGACCTGGGACGGGCCGCGCCGGCTCTCCGACTTCACGCGTACCACCTGCTCCGACGCGTCGACGGTGATGCGGTCCCGACTCGAGTGGCTCGCCGTCACCCGCACCGCGCTCTTGCTCCACGTCTTGACGGCGATCTCCCCGCCGAAGTTGTTCACCTCGAGACGGGCGCCCGCCCGCACCGGGACGGTCGTGTCGGTCTGTTGTGCGAGCGCGAGGCCTGCCAGCGTCGCCAGGGTCGTGAGCATGCTCGTCCGTCCTCCTCTAGGTCCGCGCGCCCGCGAGTGCCGCCGCCTGCCGCAGGAGCTCCAGTTTGCGCCGCATCTCTTGGGCGAGGTGCAGGTTCAGATATGAGTTCGCCGGGTCCGCGGCCAGCGCGCTCTGCGCGTCGCGGATCGCCCGGTCGATGATCCCGAGGTTCTTCTCGATCACGCGCACCGTGGCCGTATCGAGCCGGCTGCGACCCTGTGCCAGTACGCGCTCCAGGCTCGCCACGGCCGCCGCGTACCTGGGATTCGCCTCGTACGTGCCGACGTTCGTCAAAATGGGACTCGGGGTCGTGGTCGACTGGGACGGCCGTGCCCCGGCGGGCCGGCGTAGCAGCAGCCACGCGGAGCCCGCCGAGAGCAGGGTCAGCGCGACCGCCGCGGCGGCGAGCTGCGGCACGGTGAAGGAGAGACGCCGGCGTGCCCGTCGGGCGTCGAGACTCACCACGCCCACGTGCCGCGCGATCGCGGGCCAGAGATCCGTCGTGGGAGGCGTGTCGTCCAGGGCCTGCGCGCGGGCCACGACCCGGCGCAGCTGCTCGAGCGTCGCCCGGCAGTCCGCACAGGCCCGAAGGTGCGCTTCGAGGGTCGCGCGCTCGCTCTCGGGAAGTTCTCCGTCGAGGTACTCGGACAGTCGGTTGGTCCACGTATCGCTCATCCATGCTCCCTTCTCAGTTCCGCGTTCCGCGCTACTCCAAGTGCCGGCGCAGCGCCATGCGCGCGTGATGCAGCTGCGACTTCGACGTCCCCGGCACGATCCCCAGCAGGTCCGCGATCTCCTCGTGGCGGTAGCCCTCGATGTCGTGCAGCACGAACACCTGCCGGGCCCCGTCGGGCAGCCGCTCGATCGCCGCCTCGAAATCGAGCGACAACTCTGCCGTGTGAGGTCGGCTAGCCACACCGTCCAGCACGTTCTCGGAGTCGTCGTAGCGGCCGCGCTCCGTACCCAGCGTCGTGCGCCGGGCCAGAATGACGTTTACCGCGAGGCGGTGCAGCCATGTCCCGAACGCCGCCTCCCCGCGAAACGTCGAGAGTTTGCTCCACGCCCGGACGAACACGTCTTGGGTGAGATCGTCCGCGTGGTCCTCTCCCGTCATCCGCTGCGCGAGACTGTGGATCCGGGCCACGTGCGAGCGATACAGCCGCTCGAACGCCCGGCCGTCCCCCGAGGCGGCGAGCGCCACGTCGGCTGTTTCCGCGTCCCGCGTCGCCTGGTCGAGATCCCTGCGCAGTGTCGCCACCCCGGGAGTGGTGAGCTCCATGTGCCTAATTCGATATGGCTTAGGGCTGAAAGGTTGTAACCAATCGGTGTAGATTGCGAGCCGTGAGCTCCCCCGCGAGCCTCTCCGCCCTCGCAGGCCTCGGCCTGGTGCTCGGGCTGCGACACGCCTTCGAGCCGGACCACCTGGCGGCCGTTTCCACCCTGGCCACCCGCCAGGGGCGGTTGCTCGACGCCTGCAGGCTGGGTCTCGCCTGGGCCGTCGGGCATACCGCGAGCGTGGGGGTCGTGGTGGGCGCGATCATCCTGTTCGGGCTGAAGCTGCCGCAACGCTTCTCGCCTGCGGCCGATTTCCTCGTGGCCCTGCTGCTGATCGGGCTCGGTGGGTCGGTGCTGTTGCGCTATGCGCGCGGGCGATGGCACCTACACGTGCACTCCCACAGCAACGGGGGAGAGCCCCACTTGCATCTCCACAGTCATGCTCACGACGCCGCACACCAGCACCCGCACCCGCGCGGCGACGCCCGGCGCTCGCTCGGCTTCGGCCTGCTGCATGGGCTCGCCGGCAGCGCCGCGCTCCTGGTGCTCCTCGTCGCCGCGGCGCCCACGCGTGGGGCTCAGCTCGCCTATTTCCTCGCCTTCGCCGCCGGCACGACGATCGGGATGCTGTGCGTGTCGTTCTCGCTCGCCGGGATCGTGCGGCTCGCGTCCGGGGGGGCGGCGCGCTGGGCGACCGTACTGCACCTGAGCTCGGCCCTGACGAGCGTGGCCGTTGGGTTCGGTCTGGCGGCGACCACGCTGGCTGGACTGTGAGCCGAACACGCCGACCACCATGAAGCGTTGGGCCCGCTGGCTCCCCACACTCTTGCTGCTCGGCTGCCTGGACAGCTTCGCCCCCGCGGGCGCGGTCCCGTTCACGCCACCCGCCCTGTATCAGACGTGGTGGAGCGCCATCGAGGCGTGCGCCGGCCTGTGGGGCAAGTTCGATCGCGTGGAATGGTACGAGGTGCCAGGCGGGGACTATCCGTGTCCCGCCTACGAGGGTCGCTGCGACGGGTGGTGGCAGCCTCCACACACCATCTACCTCGCGCACCGCTGGCGCAACGACCGCCAACTCGTGGAGCACGAGATGCTCCACGACTTGCTCCAGCGCGGTGATCATCCGCCGGTGTTTCAGGCGTGCGGCGTGTTGTAGGTCCTACCTCTCCATTCGACCTTCCTGCTTCCACGCCACGCCGACCTGATCATGATGTACGCCACGACACCCGCGCCGAACGGGTAGAGCAGCGCGTACGTGAGCGGCGCACCCTCGACCCAGTACACGGCGACCCAGATGCCAAGTGAGATCAGCGTCGTGGCACCCGCCCACCACCACCCGAACACCGCCCACGTCATCGGCGGCAGGATCCACAGGAGGGCCGGCAGCCACATGAGACAGCGAACGATTCGCCGCACCAGCGCGATCGGCGGAAACGCCAGCGGCACACCGGTCGCAAGGTTCTTGGTCCACCCTTCCACGATCCCGGCCAGGCTCCGGTACATGCGCGTGACCATGTACTGCTCGCCGTGTGTCAGGAAGATGTCGAGATGATGTCGCACGTAACCTTGGGCCAGCGCCATGTCGTCTACGACGCTCTGCTTCACCGCTTGGTGCGTGCCCACCGTCTCGTACGCGGCGCGAGTCGTCAAGATGAACTGCCCGTTCGCGATCGCGTCCCATTCCACCCGCGTCCGGTTGATGCGGCGCAGGTCGCCCACCCGGGCCGCCAGCGCCATGAACACGTGTGGCTGTACCAGCCGCTCCCAGAAGGTCACCATTTCCTGGCGCGACACCACACTCACGAGCGCGACCCGCTCGGTCGTGAGCACACCCACCGCCCGCGCAATGAGCTCCGGGTGCTGTCGCGTGTCGGCGTCGACGAACAGCAGCAGCTCTCCTCGTGCCGCGCGATACCCCTGCACCAACGCCCACTGCTTTCCGAACCATCCTGGCGGCAGCTCCGCTCCACGCAGCAGCCGCACTCCCGCCAGCCGCTCCACGATCGCCGCCGTGTCATCGGTCGAGCGGTCGTCCACCACGATCACCTCGAGCGGCCGGTAGGCCGTTGCCAGGATCGACCGGACGCACGCGTCGATGTTCACGGCTTCGTTCCGCGCCGGGACGATCACCGAGACGAGCGCGCCGCTGGTCTGGGGCGGCCAGTCGGCGAGACGCGGACGGCGCGTGGCGTATCGATAGACGAGCAGCGCCAGGAACAGGGCGTACGCGGCGGGGATCCACCACGTCACTCGAGCTTGTCTCCTTCCAAAGCGCCCACGACGGTCGCCGCGGTGAGCGTCCCGAAGACGTTGGTCATGGTGCGGAACATGTCGGGGACGCGATCGAGCCCGAGCAGCAGCTGCAGGCCGGCCAGGGGAAGCCCGGTGGCGGTGAACGCCGGGACCAGGCTCACGATGCTCGCCGATGGCACGCTCGCGACGGTGAGCGAGGCGAGGAACACGGCGGCTCCCGCCTCGAACGTGCTTCCCAGCCCGAGCGACACACCGTACAGCCGCGCCGCGAACAGTACGGCCACCGCCTGGAACAGTGCGCTCCCACCCCGACCGATACTCGCGCCCAAGGGGAGCACGAAGCTCGCGACCGGACGAGAGATCCCGAGGTCCCTCTGCGCGGCGTCGAGCATGACCGGGAGCGTCGCGAGCGATGACGTTGTCGAGAACGCCATGAGCAGGGAGGCTCTGATCGCCCGCAGATAACGCCATGCGTCGACCCGCGCGACGACCGCGACCACCGGCAGGTACACGACGGTAATGAGCACCGCGAGTCCCGCGATCACGGTCGCGATGAACAGCGCCATGACCTCGATCAACCGAACGCCGAACAGCGCCACGGCACTGGCGACGATCGCGAAGATGCCGAGCGGAGCGAGCAGCAACACCCAGCGCACGATCCGGATCAGCGCCTGCGTGGCCACCTCGGCGAGGTCGGTGAGTGCGTGCCGCTTCTCGTCGGGCAATGCGGCGGCGGCCGCGGCGAAGATCGTCACGAACACGATCAAGGGGAGGAGGTTCCCGTCCACCGCGGCACGCACCGGGTTCGCCGGGATCAAGTCCACGATGAACCGGGCGCCCGTCGTGATCTGCTCCGCGGCGTGACGCACGCTCCCAGAGTCGGCGGCGGCCACCTGACGTAGGGCCGCCTGTTGGTCGGGAGTGACGGGCGCGAGAGGCAAGAGCAGTGCCGCCACGCCGAAGCCGATGAGGATGGCGAAGAGCGTCGCGCCGCAGAAGAAGCCGAGCGTCCGGATTCCCAGCCGGCCCACCCGCCCCACGTTCCCCAGCCCCGCGACGCCCAGGAACAGCGACGTCACGACGAGCGGAATCACCACCATTTGTAGGAGGTTCAGGAACAGCGTGCCAACCGGCCGCAACCACTGCGCGGAGACGGCGACCAGCAGCGGTGACTTGGTGACGGCTGCCGCGAGACCCAAGGCGAGCCCCGCGACCAGTCCGATCGCCATCGAGACATGGAGTCGCACGCTATTATTTACCACGCTCCGAGAACGGCTGACACCCTGGCCACACCCACGCGGCAAACACTGCGACTTGCCACCGTCTCCGTCGAGGTCACGAGCGCGGGAGGCACCCGGCCCATCGTGGTGCTCGAGGGCGCCCTCGATACGCTCGCCGGGCGGCTGGCGCGGGCCGGCTTTGCAACGGTGACGTTCGTTGCGCACGCGTCCGGCGACCTGGACCTGGTGCTCGAGGCATTGCGGCGCGGTGCGCTCGGTCTCCGGGCGGAGCGCTACGGACTGGTCGAGCGCGCGGACGACGGATCGATCCTCTTGACGCGCGTCGAAGCCGGGGCGCGATTCCCCGGCCCGACCGTGCACGCCGAACCCCCCGATCGCGCAGTCGCCGCGGTGGTGCAATGGCTGACGCAACAGGTGGTCTGATCACGCTCGCCGCCGTGCGCCGGGCGCTCGCGGGCTATCAGCCGCAACCGGCCGAAGCGGCCGGAGCGCGTCCCGCCGCGGTTTCTCTGGTGCTGGTCGAAGGTCGGGAAGGTGCTGAGATCCTGTTGATCAAGCGTGCCGAGCGCGCCGACGACCCATGGTCGGGGCAGACCGCGTTCCCCGGCGGCCGCCGCAATGCCCGCGACCGCGACCTGCTCGCGACCG
>Ga0209689_1000376_pt1 | contig 30244 bp, 32 predicted proteins | sample GraSoiAngelo_149_FD_187119 | JGI IMG/M metagenome (GOLD analysis project Ga0209689, IMG submission 187119) | Grasslands soil microbial communities from the Angelo Coastal Reserve, California, USA - 14_1009_09_30cm (SPAdes) (version 2) | ecosystem: Environmental > Terrestrial > Soil > Grasslands ... | reverse complement strand
GAACGCGGCCCGCAGGTTGGTCTGGATCACGATGTCCCAATCGGCTTCACTCATCCGCATCACCAGGGTGTCGCGGGTGAGACCGGCGTTGTTGACCAGTACGTCGAGCCGTCCCCAGCGCTTCACCGCGGCCTCGACCGCGATCCCGGGCGCGGCGCTGTCGGCAAAGTCGGCCTGGACGGCCATCGCCTCCCTCCCTTGGTGCGACAGCTCCTCGACCAGGGCGTCGGCCTCCGGCTTGCGGCTCTTGTAGGTGATCGCGACGGTGGCTCCCGCCTGACCGAAAAGCGCGGCGGCGGCCCGGCCGATGCCGCGGCTTCCGCCGGTCACGAGCACGACCTGATCCTTGAAGCCGTCAGCCGACATGGATGGTCTCCAAAACGGTCTTCATGCTGGCGAGATCTTCGATATTGTGAACCACTGCCGCCGGTAGAATCTTTTTGACCAGCCCGGTGAGGGTCCGTCGAGGCCCAATTTCAACGTAGGCATCGACCCCCAGCTGCTGCAGGCGGTGCACCGACTGGGTCCACCGCACCGGCCCGGTGAGCTGGCCGACCATCAGCCGGCGGGCCTCGTCCGCCTCGAGGTGCACCTGGGCGTCGGCATTGAAGACCTGCCGGCGGCGCAGCGCGCCAAGCGGGATCTTCGCCCACGCGGCCCCAAACACGTCGGCGGCACGAGCCATCAGTGGCGAATGGAATGCCCCGCTGACAGGTAGCCGCACCAATCGCTTTGCCCCAGCGGTCTCTAGTTTGGCACTAACCCTACCCAGCCCGACCTCGCTCCCCGAGATAACCACCTGGCCGGGGGCGTTGTAATTGGCGACGACCACTTCTCCCCCGCTGGCCGCACAGGCCTCCTCAACCACGCCGTCCGGGAGGCCGAGCACGGCGATCATGCCGGTCGCCTTCGGTGCGGCCGCGGCCATCGCTGTTCCCCTCGCCCGGACGGCAGTAAGCGCGTCGAGGCGGTCGAGTGCCTCGGCGGCGACCAGGCCGGCGAACTCGCCAAGGCTGTGGCCGGCGATGGCCACCGGTTCGACCCCATCAGCCGCCAGGTGCCGCAGCAGGGCGAGACTATGAAAAACAATGGCGGGCTGGGCATTCTCCGTCGCCTGGAGCTCGGCTTCCGGGCCGTCGAGCATCAGCCGTCCGAGCGGCAGGTCGAGTCGCTCTTCCGCCTGACGCAGCAACGCCTGCGATCCTTCATCCTTGTCCAGCAGGTCGCGAGCCATCCCGACGAACTGGGCGCCCTGGCCTGGAAACAGGAAGGCGAGGCGGATCGGGGTCGACCTACTCGGTCTTGATGACTTCGCGCCCGTCGTAATAGCCGCAGTTGCGGCAGATCGCGTGCGGCCGCTTCGGCTGGTGGCACTGCGAGCACTCGACGAGTTGCGGGCGCTTGATCGCCAGGTGGGCGCGGCGCTCACCCTGGCGGGCATGGGCGTAACGAGTCTTTGGAAGGGCCACGAGCGATCAATTATAGGGCCACCATGCGTGAAGGGTATGGCGCCAGGGACCAGTTGATTCCTCTAAGGGCTTGAGATGAGACGAGGGCCAATTGTCTGGACGTCGATGATTGTGCTCGCCTTCACTGTCTCCGCCTGTGGTGACCAGCCAGGCCCTGCCTCCACTCCGACGACCTCTCCAAAGACCGCCAGCGAGTCGGGACAATGGCACGTCGAATCAGCGGGGCAGCTCGGACAGATCGAGGCCGAGACATGCGCGACCGAGCAGTTCTGTATCGTGGTGGACCGCGCGGGATACGTCGTGTCGCGAGATGGCCGGGTCACCTGGCAACGCGGTTCGTTTGCTTCCGACACGACCCTGTTCAGCGCCGGCGCCGTCTCGTGTCCGAGCCTAACGACATGCCTCGTGGTCGGCACCGCCGGCCGCACGGTGCAGCCTGCCGTCGCAGTCTCAACCGATGGCGCCAACAGTTGGCATCTGCAGCAGTTTGAAAGCCTCGGCAGCTCCCTGAACGCTGTCACCTGTGCCAGCGAATCATTGTGCATGACCGCCGGAAGTGCGATCAACGCCCATCGCAAGAGCTTGGTGTACGTGACCAGGGACGGGGGCACCGACTGGCAGAGTGTCGTCCTCGACCAGAACATTGATATCCACGGAATCACCTGCTGGACCACGCTGCTCTGTTCGGCAGTGGGCTACACCATCCGCGATGGGACGACCGCACTGGTGGCTCTGCTGAACACAACCGATGGTGGACTGCACTGGATGAGCAAGACCGTCTCCACCCCGGCCGGCATCGGCGGCCTGAGCTGCGTTTCGACCGGCCGGTGCATGTCCGTGGGTCTATCAACGAGCGATATCATCACGACCGAACCGGTCGTGTTCGTTCAAGAGGATTACAACCATGCGTTCACGCGAACAGTAAACGGGTTGGGAGTGGCATCACTCGATGATGTATCGTGCGGTACCCCGCTCTTCTGCGTGGCCGTTGGTTGGGGGTGGACCGGGTCCGGTCAGAATCGCACCCACCGTGCGATCGTTTTGGCGACCGACGACGGAGGCACGTCGTGGCACCGCGAGAGCGGACCGGCGAATGTGACCGAGGTGCTGAATGTCAGCTGTCGGGCGACTCTCCATTGTCTTGCGGGTGCAATCACCGATCCCTACGGATATGTGGTGTTGAGCCGCGAGGTCTCCTAAAACTCAGGATCGACCGCTGATCACCTCGACTTGTTTGACCGGCTTTGCCGCCGCGGGCCGAAGCGATTCGACACCCTTCTTCACGGTGGCGATCGTCCGCATCAGCTGCCCCTCGAGCGACTGCATCACGTCCCAGGCATAACGGTCCGCGGCCCGGCGGGTTTCCTCGGCCGTTGCCGCGGCCTCCTTCAGCATCGCCTCCGCCTGCTTTTCGGCCCGCTTCACCAGCTCGTGCTGGCCGATCATGGTTTGCGCCCGTTCGCTCGCTTTGCTGACCGTCCGAGCCGCCTCCGACTGCGCCTCGGAGAGCAAGCGCTGCTGCTCCTGCAGCGTCCAGCGCGCCTGTTTGATCTCGTCGGGGAGGCTGAGGCGCAGGTCGTCGATGCAGGCCAGCGCTTCCTCCTGGTCGATGACCACCGTTCGGGTAAGCGGGATCTGGCGGCTATGGGCGATCAGGTACTCGAGGCGATCGACGGCTTCATGGATGTTCATGCTGCTGCTCCCTTGTGAGACGTTGCTTGAGCGGTCCGACGACATTGGCTGGGACGAATTCCGCGATGTCTCCGCCGAACTCGGCGAGCTCCTTGATCAGGCTGGAGCTGAGAAACAGGTGGCGCAGGCTGGTCGGGATGAAAACGGTCGTGACCTCGGGCTCCAGCCGGCGATTCATCAGCGCCATCTGGAACTCACTCTCGAAGTCTGACACGGCGCGGAGCCCACGGACGATGACTTTCGCGCCGACCTGTCGGGCAAAGTCGATGGTGAGCCCATTGAAGGTGCTGACCTCGACGCCGGGGCGCTCGCCCAGGCTCTCGCGGATCATGCTCACCCGCTCGCCTGTCGAGAAGAGGGGACGCTTGCTGGGATTTTCCAGCACCGCGATCACCACCCGATCGAAGATTCGAGCGGCACGATCGACGATATCGAGATGACCGTGGGTCAGCGGATCGAAGCTGCCCGGGTAGACCGCGGTGATCATGCGTACCTGAGAAATGTCAGCCGGGTGGTTCCGTAGTCACGGTCCCGCAGGTACACGAGGCGCTCGAGCGACGGCAACGGCTGGCCGCGGTAATGCTCGACAACGACCAGGGCTTCCTTGCGCAAGGGCGTCTGGTCCAGGGCCTGCAGCGTGCCGGTCAGGGCGCTGCTGTCGCGGTACGGCGGATCCAACAACAGAAGGTTGTAGGTGGTGAGGTCGCTTTCGTGCGCCCTCAGCCAGTCGATGGCATCGGCACTTGCAACGTCGCCCTGTTGGGCGAAGCCGGTTGCGGCCAAATTCTCGGCGACGATGTTAGCACAGGTTCGATCGCGGTCCACGAAGGTGGCCGACGCGGCGCCGCGGGAGAGCGCCTCGATGCCGAGCGTTCCGGCTCCGGCGAACAGGTCCAGTACCCGCGCACCGCGTATGCTGTCGCCGATGATGTTGAACAACGCTTCCCGGACGAGCGAGGTGGTGGGGCGCGTTGCTCGACCGGGTGGCGTCTTCAGCAACCGTCCCCGACTCGCGCCGGCGGTGACCCGCGTGGCCGGTCCTGGCATGCGATGAGTAAATCAGGCGCGCCCACCTCAATGGGCGTCGCCGGTAAAGGAGCGGCAGCATAGTCGTCGTCGAAGCGGTACTCGGCATCATCCTGGTGATCGGTCTCCCCATCGCCGCGGGCCTCACGGTCGGCTGGCTGCTTACCCGGTTGTGGCGAGTGCCACCTGCCGCCGCAGCCGCACCGGGAAAACCCGTCAATCCAACGCGAACACCCGACGATACGCCGAAAGCTGGTGGCGGAGCGCCGGCTCGCCGGCCAACGTCGGGTCGCGGTCCAAGAGGCGGACGGCCTCGGTCTGGGCGTCGCTGATCAGCGCCGCATCGAGCAGGTTCGCCATCTTGAACTCGTTGCCGTGCTGCCGGAAGCCGTGCAGCTCGCCCATTCCCCGGAGTTTCAGATCGATTTCGGCCAGGTCGAAGCCGCTTTGATGGCTGACCACGGCATTCAAGCGCTCGATCGTGTCCGGATCCTCCATGTCGGTGAACAGCAGACAGGTGGATTCGTGCACGCCCCGGCCGATCCGACCTCGAAACTGGTGTAGCTGGGCTAGCCCGAAGCGCTCCGCTCCCTCGATCATCATCACTGTCGCATTCGGGATATCAATGCCCACCTCGACCACGGAGGTCGATACCAGGATCGCCACCTCACCACGTTGGAACTTGCCCATCACCTCCTCTTTTTCGGCGGTCTTCATGCGGCCATGCAGCAAGGCGATACGAGGCGCCAGGTCCGGAAAAACCTCGCCTTGGAGTTTTTCGGCCTCCTGGGTAGCCGATCGGACGCCGAGCTTGTCCGACTCCTGGATCAGCGGACAGATGACAAAGACCTGCCGGCCGGCGACCACCTGTTGCCGGATGAAGTCGTAGGCGGCCGGGCGTTCGTCGGCCGGGACCAGCCGGGTGGTGACCGGTAGCCGCCCGGGCGGCATCTCCGTCAGCACCGAGATGTCGAGGTCGCCAAACAGGGTCAGCCCCAATGTCCGCGGGATCGGCGTGGCCGTCATCGAGAGGAAGTGCGGCCAGCGCCCCCCCTGGCGGACCGACAAACGCTGACCGACACCGAAGCGATGCTGCTCATCGACCACCGCCAGCGCCAGCTGCTTGAATCGGACATCCTCCTCGATCAGGGCGTGCGTGCCGACCAGCAGATCGACCGATCCGTCGGCCAGCGACGCCAGCAGGGTACGGCGTGCAGCGGCCGGCGTACTTCCCAGCAGCATGCCGACGACGATCCCGAACGGCCGCACGAGCGACTCTACGACCTCGGCGTGTTGCCGGGCGAGGATTTCCGTCGGCGCCAGCAGCATCGATTGAAGGCCGGCGTGCGACACGTGGTGCATCGCCATGGCGGCCACCACCGTCTTGCCGGAGCCCACATCGCCCTCGAGCAAGCGGTTCATCGGCTCCGGACGGGCGATGTCTTTGAGGATCTGCCAGGCCGCCATCCGCTGGGCATTGGTCAGCGTGAACGGCAGCGATGCCACGAAACCCCGCGCGGTGGCCTGGTCGAACGGAATCGGGTTGGCGGCATGCGCCTGGCGGGCGCGCTTGGCTTGCTGGACCGCCACCTGGTTGAGAAACATCTCCTCGAATTCGAAGCGGCGGCGAGCCTGGTCGAGCGTCTCCATGGAATCGGGGAAATGGACCTGCCGGATGGCGTCGGGCCGGGCCATGAATCCGCGGCGTTGCACGAGGTCCGCCGGTAGCACCTCCTCCAGCTGGTCCGCCAGCCAGAGGAGTGGTCGGATCTTCGGTCGCAGCCAGCGGGACGTCAGCCCGCGGGTCTCCGGGTAGATCGGCACGATGCGGGCTGCGTGGCTCGGGTCGTTGGAGACCTTCTCGTACTCGGGGTTTTTCATCACCAGGCCACCATTCAGGTCGACCTCTCCGGCGACGAAGATCTGATCCCCGCTGTGCAGGATATTCGCGATATACGGCTGGTTGAACCAGACGAGGTTCAACTGTCCGGAGTCGTCGGAGATGGTCGCGGTGGCGATCCGCATGTGTCGGCGCGGAGTGAAGACGCGCTTGACCTCGTACACCCGGCCTCGAACGGTCGTCCGCATACCGGGCCGGATCCAGGCAATCGGCATGACGCTGCCGAAGTCCTGGTGCCGGCGCGGGAAGTAGAGCAGCAGGTCGCGCACGGTTTTTACCCCGAGGTGCTCGAGCCGGCTGCCGTACGTGGTATTGATCCCGGTGATGGCCGTCACCGGATCATCCAGGGAGAGCCGCGGCACGATCAGGCGATCAAGTAGGTGAAACCGATCACCCCGGGCCCGGTGTAGGTCCCGATCACGGCTCCGGTTTCGGCCAGCGGAATCTCGAGGCCCGGATAGCTCCCCGCCACCCGCTCCTTGAGGCGCTCCGCGTCCGCGAGGGCGCCGCCGTGGAGTACCGCGAGGTTGCTTAATTTGCCGTCACGCCGGAGCAACTCGACCAGCCGGTCGATGGCCTGCGACCGGCCGCGGGCCCGGCCCAGCGGCGCCACCTCACCATCCTGGAGCGTGATCAGCGGTTTGAAGTTCAGCAGCGAGCCGAGCAACGCGCGCGCCTTCCCGATCCGGCCGCCTTTTTCCAGGTAAGTCAGGGTGTCGATCGCCGCCAGCACGCGGGCTTTGGGGACCAGGGATCGAACCCGTTCCACGACCGCCGCGCGGTCGGCGCCGCTCTTCGCGAGCCTGGCCGCCTCCAGCGCGAGGAAGCCCAACGCCATCGACGTCGTGAAGGAGTCGATCACCTCGATGTGTTCCCCGTCGACCGATTTCGCGGCAGCGGTGGCCGCTCCCACGGTTCCCGAGACTTTGCCCGATATCAGCACCGCGACCACGTCGTCGCCCGTGTCGCGATAGCGCCGGAAGACCTCTTCAAACGCACCGACGGCGGGCTGCGAGGTCTTGGGGAGCTGTGGTGACGTCTTCAGCCTGGCAAAGAAGTCGTCGCTCGACAGGTCAACGTGATCCTTGAAGACCTGGTCGCCGAACCGAACGTTGAGCGGCACAACCGTGATCCCGGCGGCTCGCTGCTGATCGTCGGCCAGGTCCGCCGTCGAATCGGTAACGATCCGGACCACGCTGCCGAGTATATAGCCACCAATTCAGACCGATCACGGGGGCGCAACGGCTGGATGTCGTTAGGTTGCGCGTACCAAACCTTGATAAAGCTATAGCTGCTGTGGTGCTCCCAGGCAGCCTATCGTCGCGGCTTAGCCAGGCGCTCATCCTTACCGGGTTCCTCGGCTTCCAGTTGATGGACTCCTTGACGACCCACCTCGGACTGGGGCTGCAACACGCGGAGCTGAATCGACTCATGGCGCCCCTGATCGCCACCCAGGGCGAGCTGACGGCCTACGCGGTGAAGGGCACGGCGGTGGCCGTGCTGCTGGCGATCCTGATGATGCTGTACCGCCGGAAGCCCTGGGTGTGGCACGCCTACCGGGTGGGAGCCTGGCTCAGCGCAGTGGCTGTTATCGCCAACGTGCTGCAGCTGCTCTAACCGGGCTTACTCGACCGCCACGATATACGGATACAGCGGCTGTTCGCCGGCCTGCAGCTCGACGGAAGCCGTGGGAAACTCGTTGGCGATCGCGTTGACGAGGGCTTCCCGCTCCGCCTCGATCGAGTCGGCGCCGGCGTAGACGGTGATGGTGCCCACCCTGGCCGGGTCGATTCGTTTGAGGACGGCCTGGACGACGTGGCCTGGCGTTTGGCCCGCCTCCACGATCCGGTCGTTGAGTAGCCCGATGACGTCGTTTTCGGCGATCTTCAGCCCATCGACCTCGCTGGCCCGGACGGCGCGCGTGACCTCGATCGTCTGCACCTGGCTCAGCGCATGCGACATGGCGTTCGCGTTGGCTTCGAGATTCGAGCTGAAGTCGAACGCAAACAGTGCCGCAATCCCCTGCGGCAGGCTGCGCGAGGGCACCACCCGCACCCGCTTTTTGGACAGTTCCGCCACCTGCTGGGCGGTCATGACCACATTCCCATTGTTGGGCAGCAGCAGCACGTCGTTCGACGGCACCGACTCCACCGCCGCCAGGATGTCCTCGGTCGAGGGATTCACGGTCTGGCCACCGCCGACCACCGAATCGACCCCCAGGCTTTCCAGGATCCGGCGAAAGCCGTCGCCGCTGGCGACCGCGACCAGCGCCAGGTGCTTGGTGCTCGCCGGACGGCGCACGCTCTCGCCTTGCAGTCGATGGTGTTGCGACGACATGTCATCGACTTTGAGTCTGGTCAGGCGGCCGATGCCACTCGCGTAGCCGATCACGACCGCGGGCTCGTGCGTGTGGACGTGGACTTTGATTGCCGCCTCGTCACCGACGATCAGCGCTGACTCGCCGTGCCGCTGGATCTCGTTACGGACCTGGTCAACCGGCAGCTGCTCGCCGTTGATCACGAACTCGGTGCAGTAGCCCCAGCCGGCCGAGGGCGCCTCCACGATTTTCGGCCGGGCATGCTGGGTGCTGGGCCGCTCAAAGGTCGCCACCGCCTCCCCACGCATCCGCTTGAGGAAGCCCTCGAGGATCAATTGCAGGCCGTATCCGCCAGCGTCGATGACGCCGGCCTGCTTGAGGATCGGCAACTGGTCGGGGGTCCGTTCGACAGCCTCGGCGGCGGCTTCGCACGCCGCCCGGACCACCTCCGTCAGGTCACTGGTGCCGGCGGCCTTCGCCTCGGCGCCCGCGGCCGCTTCACGGGCCACTGTCAGCATGGTCCCTTCGGTGGGCTTGATCACGGCCCGATAGGCGACCTCGGCCCCTTCGCGGAAGGCTGCCGCCAACGCCGCCGCATCCACCGCGTGGTGCGACCCGATGCCGACGCAGAAGCCCCGGAGAATCTGGGAGAGAATCACCCCCGAGTTGCCGCGGGCCCCCATCAGAGCACCGTGGGAGGCCCGCCGGGCCATGACCGAGAGATCGGAATCATCGAGGTCGCGAATGTCTTCGACGGCGGACTGGAGGGTGAGCAGCATGTTGGTCCCGGTGTCGCCGTCGGGCACGGGAAAGACGTTGAGGGCATCCACCTCATCACGATTGAGGGTCAGCCAGGCCAGTGACCCAAGCAAGGCCTCTTTGAACAGGCGGCCATCGCATTCGGTGATGGGCATGGACGGGGCGCCGGCTAGCGAGGGCGTGTCAGCCGCTGCCACCGCTGACGTGAATGCCCTGCACATTCACGTCGACCTCAACCACTGGCAGACCCAGCGTCCGCTCGACGGAATAGCGGACCGCATTAGATAGGTTGTGGGCCACCTCCGAGACGCGGGTGCCGTACTCGACGATGACATACAGCGAGACGGCGACCCCATCGTCGCGCACTTCGACCTCGACGCCTCGATGGAGTTTGTCGCGGTGCAGCCGCTCGGCCAGGCCGTCGCGCAGCCCGCGGGCGGCCATCCCGACCACGCCGTAGCAGCCGGCGGCCGCGTGGCCGGCTACGGTGGCGACGACATGGCGTGACACCTCGATCCGCCCGAGGTCTCTGGCCTGGATCAGCGTCCTCGGCGGCTTCCCGGTGCGCGGCGGGTTGGCCTTCGTCTTTGAGTCCATACGTGTGCTACTATGTGACGCTGATTTCGCCCCAATCATACGCGAAGACTCTGGGGGCGTAGAAGGTTTCCCATACCATGGCACAGCGTTGCGCGATCTGCGGCAAGGGCCCCCAATACGGGCATAACGTGAGCCACTCGAAGGTGCGCACGAAGCGTCGCTTCATGCCCAATTTGCACAAGGCGCGGGTCACCATCAACGGCCGTTCCCAGACGGCGCTGGTGTGCACCCGGTGTCTTCGGACCCAGGCCAAGTCGGCTTAGTCCGACGTCGCGGCACTGCCGATGTAGCCGGCGTGACCGCGCGGCGACACCCAGAGGGTCACCGAAGTGCCCGGTTTCAGCCACGGCTGGGCGACGGTGAGTTCCGCATCGCGGATCACGAGGTAGAGGCCGCTGCCTCCGGACAGTGTCAGCTGGCGCCCGTCAACCTTTGCCACCACGCCGGTGACCTGCCGTGGTAACGCGGCATAACTTTCCAGGCTGAGCGACGTCAGCCAGGTGCCGACGACGGTACCGACCGTCGCGATGACGAGCAGGATGCCGGTGCCCCAGCGCGAACCCTTGAAGAGCAGCCCGTAGAGGACCCACGGCAGAAAGATGGCCAGCAACGCCAGGCTGGTCTGGGTCTCCTGCCAGATGTTGGTGGCGTAGCTCCGCTGGGTCGGATCAGCGAGGTCGGCGCCGGCAGGCACCATGGCGCTCAACGAGATCGCCCCCAGGATCAACCCGACGGTTAAGAGCAGGGTTATCCCGACCCCGACAACCCGAATCTCGGGCCGCACGAAGATGCGAGGTTTGATCGTCGACAGCGTTGCAGTCAGGGTCACGACCGTGTAACTGGCGGCCCCCCCGGATTCCGACATCGCGCTTGAGCTCAGAGGAGACCAATCATGCAAAAGCCGCCGCAACTCTTGCCCACCAAACTCGAAGATGGCCAGGCTCCGGGCATCCGCTATCGCATCGACGGGGAGCTGGTCCCGGTGCTGCACACCTGGCTCGATGGACGGGCCCGCCGGCCCACGCGAGCGGCGCTTTAGTGCCAGGCGAGCGTTTGAGGCGTTTCTTAGCATCCCCGTTCGGGCGATGAAGGGGGCATTCAAGCGCATGGTTGCCGGCATGCCAATTTTTCTTACCGAGGCGCAGGGGCCGGGCGAGATCGCGTTTTCCCGCGATGGCGCCGGCCATCTCTTTCCGCTCCACCTGACGCCCGGGACCGCGGTGCTCGTGCGAGAGCACCAGTTCCTGGCGGCGACCGGCAATCTCGACTACACCTTCAACCGGGTGAAGGGCGTCAGCAACATGCTCTTCGGTTCCACCGGGTTCTTCGTCGATCGCTTCAGCGCCTCGCACCAGGAGGGCGTCCTCTGGCTGCACGGCTACGGCAACGTCTTCGAGAAACAGCTGGCACCAAACGAGCAGATCGACATCGAGCCCGGTGGCTGGGTCTACCGCGACGAGACCGTTCGGATGGAGGTCCAGATGTTCGGGCTCAAGACCGGCATCTTCGGCGGCGGCGGCAATATGATCTGGAATCGATTCACCGGCCCGGGACGGGTCGGCATCCAGTCGATGTACCTGCACCTGCCGACGAGCGAGTGATTTAGCGGAGTTCCTGGATCGCCGCCTTCTTTCCCTGCGGGTGGCTGTAAACGAAGCTCCCCGCCACCAGCACGGTAGCGCCGTTCGCGATCGACTGCCGGCCGGTCGCGGCGTTGACGCCACCATCGATCTCGATGTCGAGGCTGGGATTGAGCCGGTCCCGGAGCGCCCTCGCGGCCTTGATCCGATCCAGGCTGCCGTCGATGAACTTCTGTCCGCCCCAGCCGGGGTTGACGCACATCATCACCAGCAGGTCGGCATCGTGGAGCACGGGCTCCACCAGCGCCAGGGGGCTGCCCGGATTCAGACAGACGCCGGGGCGGAGGCCGGCCTGGCGAATGGTATCGAGCACCCGGTGGATGTGACGGGTCGCCTCCACGTGGACCGATAGCATGGTGGCCCCGGCGTCCCGGAAGGCCTCGATGGTGCGCTCCGGGTTCTCGATCATCAGGTGGACGTCAAAGGGGAGCTTCGCGTAGCGCCGGCAGTGCTCGACGGTGCGGGGCCCGATGGTAATCGGCGGAACGAAATGCCCGTCCATCACATCGAAATGCACCCAGTCGGCGCCCGCCTGCTCGAGGGCGGCCACCTCTTCTCCCAGCCGGCTGAAGTCGGCCGACAGCAGGGACGGCGCGACCAGCACTAAGAGACGGAGGGGATGCTGATCGTGACCGGCGCGTCGAAGTGGTGGTAGTTGATGGTCACCGCCGCGATCGCGTGGATGGCAGCGCCGGCCGGCAGCCGGCTCCCCGATGGGGCGGCCGAAGCGCCCAGCGAGCCCATCAGCTGGTTGAGATCCACGGTGTAGTCCGCGTTGACACTGACCCGCCGGACCAGGTGGTCATCCTTGCCGAACCAGACGTCGATCGTCATGGTGCCGCTGTCCAGGACCTGCTTGACCGCGGCCAGCGCCTGGGGGGTCATGGAGGGACGTTTTGCCAGGCTGGCGAGCAGCTTGTCCTTATCCGGGGTCAGCTGGTAGTGATGAACGGTGGCGCCGCCGAGTGAGGTATCGCCCAGGTCCTTGATCGACTTGACGTTCTTCAGGTACTGGTCGTAGGAGAGCGGATCCGGCTGCCCCAGCTGATCGGTGAGGTTGCCGGATTGCGCGGACGCTTCCCATTTTTGGGTGAGCGGGTTCTTCACGTAGGCCTTGCCGTTGGCGACAGTCACTTCCGTCGCGATCGACAAGCCCGCCATCTTGGCGTTGACCGTCATGTGGTACCGGTCCGGGAACTGGGCTTCGCCATTGCCGCTCAGGTCCACCGTCAGCGTGCCGTTGGCGCCGCTCTGCCCGAACATCTGCGCCATCTGCGGCGGGAACGTCATCGCCACGTGGCCCTGCAGGTCGAACTTCGCCGACTTCAACTGGCTGGCCCGTTGGGCGGCACCGGACAGCGCCTGCTGAGGCGTTTCCGGTTTGGCCAGCGGCGAGGCGCAGGCCGTCAGGGCGATTACGGTCAGCAGGCTCGCGAGGAGGCGTTTCATCGGACTTCCTGAGTATATCGGCGCGCTCAGACTAATCCCTTCGCGGCTTCCAGCCACGCGGGGAAGTCGGCGAGTCGCGTGATCACGTGGGTGGGCGTAACGCCGGCGATCTCGATCGCCCCCGGGTGTTTCAGCCAGATCGCGGGAATCCCCGCGTTCAAGGCACCCGCGATATCGGTGTCCAGCCGATCGCCCACCATGCAGGTCGCAGCCAGCGGGACACCCAACCGTCGCGCGCCCTCCGTGTAAATCGCCGGCTCGGGCTTGGCTTTGCCGAAGTCCCTCGAGGTGACGAGCGCGTCAATCAACGACCGCATGCCGGCCTGCTCCAGGACCTTCGCCAGCTCCGCGTCGCCGGAGCCGACCGTGTTGGAGATCACGCCCAGCCGGTAGCGTGGCTTCAACGCCGACAACACCTCCAGCGCGCCGGCAATCGGCGTGATCGCCATCTCCCAGAGGTGCTTTCCCGGCTCCTCGACCACCAGCGTGTTACCGGCGTCGAAGAATACGCCCCGCAGCTCGGAGGGCATCAGGCGGGCGACGGGGCGCTCTGCAATTGCCGGGCCCGCAGCTGGCCACACGCCGCATCGATGTCGAGCCCACGGGTGGCGCGGATCGTCGTCGAGATTCCGGCTGTCTGCAGCACAGCTTGAAACGCCTGGGCGCGCGATTTCGACGGCGGGGCGAGCGGGCTGCCCTCGATCGGGTTCATCGGGATCAGGTTGACGTGACTCAGGCCGTGGTTGACGATCTTTGCCAGCCGGTTCGCTTGCTCAACGCTGTCGTTGACGCCCTGGAGCAGGACGTACTCATAACTGATGCGGCGACCGGTGCGCTCGGCATGGGCGCGTGCCGCACCGGTGATGGCGGCGATCGGGTACTTGCGGTTCACCGGAATCATCCGGCTGCGCAGCTCATCGTCCGGTGCGTGCAGCGAGATCGCCAGGTTGACGGGCAGGCCCTCGGCCGTGAGTCGTTCGATGAAGGGAACCAGGCCGATGGTCGACACGGTGACTCGCCGCGGACTGAAGTTGAGCGTGTCGGCGCGCGCCCAGCGACGGATCGCGCCCACCACCGCGGCGTAATTGTTCATCGGCTCGCCCATCCCCATGAAGACCACGTTGGTCAGGGATCGCTGGCCTTCGCCGAGATCCCGGCTGGCCATCAGGAACTGGTCGACGATCTCGGCTTCGCTGAGATTTCGATCGAAGCCGGACTGCCCGGTGGCGCAGAAGCTACACCCGATCGGGCAACCGACCTGCGAGCTGACGCAGATCGTGGTCCGCGCCCGCGACCGCTGGGTGGCGTCATAGTGCATGACGACCGTTTCGATCGTCTTTCCATCTCGCAGCTTGAAGAGGTACTTGGCCGTCTGGCCGCGATCGGCTACCCGCTTGAGGTGCGGGGTCACGCTGCTGAAGGTGTACGACGTTTCCAGCAGCCGGCGGGTCGCGGTTGGCAACGTCCGCATCGCGCCAAACGACGGGGCGAGCTGTCGCCAGAACCATTGGCGGGCCTGGTCGGCACGGAACGAGGCCTCCCCCGCGGCAGCTAGCCGATCCCGCAGCTGTTGCGAATCCGCCGTCGCGAACGGCGCCGCCTCAGTTGCTGCGGCGATTTCCGAGCACGAGTGACGCGTAGTACAGCAGGGTCAGGATGGCGCCGAACAACGCGACCCAATAGGTGAAGGCCGCCGCCCGCAGCATGCGACGCGCGCCCTCCTGTTCCTCCGGATAGATCGCGCCGTTGTCGGTCAGCAGGCGGAGCGCCCGCCGGCTGGCATTCAGTTCGACCGGCGTCGTAATCAGCTGGAAAACGACCGCGGCAGCGAACAGCGCCAGACCGACCAGGGCGACGTAGAACCCGAAATTCGTTCGGGTAAAGACCGACAGGAAGAGGCCGGCGATGACAATGATCGGACCGGCCTGCGAACCCAGGTTCGCGGCAGGAACCAGGTCGGACCGCCAGCGCATCGCGAAATACCCCTGCCGGTCCTGCTGGGCGTGGCCAATCTCATGCGCGACCACCGCCTCGGCAGCAACCGAGGTCCCCAACGCGACCTCCCGCGACAGGTTGAGGGTCTTGGTCTTGGGGTCGTAGTTGTCGCTCAGCTCGCCATCGATCACCTGGATGGTGACGTCGTCAAGTCCGGCGCCGCTCAAAATCCGGCGGGCGACGTCGACCCCCGTCTGGCCGCTCGAATTGCGGACCTGGGAGTAGCGCTGGTAGGTCCGCTTGACCCAACTGCTCGCCAGGAAGCTGAGCACCATGATCGGCAGCGCGACATAGAGCAAGTAGCCCCAGCCGAAGAAAAACATTGTGCTCGAATTTTACCCTCGGCCCGACGGCCCAATCACCGCCGCTTCGTCGACATCCTTCCGCCGAGTCGTGGCCGGCTCGTCACTCTGGGTGAACGGTTTCCCGGACAGGCGGTCGTTTCACCCTCATCGGGACGCCAATGCTGGAAGAGCCTCAGCGACTCACCATGTCGGACGTCTTCAGCCTCTTCGGACGCCAGGCCGAGGACACCCGCTGGGTGGCTTCCGCAGATTCGCAAGAATACCTGGCCGTCGTCCTTTATCTGGTACAGCGGAATAACACCCGCTGATCCGCCCCACAGGTGGGGGTGGTTCATGATAGTATCTCTGTTAGCTTAACTGTTAAGCTGGTATCAGGTTTAGAGATGTCAGAGAAATTGACCCTCAGCGAGCTCTTCGCCCTCTTCGGGCGAACCACCGACGATACCCGTTGGGTGGGATCGGCCGATTCCGAGGAATACCTGGCCGTCGTCACCTATCTCGTCCAGCGATCGAGCGCTCGATAGGCGCCGTCACAACCTAGCCACGACTGCGCCACGACCCGTCTGTTCGCAGGGCAGGTCGCGTTATAGGGCTCATACTCGGGCTACCGGCGAGCGTTCGCCGTACTGAGAAACCATGATCACCATCTTGGCGGCGCGGATCCGAATGCTGTTCGGCTGGTCTGACAACGAACGCGGTCAGGCCCTGATCGAGTACTCGCTGATCATGTGCTTGATCGTCATCGTGGTGCTGATCACCCTGATCGTGTTGGGCAATCAGGTGCGCAACACCTACTGCAACATTCAGGGCGCCGTCATCAGCGCCTAGCCTCGCCCCCGCCCTTCTCCACCTCGACCGCCGGGTTTCCCATCACCACGCTCTCCGCTCGAACGTCGCCGGCCACCAGCGCACCCCAGCGGACCACGGCGCCCTCGCCCACGGACACGCCCTTGAGGATCGTCGCCTTCCCCTGAATCCACGCACTCGGGCCAATGCGGATCGGCCGGCGCAGCACGGCTTCCCCGGCCTGGCGCCGAGCCGGCCCAACGGCATGAAAATCCGTGTCGACCAGAAGGCAGGGACCAAGCACGGCATCGTCGCCGACGGTAATGGTGCTGGCGGACATCAACCCGGCGCCGTCGATTTCGACCCGGTCACCGATTTCGATGCGCGCGTCGCGGCCAAAGGTGAGGAAGGCGGTCCGGCCGGAGCGATTGCGCACCATAACGTCTCGCCCGAAGATCACCCGTCCCGGGCCGCGGATGCGCAGCCGGGCGGGACCGTGGAACCCCGCACCGAAGGTATGCCGGGGGTAGCGGAGGCGAAGGTACAGGGTGCTGAGGCTCACGGGTGGGGGCTCTGCCCGGGAAGGGATTTGAACCCTTACAAGCTTGCGCTCACAGCCCCCTCAAAGCTGCGTGTCTACCAATTCCACCACCCGGGCGAGGGCGTCTGAGATTTTAGCGCCTCTCTCCCTCCCCCGCGCCAATCAGCCCGTCCGGATGGGCCGAGCGACCGATTCTCCGTCCGGCAGGCGTCGCTAGGCTGACGGCATGGGGGCGCGAGAGGCACCGCTCGCGCCTCTTTCCATTTGATCGACGACTCTGTAACAAGGGTCGTAAGCCTGCCTCTTTAGTGTTGGACCGAACTCGACCGGCGACCGGGCTGGTGTGACCCTGACGCGACAAGAGTCATCACATCGTAAAGAGGAATCGTAAGGAAATGAACGACGAGAGCCATATATCTTTGCCGGCTCTCCACGAGGACCTGAGCCAGCAGCAGCAGGTCCAAATCCATGGCGGCCGGTCGGCAGCGCGACGCGCGATGGCCGCCGGAAGAGAGGGGTTAAACATCGTCAACCGGTACCGGATTCTGATCGTCGACGATGATGCCATGGCCCGCGAGATCCTGAAGCGGATTCTCGAGCACGCCGGCTACGAGGTCATGACCGCCGGCAGTGGTCCGGAGGCGCTGCGGAAATTGCACGAGGGCATTCCGCACCTCGTGGTCGTCGACCTGATGATGCCGGAGATGGACGGCTTTGAGCTCTGCCGCCGGATCAAGAGCCACCTCGACGTCCCGATCGTCATCTTGAGCGCGGTGGCCGCGGTCGAGAGCAAGGTCGAGGGGTTGCAGATGTACGCCGAGGATTACATCGTCAAACCGTTCGAGAAAGAAGAGCTGGTCGCCCGCGTGCAGCGGGTGCTCCGCCGCTATGGCGAATCGGCGGGCGTCGAGCAGCCCGAAGTCGTCATCGACCAGGACCTTCAGATCAACTTCGTGCAGCACTGGGCGCGCGTGAAGGGCCAGCAGGTCACCCTCACGCCGACGGAGTCCAAACTGCTCTTCCTCCTGGTTCGCAACGCCGGTCGGGTCGTCACCAACGAGACCCTGCTGGCGAAGGCCTGGGCCGGCGATGAGGAAGCCTACGAGGAGGGACTTCGGGTGCACATCTCCCGTCTGCGCAGCAAGATCGAGCCGAATCCAAGCAAGCCTGTCTACATCCAGACCAAGCGCGGCGTCGGGTATCGTTTCGGCGCCAAAGTCAACTACCCGGCTGGGCAAGAGCCCATGGCGCTCGCGGGATGAACCTCCGCACGATTGGGCTCGGCCTCATCGTGTTCGTCCTCTCCTTCCCCCTCTTCTTGCACTAGAAGGACGCTGTCCGCCGGACCCCAACCGTCAGCGCCGAGCTCATCACCCTCAGCCCTCGGAACCAGACCTACACCATGGCCTTAACCGGTGCCTCCAGTCAGTTCACGCAGTTGCGGGATGGCGCCCTTCACGACCTGCGCAGCTCGTGGCGCTGGAACTAGACGTCTACACTCCTCCCCGTGGCCCACGCCCTCGGACTTGGCTTCACCGTCTTCACCATCATCTTTCTGCTCGAGCTTCCGGATAAGACGGCGCTCGCCACCCTGCTACTGGCGACCCGGCATCGTCCATTGCCAATCTTTCTCGGATCCGCGGCCGCGTTTGTGATCCAGAGCGCGGTGGCGGTGGCGGCCGGCTCGGTGCTGAGCCTGCTGCCTCGAGAACCGATCCGGATCGGAGCCGGCGTCCTCTTTCTCCTGATGGCGGCGGTGATCGTGCGACAGAACCTCAAAAAGGAAGAGGTCAAGGAGGCGAGCGAGATCGAACGGGAGGAGCAACGGCACCGACGACCCTTTGCGACGGCATTCCTGCTGGTCTTCGTCGCGGAATGGGGCGACCTCACGCAGCTCGCCACCGCCGCCCTGCAGGCGCGCTACCGAGACGCGCTGACGGTTTTCGCGTCCGCCACCATCGCGTTGTGGGCCGTGGCGGCGATTGCCGTGGTCCTCGGAAATCGGCTCGGCGCCTGGATCCCGCAGCGCCCCCTGCAGTTCGCCGCCGCCGGCGTGATGGTGCTCGCCGCGATCGCGCTGATCAGCGGCATCCTCGGCTAGCGACTCAGGCCGCTGTCGTCAGGTCGATCGCCTCGGGCACGGCCCGTTGCGGGATGGTGAACGTGAAAGTGCTGCCCAGCCCGGGCGAGCTCTTCACCCAGATCCGTCCGCCGTGCATCTCGACCAGCTGGCGAGAGATCGCCAGGCCGAGGCCCGTCCCCTGGTACTTACCGCTGATCCCGCTCTTTCCCTGTTGAAAGCTTTCGAAGATGCGCTCCGCATCCTCGGCCGGCACCCCGATGCCGGTGTCGCGCACGTTGATGCGCAGCTCCGCCCCCTGGCGCTCCGCCGTCACCCGGACGCTGCCGGATTCGGTGAACTTGATGGCGTTACCCAGCAGGTTCAGCAACACCTGCTTGAGCTTTGGACCGTCGGCAAAGACCCGCCCCACCTCGGCGGAAACGCTGGCGCTAAGCTCCAGCCCCTTGGTCTTCGCCAGCGAGCTGACGCTTTCGACGCACTCCGAAATCAGGGGCTCGATGTCGACTTCGCCGCGGTGCAGCTGCGCCTTCCCCGCCTCCAGTTTCGAGATGTCGAGCAGGTCGTTGATCAACGCCAGCAGGTGCTGACCGTTCTGGGCGATGATGTCGACGTCCTGCCGCTGCTCACGGGTGAGGACTCCCCCGTCCCCTTCGAGCATCAGCTGGGAGAAGCCGAGGATCGAGTTCAGCGGCGTGCGTAGCTCGTGGCTCATGTTGGCGAGAAATTCCGACTTGTGCTGATTCGCGCGATGCAGCTCGGTATTGACGGCCCCTAACCGGGCCGTCTGCTCGGTCGCCAGGTGGAACAGGTGCGCCTCCTGGATGGCGGTGGCGGCGTGCTGCGCGAACAGCGTCAGGAGCTCGATGGTGTTGCGGTCCAGCGGGCGCCGGTGGTACACAGCGAGCACCCCAAGCAGCTGGTCGCCGACGACGAGCGGGAAGCCGGCGAACGCCTGGATGCCTTCCTCCGCCATCCATGGGCTGAGTCCGACCTGACGGTGATTCGCCGGGTCGTTGGTGATGATGGGCACCCGCAGCTCGGCCACCTGGCCGACCTCACTCATGCCGCGCTCGACCCGGCTGGGGACCGGCGGGGCATTCCGGGTGGTGTGATGACCGGCTCGTCGCCAGAGCGCGCCGTCGCTCGGCTCGAGCAGCCACACCTGCGCCGCCGCGAAGCCGAGATTGCCGGTAAGCGCGCTGGCCACGATGTCGAGCAGCTCCGGCTCGAACAACTTCTGGTTCATCTGGTCGATCGATTGGTTCAGTAGCTCCAGGCGACGGGCGCGTTTCTCGGTCTCCTCGAAGAGCCGGACGTTCCGCAGGGCGACGGCCAGCTGCTGGGCCAGGACCTCGAGCGCCTCCACTTCCCATTTCGTCAGCCGGCGCTGATCGTCGCGAGTCTGCAGATGCAGGACGCCGAAGACCTTCCCATCGAGGATGACCGGCGTTCCGAACACGGCTGCATAACGTGTCTGGTTGAGCGCCGGCGCGTCGAACAGGGGCGGCCGGGTGAGCATCGTAAAGCGCCGCTCCCGCACTGCCCGGCCCACGATCCCCTCCCCGGCGGAGATCGAGGATCCCTCGATGGCCTCGGGCAGGCCGACCGCCGCTCGCAGGGTGAAGACGCCGCGATCTTCGTCCAGGAGCACTACCGCGCCCGAGTCCATCTGGAGCAGCTCCATACCGCAGCGGATGACGGTGTTCAACATGTGCGCCACGTCCAGCTGGCCGACCAGCTCGCCGAGCACGTCGCGGAGCTGCTCGGTCTGGTCGAGGCGCCGCCGCGTGCCCCGGATCTCGGTATTCATGGCCCGCACCGCCGCCCCCAGGCCGGTGATGACGGCGACGGTCGGGATCGCTCGCAGGACGGCGTCGCGCACCGAGATGGCCAGGCCCAGGTCGCTCGTCTGGAAGAGGATGATGCCACTGGTCAGAAACAGGCTGGTGCCGATCCCACCCCAGAGGTCGAACCGGAAGATCGCCTCGGCCGCCACCAGCGCGTAAAGCAGGTAAGGAAGGCTCGACGACGGCGTAGCGAACAGCAGGATCCAGCCGCTCACCACCAGGTGATCGAGTACCAGCAGGAGGACGGCCATCGGTCGGGCGAAGCGAGGGACCGCCTTCTTCTGGATGGCCAGCGCGGCGACCCCGTTGCACGCCCCCAGGAGTCCGGCCAGCACGACGGTGATCGGCACCGAGGCGGAGGGCAGCCAGAGCAGCAGGCCGAAGGGAATGGCCAGCGCGACGAAGCGGAGCCTGACGAATTGGCGATCGAGGGCAGTCATCCGAGCCCCCGAAGCCTAGGCGGCCTGGGTGGTTTGAAGGTTGTTGATCATCTCGAGGAAGCGGTCCTTGCCGAAGTCCCCCTTCTGGATGATCGACTGGATATTCCCCTGCAGGCGCTCGCGATCCTCGCTGGTGATGTTTTTCGCCGTATAGATAAGGATGGGGATCTGGCTGGCGGCCGGGTCCTCCCGCAGTTTCGACACCACTTCGAAGCCGTCGACATCCGGCATCATCAGATCGAGGATGATCAGGTCAGGCTTCTTCTTCAGAGCCAACTCGAGGCCGGCCTTGCCACCGTCGGCAACGATGACCTCCATGTTGAACGGCTTGAGCATGGCCTTCACCAGCCGGATGTTCTGCGGGTCGTCATCGACGATCAGGATCGATGACGGCGTTTTCTTCCCCCGCTTGCCATCGGCCAGGAGGTCGAACTTCACCATCATCTGCAGCAGCTGCTGCCGGTCGATCGGCTTGGTGAGGAAGTCGGCCTGACCGATGTCGAACGGCAGCGATTCTTTGTTGATCTTTGAGGTGAGTACGATCGGAATGTCCTTCGTCTTCGACTCGCGACGCAGGTCGTAGACGAGGCCACTGCCACCGTTGGGCGGCAGCTGGGTGTCGATCAATACGGCGAGCGGCTGCAGCTGCACCGCTTTGCGTAGCGCCTCCTGGGCACTGGCCGCGATCACCACCTCGTAGCCCGCGTGGCTGAGGAACGGCTCGATCCGCTCCTTGACCGCCGGGTCGTTGTCGGCCACCAGGATGACGGGCGGCTTGCTGCCGCCACCCACGGGTGGCATCATCTGGACCGGCCGCTCCTGGATGCCGGCCTCCTGCTTGGCGAACTCGATCAGCTCGCGGATGTGCTCGACCAGGCGCTTGCCACTCTCGTTGATGTGGGCCACGAATTCCCGACGTTCCTCCGGCGTCGTCTTGTTCGCTTTCTCGTCGAGCAGGATCTCGGAGAAGCCGATGATCGCATTGAGCGGCGAATTGAGGTCGTGGCTCTGGTCGTAGATCACCCGGAACTTCGCCTCGAAGTCGCGCTTCGCCTGGGTGAGCGCCGGCGCCGCATCCTTGTTCTTTCCACTAGCCGAAAGCTCGGTCTTGAGCCCGTCGAGCTGCGCCTGCATGGCGCGCTTTTCGGCCTCGTAGCGGGCCAGCACCTGGCTGGTTGGCGGACCGCTGCCGGCGGCCTTGCGGGCCTCCTCCAGCTGGAGCTTGAGCGAGGCCTTCTCCCGATGCCAGGCCTGCTCCAGCTCCTTCGCCTCGTTGGCGCGCCGGCTGTGGAGCTCGTTGGTCTCGGCCATCATCTCTGAGAGCTGCCCCTGGACCCGCTCCAGGTCGACTTTCAACTGGTTCTTCTCGGAGGTGAGCCGCTGCTCCCGGCCCGTCCACGCTTCGGCCTTGCGGCCGGTTTCGCCGGCGAGATCCGCGTGCAGCGCCTTGATCTTCTCGTAGTCCTGCTGCATGGCCGCCAGCTTCGCCACCGCGTCCTGCACTTGCTTCTTGAGTCCGGCTTTCTCCTCGGCGACGGAGGCTTCCCGGCTCTGCCAGTCCTTCTCCAGCGCCTTGACCTTGGTCAGCAGCGCCGAGCGCTCGTCGCTGAGCCGCTGGAACTCCGCCTCGGCCTTGTCGAGGTCGGCGGCCTTTTTGCGCGCCTCGTCCAGCTGTCCCTGGAGCAGCTTGCGATCCGCCTTGAACTGGGCGTCCGCCGCCTGGCTCCCCTGCTCCAGCCGGGCCACGTCGGCGATCAGCCGCTGGCGCTCGGCCTGCCATTTCTCGCGTGCCGCCTTGAGCGGCTCGATCTCCGCCTGCACGGCTTTGAGCTGTTGCTGCAGCTGGGCGCTCAGGTCGGTCAGCCGGGTTTTGTCCTGGGTGAGCTGGGCCCTGGCCTTCTGCCATTCCTGTTCCAGCTCCGCCTGCTTGCCGACGGCGGCATCGCGGTCCTTGAGCAGGGTCTCGCGGTCCATCGCCCACTGGAGCTGAGCGGACTGCAGCGTGTCGAGGTCCTCCTGGGCGAGCTTGAGGTCGGACCGGATCTTCTTCTGGTCGTTCTCGAATTTTTGCGCCGCCTGCATCCGCTCCTGTTCGAGCTGGCGGAGCTGGCCGCGCCGCTCCTCGTCGCGGCTCTTGGATCGAGTGACGTCATCCTTCAGCCGGCCGAGCTCGACCTCGGCTCGGTCGTGACTCTGCTGCAGGTCCTGGTGCCCCTGCTTGAGGGCCTCATGCTGGTCGAGCAGCGCCTGGCGATCCATGGCCCACTGCAGCTGCGCGTTCTGGAGTTCGTCCAGCTCCTGCTGCTTTTCGGCCAGCTGGCGCTTGGTCAGGGCAAGCTCTTTCTCCTTCTCTTCGAGCTGGCCGCCGATGTCTTCCTGCAGCGCCTGGAGATGGGTGATGAACTCCTGGTTCTGTTGCAGGATGTCGGCGAACGACTTCGCCTTGGGCGCTTCGGGAGCCATCAGGCCGCCTTCCGACCTTGCTGGAGGTAGCGCTCGACCGCCGCGCGCATGGCATCGAGGTGGGCGCTCATCGCCCCCAGCTGATCGACCCGTTCCTGTTCGAGCTGGCGGAGCTGTTCGTGCCGCTCGCTGTCGCGCTGGTTGGCGTGCCGCAACTCCTCCTGGAGGCGGGCGATTTCGGCCTGGGCCTGGTCGTGGGAAAACTTGAGCTCATCGAGTTCCTTTTTGCGCGCCTCGTGCTCGTCGACCAGGCCCTGGAGATTGGCGACCAGCTCCTGGTTGAGCTGCAGGATCTGCGTGTAAGGATGGCTGGACTTCGACACAGACTCCCCCATTCGGCTGGGCTTCGAGGGCTGCTCGCTCATCAGGCGGTCTTCAGCCGTCCCTGTTGCAGGTAGCGGGTTACCTCCCCGGGGAGGCCCTGGGGATCGACCGGCTTGGGGATGTAGCCGTCGCATCCGGCGCCCAGGATCTTCTCCCGGTCCCCGGCCATGGCATGGGCGGTCAGCGCCACGACCACCACCCCGGCCAACCGCGCGTCGGAGCGGATCTTGCGGGTAACCGCCAGGCCGTCCTCCCCGGGAAGCTGGATATCCATCAGGACGATGTCGGGCAGCTCGCGGGTCATTTCGGCCAGGCATTCCGCGCCGCTGCCCGCCTTGCGCACCGAAAAGCCCTTCTTTTCCAGGAGGAACTGGGCCAGGCGCAAATTTACCGGGTTATCTTCGACGATCAAGACCTTGCCGGCGGTCACGGCCTGTCCTCCTTCGCCTCTGAACGATGTCCAGCTCCTTGATGGCGTGCAATACGGCATCTGGCTGGGAGAGGCCAGATGGTATAACGGCGCTCCAAGCCGTCGCTGGCACCCTGGGTGAAACTTCGCCCAGGGCCAGCAGGGCCGGCTGGCCGGGCAGTCCGCGCAGTCCCAGCACCCATTCCGGCTCGGGCGGGGCCAGGACCACCACGTCCGGGGCGGCCGCCCGGGCCTTCTCCAGGGCCTCCTGCAGCCCCGGCGCGCGGAAGACTTCGAACCCCTCCTCGACCAGCGCCGCCGCCAGCGGCGCCAGCGCTTTCCGCTCGCGGTGCACGATCAGCACCCGCACCCGGTCCCGGCGGCGCTTGATGCCCTGGCCGACCCGGCGGAGCTCGTCCTGCATCGTCTTGGTGGCCCAGGGCTTCGCCACGTAACCCACCACGCCGAATTCGGCCATCAGCGGCTCGTTGCGGGTCACCGAGCAGACCAGCACCGGGACGTCCGCCGTCGCGGCCCGCGTCCGGAGTTCCTGCAACACCTGCCAGCCGTCCTTGACCGGCAGCACGGTTTCCATCACGACCAGGTCGGGCAGGATTTCCATGGCTTTGCGGACGGCCTCGTCGCCATCCCGCGCGTGCGCCACCCGAAAGCCGACCCCCTGGATCTCGGCAGTCATCCGCTGGCTGCTTGCTGGATCGTCCTCCACCACCAGGGCCAGCGGCAGCTCCATGCTCTCCACCGTCTGCGCCGGGTCGTCGGCTGCGACCTCGGGGGCGGGTCTCGGTTCCCGGGGGATGGTGAAGGTAAAGGTCGAGCCCTTGCCGAACTTGCTCTCCGCCCAGATGCGGCCCCCGTGCATCTGCACGAAGCGGCGGCACAGCGCCAGCCCCAGACCGGTCCCCTGGTAGCGGCGGGTGTAGGAGCCGTCGATCTGTTCAAATTCCCGGAACAGCTTCGGCAGGTCCTCCCCCTTCATCCCGATCCCGGTGTCCTGCACCGACACCGTCAACTGGTCCGGCGCATCCTTCACGGTGATCGTGATCTGCCCCGGTGGCGGGGTGAACTTCACCGCGTTGGACAGCAGGTTGTAGAGCACCTGCTTGAACTTGCTGCGGTCCGCCTTGATCACGCTCGCCTCCACCGCCCCGATCGTGATCAGCTGGAGTCCCTGCTGGCGGGCCATCGGCTCGAGGATGGCGGTCACCTCTTGCAGCGCCTCTGACACCCGCAGGTCTTCGGCCTTCAGCTCCATCTTGCCGGCCTCGATCTTGGCCAGATCGAGGATGTCGTTGATCAAGCCGAGCAAGTGCTGGCCGCTGCTGTGAATGTTGCGAAGGAATTCGGTCCGCTCACCCGGAGTCAGGTTCATGGTGAGGTCGAGCAGGATCTCACTGAAGCCGAGGATGGCGTTCAGCGGGGTGCGCAGCTCGTGCGACATGTTGGCCAGGAACTCCGACTTGTAGCGGTTCGACTGTTCCAGCTGGCGATTCACCTGCAGGATCTCCTCGTCGGCGCGCCGCAGCGCGGCGTGCTGGCGCATCAGGTACCGGTTGGAGTCCTTCAGCCGCGCCACCAGGCTCTGCCGTTCCGCCCGCAACCGCTGCTTCTCGAGGTTGCGCTCGAGCAGCTCGCGCAGGCGCTGGAGGTCGATCGGCTTGGCGATGTAGTCATCGGCGCCACCCCGCAGCGCCTCGGCGGCCACCTGCTCGGAGCCGTAGGCGGTCATCATCACCACCACCGCATCGGGGAAGTCGCGCAGCATCTGCGGCAGCAACGCCAGCCCGCTCTCCTCCGGCATCTGGACGTCGAGGAAGATGAGCGCGGGCCGCCGGCCGTCGAGCTGGCGCCGCGCCTGGGTGGCGTTGGGCGCGGTGACCACCTCGAATCCCTGCTTCGACACCGCCTTGGTGAGGAAGGCGCGGTTGTCGGGGTCGTCATCGATGGCAAGCAGGATGGGTCGTAGTTCCAGCTCCGGTTCGGCGCCGAGCAAGGTGCGCACCGCCTGGATCAGGTCCTGGCCCGCGCCCAGCTCCCGGCCGGAACCGGTGGACAGCGGACCCAGGTCACTGAGGAAGCGGTCGGCTCCCGCGGCCAGGGCGCGCTTGCCTTCGTCGGCGTCGACGTGGACGCCCGCGATCAGCAGCACCGGGATGTTCGTGGTCGCCGGATTGCTCTTCAAGATCTCGCAGACGCGAAGCCCGTCGATTCGGCGCAGCAGCAGGTTGAGGACGATGGCGTCGGGCAGCTCTTCCCGGGCTCGATCCAGGGCCTCGAGACCGTCCTGCGCGGTGAGCACCTGGAAACCCTCGCGCTGCAGCCGCTCGACGAGGGCTTTGAGACGTTCCGGATCGTCGTCCGCGACCAGGATGCGCCGGGTGCCGGCCTGTTCGGTCATGCCGCCCTCCCCTGCACCTGGGCCAGCATCGGCAGCCGCGGGATGAGGAAGCGGAAGGCGCTCCCCTTCCCCGGCACGCTTTCCACCCAGATCTGTCCGCCCTGGAGTTCGACCAGCCGGCGGGAGAGCGCCAGGCCCAGCCCGACCCCCTCGTAGGTACGCGAGGTGGAGCCGTCGACCTGGCGGAATTCCTCGAAGAGGCGGGGTTGATCCTCCGGCTTGATGCCGATCCCGGTGTCGCGGACTTCCACCACCGTCCCGGGCTGCGTCTCCACCGCACTGATCACGACGCTGCCGTGATGCGGGGTGAACTTGATCGCGTTGTTGACCAGGTTGTGGACGACATGGCGCAGGCTGCGCGGGTCGAAGACCACCTGCATCCCCCGATCGATCTGGGACGTCACCGCGAGTTCCTTCTGGGTCGCCGCCGCCGCGTTTTCCGAGAGCGCGGCATCGACTGCCTCGGCCAAAAGACAGGGCGCCGGGTGCAACTCCAGCCGGCCGGCCTGGATGTGAGTCAGGTCGAGGATGTCGTTGATCAGCTTCAACAAGCGCCGGCCGCTGGTGTGGATGGTTTCCGCGAACTCGCCGCGTTCCGCCTCTGACAGCTCGGGCGTGGTGCGAATGATCTCGGAGAATCCGATGATCGCGTTGAGCGGCGTGCGCAGCTCGTGCGACATGTTGGTCAAGAACTCCGACTTCATCCGGTCGGCTTCCTGTAACTCGAGGTTGGCGCGCTGCAGCATCTCGATGGTTTGCCGCTCGCGCTGGAAACGGCGGGCATTGTCGAGCGCGACCGCGGCCTGGTTCGCCAGGATCTGCAGCACCTGCATCAGGGTGGCGTCGAACGCCCGCACGTCATGGAAATAGACCGAGACGGTGCCGACGAATTCGCGTTCCAGGAACATCGGCAGCCCCAGCGCCGCTCGCCATCCGTAGCGCTGAGCCAGCGCATCGAGCGGGAAGCGACCGTCGAGCTGGATGTCTTCGGAGAAGACCGGCCGCTGCTCGATCACGACCTGGGTCACCAGCCCCGGCGAGACATGCGACAGCGGGGTGCCGTGGACGCTGGGATCGACGCCCTCCCCCACCTCGATCACCTGCTCCGTCCCCCCACTCCCCTGCGTCAGCGTGATCAGGCAGGAGGCCGCCCCGGAGACTCCGATCACGGCCCGCGCCACGCCCTGCAGCAGCGCCGTCGGTCCGACGGTGGTCGCGGTCAGCGCCTGCGACACCTGGCGGAGCATCTCCATCGAGGTGTCCAGCCGGAGGGCCTGCTGCCGGGTCTGCTCGAACAGGAAGGTGTTGTCGAGCGAAACGGCGACTTCCGCGCCCAGTGAGGCCGCCAGCTTGACGTCGTAGTTGCCGCTGAAGGTGCCGTTCCGCTTGTTGGCCAGCATCAGCACACCCACCGGCCGGCCGCCGGAACCCAGCGGAACCAGCAGCAGGTCGCGATAGCCGAAGGTCTGCGGCAGCAGCTGCCCGGCTTCGATGTCGTGCAGGCAGTCCTCGACGATCACCGGTTGCTGGGTGACGAACACGCGGCCGATCAGGGTCGACGCGTTGGCCCCGAAGCGCAGCTGGTTGAGGCGCATCTGGTTGAAAAGCCGGCTTTCCCGCATACCGGAGGGCGCGGCCGGCGCGATCAGCGCCTCGAGACCTTCCTGGTACAGGAAGAACCCGCACATCTCGACGTCGAGCAGATCGGCAAGCTTGGTCGTCAGGCTGCCCAGGTCTTCGCCCAGCTTGGTGAGGTTGGACACCGCGGTAGCCGTTTCGAAGAAGTGGCTGAGTTCCTGGAGATTCTGGTCGGCGCGCCTGGAGAGCTCGAGGTTTTGCTGGACCAGCCGGAAGTATTTGAAGCTCCAGAAGCCGGTCAATACCATCACCGGCAGGAAAAGCACCGCCAGGAAGTAGGTCGCTGGGGACGGCGCCCACCAGCGGGCAACATAAATCAGAAAGAGCTCGGTCAGGGTGCCGAGCACGAACCACAGGCGCCAGTTGAAGCGGTTACGGGCGCCAGCAAATGGACGCGGTCGCGTCACGAAATCCTCTTTGGCCACGGTGCGCGCACTGATTTGACGCGGATGGAGGGCATTGCTTCGCCGATCGGGGGCCGTGCCCGGCCGTCGGTGGCCGCGGTTTACAAAGGTTTACTGGACCGTCGCCCGTCCCGAACCGCCCGGGCGCGCTTTGGGCCTTTGCTACTCTCTAGACGTGCAGCGGGAGACGGCCTTCAATGTATCGGCGATCAAGGACACGGTCCTTCGATCGATCAAGTTGAACCAGCAGGCCTACAACAATCGCGACGCCGATGTGTTGCGCGAGGTCTACCTGGAGCCGATGCTCTCCCAGGTTGCACACGACCTGTCCGGTGACTTCGAATCCTTTCCGGCCGCTCGGCTGGACATCACCTGCGAGGTGCTCGACGTCTCCTACACCGCCTACCTGCAGATCGGCAAGGTGGAGCTGTCCGCGTACGGGTTGGAGGCGAGTCCGCAAAACGTCAACGTGACGACCAAGGAGGAGTGGATCTACCGGTTGGTTCCTGACGCCGAAAAGGGAGTGGGCCTCGGCCGGCGCACCACCCATCGCTTCCTCGGCTACTACCACTACACCCTGGTCGACATCGATGGCCGGTGGTGGATCACCGACGTCCAATCCGCCTCTGAGATCTGGCTCCCCTAGCCGCCGACGCGGCTAGCAACACGCCCCTACCGGACGCCAGACGGCCCCAAGTATTACGCAGCGATGCCGGCGCGCCTCGCGGCAGCCTGCGCGCCCTGCCGCCGGTTAATGGCAAAGGCCAGGAGGGCGACGAGCCAGACACACTCGAGGAGGAGGAATGGACCGTGCATGAAAAGGGCGTTCGCAAAGAAGAAGGGTAAGTACGCCACGACCATCAATGCCTTGAGCCATCCGGGCGGAGCGAGTCGAAGAATCAGCCATGCAGCGATGAGAAGGGCGGCGAGATCGGGCACGCTGAGATAGGGCGTGGCCAGCACGGACCCGGATAGCCCCGCCGCGATAGGGAGTTCGCTGCCTTCGCGAGCCGCGAGCCGGGCGATCAGAAGGGCGACGCCCGCCGCCGTGAGGTTGACGGCGGTGGCGAGTGGACCGGGCCCGATCACTGAGGCGACGCTATTGAATCGAATCCCAGGGAGCTGGTAGGCGACGGCGATGGCGTGCTGCCAGTCATGGAGGCCTTGAAACCCCAGGGCCAGAACGGACAGGCCCGCGAGGGCGATGGTGAAAAGCGCCCAGACGGCGAAGACCCGGACCCGCCCGGCGAAGAGGAGTGCGACGGGTACCAGGAAGCTTGACTGCGGTTTCAGGGCGATCAGGGCCAGCGCCGCAGCCGCCAGCAGCGGCCGGTCACGGTGCAGGAGCCACCAGCTGAGACTCACGCCGGCCAAGACGACAAAGGTGGGCTGTCCAAGGGCCAGTCCAAGGGCAACCGGATAGAGGGCAAAGCCGGCGGCTAACAGAGTAAGACGACGAGCTGCGGAGCCAGGGGCCAGGAGCCGCCAGCAGAGCAGAAAACAGCCAATCAGGAAGCCATCCCAAATGGTGAGCGCGGCCGGGTATGGGAGCAGGCTGAGCGGAGCCAGCAGCCACGCGAGCACCGGTGTGTGCTGAAAGGGAAACCAGTTACCCGTCGCGGCGTACAGCGCCGGCATGGAAAGCGAGGTGTTGTACATCTCTGCCCAGCCATGGGTCAAACCAGTGCGAGCCGCAAAGTAGAAGTCGGAGAAATCGAGCTGCCAGGGCGTTTTGATGACGAAC
>Ga0209689_1000375_pt1 | contig 30253 bp, 36 predicted proteins | sample GraSoiAngelo_149_FD_187119 | JGI IMG/M metagenome (GOLD analysis project Ga0209689, IMG submission 187119) | Grasslands soil microbial communities from the Angelo Coastal Reserve, California, USA - 14_1009_09_30cm (SPAdes) (version 2) | ecosystem: Environmental > Terrestrial > Soil > Grasslands ... | reverse complement strand
CATCTGCGACAAGTGCGGCGTGGAAGTCACCCGCTCGAAGGTTCGTCGCGAGCGGATGGGGCACATCAAGCTGGCCTCGCCGGTCAGCCACGTCTGGTATTTCAAGGGCATCCCGTCCCGGATGGGGCTGCTGCTCGACATGTCGCCCCGCAACCTGGAGAAGGTGCTCTACTTCGCGAACTACATCGTGACCAACATCGACGAGGACGCGCGCAAGGAATACCTGTCCAAGTCCTCTCCGCAGCACAACGACCGGGTCATCAAGCTCCAGGAAGAGCGCGACGTAGCGGTCAAGGAGCTGAAGGAAGAGCTCGACCAGCGGGTCAAGGCCAAGCAAGAGGACACCAAGACCAAGAGCAAGGCGCTGGAGGAGACGCTCGACGAGACCGTCGACGCCATGACCTCGCGCGCCAAGGAGCTGGTCGACAAGATCAAGGCGCAGAAGGGCAAGAAGGCGGCCACCAACTTCACCATCGGCGAGGGTGATGACGAGCAGGTCATCATCGAGAAGGGCACCGTGTTCGAGGACAAGCTCGCCCGCGAGCTGCCCAAGCAGGTCGAGAAGAAGATCGACCAGGTGCAGGCCGCCACCAAGAAGCGCCAGCAGGAGCTCAAGGGCAAGTCCGACGAAGAGATCGCCAAGTGGCGTGAGGACTTCGAGAAGAAGTCGGGCGAGCTCACCGACCGCCTGAAGAAGGACACCGAGGGCCTCTCGGGCGATATCGAGTCGTCCAAGACGCAGCTCGAGTCGCTCTTCGTCAAGCAGCTGCTCTCCGACCAGGAGTTTCGCGAGTTCACCGAGAAGTTCGGCAAGGTCTTCAAGGCGGGCATCGGCGCGCAGGCGATCCATGATCTGCTCGCCCGCATCGACCTGCTCCAGGAGTCGGCCATCCTCCGCGAGGAGTCGAAGTCGACCTCCGGCCAGAAGCGGCAGAAGGCCATCAAGCGGCTCAAGGTCGTCGAAGCCTTCCGCAAGTCGGGCGCCTCGGCGACCTGGATGATCCTCAACAACCTACCGGTCATTCCACCGGAGCTGCGCCCCATGGTGCAGCTGGACGGCGGCCGCTTTGCCACCTCGGACCTCAATGACCTCTACCGCCGCGTCATCAACCGCAACAACCGTCTGAAGCGGCTCCTCGAGCTGGGCGCGCCCGAGATCATCGTGCGCAACGAGAAGCGGATGCTGCAGGAAGCCGTCGATGCCCTGATCGACAACGGCCGCCGCGGCCGGGCGATCACCGGCACCGGCAACCGGAAGCTGAAGTCGCTGTCCGACATGCTCAAGGGCAAGCAGGGCCGCTTCCGGCAGAACCTGCTCGGCAAGCGGGTCGACTACTCGGGTCGCTCCGTGATCGTGGTCGGTCCCGAGCTGAAGCTGCACGAGTGTGGCCTGCCGAAGAAGATGGCGCTCGAGCTCTTCAAGCCGTTCGTGATGCGCGAGCTGGTGAGCAAGGGCCACACCCAGAACATCAAGTCCGCCAAGCGAATGGTGGAGCGGGTCCGCCCCGAGGTGTGGGACGTGCTCGATGAGGTGATCAAGGAGCATCCGGTGCTCCTCAACCGCGCCCCCACGCTGCACCGTCTCGGCATCCAGGCCTTCATGCCGGTGCTGGTCGAGGGTTCGGCGATCCAGATCCATCCGCTGGTGTGCTCGGCGTTCAACGCCGACTTCGACGGCGACCAGATGGCGGTGCACGTACCGCTGTTCAGCGGCGCCATCGCCGAAGCCAAGAACCTGATGATGTCGTCCAACAACATTCTGTCGGCGTCGGACGGCCACCCGGTCATCAGCCCGACCCAGGACATCGTGCTCGGCACCTACTACCTGACCATGATCAAGGCCACGCCCGATGTCAAAGACCAAGAGCTGCCCACCTACGGCACCGCCGAAGAAGTCTTGCTGGCGGTGGACAACAAGCGCGTCAACGTCCAGCAGGAGGTGCGGGTCCGCATCGACGGCAAGCTGGTCCGGACCTCACCCGGTCGGGTGCTTTTCAACACCGTGCTGCCGATCGGCGTGCAGCCGGCCGAGGGTCATGGCAAGGCGATGACCTACCAGAACCGGGTCTTCGACAAGAAGACGTTGCGGGAGATCGTCGCCGAGTGTTTCCGGCTCCACGGCAACGAGTTGACGGCCCGGACGGCCAACGACATCAAGCGGCTTGGGTTCGCCTACGCGACCAAGGCCGGCATCACGATTTCCGCGATGGACATCAAGACGCCGGCGGGCAAAGCGGCCATCCTGGCGGGCGCCGAAAAGAAGCTCGGCGACATCGACCAGCAGTTCCGTCGCGGTCTGATCACCGACGACGAGCGCTACACCCAGACGGTCGACCTCTGGACCGAGGCCACCGACGAAGTGACGGCCGCGACCATGAAGAGCTTCGATGCCCTTCACCCGGTCTTCATGATGGCCAACTCCGGGGCTCGAGGCAACATCCAGCAGATCCGGCAGCTGGCGGGCATGCGCGGCCTGATGGCCGACCCGACCGGCCGGATCATCGACCTGCCCATCAAGGCCAACTTCTCAGAGGGGCTGACCGTGCTCGAGTACTTCATCTCCACGCACGGTGCCCGCAAGGGTCTGGCGGACACCGCCCTTCGCACCGCCGACTCCGGCTACCTGACCCGACGCCTGGTCGACGTGGCCCAGGACGTGATCGTCCGGGTTGAGGACTGCGGCACCACCTCCGGTGTCTGGGTGACCGACATCTCGGAGGAGCGGGCGCTAACCGAGCCGCTGTTCGAGCGGATCGCGGGACGCGTCGCCGCGGCCGACATCCTGGATCCGAAGACCCAGGAGACGCTGGTCAAGGAGGGCGCCGAGATCAGCGACGTCCAGGCGCGCAACTTGATCCTGGCGGGCGTCAGCCAGGTGAAGGTCCGTTCGGTGCTGACCTGCCAGGCGCGCGAGGGCGTCTGCCGGCTGTGCTACGGCCGCAACCTGGCGACCGGCAAGCTGGTCGAGATCGGTGAGGCGGTCGGCGTCATCGCCGCCCAGTCAATCGGCGAGCCTGGGACGCAGCTGACGATGCGTACGTTCCATACGGGTGGTGTCGCCGGTACCGACATCACGCAGGGCCTGCCCCGCGTCGAGGAGCTGTTCGAGGCCCGCATCCCGAAGGGGAAGGCGATCATCTCCGAGATCGACGGCGAGGTGGAGATCGTCCGCACCGAGACCGCCCGCAAGGTCAAGGTGACGTCACGCGACATCTACGACATCCCCTATATCTTGACCGGCCAGATGCAGCCGCTGGTCGAATCTGGCGCGACCGTAGCGGAAGGCCAGGAGATCGCCAGGGGCAACGGCGAGAACGGCCAGGAGAAGCTCATCACGTCGCGGTCCTCCGGCGTGGCTCGCGTCGAGCGCAATCAGATCGTCGTCCGCAGCATGGACGAAGAAATGCGCGAGTACGCGATCCCGCACGGCTCCCGGGTCAACGTCACCAGCGGGCAGAAGATCAAGGCCGGTCAGCAGATCACCGAAGGCTCGATCAGCCCGCAGGAGCTGCTGCACATCCTGGGCCGCGAGGCGGTCCAGACCTACCTGGTCGACGAGGTCCAGAAAGTCTATCGCTCGCAGGGCGTCGACATCAACGACAAGCACATCGAGGTGATCATTCGGCAGATGATGCGCAAGGTCCGGATCGACACCGCCGGCGACACCGACCTGCTGCCGGGCGAAATCGTCTCCCAGTGGGAGTACGAGGAAGCCAACGCGAAGGCGCTGGCGGAAGGCGGCGACCCGGCCGTGGCGCAGACCGTCCTGCTCGGCCTGATCAAGGCCGCCCTGAACACGGCGAGTTGGCTGTCGGCGGCATCCTTCCAGGAAACGACCCGGGTGCTGACCGAGGCGGCCATCTCCGGCAAGGTCGACCGGCTGCGCGGCCTGAAGGAGAACGTGATCATTGGCAAGCTGATCCCCGCCGGGACCGGCCTCGACTACTACCAGAAGCTGCGCGAAGAGTCGTTCAAGATGTTCGCGGAGCTTCCGCAACCCGTCCCCGCGACCAGCAGCAGCTAAGGCAATTTCAACCCCCTCCCTCCCCCTTGCGGGGAGGGCAGGGAGGGGGTCTTTTTACTCCCCGGCGGCACCTGCCTTAGCCAGTTCCCGCCGTCCGGCGACCTGGGTCGGGATGTGCCGCAGGAACCAGCCGACGACGTGCCGCAGCCGGATCATGCGCGAGCGTGGGTGGCCGTCGCGAGAGAGATCATGCGTCTGGCCCTCGAAGCGGACCATCTTGACCTCGCGCCCGAGGAACTTGAGCGCCGTGAAGAGTTGCTCGGCTTCCTCGATCGGGCAACGCAGGTCGTTGTCGCTGTGAAGGATCAGCAGCGGCGTTTTGATCTGATCCACGTAGGTGATCGGTGACCGCTCCATCAGCCAGTCGAGATTTTTCCACGGCACGGCGCCGCCCATTTCGTCGACGGTCAGAAACCACCCGACGTCGCTGTAGCCGAACATCGTCGCCATGTTGCTGACACAGCGCATCGTCACGGCGGCCTTGAACCGATCCGTATGTCCGACAGCCCAGTTGGTCATGTAGCCGCCGTAGCTGCCGCCGCCGATGCCGAGACGGTCCGGGTCGACCCAACCTTTCAGGATGGCGGTATCCAGTCCGGCCATGATGTCCTGAAAATCCTTGCCGCCCCAATCGTTGTTGACCGCGGCTGAAAAGGCCCGGCCGTAACCGGTGCTGCCCCGGGGATTGGTGAAGAGGACCGCGTACCCGTGGGCGGCGAGGAGCTGGAACTCGTAGAAGAAGCTCCAGCCGTACATCGCCGCCGGCCCACCATGGATCTCGAGAATGGCTGGCGGTTTCTCTCCCTCCCTCGCTTGCGGGGGAGGGCCGGGGTGGGGGCCTGGTCTCATGATCCAGCCCTGGATGTCCCAGCCGTCGGCGCCCTTGTAGCTGAATTCTTCAGGTCGCGCCAGCGCGACGTCGCGAAACAGCTCGGCGTTGAGCTGGGTCAGCTGGGTCGGCTGGCCGCCGAGATCCTGGACGAACAGGTCGCCGGGAGTGGCTGGATCCGAGCTGGCAAAGGCGAGCCGCCGGCGGTTGCGATCCAGACTCACGCCGTAGACGCGTCGCTGACCGCCGATGACGATGCGCGGAGTGCCATCCTGGATGGGGGTCGCGTAGACGAGCGTGGAGCCTCGCCCGGAGGCTTGCGAGTAGATCTCCTTTCCGTCTGTTGACCAGAACGGGTGAGGGCCGCCGTGGTCCGCCCGCTGGTCATCGATGGAGGTGTCGGCGAAGGTCGGCGCGAAGCCTTCGGTGAGTCGGCGCGCCGTGCCCGGAGCGCTGACCTCGACCACCAGGAGGTCGTCGTAACCATCCGCATGACGGCGTTTGGAGGCGGTAAAGGCGAGCTGGCGCCCATCCGGCGACCAGGCCGGCGGCCCGGCGTAGATCGTTTCGTCCGACATCCTGGTCAGCCGCTTGGATCGGAGATCCAGCACCCAGATATCCTTGCCCGGCCAGCTCCACCGTTCTTCCGCCCGATCCGAGGTGAAGGCGATCCGCTGGCCGTCCGGCGAGAAGGCGGGCGAGCCGTCGTCCCAGTCGCCGTCGGTGAGCTGCTCGAGATCGCCGCCGCTGCTCGGAATCCGAAAAAGATGGGAGCGGCGCTCGTAGATCCAGCCTTTTCCATCGAGCCGGTTCCAGAGGCGGTCGATGGTCCGCACCGCCGGCACTTTCTTCTCTTCGAGCTGGGCATCCGCGGCCTCCACATCGTCGGGTTGACCGACTTCCGCGGAGAAGGTGATCGTGGCCCCGTCCGGTGACCAGGTCGGCTCACCGGCACCATCCCGCAGCCAGGTCAGCTGGCGCGCTTCGCCCCCGTCGGCGGGCAGCACCCACAGCTGCGCCTTTCCCACGCCGCGATCGCGTTCTTCCTTGTTCTTGGGCTTGACCTCGCCGGCCGGACCGCGGACGAAGGCCAGTGACCGGCCGTCCGGCGACCACCGCGGGCTGCGGTCGTTGTTGCCGGCGGTGTAGCGGTGCAGCTCAGTGCTGGTCACATCGGCCACCCAGATCGAGCGGTGGTACTCGTAGCTCTCGCGATCGATCTCGGCGACCAGGTAAGCGATCCGCTCGCCGTCCGGGGTGATCTGGGGGTCCTCGACCAGCTTGATGGCGTAGAGGTCTTGGGGCTCGAGTCGACGTGTCATTGGCTCCCTCCCGATGTGGTGGCGACGAGGTTTCAGGCTAGCAGGCCCACCGGGCCGTTGGCCGTTGTACCGGGGTGCTGCTACGTCGCGGCGAGGCCCTGCTGCTGATCCTGCTCGGGATTCCGACCGCGGCGGTCGACTGGCAGATCGCGAACACCTGGGCACTGCCCACCTGGGTCAGGCTCCTCTGCCTGGCCGGGGTGACCGGCGCCCTGGCGATCGTCGTCGCGAGCCCTCGGCTTGCGATGATCGGCTCGGCGCTCGTAGTCAGTGTGCTGTACGCCTTGCCCATCCTCGGCGGAATCATCCGCTGGCATCTCCTTCCGTCGGGGACGGCGCTGATCGGTGACGGGGCCTACCAGATGCAACTCTCGCGAGACGTGCTGCTGCGAGGCATCGATCCCTACGGCTTCAACTACGACGGGACCGGGATGGAGCGCGCGCCATGGGGCCAGCCGTTTCCCAATCCGGCGCTGCATCATCTCGACTACTGGCCTGGGACCGTGGTACTGCCGCTCCCGCTGCAGGCCGCGGCTCACGCCCTCATCGGCTGGTGGGACGAGCGGGTCTGGCTGCTGCTCGGGGCGGTCGCGATCTGGGTTTTGCTCGGCCGGATCGCTCCCGGGCCGGCCGGTCGGATGGCCGCCATCGTCTTCTTCCTGGTTCCCGGCCACAGCCTGCTCGCCGTGCTGGGCGATAACGACCTGCCGATCGTCGCCCTGCTGCTCGGCGCCACGCTGGCGATCGGCGGACGCCGCTGGCTGCTCGCCGGGCTACTGCTCGGACTGGCTATCGCCACCAAGCAGACCGCGCTGGTCGTGGTCCCGGTTCTCGCCGGGTATGCCGTAGCCCAGGGAATCGACCGCCGCACCTTTTTCAAGGTGGCGGGACTGTCCACGGCGGTCGTCATCGTCCTCTTCGCGCCCTTTCTGGTCTGGAATGCCCACGCCTTCATCACCGACACCATCCTCTTCAACTTTGCCGGTGGGTCGGAGACCTATCCGATCCAGGGCATCGGGCTCTCGACCCTGTTGCTCCAGGCCGGCATCATCCACGGGTCTCGCGACGCCTTCCCATTCCTGCTCATCCAGCTTCCGCTGGTGCTGGCGGCCTGGCTCGTCGGCTGGCGCTGGTTGCGACAGCATCGGTCGCTCGGCGACGCCATCCTGTTCATGGGCATCGCCTTCTTTGCCTTCCTGTTCGCCAACCGTTTTGCCCAGCCGACGTACTTGCTGCTGGGCATTGACCTGATGTTCGCCGGGCTCGTCCTCCGTCGGGCGCAGCCGGCGGCGGCGGCCCCGACCCGCGAGTTGTCGACCGCAGCCGCCTGATGCTGAAGCCCGCCTGGGGGCTGGTATTTGACAGCCGAGTCAAACCGGCCGTAGAATACCCGTTCGCGCCCTAAAAAGGCGTTTGGTTAAACCATGCCTACGATTTCACAGCTCATCCGATACGGCCGCAAGCCGCTGGTGAAGAAGACCAAAGCACCGGCGCTGCAAGGCTCCCCGCAGCGGCGGGGCGTCTGCGTGCGCGTCTACACCACCACGCCCAAGAAGCCGAACTCGGCGCTGCGCAAGGTCGCCCGCGTCCGGCTCACCTCCCGCCAGGAGGTCACCGCCTACATCCCCGGGATCGGCCACAACCTCCAGGAGCACTCGGTGGTCCTGATCCGCGGCGGCCGCGTCAAGGACCTTCCCGGCGTCCGCTACCACGTGGTTCGCGGCACTCTCGACACGGCCGGCGCCAAGGGGCGCAAGCAGGGCCGCTCGAAGTACGGCGCCAAGCGCGAGAAGGCGAAGAAGGCCTAGCCGTGCCCAGACGCGCCCGCATTCAAAAACGTGTCATCCTGCCTGACCCCGTGTACACACACGAGGGCGTAGCCAAATTCGTCAACGTCGTGATGCAGCGGGGCAAGCGGAGCACCGCCGAGCGGGTCGTCTACGGCTCGCTGGACCGGATCCGCAAGGTGGCCAAGAAGGACCCGATCGAGGTCTTCGACTCGGCGCTGAAGAACGCCACCCCGGTGCTGGAGGTGAAGCCCCGCCGGATCGGCGGCGCCACCTACCAGGTCCCGGTCGAGATCAAGCCCGAGCGGCGCTCCGCCCTGGCCCGGCGCTGGATCGTACGTTACGCCAGGGCCAGATCTGGGAAGAGTATGCAGGAGAAGCTCGCCGGAGAGCTGATGGACGCCGCTAACGGAGTGGGGGCGACGATCAAGCGGCGGGAAGAGACCCACAAGATGGCTGAAAGCAACAAGGCCTTCAGTCACTTCCGGTATTAGGAGACAAGTGGCAGAGACAAAAATGGCTCGGACTTATCCGCTCGACAAGGTTCGGAACATCGGCATCATGGCCCACATCGATGCCGGGAAGACGACCACGACCGAGCGCATCCTTTTTTACACCGGGCGTATTCACAAGATGGGCGAGGTCCACGAGGGCGCCGCGACCATGGACTGGATGGTCCAGGAGCAGGAGCGCGGGATCACGATCACCTCGGCGGCCACCGCCGCCAACTGGCGCGGCCACCGGATCAACATTATCGACACACCCGGGCACGTAGACTTTACGGTCGAGGTCGAGCGCAGCCTGCGGGTCCTGGACGGCGCGGTGGCGGTCTTCGATGCCGTCGCGGGGGTCGAGCCGCAGTCCGAGACGGTCTGGCGCCAGGCCGACCGCTACGAGGTGCCCCGGATCGCCTTCATCAACAAGATGGACCGGATGGGGGCCGACTTCTTCGCGGCCTGGAAGTCGATCCGCGAGCGGCTGGGCGCCAATGCGGTTCCTATCCAGCTCCCGATCGGCAACGAGGAGAACTTCGAGGGCGTCGTCGACCTTATTAATAAGGTTGCGATCACCTATACGGACGACCTGGGTACCACCATCGAGACCGAGGAGGTCCCCGAGGCCATGCGCGAGCAGGTCGCCGTCTACCACAAGCAGCTGGTCGAGGCGGTCGCCGAGTTCGACGACGAGCTGTTGGCCAAGTACCTGGAAGACAAGCCGATCACCGGCCCGGAGATCGTGGCCGCCATCCGTAAGGGGACGATCACGAACCGGTTCGTGCCGGTGCTGGCGGGTGCCGCGCTGCGCAACCGCGGGGTGCAGCCGATGCTCGACGCCATCGTTGACTTCCTTCCCTCGCCGCTGGACAAGCTTGGCGTCGAAGGCATCAATCCGAAGAGCAACGTGCCGGAGCGGCGCAAGCCCGACGACGGCCAGCCCTTCGCCGGCCTGGCGTTCAAGATCGCCACCGATCCGTACGTCGGCAAGCTGACCTTCTTCCGGGTCTATGCTGGCACGCTCAAGTCCGGGTCCTACGTCTGGAACGCGACTCGCGGCACCAAGGAGCGGGTGGGGCGCATCCTGCAGATGCACGCCAACCACCGAGAGGAGATCCCGGAGGTCTATGCCGGCGACATCGCCGCCGCCATCGGGCTGAAGCAGACCACTACCGGCGACACCCTGGCGGACGAGAACAACCCGATCCTGCTGGAGTCGATCACTTTTCCGGACCCGGTCATCAGCGTGGCGATCGAGCCGCGCACCAAGGCCGACCAGGAGAAGATGGGGGTGGCCCTCGCCAAGCTGGCCGAGGAAGACCCCACCTTCAAGGTGCGCACCGACGAAGAGACCGCTCAGACCATCATCTCCGGGATGGGCGAGCTGCATCTCGAGATCATCGTCGACCGAATGCTGCGTGAGTTTGCGGTCGACGCCAACGTCGGCAAGCCGCAGGTGGCCTACCGGGAGACGATCAAGCGCAAGGCGCACGGCGTTGGCCGGTTCATCCGCCAGTCGGGCGGCCGCGGCCAGTACGGCCACGCCGAGATCGACATCGAGCCGAATGAAGTCGGCAAGGGCTTCGAGTTCGTCAACAAGATCGTGGGCGGCTCGATCCCGAAGGAGTACCACTCGGCGGTGGAGAAGGGCATCATCGAGGCGCTCAATAGCGGCGTGCTGGCCGGCTATCCGGTGGTCGACGTCAAGGCCACCCTGGTCGATGGCTCGTACCACGAGGTCGACTCCAACGAAATGGCGTTCACCATCGCCGGCTCGATGGCGGCCAAGGATGGCATGCGCAAGGGCCAGCCGGCCCTGCTCGAGCCGATCATGAAGGTCGAGGTTGTGATGCCCGAGGAGTTCATGGGCGAGATCCTCGGCGACCTGTCGTCTCGCCGTGGCCAGATTCTCGGGATGGAAGGCCGGGCCACCATGCAGGTGGTACGCGCCTACGTGCCGCTGGGCAACATGTTCGGCTACGCCACCGACCTGCGGTCGAAGACCCAGGGGCGGGCCGTCTACAGCATGGAATTTCATCATTACCAGGAAGTCCCGAAGTCGATTGCCGATGAAATCGTCGCGAAGTCGAGAGCCTAAGGAGGATCCAAAGAAGGAGTAACAATGGCGAAGAAGAAGTACGAGCGCACCAAGCCGCACGTGAACGTGGGAACCATCGGTCACATCGACCATGGCAAGACCACCCTGACCGCGGCTATCACGAAGGTCCTGTCAAAGAAGGGATTCGCTGAATTCCGCTCCTTCGACTCGATCGACAATGCCCCCGAAGAGAAGGCTCGCGGCATCACGATCGCGACCGCCCACGTCGAGTACGAGACGGAGAAGCGGCACTACGCGCACGTCGACTGCCCCGGGCACGCGGACTACATCAAGAACATGATCACCGGCGCCGCCCAGATGGACGGCGCGATCCTCGTCGTGGCCGCCACTGACGGCCCGATGCCGCAGACTCGGGAACACATCCTGCTGGCCCGCCAGGTCGGGGTGCCGCGGATCGTGGTCGCCCTCAACAAGGTCGACGCGGTCGACGACCCCGAGATCCTGGAGCTGGTCGAGCTCGAGGTCCGGGAGCTGCTCTCCCGTTACGAGTTCCCCGGCGACGACATCCCGGTGGTCAAGGTCTCGGCGCTGAAGGCGCTCGAGGGCGATGCCCAGTGGGAAGACTCGATCATGAAGCTGATGGACGCGGTCGACAGCTACATCCCGGTGCCGGAGCGCGCCCTCGACAAGCCGTTCATGATGCCGATCGAGGACGTGTTCTCGATCGAAGGTCGTGGCACGGTCGTCACCGGCCGGATCGAGCGCGGCCAGGTGAAGGTCAACGAAGAGGTCGAGATGGTCGGCATCAACGACACCCGCAAGACGGTCGTGACCGGGGTCGAGATGTTCCACAAGCTGCTGGATTCCGGGCAGGCCGGTGACAACGTCGGCTGCCTGCTCCGCGGCATCAAGCGCGAGGAGGTCGAGCGCGGCCAGGTGCTGGCCAAGCCCGGCTCGATCAAGCCGCACACCGAGTTCGACTCGCAGGTCTACGTCCTCACCAAGGAAGAGGGCGGCCGTCACACGCCGTTCTTCAAGGGCTACCGCCCGCAGTTCTACGTCCGGACCACGGACGTGACCGGCGAGGTGGAGCTGCCCGAGGGGACCGAGATGGTGATGCCGGGCGACAACATCAACATGAAGATCAAGCTCATCACCCCGATCGCCGTCGAGGAGGGGATGCGCTTCGCCATCCGCGAAGGTGGTCGCACGGTCGGTGCCGGCGTGGCCACGAAGGTCATCAAGTAAGCGGACCATGGCCCAGAAGATCCGCATCCGTCTGAAGGCCTACGATCACCGTGTCCTCGACCAGGCCGCGGACAAGATCGTTGACACGGCGCGGCGGACGAACGCGTCGACGGCCGGGCCTATCCCGCTGCCCACCGAGATCAACAAGTGGACGGTGATCCGTTCGCCGTTCATCGACAAGGACTCGCGCGAGCAGTTCGAGATGCGCACCCACAAGCGGATCATCGACATCCTCGACCCGAACCCGAAAGTCGTCGACGCCCTGATGCGGCTCAACCTGCCGTCGGGCGTCAACATCGAGATCAAGCTCTAGCCGATGGCGACGAAGGGCCTGTTGGCGAAGAAGATCGGGATGACCCAGGTGTTCACCGAGAAGGGTGAACTCCTGCCGGTCACCGTGCTCGAAGCCGGCCCCTGCGTCGTCGTCGGCCTGCGTGCCGTCCAGAAAGATGGCTACGGTGCCATCCAGCTGGGCTTCGGCAGCGTGAAAGACAAGCGGCTGACGAAGGCCACCGCGGGCCACTTCAAGAAGGCGGGCGTTGCCGCGCATCGTCACCTCCGCGAAGTCCGCCTCGAGGCCGACGCCAGCTACGAGGTCGGCCAGGCGTTGAAGGTCGACCTGTTCTCAGCGGGAGAGTGGGTCGACGTCACCGGTACCACGAAAGGCAAGGGCTTCTCGGGTCAGCACAAGCGCCATCATTTCGGCCGCGGTCCGGTGACCCACGGCTCGCACAATATCAAGCAGCCGGGCTCGATCGGCTCGTCGTCGACGCCATCCCGGGTCTACAAGGGGATGCGGATGGCGGGCCAGCTCGGCAACCAGCAACGGACGACCACGCATCTCAAGGTGGTGCGGGTCGATCCCGATCGCAACCTTCTGCTCGTCAACGGCGACGTGCCGGGTCACAAGAACAGCGTCGTGCTGGTGCGCGACTCGACCCGCCAGCCGAAGGGCAAGAAATAATGGCGAAGGCCCCCGGATCAACCGTGCCGAAGGACTCCAGTTCAACGGCTGCCGTTTATGACCGCGAAGGCAAGGAAACCGGCCAGGTGGAATTGCCGGCGGCGATCTTCAACGCCCCGGTGAACGCCGCGGTGCTGCACCAGGCGGTGCGGCGCCAGCAGGCGAACGATCGCCAGGGCACCCACGACACCAAGACCCGCGGCGAGGTCTCCGGCGGCGGCCGCAAACCCTGGAAGCAGAAGGGGACCGGCCGCGCCCGCCAGGGCAGCACCCGGGCGCCTCAGTGGCGCCATGGCGGCACCGTGTTCGGGCCGCACCCGCGCAGCTACGAGCAGAAGATGCCGCGCAAGCAGCGCCGGCTGGCTCTGCGCGCCGCCCTCTCGGCCCGCTCCCAGGAGGGCGCCGTCCGGGTGGTCGAGGAGATCGTGCTTGACGAGCCGAAGACCAGGGTGGTTGCCGACCTGTTCGCGCAGATGGGCGCCGGAACCCGCGTCCTGTTCGTCATCCCGGAACACGACTTGATGCTGGAGAAATCCACCCGCAACCTCGCCGGGGTGCGGACCATCCTCGGCACCAACCTGAACCCGGGCGACGTCCTGATCGCCGACACCATCGTCTTCACCCGGTCCGCGCTGACCGCGGTGGAGGAGTGGCTGACATGAGGACGCCGGCGGAAGTCATCCAGCGCCCGCTGATCTCCGAGAAGAGCTACGCCGCCATGGCGACCGGCCGCTATCTCTTCCGGGTACATCCGAAGGCGACCAAGACCGAGATCGCGCTCGCCATCGCCGACGCCTTCAAGGTCGACGTGGTCAGCGTGAACACGATGCACGTCCGTGGCAAGGAGCGCCGCCGGGGCCGCACCCACGGCTTTCAGTCGAACTGGAAGAAGGCGGTGGTGACGCTGGCCGAGGGACAGAAGATCGAAAGCATGTTCCAGGGCGTGTAACGGATGCCGCTCAAGAAGTACCGCCCCACCTCGCCCGGCCGCCGCTTCATGTCGGTGAGCGCCTTCGATGACCTCACCCGCGGCAAGAAGGCAGAGAAGCGCCTGCTGGTGTCGATGAAGACGGACGCCGGTCGCAACGCCCAGGGGAAGATCACGGTCCGCCACCAGGGCGGTGGTCACCGCAAGCTCTATCGCCTGATCGATTTCAAGCGGAACAAGCTGAACATCCCGGCGACGGTGAGCGCGGTCGAGTACGATCCCAACCGCAGCGCCCGGATTGCTCTTGTCACCTACGCCGATGGCGAGAAGCGCTACATCCTGGCGCCGGTCGGCCTGACGGTCGGCGACAAGGTGGTCAGCGGCCCGGAGGCGGATATCCAGCCCGGTAACGCGCTGCCGCTGGCCAACATCCCGCTGGGCAGCACGGTGCACAACATCGAGCTCAAGCCGGGACGGGGCGGCCAGGTGGTTCGCTCCGCCGGGATGTCGGCCCAGCTGCTCGCCCGCGAGGGCGATTACGCCCAGATCCGGATGCCGTCCGGTGAGGTTCGCCGGGTCGCCGTCGTCTGCTACGCGACCATCGGCCAGATCGGCAATGTCGAGCACGAGAACGAGAACGTCGGGAAGGCCGGCAAGAGCCGCTGGCGCGGTAAGCGCCCCGCGGTTCGCGGCATGACGATGAATCCCTTCGACCATCCGCACGGTGGGGGCGAGGGCCGATCGGGCCCCGGCGGCAACCCGAAGACCCCCTGGGGCAAGCCGGCACTGGGCTATCGGACACGACGCAACAAGAAGACTCGACTCATGATCGTGCGCCGCCGGCCACCCAAGAGAAAGAGCAAGGGCTAGAAGAACATGTCACGTTCAACGAAAAAAGGACCGTTCGTTCATCCGTCGCTGATGAAAAAGGTGACGGCGATGAATCAGCAGAAGGAAAAGAAAGTGATCAAGACCTGGTCGCGGGACTCGAGCGTCTTCCCCGAGATGGTGGGACACACGCTCGCGATCCACGACGGGAAGAAGCACGTGCCGATCTTCATCACCGAGAACATGGTGGGGCACCTGCTGGGCGAGTTCGCGCCGACCCGGCGCTTCCGCGCCCACGGGCACCACACCGAGAAATCGACCACCCTGAAATGACGATGGAAGTACAAGCCAAGGCCAAGTGGGTCAGGACGTCGCCGCGCAAAGTGCGGCTCGTCGCGCACACGCTGCGCGACCTGCCGGTGAGCGAGGCGCTGGTCGCCTGCTCGTTTATGCCGAAGTCGGCCGCCCGTGACGTGGCCAAGGTGATTCGCTCAGCCCAGGCGAACGCGGAGAACAATTTCAACCTCGTCAAAGACGACCTGGTGGTCAAGGAGATCCGGGTCGAGCCCGGGCCGATGCTGAAGCGGGGCCAGCCCCGAGCCATGGGTCGGCTGTTCAGCATCTTCAAGCGAACCAGCCACATCACGGCCATCGTCGAGGACCGGCCCGGAGTGGTCAGGCGCCGGACCGCCGCGCTGCCGCGGGCGCCACAGCCCACCGCCCGGCCCACACCGACGCCGGCCGCGGCCGCCGCCGCGCGCGCCGCTGCCGAGCCGGCCACCACCGAATCGGACGAGCGCGAGGCGCCGAAACCGCGGCGGGCTCGGTCCGAGACCAAGCCCGAGGCGTCAAAGCCGGCCTTGACGGGTAAGAAAGGCGAGGCCAAGACGAGCGACAAGACGGCCGACGCCAAACAGACCCGGGCAAAGGCGCAAGGCAAAGAAAAAGACAAGAAAGACACCAAGGAGAAGAAAGGCAAGTAGTGGGACATAAAGTTCACCCGAACGGCTTCCGGCTGGGCGTCTACCGCAACTGGGAGGCGAAGTGGTTCGCTCCCGACAAGGAGTACAAGCCCCTGTTGCTCGAGGACAACCGCCTCCGGAAGATGTTGCTCGCCCGCCTGAAGAATGCGGGGGTGGCCCGGATCGAGACCGAGCGCTCGTCGTCCGCGCTCACCATCACGCTGCACACCGCCAAGCCCGGCATCGTCATCGGCAAGGGCGGGACCAGCGTCGACCAGCTGCGCGACGAGCTGGAGCGGATCACCGGGAAGCGGGTGCGCGTCACCATCCAGGAGATCAAGAAGCCCGAGCTCAGCGCCCAGCTGGTGGCCGAGAACGTCGCCGCCCAACTGGAGAAACGGATCGCGTTCCGCCGCGCCATCAAGCAATCGCTGATGAAGACGATGCGCGCCGGCGCGCAGGGCGTGAAGATCCGCGTCAAGGGGCGGCTGGGTGGTTCCGAAATGGCCCGTGTCGAATGGAACCGCGAGGGCCGCGTCCCGCTGCACACGCTGAAGGCCGACATCGACTTCGGCCAGACCGAGGCGAAGACGACCTTCGGGCGGATCGGGGTTTCCGCCTGGGTCTACACCGGCAACTTCCCGACCGAGGCGCCGCCCAAGCCGCAGGCGGCCGTCGAGGAGCCCGCCGACACCGGCGTGCCGGTGGGCGCCGCCATCGCGGAAGCCCCGACCCCGCTGGCCGAGCTGGTGCAGGCCGCTGTGGCCGCGCCGGCTGCTCCGGAACCCGTGGCGGCACCGGTCGCGACCGCCCCGGCAGCCATCGAGGCGCCCGCGGCCAAGCCGAAGCGCACCCGTACCACGAAGGCCGCCACCACCGACGCGATCCCGGCCGACGGGGGCGAGAAGCCGAAGCGCGCGAGCCGCGCCCGCACCACGGCGACCGCGGACAAGGCCGCAGCGCCCAAGACGCCACGCGCCCGCGTGGCGAAGAAGAAGGAATAGAGATGTTGCTTCCCGCCCGCGTCAAGTGGCGCAAGCTCCATCGCGGTCGCCGCACCGGCGTCGCCACCCAGGGCAACGACCTGGCGTTCGGCGAGTTCGGGCTGCAGGCGTCCGAGGCCGCCTGGATGACCAATCGCCAGATCGAGGCCGCCCGCCGCGTCATGACCCGGTTCGTGCGGCGCGGTGGACAGGTGTTCATCCGCGTCTTCCCGGACAAGTCGGTGACCAAGAAGCCGGCCGAGACCCGGATGGGAAGCGGGAAGGGGGCCCCCGAAGGCTGGGTGGCCGTCATCAAGCCGGGCCGCGTCCTCTTCGAGATGGGTGGCGTGACCCCCGAGATGGCGAAGCGAGCCTTCCAGCTGGCCGCTTACAAGCTGCCGCTCAAGACTCGCACGCTGGGCATCAAGTCCGGCGTCAAGGCCGCCGTCGATGTCAAGATCAAGGGCCCGGCCGAGCTGAAGCCCGGTGAGGGCCTCGAAGGCATCCCCGGTGCAGTCGGCGCTCCGGCTGCGGCGGCTGCCGCGGCCGCCCCCGCCGCGAGAGGTCCAAAGGCCGCCCCCGGCGCCGCGCCGTCGATCAAGCCGGCGCCAGGTGCTGCGCCCAAGGCCGCGCCGGGCGCTGCGCCCAGGGCTGCCGCCGCGCCGCCCCCCAAGCCGGCGAAGGGTGGTGGGAAGAAATGAAGATGAAGGACCTGCAGGGCCTGTCGATGCCGGATCTGCAGAAGAAGCTCAAGGATTCCCGCCAGGAGCTCTTCAACCTGCGCTTCCAGATGGCCACCGGCCAGTTGCAGAACCACCGGGAGATCCGCCACGTGCGGCACAACCTGGCGCAGATCCTGACCGAGATCCACATGAAGGAGTTCAATGCCGAGCCGGCGCCGGCTCCGGCTGAAGCGGAGATCAAGCCGCGGCGGAGACGGGCCGCGGCGACGAGCGAGGAGACGTCATGACCGAAGCCGAGGAGCGGGCGATGCGCAAGACGCGCACCGGCACCGTGATCAGCGACAAGATGGACAAGACGGTGGTGGTGCGGGTGCAGACCCTCAAGGAGCACTCGCGCTACAAGAAGCACATCCAGCAGTCGACCCGATTCAAGGCGCACGACGAGCAGAACCAGTGCAAGGTCGGTGACCGGGTGCGGATCATGGAAACCCGCCCGATCTCGCATGACAAGCGCTGGCGCGTGGTCGCCATTGTGGAGAAGGCGAAATAGCCGTAGCCATGGTGCAGCAAGAGTCGCGGTTGAAGGTGGCGGACAACACGGGTGCGCGTGAAATCCTGTTGATCCGGGTCATGGGTGGCCACTATCGCAAGTACGCCTCCATCGGCGACGTCATCACCGCCGCGGTCACGGTCGCGACGCCCGGCGGTCAAGTCAAGAAAAGCGAAGTCGTCAAGGCCGTGGTGGTGCGCACCTCGCGCGAGTTCCGGCGCCTGGACGGCTCGACGATCCGCTTCGATGAGAACGCCGCCGTCATCCTCGGCCCCCAGAACAACCCGCGCGGTACCCGCATCTTCGGCCCGGTGGCGCGCGAGCTGCGCGACAAGAATTTCATGAAGATTGTTTCCCTGGCCCCGGAGGTTTTGTAAGCATCATGAGCCGGCTTCATCTCGACATTCATAAAGACGACACCGTGCAGGTCATGTCCGGAAAGGACCGTGGCAAGCGAGGCGTGGTGGTGCGCACCGTGCCCGGCCAGAGCAAGATCGTGGTCAAGGGCGTCAACCTCTTGAAGCGACACCAGCGCGCCAATACCCAGAAGGGCGGCACCAAGGTCATGCAGGGCGGCATCGTCGACTTCGAGTCGCCGCTGAGCTACTCGAACGTGATGCTCGTTTGCAACAAGTGCGACAAGCCGACCCGCATCCGCAAGACCGTGTTGCCCAACGGACAGAAGGCGATCGTCTGTGTCAAGTGTGGCGAAGTCTACGAACGGGTGAGAAACAAGATATGAGCGTCGCCTCTCCCAGCCGCGTCGAGCTGCGCCTGAAGCAGCGTTACCAGGACAAGATCGTCCCGACCTTGATCCAGCGGTTCGCCTACACCAACGCGATGCAGGTCCCCCGCCTGGTCAAGGTGGTGGCGAACATCGGCGTCGGCGAGTCCATCTCGAACCCGAAAGCGCTCGATGCCGCGATCGCCGACCTGAAGAAGATCACCGGCCAGCAGCCGGTGGTGCTGAAGTCGCGCAAGGCGATCGCGAACTTCAAGCTCCGCGCTGGCCTGCCCATCGGGATCAAGGTGACGATGCGCGCCGCTCGCATGTACCAGTTTGTCGACAAGCTGCTCTCGGTGGGCCTGCCCCGGATCCGTGACTTCCGCGGCATTTCCCCGACCGGCTTCGACGGGCATGGCAATTACACCCTGGGTTTACGTGAGCAACTGGTGTTTCCCGAGATCGAGTACGACAAGATCGACAAATTGCGGGGCCTCGAGGTGACGTTCGTGACCACGGCTCGCACCGACGATGAGGCGCGGGCGCTGCTGACGGAGCTCGGGTTCCCCTTCAGGAAGTGAGGATCAAGGACATTGGCTAAGAAATCGACCATCAACCGCGGGCTTCGCCCCCACAAACACGCGGTCTCGCAGCACAACCGCTGCAACATCTGCGGGCGGCCGCGCTCGTACATGCGCAAGTTCGGCATCTGCCGCATTTGCTTTCGGAGCCTGTCCTCGCAGGGCCAGGTCCCGGGGGTGAAGAAGTCGTCGTGGTGAGGAGGAGGAAAAACAGTTAGATGTCCACCGATAGCATCGCCGACATGCTGACCCGGATCCGCAACGCGAACACTGCGGGTCACCCGCGGGTCAATCTTCCCGCATCGCGGGTGGGCGTCGAGATCGCGCGCGTCCTCAAAGAAGAGGGCTACATCGCGAATTTCGACGTGGCCGCCGGCGAGCAGGGTCAGAAGCTCGACATCACCTTCAAGCCCAAGTCGCCGCGAGGCAAGTCGCTGGCCGGGTTACGCCGGATCAGCAAGCCCGGGCTGCGGGTCTACGCCCGCAAGACCGAGATTCCGCGGGTGCTCGGCGGACTGGGGATTGTGATTCTTTCGACGTCGCACGGCGTGATGTCCGGGCAGAAAGCCACCAAGGCCGGCCTCGGCGGCGAGGTCGTGTGCTACGTTTGGTGACCCATGAGTAGGATTGGCAAGCTTCCGGTCAAGATTCCCAGCGGGGTGACGGTCACCGTGCAGGATCACCGCGTCTCCGTGAAGAGCGGAAATTCTGAGCTCGTCCGCCAGCTCAACCCCGAGATGACGGTCTCGATCAAAGAGGGCAATGTCATCGTGGAGCGGCCCAGCGAGTCGAAGCTGCACCGGTCGCTGCACGGGCTGACCCGGACCCTGGTCTGGAACATGATCGAGGGCGTCAGCAAGGGCTACGAGAAGCAGCTCGAGCTGGTGGGCGTCGGCTACCGCGCCAGCCGCCAGGGCGAAGCCCTGGTGCTCAACGTCGGCTACTCGCACCAGGTCCGCTACCCGGTGCCGAAGGGAATCACGATCGACGTCCCGGAGCCAACCCGCATCAACATCAAAGGTGCGAGCAAAGAGGACGTCGGCCAGGTGGCGGCCGAGGTGCGCAAGATCCGTCCGCCCGAGCCCTACAAGGGCAAAGGCATTCTCTATCGTGGCGAGCGCATCCGTCGCAAGGCGGGCAAGACCGGCAAGACCGGCACCGGCACGGGAGCGGCGAGGTAGTGTACAAGGTACCCGATCGCCGCGGCACCCGGCTCCGCCGGCACAGCCGGCTGCGCGGCCACCTCGAGGGCGGCCCGACGCGGCCACGGCTGGCCGTCTTTCGCAGCCTGCACCACGTCTACGCGCAGATCATCGACGACGCTTCCGGGCGGACGCTCGCGGCCGCCGGCACGACCGACGCCGATCTGCGTAAGGCGCTCAAGTCGCCGTCGGGCGCGGAGGGCGCCGCCGCCGTGGGAAAATCGATCGCTGAGCGCGCCCGGCAGGCGGGCGTCGAGACCGTCGTCTTCGACCGCGGCGGATTCCCCTACCACGGTCGCATCAAGGCGCTCGCCGACGCCGCACGCGGCGCCGGGCTGAAGTTCTAAGTGAGAGGTATATGAGTTACCAGTACGGACGAGGCCAGTCGGAATTCACGGAGAAAGTCGTCCACCTCAACCGCGTCGCGAAAGTCGTCAAGGGCGGGCGGCGCTTCTCGTTCAGCGCGCTGGTCGTCGTCGGCGACCAGAACGGCCGCGTCGGCGCCGGGCTGGGTAAGGCGGGCGAGGTTCCCGAGGCGATTCGCAAGGCGGTCGAATCCGCCAAGAAGCACCTGATCACAGTCCCCATGGTGGGCACCACCATCCCGCACGAGATCCGGCTGAAGAAAGGCGCCGCCAAGGTGCTGCTGAAGCCGGCGGCGCCCGGCACCGGCATTCGCTCGGGCGGCGCGATGCGCGCCGTCGTCGAACTCTCCGGGGTCAAGGACATGATCACCAAGTCGCTGGGCACCAACAACCCGGTCAACACCGTGCGGGCGACGATCGCCGCGCTGCAGGCATTGCAGACGGCGGACAGCGTCGCCCAGGCGCGCGGCAAACCGACCGAGGAGCTGGAGCGGCTCAGCCGCCGCGGCAAGAAGCCCGAGCCGGAGGCCGTCGCGCCGGCCGCCGCCGAAGCCCCGGTGGAGGAGCCGGTCGGCTGAGATGGCGACCCTGAAGATCACCTACGTCCGGAGTGTCATCGGCCAGAAGCCGGACCAGGAACGCACGGTCCAGGCGTTGGGCTTTCGCCGGCTGAACCAGACCGTGGAGCACGAAGATAGCCCGCAGCTGCGCGGCATGGTGCACAAGGTCCGCCACCTGGTCCGCGTGGAGGAGAGCGGGTAATGAAATTACACGAGTTGCAGCCCTCACCGGGATCGCACCATCCGCGCAAGCGGGTCGGCCGCGGGCCGGGCTCGGGTCACGGCAAGACGTCGACCCGCGGCCAGAAAGGCCAGGGCGCTCGCACCTCGTTCAACCTGCCGAAGACCTTCGAGGGCGGGCAGACCCGGCTCACCATGCGCACCCCGAAGCTGCGTGGGTTCCACAACAAATGGCGCAAGCGGTTCGCGGTGCTCAACCTGACCCGGCTCAATCGCTTCGACGACGGCGCGGAGATCCGGCCGGAGTCGCTGATCGACGCCGGCCTGATCAAAGATGTCGGCGCCGGCATCAAGGTGCTGGGCACCGGCGACCTGAATCGCAAGCTGATCATTCACGCCCACCGGTTCTCGGCGGAGGCGCGTCGCAAGATCGAGGCCGCCGGTGGCACGGTGGCGGTGATCGAGGTGCCGGCGCCAATCCGTCCGAAGACGAAGCGGGCGAAGAACCAGCCGAAGCCTGCCGCTCCCGCGCCCGTCGAGACGGCCGAGACTCCCGAGAAAGCCGAGGCGGCCGACGCCGCGGCCGCGCCCGCGAAGGTGAAGAAAGAAAAATCCAAACCGGCCGCTGAGAAGGGTCAGGCCGCGCCGAAGGCCTCGAGCGCGCCGGATTCTCCCCGGCCGGAAAAGGGTAAGAAGAAGGGCTAGCCCATGTTAGAAGCGATCGGGAACGCCCTCCGTATCCCCGAACTGCGCCGCAAGATCCTTTTCACGCTGGGACTCTTCCTGGTGTTCCGGATCCTGGCGCACATCGCCGTGCCCGGCGCCGACAAGGCCGCCCTCGACAAGCTGTTCAACAGCAATGCCTTTCTCGGCCTGCTCGACCTGTTCTCGGGCGGCGGATTGTCGACCTTCTCCATCATCGCCATGGGGGTCAACCCCTACATCAACGCCTCGATCATCATGCAGCTGATGACGGTCGTCTCGACGCGCATGAAAGAACTCAGTAAAGAGGGCGAGTTCGGCCGCCGGAAGATCACCCGCTGGACCCGCTGGTTGACCGTCGCGCTCGGCCTGCTCCAGGCCTGGGGCCTGACCCTGGTCTTCAGCCGGCAGGGCGTGCTGACCAACCTCAACTGGTTCGGCATCGTCGAGATCATGGTGACGCTGACGGCCGGCACGGTGATGCTGATGTGGTTCGGCGAGCTGATCACCGAGTACGGGATCGGCAACGGCATCTCGCTCGTGATCTTCGCCGGCATCGTCGGCCGGATCCCGAACACGATCTACAACCTGCTGACCGGCGGCGGCGCCTCGCAGAACCTGGCGCCCTTGCTGCTGTTCGCCGCCCTGGCCATCGTGGTGACCGCCTTCATCATCGAGGTGCAGCAGGCGCAGCGAAAGATTCCCATCCAATCCGCCCAGCGGGTGGTGGGCCGCAAGGTCTACCAGGGACGAAGTTCGCACCTGCCCTTGCGCGTCAACCAGGCGGGCGTCATTCCGATTATTTTCGCGATCTCGATCATGTTCTTCCCGGTCATCATCGGGAACTTCCTGGCGACCGCGCCCTCCCCGTGGGGTGACATCTCGCGCGCGCTGCGGACTTACTGGGTACCGGCCGGCCCGAATATCCCGACCGACATTCTGTACAACTTTGTCTACTTCATCCTGATCTTCGGCTTCACCTACTTCTATACGGCTGTGACCTTCGACCCGGTCGATACCGCGGACTATCTCAAGAAGCACGCCGCCTTCATTCCCGGCATCCGGCCGGGCGTGGCGACGGCGCAGTATCTCGACCGCACCATGACGCGGATCACGTTCGCGGGCGCCCTCTTTCTTGGCGGCGTCACGGTCCTGATCCCGCTGCTCGCCACGGCACTGACCCGAATACCGGCGCAGAACATGTATCTCGGTGGCACTGCGATCCTGATCGTCGTCGGCGTCGCGCTGGACACCATGAAACAGATCGAGACGCAGCTGATCATGCGTCAATACAAAGGGTTCATCAAGTAGCGACGTCAAGTCGCGAGCCTGTCCTATGAACTTGATTGTCTTCGGCGCGCCCGGCGCAGGCAAAGGCACCCAGAGCGCTTACCTGATCGAGACCTACCGGATTCCGGCCATCGCCACCGGCGACATGCTTCGGGCGCAACGGCGGGCGGGCACGGCGCTCGGCGACCAGGTGAAGGGCTACATGGACCGCGGCGAGCTGGTGCCGGACTCGTTGATGGTCGACATCACGAAGGACCGGCTGCAGCAATCGGATGCCCGCGATGGCTTCATCCTGGACGGCTTCCCCCGGACCGTGGCCCAGGCGGAAGCGCTCGACGCCATGCTGGACCAGCTCCGGCGCCGGATCGATGCCGTGATCTACCTGCGGGTCAGCCGGCAGGTGCTGATCGACCGGCTGTCGCATCGGTACAGCTGCCGGACCTGCGATGCCGTGTACAACTTCAGGCCTGACCAGGCGCGGGCACTGCCTCGCTGCACCGTCGACGGCGGCGAGCTCTACCAGCGTCCCGACGACCACCCGGAGATCGTGGCCCGTCGGATCGACGTGTTCCTCAAGCACACCGCCCCGCTGATCGACTATTACACCGCGCAACACAAGCTGGAGAACATCGACGGCCAGATGTCCGTCGCCGAGGTGCGCGCCGATATCACCCGCCGGCTGGCCGGGATCCGCAAGGGTGCGGGGTCACGATGATCATCTATAAGTCCCAGGCGGAGATCGACCTGATGCGGGAGGCCGGCGCCATCCTCGCCGAGGCGCTCCAGCGCCTGCAGTCGATCGCTCGACCGGGCGTCACCCTGCTGGAGCTCGATCGCGAGGCCGACCGGTTCATCCGGGCCCGCGGCTGCATCCCGGGGTTCGTCGGCTACCAGGGATACCAGAACGCCATCTGCACCTCGGTCAACGAGCAGGTGGTGCACGGCATTCCGACGCACCGCAAGCTCCGCGAGGGCGATCTGCTCAGCCTCGACGCCGGGTTGATCCACCGCGGGTTCTGGGCGGATGCCGGCTTGAGCGTCGGTATCGGCAAGATCTCCCCGGAGGCCCAACGGCTGATGGATGTCACCCGGCAGTCGCTCGACATCGGTATCGAGAAGGCGCAGGTCGGCGACCGGATCGGCGACATCAGCGCCGCGATCCAGCAGCACGTGGAGCGGGCGGGCTTCTCCGTCGTTCGCCAGTTCGTCGGGCACGGCATCGGCCGGGACATGCACGAGGATCCCCAGGTGCCCAACTTTGGCATCGCCGGCCGGGGCCCGCTGCTCAAGCCCGGGATGGTGCTGGCGATCGAGCCCATGGTCAACGCCGGCGGCCCGGACGTCGCCCTGCTAGGGGACGGCTGGACGGTCGTGACGGTCGATCATTCCCTCTCGGCCTATTTCGAGCACTCGGTCGCGATCACCCCGGACGGTCCCGAGGTCCTGACCGCGCCGGCCGCGCAGCGTCGCATGTCCTCCCCCTTGGTGGGGGAGGCGGGGAATTTCCCTCCCCCGCCGGCGGGGGAGGGTCAGGGTGGGGGCCACGATTAGCTTCGGCGATCTTGTGGTAAGCTATTCGTTCGTGCGCCGGAAATCCGGCGATCCTGCCATGGGCATTTGCTAATGGCGGGTATTGTCGTCGGACGGGTGGTAGAGCCGATGCCCAACGCGCTCTACCGAGTCGAGCTCGAGACCGGCCACAGGATCGTGGCTCACGTGGCGCCGGCCGCGCGGCTTCGGTTTCTCCGGGTGCTCCCGGGTGACCGCGTCCGCGTCGAGGTGTCACCGCTCGATCCGGGGCGCGGCCGAATTACGCGAAAAGAGTCGTAGGTCAACAGCGGAAGTGAGAGAGAAAGATGAAAGTCCGTTCGTCGGTCAAGAAAATATGCCCCAAGTGCAAGGTCATCAAGCGCGGCGGCCAGGTGCGGGTCATCTGCGTGACGCCGAAGCACAACCAGAGGCAGGGCTAGGAGGATAAATGGCGCGGATCGCCGGCGTTGACATTCCCCGTGAGAAGCGTGTCGAAGTCGCGCTGACCTATATCTTCGGGATCGGGCCGCGCACGTCGCAGCGAGTGCTGACGATCGCGAACATCGATCCGAACATCCGCGTCAAGAACCTCAGCGACGACCAGGTTGGTCGGCTCCGCGACGTGATCGACAAAGAAGCCAAAGTCGAAGGCGAGCTGCGCCGCGAGATCGCGCTGAACATCAAGCGCCTGATGGAAATCGGAACCTACCGTGGCCTGCGCCATCGCCGCGGGCTGCCCGTTCGCGGGCAGCGCACCCGGACCAACGCCCGCACCCGTCGCGGTCCGCGCAAGACCGTCGGGGTGCGCAAGAAGGCCGCGGAGAAAAAGTAAGTAATGCCAAAGAAGAAAGTGGTCCGCACCCGGCGCCGCGAGAAGAAGAACGTTATCGTCGGCGCGGCGCATATCCAGTCGACGTTCAACAACACGATCGTCTCGCTGACGGACGCCCAGGGCAACGTGCTCGCCTGGGGGAGCGCCGGCAGCCAGGGCTTCAAGGGCTCGCGGAAGAGCACGCCCTTCGCCGCCCAGACGACCGCCGAGGCGACCGCCCGCCGCGCCATGGAGCATGGATTAAAACAAATCGAAATCTTCGTCAAGGGTCCGGGCGCCGGCCGCGAGGCGGCCATCCGCTCGCTGCAGGCCGCCGGTCTTGAGGTCACGGCGATTACGGACGTCACGCCCATCCCGCATAACGGCTGCCGGCCGCCCAAGAGGCGTCGCGTCTAATGGGCCGCTACGAGGGCGCCGTCTGCCGCCACTGCCGCCGCGAAGGGGTCAAGCTGTTTCTCAAAGGCGAGAAGTGCTTCACCAAGTGCACGCTCGACCGGCGCGCGATGCCGCCCGGCATGCACACCCAGGTGCGCCGCCGCAAAGTCTCCGACTACGGCATCCAGCTTCGGGCGAAGCAGCGGGCGCGCCGGATCTATTTCCTGCTCGAAGGCCAGTTCCGGCTGTACTTCGATCGCGCCGCGAAGATGGCCGGCGTTACCGGCCTGAACCTGTTGCGCCTGCTGGAGACTCGGCTCGATAACGTCGTCTATCGCGTCGGCTTCGCCTCCTCGCGTCGCGATGCTCGCCAGCTCGTGTCCCACCGCCATCTCACCGTCAACGGCCGGATGGTCAACATTCCCTCCTACGCCGTTCGCGTCGGCGACATCATCGCCGTTCATCAGTCGAGCAAAGAGATCGATCGAATCAAGAACGCCCTGGATGCCGGCGAGCAGCGGACCGTTGTGCCGTGGCTCAGCGTCGACAAAGACAACATGACCGCCAAAGTCACCGCGCAACCTGGACGCGACGACATCGACCAGACCATCCAGGAGCAATTGATCGTCGAGTTTTATTCGCGCTAATTAATTTACCCAAGGAGCACCATGATCGATACCGCCCAACCCCAAGTCAAAAGCATCGAGAACTCGAACAGCTACGGGAAGTTCGAGATCGAGCCGCTCGAGCCCGGCTTCGGCACCACGCTGGGCAACGCGCTGCGCCGGGTGCTGCTCAGCACCCTGAAAGGCGCCGCCGTGACGTCTGTATCCATCGAGGGCGTCGCCCACGAGTTCTCGTCGATTCCGTACGTGAAAGAAGACGTCACCGAGATCATCCTGAACCTGAAGGGGCTCAACCTGATCTCCTACTCAGACGATCCGGTCCGGCTGACGCTGGACGTCAGCGGGCCCAAGGAAGTCCGGGCGTCCGATATCCAGGCGCCCAGCGACGTGGAGATCGTCAACCCGGATCTGTATATCTGTACGCTCGATTCGAACAAGGGCCGGCTCCGGATGGAGCTGACCGTCGAGCGCGGCAAAGGCTACGTGCCCGCCGAGCGCAATAAGAAGGAGGGCCAGCCGATTGGCGTGATCCCGATCGACGCGATCTTCAGTCCGGTCGTCAAGGCCAATTTTCTCATCGAGAAGACCCGCGTCGGGCAGGAGACCGACTGGGACAAGCTGATCCTCGAAGTCTGGACGGACGGGACGATCCAGCCCGACCAGGCGATCAGCGAAGCCGCCAAGCAGTTCACCTCGCACCTTGGCCTGTTCACCCGCTTCACGGAGCGGATCAAGGACGACAACGTGCCGCAGCAGAAGGGCAACGATCTCTCGTCCAGGCTGGCAGACGTGCCGATCGAGGACCTGGATCTTTCCGTCCGGGCGCTCAACTGCCTGAAGGCCAACGAGATCACGAAAGTCGGCCAGCTGGTCGCGCTCCGCGAAGAGGACCTGCTGAGCCTGCGCAACTTTGGCCGCAAATCGCTCGATGAGATCAAAGAGAAGCTCGTCCAGCGCGGATTCCTGACGCCGGAAGAGTTGACCAAGGTCCTGGTTTAGGAGCAAGCACAGATAGGCGTATGCGGCACCTGAAGGCGGGACGCAAGTTCGGGCGCAGCACGGCGCATCGCAAAGCGATGAGCCGCAACCTGGTGACGTCCTTACTGGATCACGGCCGGATCGAGACCACTGAGGCCAAGGGCAAAGAGCTCCGTAAATGGGCGGAGCGTGTGATCACGACGGCGAAGACCGACAACGTCGCCGCCCGCCGCGCCGTCGACGCGATCGTCGAAGATCGCGAGGTGACGGAACGGCTTTTCACCAAGCTGATGCCGCGCATCAAGGACCGCTCGGGCGGCTATACCCGGGTGCTCAAGATCGGCCCTCGCCAGGGCGACGGTGCGCCGATGGTCCTGGTGGAACTCGTCGATCGATGAACATCAAGCTGGTTCTGGAATACGAGGGCACCGGGTATCACGGTTGGCAGGCCCAGTCCGGCGCGCCGACGATCGAAGCCGAGCTGCGTGCCGCGATCGCGGGACTGACCGGTGAGACGCCCGCGCTGACCGCTGCCGGTCGAACCGACGCCGGGGTGCACGCCCTCGGACAGGTGGTGAACTTTCGCCTCGAGCGCGACTTCCCGGTTCAGCAATTGCCGGGTGCGCTCAACGCGCATCTGCCCCGCGACATCGCCGTGCGCAGCGCCGAGATCGTCGACGAGAGTTTCAATTCGCGCTACTCGGCTCGGGCCCGGGTCTACGCCTATCGCATTCGCCAGGGACTTCCGCGCCAGGCCTACCAGCGCCAGTACGCCTGGGGCCTGCACGAGCAGCTCGATCTGGCGGCGATGCAGGCAGCCGGCGAGCGGCTCGAGGGCCGCCATGATTTCCGCGCCTTCGGGCACAGCCCACGGCCCGGCGGCCATACGGTGCGCCAGGTTCATGACGTGACGGTGAGCGCGCTCGGCGAGTGGGTCACGATTGCCGTCGCCGCGGACGCCTTCCTCTACGGCATGGTCCGCCGGATTGCCGGCGCGCTGGTCGATATCGGGCGCCGCAAGCGCACCATCGACTGGATCGACGCGTTGCTCGGTGGCTCGTCGGACGGCCTGCGACTCGCGCCGCCCCAGGGGTTGGTGCAGGTCGGAGTGCAGTACTAACCCATGGCTGCCACCGCCAAGACTTACTCGGCCAAGCCGTCGGAGTTGACGGCCAGCTGGTACATCGTGGACGCCAGCGGGCAGACCCTGGGCCGGCTCGCCGCCAACGTGGCGAAACTGCTGCGCGGCAAGCACAAGCCGATCTACACCCCGCACCTGAACTCGGGCGATCACGTCATCGTCGTGAACGTCAAGGGCATTCGCGTCACCGGCAAGAAGCCGACCGACAAGTTCTACACGTCGTACACGGGTTATCCCGGCGGTCTGCGCAAGCGGGCCTACGGTGACATGGTCGACCGGCACCCGACGTATCCATTCCGGCATGCGGTGTCTGGAATGCTCCAGCATGGGACGCTCGGCAAGGCGCAGCTACGGCGACTCAAGGTCTACGTCGGCGACGCGCACCCGCACAAAGCGCAGCAGCCGGTGCCAATCAAGTTCACTGCGCAGGGGGGGATCGAAGTCATTGGCCGATAACGCGACCTACTACTACGGAACGGGGCGTCGGAAGAATGCCATCGCTCGGGTGCGACTCTATCCCGGAGACGGAACCATCATGGTGAACGACAAACCGCCGCTGCAGTATTTCGGGCGGCGCATGCTCGAGATGGTCGTGGTCGAGCCACTCAAGCTGACCGAGAGCGCCAAGCGGTTCAACATCAGCGCCAAGGTCGACGGCGGTGGCATGTCCGGCCAGGCCGGCGCGGTCCAGCACGGCATCGCCCGGGCGCTCATCGCCGCGGACGGCGCGATGCGGCCGGTACTGAAGAAGCACGGCTTGCTGACGCGCGACCCGCGCATGAAAGAGCGCAAGAAACCCGGCCTCAAGCGCGCCCGCAAAGCCCCGCAGTACACCAAGCGCTAGTCCCCGCCGATCCGGCAGTCAGCTGAGGTCTCCACGCCCTCGAGCGTGCTCGACGGGCCGGTTCGCTAAGTCCAAACCAGGGCTTGATCAGCCGGCCTAAAGGCCTCGCACGTTCGTGTCCAAGAACCGAATGGTTCACGCTTGTGGTCAACCAGGCGATCCGGCCCTTCTGCGGCGCGCCCGAGGGCGTGCCTCCCCGCTGACTGCCCTGTCGTAGCGGACGAATTCGTAAGGTTGGCGCGTTACGCTGGGGGTTGGGCGACCAAGCATGTGGCAAGGAGCTCGCACGGCACTTCGACGACTAAAGACGATGCAAATGTATGGATCCGCAGGGCCGCGCAAGTAAGCCAAGACCTATCCTTGGAACAAGTGAGGCTATGAACCGTTGCACGTTCTGATAGATGCGGGCGCTCGGCGCCGGATAGGATGAACCCTCTGGCCCTCGCCTTGGCTGTCGCCGCTCTCATCCTCATTCCGTTTGGAATCATCGCCTACCTATATGCGCGAGGTTTGAGTTTCCCGACATACTCAATCTGGCATTGGCTGAAGACGGGCAAGCTGCGTACAGATGAGCGATAGCCGCGCCAGCCGGCCCTGGCGTGATAGCTCGATGGATTACTAAACGCATGTGCGGCCGGATCGGTTCGTCGATTCCTCGCGCC